>Ga0075304_1000365_pt1 | contig 10368 bp, 8 predicted proteins | sample Joice_CattailNLA_FD_120067 | JGI IMG/M metagenome (GOLD analysis project Ga0075304, IMG submission 120067) | Natural and restored wetland microbial communities from the San Francisco Bay, California, USA, that impact long-term carbon... | ecosystem: Environmental > Terrestrial > Soil > Wetlands ... | reverse complement strand
TCCGCCCCTTGAGAAGCGAGATAATTTCCCGGTACAGGGGTTCCGCCACCTCAGGGTCTGCAGCCGCTCCGAACCCCGGGCGGTTCCCCTTCCGCGCGTCCCCATACAGGGTGAATTGCGGCACGAGGAGTACCCCTCCGCCGATATCGGCGACCGACCGGTTCATCTTGCCCCGGTCGTCCTCGAAGATCCGCAAGTTTGCGATCTTCTCCGCAATCCAGGAAACGGCGGCGCCGTCGTCGCCATGGGAAAATCCGACGAGCACCATCAGCCCCCGCCCTATACTGCCGAGGAGTTCCCCTCCCGAGGTCACGGACGCACGGCTCACCCTCTGGACCACCGCCCTCATGGTGTTCCCTCCCCGAAACGTTTCGTGGGAACCAATGTACCCCTCTCCTTCTTTACCCGCAATCCGTTGTGGTGGCATCATATCAGGGAGAAGGAACACCCCCCGAAAGGAACGGCCGGATGCAAAGATCCTACGAAGAGAGATACGAAAAGGTGCTCGAACTCGCGGGAGCGATCGGGAGACGGCGAGGCGAGATCATCGGGCAGGCGGTCAAGGACATCCGGTTTACCGTCCGGGACACCGCGAAAGAGGTGGACATCGCGGTCGACCGGCTCGGGATGTTCGCCGATGCCCGCTCCTTCCTCGAAGGGAAACATCCCCTGGGGGGCGAAGGATCGAGTGTCTCTCTCATGCTCTCCTACAACGGCAGCGCCTGGCTCAACACGGCCATCACTTCGATCTACATGGTGGGAAACCGGGTGACCGTTAAGTTCTCCTCGAAAGGAACCGGAATCTGCGATCTCACGGAATCCCTTTACCGCCCGATCTTCGGGGACGATATCCGCTTCTACCGCGACAGCGGGAAGAGTTTCGTGGAAAACTCCCTTCATGACCCCGAAACCTCCGCCGTGGTCATCTTCGGCTTCGACGAAAACGTCCTTCCGTACGAGGAAGCGTTTCGCCGGACGGGAAAGAAGCTTGTCTTCGAGGGGCCGGGGCAGGATCCCTTCATCGTTTTCCCCGACGCCGACCTTCCCCTCGCCCTGTCGGACCTCATGACCGCGAAGTTCATGTACTCGGGACAGACGTGCACCGCCCCGAAACGGATCTTCGTCCACCGGTCGATCTACCACGAGTTTCTCGACAGGTTCGAGGAAAAGGCCGCAAGACTTATCGTGGGGAGCCCGGAGGACGAGAGGACCGACATTTCCCCCGTCGCGAGCAGCTTGGCCGTCGCGCGGACCCGGGCACAGCTCGCGGACGCCGTGGCAAAAGGCGCCAGGATCGTCCTCGGCGGCAGGATCGAAGGGGACACGGTCCATCCCACGATCGTGCGGGACGCGACCGACGACATGCTCGGGATGCGCGAGGAAGTCTTCGCCCCCGTGGCATTTACCTCCCCGTTCGATACGAAGGAAGAGGTGCTTCGGCGCGCCAGGGACCACAAATACGGACTGCGCGCCGCCGTCTTCGGGGGACAGGAAGCAAAAGAGACGGCAGAGAGTCTTTCAGGAAAAGCGTACTGCCACCCGGTCCCCTGCTATACCTTCGGGAAGTTCGGGACGGTCGCCCTCAACCAGACGAGGGCCGAATCTTGGAAGGGTGCTTTCGTCGTAAAAGCCGTCGGAGGATACGGGTACTCCGGATGGATCTGGGAGACGGCAAACGGCGCCTTTCGGATCAAGCAGGGGCCGAAGCTCCTGAGCCTCGAGACGGCGGCCGAGAACGGGGAGTGACGGCGGAGGGGAGTTTCTCCCCTCAGGGGACCACCCGATGGCCCGTGCCGCGCGTGCGGCGTGTCCGCCCCCTCAGCGTGCCGGCGCGGTCCCTCCCTTGCTGTCCCGCCAGTAGGGAAACCACACCAGCGAAACCAGGGAGACGGAGATGTCGGCCTTCTTCGGCCGAACCTCGCACGTCTCCAGGTTCTCCGCGAGGGGGTCGGTTCCGGCCTTGACCTCTTCGGCCTCCTGGTCCAAAAGCGCCTGAAGGTCGGCAAGCTGCTTCGAAAGCGCCTTCAGGTTCTCCCCGGCCCGGGCGACATCCTGCGACTCCTTGAGCGTGCGTCCCGCGCCCCGTGCCGTGGTCGCAGCCCTCCCGAGCGTGGACTGCGTGATGGTCTTCCTTCCGGTCAACGCTCCGAGGAGGGTCGCCCCGAAGGAGATGGCGGTCGAAAGCTTCTGCTGCGTGGCCTGGGCCTTTTCCCGCTCCACCGCCTGCTCGGCACGACGGATTCTATCTGCAAGGGTCGCGATCTTCGGTGCATACTTCTGCCGCAACCGCTCGACCTGCTGGTCCCGCTTCTCCCGGGCGGCCTGTGTAATCCGGATGCGAAAATCCCGCTCCGGCTCTCCGGGCTCGGATACCACCCCAAGGGACGGGCTCTTGAAAACCTCCATCTTCTTGTTCCGGTAGACCCACTCCTTGAAGGCGGTTCCCCACGCCGCGTAGCTCTTCGGGTTGGACGCCTCACGGGGCAGCTCCCCGAAGGAGGAATCCGGGTCGTGGGGGAATTTCTCGAGATCGCTCTCCGGGATCTCCGTTTCCCTCGCCTCGTCCCAGTCGACCGGGGAGGGGCCATCAGAAAACTCGCCCAGCAGGCAGACCTCCTTTTGGGTGGCGATCCCGACTTTTGCGTTGGCGTAATAGACCTTGGCGCTACCCCGCAGCATCGGCTCGTAGTGAAGGCTTCCCCCCTCCGGCTCCGCGGCGCGGACCGGGAGGAAGAACTGGGGGACGCCGGAGGGCAGCACGGGGCGGGCGGACGCCGGTGCCGTGGGACGCGCTTTCGGCGCGGGCGCTTCTGCCGCGGCGGGCTTCGCTGCGGGAACCGGCTCGGGCTGTGACGATTTGACCGGGTCCATCAGCCGCTTGATCTGCGTGCGGGTCAAGGGCCCCCGCAGGTACGACATCGCCCACCGGGTCTGGAAAACGACCGGCGCATCCTCATGGACGTTGTTCATCAGGAACACCCGTTCCCCCAGCCCGGCGAGGATCTGCTCCATCCGTTTTCTGTCGAATCTACCCGCACCGCCGGCCGCCGCCCCCTCGAGGCCGTCCAGTACCCGCTCCTTGTCCCGCTCGGTCTGCAGCCTGCCGAGGAACCACGTCCCCGTGTTCGACAGCCCCTTGTAGTCCAGGTCGACGGGGTTCTGGGTGGCGAGAACGATCCCCAGCCCGAACGCCCTGGCCTGCTTTAAAAGGGTCAACAGCGGGGCCTTCGACGGGGGGTTGGCCACGGGGGGAAAATACCCGAAGATCTCGTCCATGTAGAAAAGCGTCCGCAGGCTGGTCGTACCCGACTGGGAGCGCATCCACCCCAAAAGCTGGGTGAGAAGGAGCGAGACGAAGAACATCCGCTCCGTGTCGTTCAAGTGGGCAACGGAGAAGATCGATACCCGGGGCTTTCCTCCCTCTGTGTAGAACATCCGGTCGATATCCAGCGGGGCTCCTTCGAGCCAAGCGGAAAAGCCGGGCGCCGCCAAGGGGTTGTTGAGCTTCATGGCGAGGGCGAACCGGTCCCTGGAAGGGAAGAAGGACTCGAGGTCGAAGACACCGATGCGGGCCACGGGGGGAGACTGGATCGCCTGGATGAACCCTGCGAGGTCCAGGTCCTGCCCCTGCTTCCAGGAGGTGGTAAGGATCGTGGAGAGGAGAATGTGCTCCCTGCTCTGGATCGGATCGGCCTCTACCCCCAGGAGGTTGAGCAGGCTGGTCACCGTGGTGGCAATCCGCTCCCCCAGCAGCTCGCTGTCGTCTGTTACGGCCTTCCCGGGGAAGGAGAACGACTTGAGGATGGAGACGGGCAGCCCCGCCGTGCTGCCCGGCGTGTAGATGGCAAATTCCGCGGAGTCTTTAAGTTTGCGGATCCGCGCCCCGTCCTGTCCCCACTCGGCAAGCCCCTTTTTCCAGAGCGCGGCCTGCCGCCCTGCGTACTCCTGCGGGGAGACCCCTTTCCTGCGCGCATCCTCCTCGTTGATCCAGGGAAGAAAATCGGCGTCCTTCAGGTCGGGGAAGGTCAGGAGAAGGTTGGCAAGATCCCCCTTGGGGTCCACCACGATGGCGGGGGTGCCGTCGATCACCGCTTCTTCCAGGAGTCCGACGCAAAGCCCCGTCTTCCCGCTCCCCGTCATCCCCACGCAGACCGCGTGGGTGACCAGGTCCCGGGAATCGTAGAGGACCAGGTCTTCCTTGAGGGCGTTTTTCGCAAGGTCGAATTCCCGTCCGAGGTAGAACACCCCGAGCTTTTCGAAATCCTCCACGATGGACCTCCTGGGAGATGGTTACGGACGAATATACACCAATGTGAACCGGGACGGCGGAGCCGATCTTCGGGAAGCGGTGAACAACTGGTGCGGTTTCGATTTCGGCGGATCCGGGATGGATTCCCCGGTGGAATGGGTGATGGAACCGGCATGCGCAGTCGCCGGGGGAACAGGCGGTGCCGCGGGGGAAACGGTCAATAGTCCGAAAGGGCGAACCGTATCCCGTTATCCTCCATGAAGCGGACGATCACCTCCGGATGGATGCCGATCCCCAGGTTGATGCACTGGTCTTCTTCGATCTCTCTTCCATCCTTTTCCACCCGGGAGACGCTGCCGTAGGCGTAATGGTCGGTCCGGCTCTGGACACCCCAGATGGTGCCGTTGACGTCGAGGATGGGACCTCCGCTTTGACCCTTCAGGCCCGGCGACGACGTTTCCAGGAATTTGACGTCGTACCTCCCGTCGCCGGATTTTCCCGCGGACAACGTCCTTGTGTAGAGCCCTCCCATCGGGAAGCAGGCCAGCGTTCGTGCGGAGGAGCTGAGCTCGAAGGAATTATTCGCCTCGCGAAAGGATGCCTGTATCCTCTGGAACGGATACCCGATTTTACAAAGAGCCGTCCCGACATCCAGGTCGCCGGGGGACTTGAAGACCGGGTAGCCGGCCCACGCATTCGGGTCGAACGGCGTAAGACGGCCGAGTGCAAGATCCCCTTCCGGGAGGGGCCGGATGTCTGCGAGCTGCACTCCGTCCATGCCCCACCAATACGAGAGGTTGGTGATCCACTTCGGGTTGTCCGGGAGGCGCCGGATCCTTTCGAATCTCTCCTCCCGGGGGACCCCCTCCTCCTGCTCGATCGTGTGGATCGTGTGGTAATAGTCGACGATCGCCTCCGCGTCCTGCTGGATCTTTCCGAACGGGGACAAAAGGTGGGCCGCCGTCACGATCCAGCCCTCGTCGTTGATCACGACGAATGCACCGCACCCGCAGTCGGTGCTCCGGTCGAAATACCGGCGGGAGATCACCACCGGCCTGGTAAAACAGGTCGCCCTCCTGAAGGCATGCACGAACATGGGGGCCCCTCCTCCTGCCGGAACTCCCTGCCTCTTGCCTCCGGCGCAAACCGCGGGAAGGGAATCCCTACCGTCGAGGGGAAGACACGGCCACCGGGCCGCCTTCCGCGCCTGTGTACTGCCCTGGTCTCTTGTGGATTGACAAGCGGTTGCCTGCTGGTTGACCGAACCCGTTCCTCTTTTCCCATCCTAACGGGAAACGGGAAGGGAGACAAGAACATATCCATCCCCGTAAATATCGCACGAGGGGAGCAAACAACCAGGGCGCTCCCGAAGTGGGGAAAAAAGCAGACGTCTGCGCCCCGGCAAGCAAGCCGCAAACGATCCTTCGCCGTGTCTTGCGGGTTTTCTACGGAATCCGGGTGAACTTCGCCTTCTCCGCGCCGCAGACCGGACACTTGTCCGGTGCGTGGCCGTACACCGTATTTCCGCAGACCTCACAGACAAAAATGTCCTGCCCGGCGAGATCCTTTCCCTTCCTTATACTTTCCAGCGCCTGCGAATAGAGGTCGTGGTGGATCTTTTCTACGGCCAGGGCGTTCCGGAAAGAGACCGCGGCGGGAACGTTTTTTTCCGCTTCCGCCTCTTTGAGAAAGTCCGGGTACATATTCTGAAATTCGTACCCTTCCCCGCTGATGGCAGACTGAAGGTTGGCCGCCGTGTCCTTCACTCCCCCCATCACGCGGAAATGGGCGTGGGCGTGCACCGTCTCCGCCGCGGCGGCCGCGCGGAAAAGTTTCGCAACCTGCGGGTATCCGTCCGCCTCCGCCTTCTTGGCGAAGGCCAGGTACATCCGGTTGGCCTGGCTCTCGCCCGCAAACGCCTCTTTCAGGTTCTTCTCCGTCGACATGCCTTCCTCCTTTTCGCTCGGTTATTTTTCTCCCCGGTCAGATCCGGGTTGCGCACCAGGCGCACTTGCCAAAGACTGCTATCCCGCTTCCTGAAACGTGTTGCACAGGTTTACTTCTCCGGATTGGAGACCGCGCCGGAACCAGCGGACCCGCTGCTCGGAGGTGCCGTGGGTGAACGCGTCGGGAACGACGAATCCCTGGCTCTGCCTCTGCAGGCGGTCATCCCCGATGGCGCTTGCCGCGCCAAGCGCCTCCTCCACATCGCCCTCCTCGATGATGTTCCGCATCCGGTTGGCGTGGTATGCCCAGACACCTGCCAGGCAGTCCGCCTGCAGCTCCAGCCGGACCGAGATTCGGTTCCCTTCCACCTGGCTTGCGCGGGAGCGGGCTTTCTGCACCTTCTCCGAGATCCCCAGCAGGTTCTGCACGTGGTGCCCGATCTCGTGGGCGATCACGTAGGCCTGTGCGAAATCCCCCGGCGCGTGGAAACGGTCCCGCATTTCCCGAAAGAATCCCAGGTCGATGTAGACCTTCTCATCCCTGGGGCAGTAAAAGGGACCGACGGCCGATTCCGCGTATCCGCAGGCGGACTCGACCGCGTCCGTGAACAGGATCAGCCTCGGCTCCCGGTAAGTCTTCCCGCCCCGACGGAACAAGTCGTTCCAGGTGTCCTCCGTGTCGGCGAGCACGACGGAGACAAAATCCGCCAGACGGTTTTCCTCGGTAGACCGGGCCTCGCGGCTCGCACCGGCCGGGGGCCCGGTGACCGGCGGCGCCTGCTGCAGGATGATCGTCGGATCGACGCCGAAATACAGGGCGACAAGAACCATGATGAGCGTGCCGACCCCGCCTCCCACCATGCCACGGGAGACCCGCATCCCACGTCGGTCTTCGATATTGTCGCTTCGTCGACCCTTCGACCAGCGCATGGCGTCCTTCCGTTACCGGTGTATCCCTCATCCTACCATTGGGGAAATCGGAGCCGAATGGATGAATCACAGGAGCCGATCATTGATCCAACGGGCGCGAGAAAACGGATCGCCAGGAGGAGAGGGAGGGACGGGGAGCGCCGTCACCGTCGTACAGCCCGGTGTCCCGCCACAGGCGAACCAGGGAAGCGTTCGGGTCGCCGATCAGGATCTTGTCCCACAAGGCGTCGTAGTCCCGGATGACGAAGTAGTTCACGAACCGCGCCGAGAGCGCCTCGGCGGAGGACAGGAGAAATTCCACATACCGTTTCTGATAGTCGGTATTCGATCGGATCGTGATCGGGTAAGGAGCCGTCACATCCTCCGCGGGCCAGGCGGTCTCCGCGATCGCGAAGGGCTTCCCGGGTGCAAGATCCGCCAGGGCTAAGAAATAATCGATCGGAAGCGGCACCGGATCAGCCTGGCTCCCATCCGGGTATCGGACCGGATTGCTGAAGGGATAGGAACTGACGGCGATATAGTCCGTGTACGGAAGGACCTGCCCGATGGCAGCCGCCTGTGCGGCCGGATCGGCGTGAAACGATTCCGCCTGAACCGTCTGAAACATCGGCAGGGAGGGGTAAGACGTCTTGAGGGCCCCGTAGACCGCCGCAGAAAGCGCCACATACCCGTTCCAGACATTGTCGTCTGCCACCAGCGCGCGTAGCAGGTTGACCTCGATCCCGAAGGCAAAAAATTCGGGGTGGTACCGGTCGATCAGGATCCGGCAGTGGTTGGTGAACGCAGTGATGACATCCGGATGATCGAATGGGTAGACGTCCCAAGGCGGTTGGAAGGTCTGTGTGCCGCCGGATCCGCGCGTGGGGGCCAGGCGATTCCGGAGGAACGCGATCGGCGTGACGGCCAGGTAGAGCTGGTGCCCGGGGGGCTTCCAGGCGGCGATCCCGGCAACCTCGTCCCGGAAATCCTTCGGGTACCGGCTGAAATCGTTCGCCAGCGCGGCGTCCCACGGGATCCCGGAATCGTGATGGGCCACCAGGAGATCCCCCTCGGTGGCGATCACGTTCAGGACGAAAGTGAGCGCCTCGGAAGTGTTGTCGTAGGGAACGTAGGTAAATCCCATCGCGGCGCTTCGGGTCGGGCCCGAAGGCGTCCCGCTCCCTCCTCCGCATCCGGGTTGCATCGCGGCGAAGAACAGCAGCAGGAGGTACGGAACGACCGAAAGCCGTATTCCGGTGACCCCGGATGAAAACCGTCCCGGAATCGTGGACCTCCCTTTCCATACAAAAATGGCCCGGTGGAAAAGACCCCGGAGCCGAAATCGCGCTCCTCGCCAGTCCAATCGCCTCCTACATCACCGATCAGGTGATGAAACGTCGATGGCGGCCTGAACCCGTGACCACCGTTTACCGGGCCAGAGCCCGGGCATCGAAGGCAAGCGGATTGTCCGGGGGCTTCTCCCCTTTGAAGATGTGGAACAGGACGGACCCGAAGTACCTTTGTGAGAGGCGGGCGGTCCCCTCTGCCAGCGACCCGCTGGGCGATTCCGGGAACGATCCGCCAAAGGGTGTCGACTGCATTTCGTTCTCCCCGCGAACCTCCCCGCCGCTCACGATGAAGTAGTCGCAGCCTGCCTTCAAGGTGACCGACGCGGCCCGCTCAAGCAGGTGCGAGGTCACCCCGTTGCGGCTCGTGCTCGCAAGCCCCTGGAGATCGATCCGGTAAGTGGCATCCCCGACCTGGGTCACGTCATAAGAGGGCAGCGGGACGGCCTCCTTACGGAATGCGGGGATAAGAGAGCACGCTGAAAGGTATAATCCCAAGGAGAGGGTGGCGACGGCAGTCAGGGTCCGGTTCCTCTTCATTTCTTCCTGATTATACAGAATCTTCCTGTAATTTCCGAACCGCGTGTCTGGGAGAACGATTCGAACGAATCCGGATGCGCGCCCGCGTTTCCGGGGGCCCTGATCATTGGCTCCCCCGGGAATCGGAGGCCTGACCGTCCGTCAGGCCCCCTTCCCCGGAAAATACGGATTTTGACAAATCATGACCTGCTTGGCCACTGCCGTCCGGGGCTTGCTTCTTGCCCAGGGACTAGACCTTTAAGGCCTATCCTCTGAGATCACGCAAGGTCGAAGCGATCAAGTTTCATCACCTTGGTCCAGGCCGCGACAAAGTCCCGGACAAACTTCGCCTGCGCGTCCGAACTTCCATAGACTTCCGCCAGGGCCCGGAGCTGGGAGTTTGAACCGAAGACGAGATCGACACGCGTGCCGGTCCACTTGGGTTCGCCCGTTGCGCGATCGCGCCCTTCGAACACGTCCTTGGCGTCCGAGACCGCCTTCCACTCCGTGCCCATGTCGAGCAGGTTCACGAAGAAGTCGTTGGTCAGCGCCTCCGGCCGCTTGGTGAGGACGCCGTGTCGGGACTGTCCGAAGTTGGTATTCAGGACGCGCATGCCGCCAACGAGCACCGTCATCTCAGGCGCGGTCAGCGTCAGTAATTGCGCCTTGTCGACCAGCAACTCCTCGGCCGATACGGCATAGCGCTTCTTCTGGTAGTTGCGGAAGCCGTCCGCGATCGGCTCGAGCACAGCGAAGGAGGGCGTATCGGTTTGCTCCTGCGAGGCGTCCATGCATCCCGGCGTGAAGGGAACCGTCACTTCGTGACCAGCATTCTTCGCAGCCTGCTCGACGCCCGCGCAACCGGCCAGAACGATCAGGTCAGCCAGTGATACCTTCTTGCCGCCGGACTGCGCGCTGTTGAACGCGCTCTGGATGCCCTCCAAGGTCTTGAGCACCTTCGCCAGCTGGGCAGGTTGGTTGACTTCCCAATCCTTTTGCGGCGCAAGACGGATGCGCGCCCCGTTTGCCCCGCCGCGCTTGTCGGAGCCACGGAAGGTGGACGCCGACGCCCAGGCGGTCGATACCAGCCGGGAGACGGACAGCCCCGAAGCCAGGATCTTGCCCTTGAGGGAGGCAATGTCCTGTGCATCAATCAACTTGTGATTGACCGCAGGGATGGGATCTTGCCAGAGGAGCTCTTCGGCCGGAACCTCCGGCCCGAGATAGCGTGCGCGCGGGCCCATGTCGCGGTGCGTCAGCTTGAACCACGCCCTGGCGAAGGCATCCGCGAATTCCTCAGGGTTCTGCAGGTAGCGCCGCGCGATCGGCTCGTAGATCGGGTCGAAGCGCAACGAGAGGTCCGCCGTGGTCATCATCGGCCGGTGCTTCTTCGACGGGT
>Ga0075304_1000363_pt1 | contig 10374 bp, 9 predicted proteins | sample Joice_CattailNLA_FD_120067 | JGI IMG/M metagenome (GOLD analysis project Ga0075304, IMG submission 120067) | Natural and restored wetland microbial communities from the San Francisco Bay, California, USA, that impact long-term carbon... | ecosystem: Environmental > Terrestrial > Soil > Wetlands ... | reverse complement strand
GAGATCATCTTCGACATCGGAGGCGGCATCATCGACGGCCGGCCCTTCAAGGCCGTCCAGACCGGCGGCCCCTCGGGTGGCTGCATCCCGGCCCAGCACCTCGACACCCCGATGAGCTACGAGTCGCTCATCGAGCTGGGCTCGTTCATGGGCTCGGGTGGCATGATCATCATGGACGACTCGTCCTGCATGGTCGACGTGGCCAAGTACTTCCAGGACTTCTGCCGCGAGGAATCGTGCGGCAAGTGCACGCCCTGTCGCGTGGGCACCACGCAGATGTGGATGCTCCTTGACCAGATCACCAAGGGTCAGGCGACCGAGGACGACCTGGCCCAGCTGGAGCGGCGGGCCGGCAGCGTGCAGCGCATGTCGTGGGGCGGCCTCGGCCAGGGGGCGCCCAACCGCAGCATCAGCACGCTGCGCTACTTCCGCGACGAGTACATGGCCCACATCGTGGACAAGGTCTGCCCGGCCGGCGTCTGTCCCATCGCTCAGCCAGCCGAGGTCGTGGCATGACCGACGTCTACACGCTCACCATCGATGGCAAGGACGTAGCCGGTGCGGCTGGTCAGACGGTCATGGAGGTCGCTGCCGAGAACGGCATCCGCATCCCCGGCCTGTGCTATATGGAGGGCCTCAGCCCTCGTGCCGCCTGCCGCCTCTGCATGGTCCAGATCGTCGGCTCGCCCAGGCTGGCTGCGGCCTGCATGACCCGCATCAGCGAGGGCATGGAGGTCATCGCCCACTCCGAGGAGTTGATGGGATACCGCCAGGCCATCACCGAGATGCTCTTCATGGAGCGCAATCACGTCTGCTCGGTGTGCGTCGCCAACAACCACTGCGAGCTGCAGGACATGGCCGAGTCGCTCGGCGTCACGCATTTCGACCTGCCCCGCATCAACCCCAAGGGCGACATCGACGCCACCCACAAGCTCTTCGCCATAGACCACGATCGCTGCATCCTCTGCCTGCGCTGCGTGCGCGTCTGCGATGAGATCGAGGGTGCCCATACCTGGGACATCATGCATCGGGGGCTGGAGACACGGGTGCAGACGGACATGGGCACACCCTGGGGTGAGTCGACCACCTGCACCAGCTGCGGCAAGTGCGTGCAGGTCTGTCCCACCGGAGCGCTCTTCGAGAAGGGTCGGCCGGTCGCGGCGGGGAGCAAGGACCGCCGACCGTTCCTGCCCTGGCTCAAGGTCGTCCGAGAGGAACGCGGACTATGAGCGAGCCGATCGCCCAGAAGCCCCGCGTCGCCACCGTCTGGCTCGATGGCTGCTCCGGCTGCCACATGTCGCTGTTGGACATGGATGAGCGCATCCTCGACATCTTCGGCCGAGCGGACCTCGTCTACAGCCCGCTCGTGGACTACAAGGAGTACCCCGAAGAGGTCGACGTCTGCCTTGTCGAAGGGGCCGTCTCCAGTGAGGAGGACCTCCACAAGGTGAAGATGGTGCGCGAGCGCACCAGGACGGTGGTGGCCTTCGGCGACTGCGCCGTGACCTCCAACGTGCCGGGCATGCGCAACCCCATCGGCGTCGCACCCCTGCTCGAGCGCGCCTATCGCGAGAACGTCACCATCAACCCGCAGCTGCCCAGCCAGGTGGTGCCGGCGCTGCTGCCCATGTCCACGCCCGTCCACAAGGTCATCAAGGTGGACGTCTTCCTGCCCGGCTGCCCACCTTCGGCCGATCTCATCTACACCCTGCTCGATGACCTGCTCTCCGGTCGCGTCCCCGAGGCGGCCGGCTCGCGCTTCGGACGCTGACGGGAGCCCCCACCATGAGCCGCACCATCACCATCGACCCGGTCACCCGGATCGAAGGCCACTCCAAGATCACCATCCAGCTCGACGAGCGCGGCGAGGTCGCGGACGCCCACTTCCACGTCACCCAGTTCCGCGGCTTCGAGCGCATCACCCAGGGTCGCCCGGTCCACGAGTTGCCGGCCATCATGGCCCGCATCTGCGGCATCTGCCCGGTCAGCCACCTGGTGGCCTCGGCCAAGGCCGTCGATGACATCCTGGCCGTGGATCCACCGCCGACGGGCGAGGATCTGCGCCGGCTCATCAACCTGGGCCAGATCGTGCAGTCGAACGCGCTGTCATTCTTCCACCTCTCCTCGCCCGACCTGCTCTTCGGCTTCGACGCCGACCCCTCCCTGCGCAACATCGTGGCCGTGGCCCAGAAGGATCCGCACCTGGCCCATGACGGCATCGGCCTGCGCAAGTGGGGCCAGCGCATCATCGAGCAACTGGGCGGCAAGCGCATCCACCCCTCGGGCATCGTGCCCGGCGGCGTGGCCGAGCCGCTCAGCGTGGAGGTCCGCGACGAGATCCTGGCCGGCGTGCCAGAGGCCATCGCCCAGTGCGAGCGGGCCATCGCCTGGTACAAGAGCGACATGATGCGCTGGGAGGAGGAGGCTGCCACTTTCGGCAACTTCCGCTCCGCCTTCATGGGCCTCGTGGACCGGCATGGCTACGTGGACCACTACGGCGGTTGGCTGCGCGTCGTCGATGCCGACGGGGTGGCCTTGGCCGACCGAGTCGATCCGCGCAGCTTCAACGACTACATCGGTGAGGCCGTGGAGCCCTGGTCATACCTGAAGTCCACCTACTGGAAGCCTATGGGCTACCCCGACGGCATCTACCGGGTTGGCCCGCTGGCGAGATTGAACGTGGCCGAGGCCACTGGCACCCCGCGCGCCGACGAAGAGCTCCAGAAGTTCCGCTGGCGGGTGGGCCGCGTGGCCAGCTCCTCCTTCCACTACCACTACGCGCGGCTCATCGACACGCTCCACTGCGTCGAGAAGATCGAGCAGATCCTGCGAAGCCCGGACATCCTGTCCCCTCACGTCCGCTCCGTGGCCGGCATCAACCGCAACGAGGGCATCGGCGTCTCGGAGGCGCCTCGGGGCACGCTCATGCATCACTACAAGGTGGACGACGACGGCCTCGTGGAGTGGGTCAACCTGGTCATCGCCACCGGCCACAACAACATGGCCATGAACCGCTCCGTCCAGCAGGTCGCCCGGCACCACGTCAAGGGCGACAGGATCGAGGAGCCCATGCTCAACCGGGTCGAGGCGGTCATCCGCTGCTATGACCCCTGCCTCTCCTGCTCGACGCACGCGCTCGGTGACATGCTGCTCGACATCGAGCTGCTCTCGGCCAAGGGCGAGGTCCTCGATCGCGTCAGGCGCTAGCGGAGTGTCGGCCCCGCTGTGAAATGCGTTTGGATGGTCTCCGGCGGGCCCCTCACCAGGCATGGCCATGAGGCCCTCCTGCCACGCGTGCTCGAGCTCCGATCGGACTTTGGTGCCTACGACGCCTGCTATATGGCACTCGCAGAGCAGTCGGGGGCAGCGCTCCTGACCGCCGACGACCGCCTCGCCCGCGCCGTGCAGACCCACACCGCCGTTGCCGTGCTGCCATCGGACGGCGCGAGTCGACAACAGGTAGGTCACCCTCTCGTCATCGGTTGCGGGAATCCGCTACGTCGCGACGACGGGGTGGGGGTGCGCGTCGCGGAGCTGCTGGCCGAGGACCCTCGATTCGGCGGGGTCGACGTGCTGGCCGTCCACCAGCTCACCCCCGAGCTGGCGGTGGACATCGGGGCCTGCTCGCTGGTCGTGTTCATCGACGCGGATGTGTCGGCCGAGCCGGGGGCCGTCACGGTGCGCTCGTTGGAGGTGCCATCGCCGCCCAGCGCGGTGGGACCTGGTCCCGCCTCTCACCACGTCAGCGCAGCGCAGATCCTGGCCCTGGCCGAGCTGCTCTATGGCCAGGCACCACGCGCCTTCGCGGTGAGCGTCGGCGTGGCCGACCTCGAGATGGGGGAGGGTTTGTCAGCCGTCGTCGAGGCGTCCCTCCCCGAGATCGTCGACAGTGTGGCGCGCCTCGTGGCCAGATAGGCGAAGGTCGGGGTTCCGTCCGGCTCAGTAGGCGGCGTGCTCGAGGGCGGTCCGCACGAAGGCCTCCACGTTCTCGAGCGGCGTGCCGTACTCGAGAAAGTCGGCGTTCTGGAGGATGAACCGCCCGCCGGGCTTGCCCGCGCGCATGGTCGCCTCGGTCGCCCGTCGCACGTCGTCGACCGAGCCTTTCTGGATGATGTCGACCTGGTCGACTCCGGCGATGATGACGTATGCCTCGCCCACCAGATCCTTCGTGAGCGCCAGATTCGCGTCGCCCAACTTGGGTGGCGGCGAGAAGGGCTCCACGGCCGCCACGCCGAGCTGTTTGTAGGACTCCACGAGGGCCTGGATCTGGCCGCAGTTGTGATAGACCGCGGGCGTCCCCTCGGCCTGCGCCCAGGCGATGTGGCGTGCCTCCCAGGGCAGCACGTGCTGCTCGTAGTTGCGACGCCCGATGAAACCCCCGGGCACGTTGCCGCCGATGAAGAGAACGTCCACGCTGGGCGCGTCGATGGCCCGCGTGTAGTCGCGCACCCTCGCCAGCGAGACTTCCATGAGTCGCTCGTAGTACACGGGGTCCTCGTAGAAGAGGGCGTAGAGTTCCTGCTCGTCGATGAGCAGGGAGGCCATGTTGAAGGGGCCGTGGGGAGCCCAGATGCCGACCCAGCCGTCGTCACCGACGGCCTCGCGGACAGGAGCAACGCGGTCGGCAACCGCGGCCGGGAAGTCGACCGGCATGCCTGGCTCATAGTCAGCCACGAGCTCGAGGTCCGCCCGGCTGCGCACCGGCTTGCGGGTGCAGGCGTACATCAGTGTGCCCGGACGGATCTCGTCGATGGAGTACTCCTGAAAGAGGTCGCCGCCGGGCGTGTGGATGGTCGAACGGCGCAGGGTCGTGCGCCCCACGCGCTCTTCGGTCGTCTGCACCTGCCAGTCGTCGGTCGAACGCGTCACGTCCAGCCCGCCGAGGAACATCCACTGGAAGGGGTCCAGGGTCCCGAAGAGGAGGCGTGCCATGACGTCGGCCCCGAGCTCCCTCTGGAACTCGATGGTCTTGAGCTGGATGGCCAGCGAGTCCCAGGCATCGAGCTCGGGGTGGAGCTGGTTGATGAAGTGACCCTGGTCCTGGATGAAGAGCGTGACCGGGACGCGGTCGGGCATCTCGCCGCGAAAGACGGTCGCGAAGCGTTGGCGAGGATTCATCGCCCGTCTGGGCCGGTCACCGCCGGGGACCTGTGTGCACCAGGCGCTGCCTGACCTGCCAGGCGCTGCATGACCTGCCAGGCGCGCCGCCCGGTCTCCATGGCGTCGCGCCGAACGGACTCCACCTGTGCCGTCCCGTAGCGCAGCGCTGTCGAGGGCGATGGGTACGTAGCCACGATGACACCCTGGGGGTCGAGTCCCGCGAAGAGATCGCCGAAATAGGCCTCGATCTGCAACGGGGTGTAGTCGCAGACCATGAGCGTGATCTGCTCGCCGAAGACCTCCTGCGCGCGGAAGACCTGCTCGAACTCGCCCATGCACCAGACGTTGACACCAACGAGGCCCTCGGTGGCGAGATAGTTCTCGAGCTGGTGCCCTCCGTCGCCGCAGAAGTGCAGCGTGCCGCCGCCGAAGGCCGACAGGACCCGGCCGTTGTAGGGCACCACAAACTCGCGGTAGAGCCGCGGTGAGAGGACGGTGCTGTCATCGTCGGACAGCCACACACCCCCGATACCCTGGGGCAGCGGGATGAGGTGCGGGAAGGCCCCGCCATCGAGCGGCGCCCCGGCACGCGACTTCTGGAGCCGGACCCAGTCGATGAGCACGGTCGTGCAGAAGTCCATGAGCTCGTGGACGACGTTGGGCTCTTCGAACATCCAGATGATGAGCCGCTCCAGACCGACGACGTTCAGCGCGATGTTGAGTGGCCCCTGGTTGTCGGTGAAGCTGATGGGCAGGCTGGAGTGCGCCCGGAAGTGGTCGATGCAGTCGAGCACCCGAGGCATGAGGCCATCGCGCTCCGGGTCGGGGGGCACGAGGCGCGAGACCTGGGCGGGCCTGGTGATGACCGGGCCTTCCACGGCCGGCTCCTCGCCGGGCCCGAAGACGATGCTGCAGCCGAGCGCAGAGGGCACCACGACCGTCCCGTACCAGGGGAACAGGTAGGGCACATAGACGTCGTCATAGGCATCCAGGTGGTCGGCCATCTTGGCCTCCTGGAAGGCCAGCTGGCTGGCGCCAGCGCCTGGCTCGAAGTAGTCGGCCGGGATGAGGGCGGGATCCTCACCGGTGATCCAGTAGTTGACGTCCCCGACGAGGAGGGCTGGGCCGTCCACGGGCTCGTGGCGGTAGACGGCACGGACGAGGTCGATGGCCCGCTGGCTGCGGGAGGCCAGGTCGGCCGGTACCAGGGTCGTCATCGCTCCGCTGCCCCCGAGTGGATCGTCTGCCGATAGGGTACGCCCGACATGCCTCAGCTGGCTGGCACGGCCTTGATGACGCCCTCGTCGTAGCTCATGGCCAGTTGCTCACCGGGCGCCACCACGAGCACGTCCTCGTCGCGCCAGTCAGCGTCGATGAGGCGCTTGACGAGGATGAGCTCGCCGGCCAGCTTCTCGAAGTCCCAGCCGCGGCGCTCGGCATCGCCGCGAGCCCGGGATTCGGCCAAGCCCGCGGCCTCGGGATGAGCCACCCCCATGTCGACGTAGGCGGCCCGGTCGTAGTGCGATCGCCAGGCGCCCAGAGCCTCCATGAGATAGGCGGCGTTCTCCTCCCCGTACTTGGCGACGTACTCCTCGTAGGTCGCCTGCGAAGCGGCGTCAGAAACCGCCCCGACGCCGCCGAAGGCGCTGCCGTCGTCGGTCCGCTCGAGGTAGTCCTGGACGTACCAGTAGGTGCCCGGGTGGCCCAGGAACTCGGCGTTGTAGCGGTCGCGGGATCCGAGGAACAGCGTGATGCAGTCGTGGGCGCGCGGGACCACCAGCGGGATGGCAGCGGCGCGCAGTCCGGCGGTGGCACCTCCGCAGAGCCCGTAGGCCAGGACGATGGCGTCGTAGGGTGGGCCGACCTCGTCGATCTGGGTCTGCAGGATGGTGCGCAGGTTGGGCGGATCGTCGTGGAGGCCGCGCCGGTTGAGTCGGATGTCCACGACGTGCGGCGACCGTGCAGCACACAGGTAGACGCTGCGGGCCAGGACCTCGCAGGTGAGGGCCAGGATGCGCTGCTGCTTGCCCGGCGCGCCGTCCGACGCGGCTGGTTCACTCACGTGCTGACCCCCGCGCCGTACGACAGGGCGGTGTCGAAGGCAGCTTCGATGTTCTCTGGCGGCACGAAGGCTTGGATGTTGTGGACCGTGGCGAAGACGAAGCCGCCCCCGGGGGCGAAGTCGTCGATGCGACGCTTGACCTCGTCGCGGACCTCGTCTGGCGTGCCGAAGGGCAGCACCCGCTGCGTGTCCACCCCGCCACCCCAGAAGGTGATGTCGTTCCCGTAGGCCGCCTTGAGGCGTTTCGAGTCCATGCCCTGGGCACTCACCTGGACCGGGTTGACGATGTCCACACCGATCTCGATGAGGTGAGGGATGAGCTCGAAGACGGCACCGCAACCGTGGTAGAAGAGCTTCGCGTCGGTGCCCGCCTTGATGGCCTCGAAGAGGCGCTTCTGGCGCGGCTTGATGACCTCGACGTAGCTCTGCGGGCTGATCATCCACCCCCGTTGCGTAGCCACGTCGTCCCAGAAGGTGAAGACGTCGATGAGTTCGCCGACCTGGCCCAGGTAGCGCTCGACCGACTCGATGTAGACGTCGGTGATGCCGTCCACGAGCCGGGCCGAGAACTCGGGCGCCGTGAGCAGGGCCATCATGAATGACTCCATGCCCACCGTGCGGCAGGGTTGCTCGAAGATGCCTCCGCCGATGACTCCCGAGCCGACCAGCGCGTAGTCGGTGCTGGCGCGAAGGACCTCCGCGCGAGCCCGTAGCTGGGCCACGACCTCGGGCGGGTCGGGCTCCGGCCAGCGGTAAGCATCGAGGGCCTCGAGCGTCAGCTCCTTGATGGGGAAGTCGACCCAGTCGTAGTAGAGGGGCTTGGCCTTGGGCATGCGCATCTTGCTGCCCCAGCGATCCCACATGGCCCAGTACTCGCCGTCATCGACGATCTCGACGCCGGGCACGTGGGTCGGCGGCAGCTGCACCATGCGCGTGTCGACGCCGAAGCGCGTCAGCACGTCCTCACCGACGTAGGGCAGCTGTTGCACCTCGTCGTAGACGACGACCTCTTCTGCGGGCAGGCCGAGGTGATCACGCAGCGGCAGGTAGGCGGCCTTGGTGATGGAGGTCACGATGGACGAGCCCAGGTCGATGGGCAAGCGGTCGCTCTCGCGATGATCGAGGGCGGCGAGGATGCGCTCGCGCGGCGTCATGCCCGAGCCCCGAACGTGTAGGCAGCACCGGGCACCTCGACGAAGAGGATGCGCTGCTCCGCTTCACCGAGCCCGCGCTCGCGCATGGCGTCGGCGAACTCAGCGAGCAGGTAGGTCCAGCCTGGCCACCCGCCGTACTGGCTCCAGTAGCCCTGACGAGCCGCGTCGAGGCCCAACGTGATGTGGTCGAGCAGGCCGTCCTCGGCGGCCCACTCCAGCAGCTGCAGCGTGCCGTTGGCATCGCCGGCTGGCCAGCGGAAGGCCTGGTCGTACTCGACGCGGGCGCCTGTAGCGGCGATGTCGCGCTGGTACCCACGGTCCACGACCTTGTCGACGTGGCTGAGCACGATGTGGGCTGGCTCGCCACCGTGCTCCAGGAGCACGGTGATCTGCTCCATCGCCCCCGTGCCGCCCTCGCAGTGGGTGAGGATGGGGCAGCCCGTGCGCTGCTGGGCCATGGCTGCGGCCGCGAAGACCGACTCGTCGCGGGCACTGGGCCCACCGTCCGAGCCGGCGATCTTCATGACGCCGGCCCTGTGCGCTGTGCGCCTGACGACGGGACCGCAGTAGTCGAGCTCGTCGATGCCCTCCTCGATATCGGCCACGAAGAGGTCGGCGAGCTCGTCCGCCGCAAGGCGCACCGACCAGTGGCGGTCGTGGTAGTAGCGCTCGTGATGGAGGCCCGAGGGCGCGATGACGTTGACGCCGCTGCGCCGTGAGATCTCGGCCAGCATGAGCACATCGCGACCGCAGTCGGCGGGCATGGCATCTACGACGCTGCGCAGGCCGAGCGCCTGGGCCGCGGCCAGCTCGGCCACCGCCACCTCGACATCGGCCAGCGCGAAGTCAGGGAAGAGCTGGACGGGACGGCCGCCGTGGATGACGAGGTGCTCGTGGGCGTAGACGATGCCGAGCTGCGTGGGCTCGATGTCACCGAGGACGGTTCGTGCGAAGGGCATGATCGACCTCCTATCGACCTGCGTCGGCTGTGGCGGCTTCTGACGCAGGCGCGGCGTCCTGGGCAGCCTGCATGACGAGAGCCACGGCGCCGAGCACGCCGGCGTGATCGGAGCGCTCGGCACGCAGGACGGGGATGATGCGTTCCTTGGGGTAGCGAAACGCGTAGCGGTCCACGTAACCCTGGACCTGGGGCAGGAACTGGTCTGCGTGGGCCATCGGGCCGCCGGCCAGGACCACGACCTCGGGATCGTAGGCGTGGATGGCGGTCACGATGGTGGCGCCCAGGTCCCGGCAGAACTCGGCCATGATCTCGGTGGCCACGCGATCGCCGGCCTCGACGCCCTGTACCAGCGTGCGGAACGTGATGCGACCAGGCTCATGTTCGTAGGCCTCGGTGATGGTAGAGGGCACCTTCCTGGCCACGTAGTCGCGCATGCGACCGACCACGGCGTTGGCAGACACCAGCGTCTCCGCGCAGCCCACGTTGCCGCACAGGCACGTGCGGCCACGGACCTCGATGGTGGCGTGGCCGAAGGAGACTCCGGCGGCCAGGTTACGGCTCTGCAGCAAGCGGCCTCCCACGATGGCACCGGCACCCACGCCGGTGCCCAGGGTCAGGCCGACCACGTCCTGGTATCCGCGCGCAGCGCCGAACTGCCATTCGGCCAGGGTGGCGGCGGAACCGTCGTTGACACAGCGGACCGGCACTCCCAGGCGCTCCTCGAGCCGCTCGCGCATCGGGAATCCTTCGATGCCCGGCACCTTGCCGGGCAGGTTGCGCACGCCGAAGGTGCTCTCGACGACCCCGGGCGCGGCGATGCCGACGCCGCGCAGGCCCTCACGGCCCTGTGTAGCGATGGCCTCGTCGGCGCACTCGAGCAGGTGCGCCCAGACGGTCTCGAAGGGCTGGTGGCCGGTTTCCTGGACATGTTCGCGCCCGACCCTTCCGTCGGCGGCCACGACACCCGACTTCGTGCGCGTGCCACCGATATCGAAGCCGAGCCACCAGACATGTGGTCGCCTGGCGCGGGCCTTCACGCGGGGACCCCAGCCCCCACGGTCGCGGGCTGAGCCGGGATCTCGAGAACGGCGCCGGCG
>Ga0075304_1000361_pt1 | contig 10392 bp, 11 predicted proteins | sample Joice_CattailNLA_FD_120067 | JGI IMG/M metagenome (GOLD analysis project Ga0075304, IMG submission 120067) | Natural and restored wetland microbial communities from the San Francisco Bay, California, USA, that impact long-term carbon... | ecosystem: Environmental > Terrestrial > Soil > Wetlands ... | reverse complement strand
GACGAGTCGACCCTCGATCTCCACTGCCGGGTACGCATCCTCGATCGGCACCATCGGGAAGAACACCCCCGGTGGCGCCACCGGCCCTGCGTCGCTGCATGCGGCCAGGAAGAGACACACCCCACCTGCCACCACGAGCGCGATGACCCGTCCCATCACGCCCCGCGGCAGGGCATGCGCCAGGTGCCGAGCGCGAAGCGCTTCTTCAGGAAGTTGAAGTCGTGGGCGTTCGCGTCGGGGCAGAACTCGTCGATCGCGAGCTTGTACTCCACACCGAACACGGCCTTGCCGGCCTCGACGAACGGGTCGAGACGTCCGCACTCGTCGTACTGGTGGCACTGCTCGTTCAGGGCGGCGTCGAAGTACGGCAGCAGCGCGCGGATCTGGCCGAGGTCGTTCTTCAGCAGAGCCGACAACCCGCGCCGATGCGCCTCGTTCGCGAGCATCACGTTGTACCGGAGCTGGTCGGCGCCCGTGAGCGGGAACCCGGAGCGGTTCGCGTACCCGTCGACGTTGTCGAACTCGACCGCGTCGAAGTCCTTGCGCGCACACATGTCGAGGCGCCGCTCCATGATCGGTCGCAGCGCCGAACGTCGGCTGATGTCGAGCCAGCGCTCCCCCGGCCACCCGTTCGACCGGCCGAGCACACGGTCGGGGAACCGGCCGGCGTCGGGGCGCCACCGCTCCCACGAGCCGGCGCTGACGTAGCAGACGACCGCGCTGCCGTCGTCGTGCAGGCCGGCGATCACGCCGCGAGGCACCTCGAACCCGTCGACGTCGTACATGTCCACGTCGAACGACGTGTCGATCGGGCCCTGCAGCTGCCACTGCCAGCTGGTCTCGAGCGCCGGGTTCCAGCATCCGTCGCACGGCACGGGCTCGGGCAACTCGGGCGCTCGCGGCGAGGCGGTGGCGATCGCCGGGAACGACGCGCACGCCACGGCGAGCACGAGGAGGATCGCGAGGCGCCGCATCAGCGAAGCCTACTCCGGCCGATCGAGCCGGATCGTCGAGAGCATCGCCTCGGTCTGCTCGACGGCACCCACGAGCCAGGCCCCGTCCTGGCGCCCGCGGAGGTCCCGGCGGGGGAAGACGAACTGGTTGAGCGCCTCATCGGACCCCACCTGCAGCCCTCGTCCGGCCAGGTACTCGCCGAGCGCGAACTCCCAGCTGAGGATCGCCGTGCCGTCGTCGAACGCCTGCACGGTGTAGGTCATGAACGCGTTGGGGTGGGCCTCGTAGAGCCGTGACCCGCCGCCGAATGCGCGCTTCTCACCCAGACGGAAGCCGAGCTTGGCCAGCGCCTCCTCGAACTCCATGCGCGGAGCTTCGCACACCCTCAGCGCACGACGGACAACGGACCGCCCTCCTCGTCGACGTCCGCGGGGAGCGGTCTTTCTGAGCCGACGGGGTCGACCCTGGAGGCACGGGCGCGCGCGATCGAACCGCGAGCCTTGCCGAGCTGGGACCGGAACTCGTCGGCGCCGTTGGTGATCATCGTGCCCGCGCGCGCGAACCGGTTCTCGACGACCGCTTCGAGCGAATCGAGCACCCCGCCCACCTCGGCGAGGCTCGCCTGCACGTCGGCGGCGTCGCCGAACCGCTGCACGAGCGCGAAGAGGAAGAGCACGATCGGCAGCGCCGAGGAGTACGGCACGATGACGACGCCGTGCCCGTACGCGTCGGCGTGCGCCCGGCGCAGCACCTCGTAGGCGGCGTCGGGCACGGCGGCCACGGCGACGGGCGCCGTGACGGCCGGGTCGAGGTACTGCGCGACCTCCTTCGCCCGCTGAGCGACCGCTTTCTCGACCGCCCGCGCGCACGCGTCCCGTTCGACGCCGTCGGTCGCGGCCTCGAGAGCCTCGAGCTCGGCAAGGGCCGTCCACTTCGAGTCGATCGGCAACCGCCGCCCGTCGGACATCAACAGCCCGAACTCCACGACCTTCCCCCCCACCCGGAAGTCGGTGACGAGCATCGTCGGCGGCAGCGCCGATAGGTGGTCGCGCAGGACGTGCTCACCCGCACGGCCCTTCGAAGCCCCGCCGGCCAGCACCGTCGAGAGCCGGCGGATCACCTCGCGATGCTCGGCGTCGGTGCCGCGCCGTTCCTGCTCGCGCACCGTGAGCTCCTGCACCGCGCGCCGGGCGCCCTCGACGCCGGCACGCAGCTGCTCGCCCGCGAGGTCGCGCGTGGCGGCGGCGTCGGCGAGGCGCCGCAGCTCGGCGGCCTGCACCTCGAGACGGGCCTCCATGCGTGCGGTGGCGGCGTCGGCGGCCAGGCCGGCGTCGGCCGGACGGCGCCTGTTCGCCACGGCCAGGCCGGCGACGAGTCCGCACACGACGGCCAGCAGCACGAAGCCGATCTGCTCGCTCAAGGGGTTCCTCCTGGAGGTCGGGGAAGTCGAAGCTCGACCGTAGCGACCCCCTCTGACATCTAAGGTCGACGCGTGCACGAACACGACGGCCCGCGCGAACGGCCACGCCGAGACGGCGATCTGGTCCGCGACCCGCGCCGCTCGATCGCGATCGGGGCAGGCATGCTCGCCGGGGTCGCGGTGCTCGCGATCGTGGTCGCGTCCGACGTCGACGCCCCGCCACTCCTGCAAGGACTGGACGACGCGTGGCGGCGCACGGCGCTCGGATGGCCCGGCTGGGCCGGGTCGGTCGGCGAGGCGTTCGAGGGACTCGGCGCCGGCGTCGTCATGGTCCCGTTGCGCATCGTCGTCGCGATCTGGCTCGTGGTCCGCCGGCGCCGGTGGGACCTCGCGGCGTGGTTGCTGGGTTGGATCCTGGCCGACGTACTCACCGCCGCGCTCAAGCCGGGGCTCGCCCGGGCACGCCCGACCGCGATGGACCCGGAGAACCCGTTCACGTCGTTCCCGAGCGCACACGCGAAGACGGCCGCTCAGGTCGCGATCGGCCTGGTGCTCGTCGCCTCCAGCCCGTGGCGCTCCCGGCGCGGCTGGTACGCGCTCGCCGCCGTCTGGATCGTGCTGATGGCGACCTCACGCACGGTGGTCGACCACCACTGGCTCTCCGACGTCGTCGCGGGCTCGCTCCTCGGTGCGGGCGCCGCGCTGCTGGCGGCGGCAGCGACGCAACTGGTCCGCGATGGTCGGCGCAGCCGGCGAGACACCTGACCCCCCGCTGCGCCACGATGGGCGCCGTGTTCGGCCACCTGCGAGCCACCTACGAGCGACATCGGCGAGCCACGATGCGGGTCGGTGTCGCGCTGCTCGCGATGGCGCTCGGCTTGCTCGTGGTCGGCGGCGCGATCAGGGTGCTGCGCGCGGCCGACCGGGCCCCTCGGCCGACGAGCGTCACCGGGAGCCCGTCCGCAGAGTGGCGCGCGACGGTGGACTCACCCGTGACCGGCCTCGCGATCGACGACGGGCGCCTCTACGTCGCGAGTGAGCAGCTCTCCGTGTTCCCGGTCTCGTGCGCCGTCGCCGCCGGCGACTGCGCGCCGAGCTGGCGCGGCGTGGTGCCGGACGGACCGCTCTCGGTCCCGACCGTCCGTGACGAGCGGGTCTTCGTGGGGTCCTCAGAAGGTCAGCTCTACGCGTTCCCGTCGACCTGCGACGGCGAGGGCTGTTCCCCGGAGTGGGTCGGCGTCGCCGGCGACGGCCCGGTCTCGCAGCCGGCGGCGAACTTCGACCTCGTCTACGTCACGTCCGACGAGCTCTACGCGTTCCCGGTGGGGTGCGCGAGCGAGGATCTCGCATGCCCGGCGGCGTGGAGCGCCCGCGTGCCGGGGAGGCCGGCGGCCGGGCCCCCCGCGCTCGGCGGTGGGCTCGTGATCGTGGCGTCGTCGTCGACGCGAGGCGGGATCGCCGCCTACCCCGCCGTCTGCGGAGAGGACTGCGAGCCCCAGTGGATCGGCCGCACCGACGGCCCCGCCACGGCCGTCGCGGTCGGCGAAGGCCTCGCGTTCACGGTGGCACGCGGTCAGCTGATGGCGTTCTCCCTCTCCTGCACGGGGCGATGCGAACCCGAGTGGCGGGCCTCGTTCGTGCCGGGCGCCCCGTTCGCGACCGGAGCGGCGAGCGCGCCCGCGATCGCCGGCGGTCGGGTGCTCGTCGGTGACGATGAGGGGCGGCTCTGGGTCTTCCGCTCGACGTGCGACCAGGGTCGGTGCGACCCCGTCGCTTCCTACGAGGTCGCCACCACGCCCCTGGGCACCCCGGCGGTCGACGGCGACCGCGTGATCGTCACCTCGGACAACGGAGCGCTCGCGCGTGTGCTGCTCGACTGCCGCCCCGACGAGGCCTGCGACCCCGTGCGCGTGCGAAAGCTCGCTGCTCCGGCGTTGGCTCCCGCCGTGATCGCGCCCGACGCCACGATCGCCGGGACGCAGGACGGTTCCCTCGAGTCGTTCAAGTGGTAGAGATGCCTGTCATGAGCGCACACGGCATCGACCCCGCCAGGGTCGCGGAGCTGAAGGGTCGCGAGGACACCCGGTTCACCGAGGCCCACCCGCGCTGCATCGAGACGCGGCGACGTGCCGAGCGGGTGATGCCCAACGGCGTCCCGATGTCGTGGCTGCGCACGTCGTACGACCATCCCCCGCTGTGGGTCGACGACGCGAAGGGAGCTCGGTTCCGCGACGTCGACGGCAACGAGTACGCGGACTTCAACATCGCCGACATGTCGATGTTCGGCGGCTACGGCCCCGAGCCGGTCGTCGAGGCCGTCTCCCGGCGCATCGCGGCCGGCTCGCAGTTCCTGCTGCCCAACGAGGATTCGATCTGGGTCGCCGAGGAGTTGGGCCGCCGCTACGGGCTCCCCCAGTGGCAGTTCACGCTGAGCGCGACCCACGCGAACCTCGAGGCGATCCGCATCGCCAGGGTGATGACGGGGCGCGAGAAGGTGCTGTTCTTCGGCGGGAAGTACCACGGCCACTTCGACGAGGGGCTCGTCGACATCGAGGACGGCACGCTCGTGCCCGAGGAAGCCGGGCTGCCGCGCGACGTCACCGACAAGGTCGTGATGGTGCCATTCAACGACGTCGGGGCGCTCCATGCTGCCCTCGAGACGCGCGACATCGCGATCGTGACGACGGAGCCCGTGCTCACGAACGCGATCGGGCTGCTCGTGCCCGAGCCGGGATTCCACGAGGCGCTGCGGGCCGCGACCCGGGAGACCGGCACCCTGCTCTGCTACGACGAGACCCATACGCAGGTCGTGGGCCCCGGGGGGCTGACCGCGATGTGGGGGCTCGAGCCGGACGTCGTCTCGATCGGGAAGTCGATCGCTGGAGGCGTGCCGCTCGGGGCGTACGGCATGAGGGACGAGGTCGCCGAGACGCTGCGTCGCCCGGCCGGCCGCGACGACGAGAAACGGGTGGTCGCGACCGGCGGCACGCTGTTCGGCAACCCGCTCTCGATGGCGGCCGCGAAGGCCACGATGGGCGAGGTCCTCACGCCCGAGGCCTACGCACACACGCAGGTGCTCGGCACGCGCCTCGCCGACGGCATCGAGGCGGCCGTCTCCGGCGCCGGCCTGCCCTGGACGACCCATCGCTTCTGGCCGCGCTCGGGCTACACGTTCGCCCCGTCGATGCCGCGCGACGCCGACGAGGCCCACGAGGCGCTCGACGTGCCGCTGCGGCGCCTGATCCGCGTGTACCTCGCGAACCGCGGCGTCTGGGAGGCGATCATCGGGGCCGGACCCACGTGCGCGGTGCCCGCCACGGGGAGCGACGTCGACGCCTACGTCGACGCGTTCGGGTCGCTCGTCGGGGAGCTCACGTCGTGACCGCTCCGCCGCGCATCGAGATCATCCGGGTTTCGGGGCCCAACCACCTCGAGGTCGGCCGCCGGCTCGGGGAGGCCGCCCGCGACCGCATCCACGCCGACGCGGCACAGGTCTTCGACGACCTGCCGGCGGGGCGCACGGTCGACCAACAGCGGGCCCTGGCGAAGGAGTACCTCGCGTTCACCGAGCCACGCCTGCCCTGGCTCGTCCAGGAGCTGGAAGGCATCGCCGAGGCGGCCGCGATCGATCCGCTCGACTTCTTCGCGGCCTCGATCGAGGAGCTCTGGTACGAACCGCGGCACAAGGTCACGCAGGGCCGGTGCAGCGACGTCGTGGCCGGTCCGAGCGCGACCGCCGACGGTCACTTGCTCGTCGGCCACACGAATGATCTGCGCCCCGCCGCCGAGGAGCACATCGTCGGGATCGAGAAGCAGGTCGCGGGCGACCCGACGATCTTCCAGCTCGGCGGCGTGCCGTGGCTCTCCGTCGGCTGGAACTCGGCCGGGCTCTCGCTCACCGGCAACGAGCTCTCGCCCAACGACGAGCGGCTCGGCATCTCACGATCCCATCAGGTGCTCGAGATGATGCGGGCCCGCTCCCTCGACGCGATGGTGTCGATGTCGCTTCGCCACGACCGCGCGTCGAGCTACAACAACGTGCTCACGAGCGCCGACGGCGGCGTCGCCAACGTCGAGGGGAGTGCCACAGACGCCGAGGTCACCGGCCTCGACGGCGCGGGGCACCTCGTGCACACGAACCACTACGTCTGCGACCGGATGCTGCCGTTCGAGGGCGACCCCGCCTACGCGGAGCGCTCCGCGATCCGGTACGAACGGGCCCGCGAGCTGATCGCCGCCAGCCCGCCCGGCTCGGTCACGACCGCGACGATGCGCGAGATCCTGAGCGACCACGAGACGAAGCCGGACTCGCTCTGCCGGCACCCGGAGTTCGGACGATCGAACGAGAAGACGGTCTTCTGGTGCGTCGCCGACGTCACCGAGGGTCGCATCACGTTCGGCCGCGGGAACCCCTGTGACTCCGAGCCGCAGGGGTACGTCTTCGCCGAGTACCCCGGCCGCTGAGACCACCTAGGTCTTTCGACCGGTCCCCGGCACGGCGGGTCCCTCGGCGGCCAGCGCGGCTCGCGCGCGGTCCACGATGGAGTCGGAGGTGGGTGCGATGCGTGGTCTCGTGAGGATCATCGTGGTCTGGGTCGCCATCGGCGGGCTGATCGGTGCGACCCCGCCACCGGGCGTGACCCTCGAGGCCGACCCCACCTTCCCGTACGAAGGCGGCCGGCTCGCCGACGTCGCCGCGGTGGCGCCCGACGACGCGTGGATCGTGGGTTCCCGCACGAACCGGGCCGGACGCCCCCGGACGCTCACCGAACACTGGAACGGGAAGCGATGGTCCTGGATCGACAGCCCCACGCCGTCCTGGCGAGGTGGCCGGCTCGTGTCGGTCGCGGTCCTCGCGAGCGACGACGTCTGGGCGGCCGGCTCCTCGACCCTGCGCAACGGCGACGCGCCGCTGATCCTGCACTGGGACGGCGCGGCGTGGAACGTCGTCGACGCGCCCGGGGCGGCACGGGGAACAAGGGCGCTCCAGGTCGTCGCGGGGCCCGATGGCACGATCTGGTTCCTCGTGAACGAGCAGTCGACGGAGCGAGGACGCTTGCTCATCCTCGACGATGGAGGATGGCGCGCGATCCGCCTGCCGGAGCAGCTCCGATGGGGAGCCAGGGCGTTCACGCCGACCGGTGGTGACGGCGCATGGGTCGTCGGCACGTCGATGTTCGGCGACGTCGCCTACGCGGCTCACCTGCGCGGGACCCGATGGAGCGTGCAGCGCCTCCCCGACGTGGCCGGTCGCAACCTGTACGCGCAGGCGGTCGCGATGTCCGATCGAGGCCCGCTCGTCGTCGGCACGTCGTGGATCGACGCTGCGTCGGACTGGGGTCCTCGCTGGTACGTCGCGCGGAGGGTGCACGACCGGTGGACGATCGAGCTCCGCGGCGGGGGGTGGCTGAACGACGTGGCGGTCGCCGGCCCGGCCGAGTGGACGGTCGGCCAGGCCCGGCCGGCCTTCGTGACCGCGGCGCTGCGGCACCGGCCGAGCGGGTGGCGCCGCGAGCCCACGCCCGCCGGTGTCGAGGGTTACCTGGTGGCCGTCGACGCCTGGCAGGGCGGCGCCTGGGCGATCGGCTGGCGCGACGCGGGCACGGCCGACCTCGCCCTCCGCTGGAACGGCGAGGAGTGGCGCCGGGTGCTCACGGCCGCCATCTGAGCGCGATCAACGGTCCAGCGCGGCGGCGATCGTCGCGGCGGTCGCCACGTCGCCGCTCTCCTGGGCCATGTCGAGCACGCTCGTGCCCTCATCGTTCGCCGCCGCCGCATCGGCGCCCGAGGCGAGCAGCAACGTGACGCTCGCCACGTCGCCGGCGCGAGCGGCCGCGTGCAACGGCGTCCACCCGCCCGACTGACTCGCGTTCGGGTCGGCGCCGGCTTGCAGCAACACGCCGACGACCTCGGCGTGGCCACCGCTCGCCGCCGAGTGCAGCGGGGTGCCGGTCATCCATCCGGTGCCGTGGGCGTCGACGTCGGCCGCGTGGTTCACGAGCAGGCGCGCCGCCTCGGCACGGCCGAAGAAGGCCGCGAAGTGCAGCGCCGTGAAGCCGTCGGCGCTGTGGGTATCGACCGCCGCCGGGTCGTACGCGAGGAGCTCGGTCAGCCGGTCGAGGTCGCCGGCCGATGCAGCCTCGAACAGATCCGTCTGCGCCACGCGCGACTGCAGCGCCTCGATCAGACCTCGATCGAACGTGTAGCGCGCCCGCATCAGCGCCGACACCCCCTCGGCGTCGCGCGCGGTCGAAAGCGACGAGCCGTCCTCCAGCATGGCCCGCACCAGCACGACGTCCCCGGCCCCGATCGCCGCGAACAACTCCTCGGATGTGCTTGCCATCGGGCGCCTCCTCGACTTCTATTTGCGTAGCCTAACTAAATATGACACCGTACGCGCGGTGACCACGCCAAGACGCACTTCCCCAGCGCGAGACGTGGACGCGGTGGCCGATCGGCTGCACTCGGCCGCGATCCACCTGTTGCGCCGCTTGCGCGTGGAGGACGAGGCGCTGGGCATCTCCGCCCCGCGCCTCTCCGCGCTCTCGGTGCTCGTCTTCACCGGACCGCTGCGCATCGGCGAGCTCGCGCACCTGGAGCAGGTCGAGCCGCCGACGATGACCCGCCTGGTCGACGGCCTCGAGCGCGACGGGTACGTCGCCCGGTCCCCCGATCCCGACGACGCCCGGGCGGTGAGGGTCGAGGCGACCGAGCGTGGCCGCGACGCGCTGGTCGAGGGTCGCCGTCGCCGTGTCGAGGCGTTCAGCACCTTGCTCGCGGGTCTCCCCCAGCGGGAGCTTGCGCAGCTCGCCCGCGGCGTTCTCGCGCTGGAACACGCGCTCGCCGCCGATCCTCAGCCCGCTGCGACCTCCCGCAGCCGCCCGGTACGCACGTCGTAGAGGAAGCCGCTCACCGCGTCGAACGCCAGGCGCGCGTCGCGCGCGATCGCACGCACGTCGTCGAGCAGGGCGCGCTCCGCATCGTCGAAGGGCAGGAAATCGATCTCGCCCACCTCGCTGCCCGTCGCCTCGGCGACATGCGCACGGAGGTCCTCATTCGTCGCACCGAGCAACCCACAGTCGGTGTGGTGCACGACGGCCGCCTCCCTCGTGCCGAGCACCCCCGAGGACAGCACCAGGGATCGCACCACGTCGTCGGTGACCCGCCCGCCGGCGTTGCGGATCACGTGAGCCTCGCCGAGCGCGAGGCCGAGCGCCTCTTCGGGCCGGAGTCGGGCGTCCATGCAGGCGAGGACCGCGACCCGTCTGGTCGGCGGCGCCGCCCGATCGGTCGCCACGAAGGCCGACGCGAACGACGCGTTGGCCTCGAGGGCCTGGTCGCGGAAGCTCACCGCGGCGTCCGCCCCGCGACGACCTCGCCGCCCCTCCACACCGTGCGCGGCCGCTGCAGCGCGCCGATGTCGTCGACGGGGTTCGCGTCGTAGAGCGCCAGGTCGGCGAGGGCGCCTTGGCGCACGCGCCCCACGTCGGGCACGCGCAGCAGTTCCGCGCCGCTCGACGTCGCCGCGACCATCGCATCGAGGGGACGCATGCCCCACGCGACCAACCGTGCGAGCTCGTGCGGCGCGCCGCCGTGCGGGTTGAACGGGGTTCCGGCGTCCGTGCTGCAGACGTGTCGCACCTTCGCCCGCAACGCGAGCGCCTGCGCCCGCTCGGCGTCGTCGACGACCGAGCTGATCTTCTCCACGGCGTAGTCGGGCACCTCGGCCGGGTGCTCCAGCATGCCGAACGCGGCCGAGAGGGTCGGGCCCCGGAACGTGCCTCGCTCGGCCATCAACGCGGCGGTCGGCCTCGTGAGCTGCACGCAGTGCTCGACGGAGTCGACGCCGGCCCGCACCGATCCGGTCACGCCCTCGGCGCCGATCGCGTGGGCCGCCACGCCTCTGCCCCACGAGTGGGCTTCGTCGACCGCGGCACCGATCTCCTCGGGCGTGAACGCGGTGAACGTTGCCCCGATCCCCGGGGTGAGCACGCCGCCGGTGGCGACCACCTTGATCG
>Ga0075304_1000360_pt1 | contig 10402 bp, 10 predicted proteins | sample Joice_CattailNLA_FD_120067 | JGI IMG/M metagenome (GOLD analysis project Ga0075304, IMG submission 120067) | Natural and restored wetland microbial communities from the San Francisco Bay, California, USA, that impact long-term carbon... | ecosystem: Environmental > Terrestrial > Soil > Wetlands ... | reverse complement strand
CGGCCACCTCCGTGACTGCCCGGAGGAAAGCGTCCTGAGCCGCGCCGAACCGTTCCGGGTCGCGGCGTGCCGCCGCCATCGCGGACACGAGCGCGCGCAGGTCGACGACATCGCGCTCGTCGCGGCGGCCCGCGGCCAGGCTCGCGAGAATGACGTCGAGGTGACGGTGCGCCTCTAGCAGATCCGGCACGTGGTGGGCTCCCAGGACAAGTCCCCACTCGATGGACTGGGGAAGGACCTCTGCGTCCATGCGCTTCACGTAGGTGCCATCGCCCGGTCGCACCTCGAGGAGCCCGAGAAGCGTGAGCGACTTGAGGGCCTCACGCAGGATCGAGCGACCCACACCGAGGGATTCGGCAAGCTTCCGCTCGGGCGGCAGGCGGTCGCCGGGCTGGAGCCGACCGGATAGCAGGTAGTCGAGCAACTGACGGCTGATGGAGATCGTGGTGCCCTCCCGCTGTGAGAGGTCGAGCGGCTGCAGACTGGCGGTCATGCCGGCGGCTCTCCTACGCGGCTGTACGTCGGTGCTGCCGCGGCGCCGCCGCGCCGTTCCTGCTCCGCCAACGTCACATTGAGGCGGTCCGCAGCGCCCTCCATGTGTGCCGCCATGGCCCGACGTGCACCATCCGGGTCACTGGCCTCGATGGCCTGGAACACTGCGGCATGCTCGAACCAAGTGGCCGGCCGCGTGCCGGGAGCGTAGGCGACCCGCGTGATCCAGACCTCAAGCAATGCCCGGATGCTGCGCATGACCTGAAACAGGGAGCGGTTCCTGGCGGCGCGCGCGATGCCCAAGTGGAAGGCCACATCGGCACGCACGAACTCATCGTTGTCGGCGGTCGCCTGCATGATCTCGACCTGTCGGCGCATGTCCTCGACGTCGGCCTCGTCTCGGCGTTCCGCAGCCAGACCGGCCAGTAGGATCTCCAGCTCTGAGCGCGCCTCCACGAGGTCCTGGGACTGCTTGGCGCCCAGCAGCAGACCCCACTCGATGGCCAGTGGCAGCAGCGGAGAGTCTGTCCGCTTCAAGTAGGTGCCATCTCCCTGTCGGGCGTCGATGAGCCCCAGGACCGTGAGCGACTTGATGGCTTGGCGGACGTGTGAGCGGCCTACTCCAAGCATCTCGGCAAGTCGGCGCTCCGAGGGCAACCGCTCGCCAGGTCGGACATCGCCCGAGATGAGGTAATCGAGGAGCCGTCGCGTGACCTCGGATGAGATGGGTTCGTTGGCGCGATGGGGAACCCGCTCCAGGTCGGACAGCATGCCGGCCATTGTAGGCATCCTCCTCAGTCGGATCGGGGCCAGCGGCGTGGCAAGGGCTCGAGCCACGCGAATGCATCGACGGGTTCTCGGAGGGCAGACACTCCAGCCCAGCCTAGCCCTCGTATCCGGCCTCGTCGAGGGCAGCGAAGGCAGACTCGAACAGCGGATCGCCGGCCCCTGGCCGCCCACGACCCGGGACGTGGGCGATGTGGACGTGGCCGAGCTCGGCGGCATGACGGCGGACGCGACCGACCACACCGCCGTCCGGCCGCGCGGATGCTCACCGTGCGACCCGATCGAGCAGGCCCTGGGCCATGGTCACCACGTCATCAGAGGACATGCGGTATCGCCACAGCAGGTCGTTGACGTGGCCGGTGTGGATGAAGTCCTCGGGATCTGTCCCGATGGCACCGACGCGCTTGCCGACGCCTTTCGCGACGAGGGCCTCAGCCACGAGAGAGTGGAGGCCCCCACTCGTACAGTGGTTCTCCAGGGTGACTACCGCCTCGACCTTGCCGGTCAGGTCGTAGAGCAGTTCGCGATCGAAGGGTTTCAGGCTGGGGTGGTGGTCAACGCGGACGCCGATGCCCAGTGACTTCAGCTTGTCCGCTGCGGCCAGGGCCGTGTGGAGCATGAAGCCGGTGGTCACGAGGCCGACGTCCGAACCCTCGTCCGTCACCGTCACGCCCTTGCCGATCTCGAACCGGTAGTCCGAGCCGATGAGGTCGTCCGCCACCTCGCAGCGCACGATGCGCAGATAGACCGGGCCCGGCGTTTCCACCACCGCTCGCATGATCTGGCGCATCTCCGCGTTGCACGAGGGCTCCAGGACCGTCAGGCGCGGTACGCGGAGGAGCACGGAGAGTTCCTTGTCGCTCTGGTGCGTGGCTCCCGCCTTGCCCGTGAAGAGGCCCACGTAGGCGCCGATGAACTTGACGTTGAGGTTGCTGTAGGCCACCGTGACGTAGAGCTGGTCGAGCATGCGCCGGCTGAAGGCGTCGAAGGTGCAGGGGAAGGGGACGTAGCCCTCCTGGGAGAGGCCAGCCGCCATGCTCACGAGGTTCTGCTCGGCGATCCCGGACTTGATGAGCTTGCCAGGGTGGAAGTGCTCGAAGATGTGCAGGCCCGTGGAGCTACGCAGGTCGGCGTCGAGGGCCACGATCCTGGGGAACTCGTCAGCGAGGTCTGCCAGGGCGAACCCCATCTGGTAGCGCATCTCCTTGGTCTTCGCGCGGTCGGGCAGGGTGAACTGGGCCATCTCGCGGGCGGCTCCTACTGCTGCCGGTCGGTGATGGTGTCCGACGCCGCGTGGAGCGGCGGGACGATCTCGGTGATGGCTTTGAGCGCCTCGGGGAACTCGGGCGGGATGCCCAGCCGCTTGCCGTCGTGCTCCCAGAGTTCGTCGATCCAGAGCCCCGCCGCCGCCGCATCGCGAGGCGCGGAGGTGTGCCAGTTGGGGTTGTACTGGGCTTGGTCGACCTTCTTGCCTTTGACCGTGTTGAGGATGACGGCCGCGGGCTTGCCGCGGCGCTGAGCGCCGAGGACATTGAAGAGCTCGATGAGCTCGGCCACATCGTGCCCGTTGCGTGTCTCGTAGACCTCGAGGTTGAACGCGCGCAGTTTGTCCGCCAGCGGCTCAAGACTCATGTCCTGGGCCAGGAAGCCCTTGGCGAAGACCTTGTTGTAGTCGATGACGAAGACGATGTTGTCAAGCTTGTAGTGGCCAGCAGCCATGAAGGCCTCCCAGACCGAGCCCTCGTTGCACTCGCCGTCCCCCATGAGCACGTAGATCATGCGGTCGCCGTGGTCGGGGCCGTTGAAGCGCATCCCCAGCGAGCGACCAACGGCCACGCCCGGGATCTGGCCCAGAGACCCGCCGCTGACCTCGATGCCTGGGGTCTCCGTGGCATCGGGGTGCGACTCGAGACCGGAGCCCCACATGCCATAGAACTTGAGCCGCTCGACCTCGAAATAGCCGAAGACCGCCAGGACCGTGTACACGGCCGGACAGGCATGACCCTTGGAGAGGTAGAAGACGTCGCGCATGGGCCAGTCGGGTGCCGCGGCGTCGAAGCGAAGGACGTAGTTGAACAGGATGGCCAGGAATTCCGCCTCCGAGAAACTACCCCCGGGGTGCCCCAAGCCGGCACAGGTCATCTGCCAAGTGGTGTAGCTGCGGATCAGATAGGCGAGCGTCTCCGTGTTGTGCAGGAGCTCGGCATGGTCCGTGTGAAACGGCAGGCTGTCGATCCGTGTGCGCGTGTCCGCGCGCCACGGGATCCACAGCCTGGCCACGTCCAGCGGGTCGAAGGCACCTGATGCAACCTCGATACTGGCAGGCAACGGCGGCAGGCGAGTCATGCGTGGGCCTCGACGCGGCGCCGTGGCCCGGGGCCGGGAGTGCCGTCCGCCATGGAAGCGTCGGCCAGCTCGCCGGGCCGTGGCCGTGGGTAGGCGCGCGCGGCGATCACGCGGTCGTACGTGGCTGTCATGGGCACCTCGTCAGGCTCGCGGTGCTGCAGGGACGTGTGGACCCATTCGCGTGGCGTCATGCCGTCCTCCCCAGCCATGGGACGCCCGCTCGACTCAGAGACGAGCGACGCAGCGATCGACGATCTCGAGCGTGCGGTCCACGTCCTCATCCGTGACCGCACCGTTGAAGAACCAGCGCCCGCGGAAGAGGATGAGGATGCCCTCGTCGAAGAGGGCCTCGCGCAACCGCTCGCCCAGGGCATGATCCGCGACCGAGTACCACTCGCCCATCGTCCAGGCGCGCTCCAAGGGGGCTGGATAGAACATGATCACGCCCGGGCAATCCTGCAGGAGCCACTGCCGGCCGCGGCGGGCTATGATCTCCCGAAGACCGTCGGTGAAGCGCTTCTGGGTGGTGACGAGGTTCCGGTAGAAGACGCCGTCGTCCTGCTCCAGGTACGTGATCGTCGCAAGCGCAGCGGCGACCCCCAGGGGGTAGCCGTTGAACGTCCCGGCGCCGATGACGCGCCGGTCGGCACAGAGATCCATGATCTCGGCCTTGCCCGCCACCACGGACAGTGGGACGCCACCGGCGACGCCCTTGCCGAAGGTGGTCAGGTCCGGCGTGACGCCGAGGACCTTCTGGGCCCCACCCAGATCAACGCGGAAGCCCGTGATGATCTCATCGAGACAGAGGACGATGCCGTACGCGTCGCACAGCTCGCGGACGCGCTCCAGGTACCCAGGCCGGGGGTAGCAGGAACCGCCGTTGGCATTGATGCCCTCCATGATGATGAGGGCCACTTGGTCGCCATACCGCTCGAGGGTCCGCTCAAGGACTTCGATGTCGTTCCAGGGCAGCTTATACGACTGCTTCTCGGAGGCGACGTCGCGTCCCTTCGAGAGGAAGAGGTCGCCCTCCTTGTAGAGAGCGTAGGGGGGGCCTGTGGGGGCGGGATCTACACCGCCGCCGAAGACGTTGTCGAGCCAGCCATGGTAGTGCCCGTCGAAGCGGATGAACACGCTGCGCCCGGTGTGGGCGCGGGCGAGACGGAGGACCAGCTGCACCGCTTCCGTCCCCGAGAGCAGGTAGCGGACCTTCTCGGCGCAGGGCACATGCTGGATGATCTTCTCGGCCAGCGCGATCTCCTCTGGATGGCGACGCGCCGCATCGAGGTGCGGCATGCGATCAAGCTGGTCCTTGACCGCGTCGAGGAGCGCCGGGTTGCCATAGCCCAGGATGCCGGCGCCAAGACCAGCCATGTAGTCGATGTAATCGTTGCCGTCAACGTCCCAGAGGTGGGCGCCCTTGCCGTGGGTCAGCCAGATAGGCCGAAAGAGCTCGTAGCCGGGTAGATTGCTGTGCGGTCCGGGCATCAGCTCGAGCGCGCGCGCTGCGAGCTTCTCCGAGCCCTCCATCTGGCGTGGCGCGGTACCGATTGCCATCTCTGTCACCTCCGCTTGGGGCCCGCCGGGGACGGACCTCGCCTCCAGACCGTCACTCGACGGCGTCCTCAGTCATCGGATCACCTGAGCTTGCCGTCCACCGCGCGGCGAGCAGCCGAAACGATGGCAGCACTGGTGAGCCCGAGGTGTTCCAAGATCGTGTCGTAGGCACCCGTCGTGGCGAAGACATCGCCGATGCCCACCCGCTCGAGGGGGACGGGCCAGGCGCCGACGACGGTCTCGGCCACAGCGCCGCCCAGGCCACCGATGACGCTGTGCTCCTCGGCCGTCACGATCGCGCCGGTCTCGCGGGCAGCTGCCACGATGGCGTCGACATCAAGGGGCTTGACGGTGTGGACCTCGAGCACGCGCGCCTCGAGCCCCTCCTCGGCTAGCGTCTTCGCCGCGTCCAGGCAGCGGCTGAGCATGAGGCCCGTCCCCACCAGCGTCACGTCACGGCCCTCGCGCACGACGACGGCCCTGCCGATCTCGGGGGCATAGTCGTCGTCGAAGATGACGGGCACCTCGTTACGGTTGAGGCGCATGTAGACGGGGCCCGGCCAAGCCACGACCTGGGGCAGGAATTTCGCCACGGCCACCGCGTCGGCAGGCACCACGATGGCCATGCCTGGCAGCGAGCGCATGATGGCGATGTCGGTGATGGCGTTGTGTGTGGGCCCGTCGAAGGAATCCGAGACGCCCGCGTAGGCACCCATGAGCTTCACAGGGACGCCGCCGTAGCAGCAGTGCGTGCGCACCATCTCCAGTGCCCGGGTGGCGAAGAGGAAGGCGAACGTGTTGGCGATGGCTACGTGGTCCGTGGAGGCCACGCCAACGGCCACGTCGACGAGCGACTGCTCCGCGATGCCCACGTTGAGGAAGCGCTCCGGGAAGGCCTCCGCGAACATCCAGCTGAAGTCGGAGTTGGAGACATCGGCTGAGAGGACAACGACGTCCTCGCGATCGCGGCCGAGCTCGACGAGCGCCTCCCCGTAGGCCTGGCGCATGGGTGCAAGGGTGGTCATGCCTTGGTCTCTGCCCCGAGCTCGGACAGCGAAGTCTGCAGCTCGGCCATGGCCTGCTCGTACTGCGCCTCAGTGGGCACCAGCCCGCCGTGCCAGCGATGGTCGTACTCCATGAAGCTCACACCCCGGCCCTTCGTGGTACGGGCGATGATGACCGAAGGGCGGGCGTGGACCTCGTCGGCACGGTCGAGGGCATCGAGGATCTCGCGAACGTTGTGGCCGTGGATCTCCCAGACGTGCCAGCCGAAGGCCCGCCACTTGTCGGCGATGGGCTCGGTGGGCATGACGTCCGCGGTCGCACCTGTCTGCTGGATGCCGTTGTTGTCGACGATGGCGGTGAGGTTCCCGAGGCGGTGCTTGGCCGCGAACATGGCGCCCTCCCAGACGACGCCGGCGTCGAGCTCACCATCGCCGAGGAGGACGACGACGCGAGCGCGGGAAGCGAAGGCGGATGGTGCGCTGACCGCGGACGGCTTGGGCACGACCCGCGACAGCGACCAGGCCATCCCGGCGCCGACGGCCACGCCGTGGCCGAGCGGCCCGGCCACCATCTCGACACCGGGCAGCTTCATGTCGGGGTGGCCTTCCAGGCGGGTCGGGAAGCGCCGGAAGGTTTCCAGTTCCTCGACCGGGTAGAAGCCGCGGCGGGCCAGGACCGCGTACAGGATGGGCGCGGCGTGACCCTTGGAGAGGAGGAAGCGATCGCGCTCGGGCCAGGAGGGATCATCCGGGTCGACGTGCAGGTGATGAAAATAGAGAGCCGCCAGGATCTCCGCCGAGGAGTAAGGCCCCCCGAGGTGGCCACTCTTGGCCCGCACGACCATCTCGAGGACATCGATGCGCAACTGCTGGGCCATCCGGGCCAGGTCCAGCGCGAGCGCATCGGTGTGCTGGTGCATGGGCCTGACGAAGTCAGCTCACGTACGCGGGGAGCAGGCCACGGAGGAACATGACGGCCTGTTGGGCGGCGACGTCCGGGGATGGGAAGGGCAGGATCTCGACCGCCACCCAATCGTCGTAGCCGATCTCCCCGAGGGCGTCGACGATGGGACGGAAGTCGATGTGGCCCTGTCCTGGCGCCCAGCGGTTGCTGTCCGCGAGCTGGCAGTAGCCGACCCGATGGCCGGCAGAGACGATGCTACCGGCGATGGAGACGTCCTCGATGTTCATGTGGAACGAGTCGGGCATCAGCTTGAGGCTGGGATGCCCGACGCGGTCGACGAGCCCGATGCCGTCGGGATCGACGCTGTTGATGAAGTCGAGCTCGTAGCGGTTCACGGGCTCCAGCACGAGCGCGATCCCGAGCGGCGCGGCGTGGTCACAGACGCGGCGGATGCCCTCGCCGAAGCGGGCCTCGGCCGCATCGGGGGTCTGCCCTGGCGGGATGCCGCCGCGGACCCGGCCGATGTTGACCCGCGTGGCGCCGAGCTCCGCGGCCAGGTCGGCCAGGCCACAGAGGATCTCGACGGCCCGTCCCTGGACGGCGGCGTCCTCGCTCGTGAGCCAGACGTGCTGCTCGGCGAAGACGCGGCCCGTCGAGACGGCAGAGACGCCCAGGCCGTGGGCCGAGAGCAGTCGCAGGACCTCGTCGGCGTCGACGTCACTGCGCTGGCCAAGGGCCAGCTCCACGCCGTCGTAGCCCATGCCTGCGACCTTGGGGATGGTCACCGACAGATGATCCCGGAAGACGACGAAGGACGAGGGTTCCGCGTCGTGCGGAGCGATTGCCAGAGCGAGTCTCACCGTGACACCTCGTGCTTGACCGACATGTCCTCGGACGCGTCGGCGTGGATGGCCCGCCGGACGTCGGCAAGGGCCAGTCTTGGGCTGGCGAGAACCGGGACGGCGAGCGGAGTGCGCTCTAGCGTGGGCACGATGCGGGCCATCGTGGCCTGCGCCAGGACGACGACGTCAGCCCCGACGGCCACCTCGCGGACGGCCGCGATCACCCATCGGTCGTGCGTGTCGGGGTCACCTGCACGAAGGGCGGCCAAGGCCCCCTCGACGAGGCGCGTGCTGACCTCGACCGAACGGCCGGCACCGGTCGCAGCGGTCTCGAGACGGCGCCTCGAAGGCTCGAGCGTCGTGGCCGCAGTGGCGACGACCGCGATACGCGAGCCCAGGCGAACAGCCTCGGCAGCCATCGAGTCGTCCGCTGCGAATACCGGGATCGAGGCGCGCTCACGCACTCGTTGGACCGAGTCGGAGACTGTCGAGCAGGTCACCAGGACGGCGGACGCACCGACCTGTTCCGCGAGGTTCACGTGATCACCGAGACGATCGTCGTCCTGTCGGTCGATGTGACCACGCTGGCGGACGCGCAGCAGGAGCGGCTCGTCGAGGATGTGCAGGATGGACGCTCCGGGAAGCTCCTCGTGGCAGTAGGCAGTGAACACCTCCACCAGCCCGGGGACGGTGTGGACCAGAACCACACTCGCTGTCATTGCCTTCCCTCATCCAGGCTGAGCCACCCATCCAGTCGGCTCCATTGGTCGACCGGTCATCCAGTATACTACGCGCCACACGTCTCGGCTCCCGCCCATCCCGCGTTCACGAGAGGGACGGACCCGCGCAGAACCGAGGTCACGAAAGGAGGCGCAGCCGGGTGGGCATCGACGGGCGACTGGTTGGCAAGCGGGCATTCGTGACCGGGGCCGGTTCAGGCATCGGCCGAGCGGTGGCCATCCGGCTCGCGACGGAGGGGGCCAGGGTCGGCCTCATCGGACGCCGCCGAGCGATGCTGGAGGAGACCGCAGAGCGTATCGCTGAGTTCGGCGGCGCCTGCCGGGTCACACCCTGCGACGTCTCCGAGGAGCATGAGGTAGCGGATGCCGTGGCCGCTCTGGCGTCCGAGTTTGGTGGGCTCGACACGGTGGTCGGGGTCGCCGGCGTCGAGCTCGTCGGCACTGGCGATGAACGTATCGACCGACTGGACCTCTCGGCCTGGCAGAAGACGATCGACATCAACCTTACGGGGATGTTCCTCACCTGCAAGTACGGGACCCAGATGCTCCTCGAGAGCGGAGGCGGCTCGATCACCATCACGGGATCGCCTTGTGGCCTCTACGGGCACTGCAGCTCGGAACATGCCTACAGTGCCAGCAAGGCCGGCACGCACGGTCTGGTCCGCGTCATGGCAGCTGACCTGGCGGCGGAGCACATCCGCGTCAACTGCGTCATCCCGGGTTTCATCGACACGCCCATCAACGCCCCGGTCTTCGCCGATCCGGCGTGGCTGGCCGAAGCGGAGGCCGGCATCCCCATGCGCCGGGCGGGTCATCCGGAAGAGGTCGCGCCCTTGTATGCCTGGTTGGCATCTGACGACGCGGCCTACGTCACCGGGGCGTTCTTCACCGCCGACGGCGGCCAGACCGCCGTCTAGCCTAGCCTCTGGCAGGGACGGCACGATGGGCGGCCCTGTCGACCTCCTGGGGAGTGACGGATGGATAGTGTGAAGGCAAGGCTGGGGCGATCGCTCAGCACGACTTCGGCCCGCAAGACCGCCATCAACCTCCTGGCGTTGGGGATCATCTGCCTGATCCTGTCCCTCCTCTCCCCTCGCTTCGCCTCTCCGGACAACTTCTGGAACGTCCTGCGCCAGATCTCGGCGGTCCTCATCGCGGGGAGTGCCGTCACCATGCTCATGGTCTCCGGCGGGCTGGACCTCTCCGTGGGCGGGGTGCTGGCCTTGAGTGGGGTCACCGCGGCTCTCCTCAGCGACCAGATGCCGTTGCCACTGGCCTTCCTGGTGGCCACGCTGGTAGGCGCGGCTGTGGGCGCCCTGAACGGGTTCCTGGCCGTGGTTATCGGCATCAACGCGGTCATCGCCACCCTGGGGACGATGTACGTCAGCAGAGGCACTGCCTTGCTCATCTCCAACGGCGTCCCGGTCTATGACGTCCCCGACGACTTCAAGTGGCTGGGCACCGCCTATCTCGGTCCCGTGCCCATCCCCGTCGTGGCGGCCGGGATCTGCCTCCTCGTCTTCACGGTCCTCGAACGGAGGACGCTGCTGGGTCGCTACGCGGTCGCCGTGGGCAGCAATCCGACCGCCGCCGAGCTCTCCGGCGTGCCGTTGCGCCGCACCCGTTTCATCCTCTACACGCTCTCGGGCGCCATGGCCGGCCTGGCTGGGTGCGTCTGGGCCTCGAGGATCAACTCCGGACTCTCCACGGTAGGCGTGGGCTTCGAGTTCG
>Ga0075304_1000359_pt1 | contig 10428 bp, 8 predicted proteins | sample Joice_CattailNLA_FD_120067 | JGI IMG/M metagenome (GOLD analysis project Ga0075304, IMG submission 120067) | Natural and restored wetland microbial communities from the San Francisco Bay, California, USA, that impact long-term carbon... | ecosystem: Environmental > Terrestrial > Soil > Wetlands ... | reverse complement strand
GTTACGATGGCCGCGTGTCCGACCTGCGAACCGGCTCCGAGCCCGACGCGAGCGCGCTGACGCGCGTGCAGGACTCGCCCCTCTCGCTCGACGAGGCGGTGGCGGCCGTGGCCGACCGGGGAGCCGGTGCCGTGTGCATCTTCGCGGGTACCGTGCGTGACCACTCCGATGCCGGCGACGTCACCGGCCTCACGTACGAAGCCTGGCACGAGCTCGCCGAGCAGCGACTGGGCGAGCTCGCCGACGAGATCCAGGAGCGTTGGTCGATCCGCAGGGTCGCGATCCTGCACCGCGTGGGAGCCCTCGATGTCGGCGAGACCAGCGTGATCGTCGCCGTATCGGCGCCCCACCGCGCCGAGGCGTTCGAGGCCTGCCGTCACGGCATCGAGCGCCTCAAGGAGGACGTGCCCATCTGGAAGAAGGAAGGACTCGTCTCGGGTGAGGCCCGCTGGGTGATGGGCAGCTAGATGGCGATCCTCGGGATGCGATAGCGATGGGCCGCGACCTCGCGATCGACCTCGGCACCGCGAACACCCTCGTGTACCGCCAAGGTGAGGGCGTGGTCTTCGACGAGCCTGCCGTGGTGGCCGTGCGGGCAGACACCGGCGAGGTGCTGGCGATGGGCGAGGAGGCCTGGCAGTTGCTCGGCAACGACTCCGGCAACGTGCTCGCGGTGCGACCGCTCAAGCAGGGCACGATGACCGAGTTCGAGGTCACGCAAGCCATGATCGAGGTCGTGATCCGGCGCACGATGACCGTGCGCTTCCCGAGACCTCGGGTGCTGGCGGCGGTGCCCTCGATGAGCTCGGAGGTCGAGCGACGCGCGATCGAGGACGCCATCAAGTCGGCCGGGGTGCGCCAGGTGACGCTGGTGGAGGAGCCGCTTGCGGCCGCGATCGGAGCGGGCCTGCCCGTGCACGAGCCGGTGGGACACCTCGTCGTCGACATCGGCGGCGGCCGGTCGGAGATGGCCGTCGTGTCGATGGGAGGAGTGGTGAGCGGCCGCTCCGCGTCGCTCGGCGGGTTCGATCTCGATGCGGCCGTGCAGCAACATATCCGTACCGAGTACGGGGTGGCGATCGGTGAGAAGGCGGCCGAGGAGATCAAGGTCGCGATCGGGTCGGCCTTCCCGACGCCGGGCAGCAAGGCCGCGGTCGTGATCGGGCGCGAGCTCGCCACAGGTAACACCGTCGAGGTGAGGGTCACCGAGGACGAGATCCGCAAGGCGATCGGTGAACCGGTGCGTGGCATCGTCGACGCCGCACGTCTCACCCTCGCCGAGGCGCCGCCGGAGCTCACGCACGACGTGCTCGAGACGGGCATGTTCCTCACCGGCGGGGGCGCGCTATTGCGGGGATTCGACATGCTCCTCGCTCAGGAATGCGAGGTGCCGGTGCACGTCGTTGAGCGGCCGCTCGAGACGGTCGCGATCGGCACGGGCCGCATGCTCGAGCACCTCGAGGACTACCGATCGGCGTTCCAGCTGGTGCGGCGCCGCTGAGGCACCTCGAGATCAACGTTCCTCAGGCGCCGGCGTCGGAGACGAGGCGCGACACGAACGACACCAGGGCCCACAGCGAGAACGCGAGAGCGATCGCGCCGATCGCGACCGCGATCACCAGGCCCATCGCACCGCCGAGTCGCGCATGCCACGACGGCGCGCCGGGCGCGACCGGGATGTAGCCCTCCGGCACCTCGCTGCGGCGCTCGGTCGACGCGCGCGCCGAACGCCCCTCACCTTCGCCGCCGGACCACACACCGACCTCGTCGTCCGGGCCGGGAGTGGCGGGCTCGGCCGACCTCGTCGGCTCCATGCCTCCGGCCGTGAGCCGGAAGACGAGCACGCCGACGGCCACGGCGATGAGCACCACCAGCACGGTTCCCACGGACCGCCCTCCTCTCGGCGAGCACGAGCGTACTTCGCCCGCAGGGCTTCCGTGAAGGGACAGGGCTGCGCCGCCCGTACTATCGGAGCCGATCATGAGACGCCCCGTCCGCATCGTCGCGCTCTCCGCCCTGTTCGGGGTCGCGTTCGCCGCGGCCTGGATCCGACTGCCCTACTACGCGGTCGGACCGGGGCCCGCGAACGACGTCGCGACGCTGATCGACGTGCAGGACGTTCCCCGGTACGGGTCCGAGGGCACGTTCATCATGACGACCGTCCGCTGGCAGCAGGTCACGGCGCTCCAGTCGCTCGTGGCCTGGATCGACGAGTCCCGCTTCATCGTCGGCGAGGACGTGATCTATCCGCCCGGTGTCGATCGCGAGCAGGAGCAGGAACGCGCGATCTCCCAGATGGATCAGAGCAAGATCGACGCGTCGATCGTGGTGCTCACCGAGCTGTTCGACTACCCGAAGGAGCACGGCGACGGCGCTCTGATCGAGGCCGTCGGCCCCGACTGCCCCGCCGGCGGCGAGCTGTTCGTCGGCGATGTGGTGGTGGCGATCGGCGGCCGGCGCGTCGGATCGAGTCGCGAGGCGAGCCGGGCGATCGACCGAGCACCCGTCGACGAGCCCGTGACCTTCCGGGTACGCGCCGGGGGAGAAGCCCACGACATCGAACTGCTGCGGCAGCCCTGCGTCCCCGGAAACGACGAGCCGCTGATCGGCATCAGCATGGTCGACGCGTTCCCGTTCCCGATCGAGATCTCCAGCGGCGCAGTCGGCGGTCCCTCGGCCGGCCTGATGTTCTCGCTCGGCCTGTACGACACGCTCACCTCCGAAGACCTCACGGGGGGGCGGACGATCGCGGGCACCGGCACGATCGACCCCGAGGGAGACATCGGTCCGATCGGCGGCATCGCTGACAAGGTGATCGGCGCCGAGCGCGCTGGGGCGACGGTCTTCCTCGTGCCCGCGAGGAACATGAAGGAGCTCGCCGACGTCGACACGGACGGCATGCGGCTCATCCCGGTCGCCACGTTCGACGACGCCGTCGACGCCCTCGAGGCGCTCCCGGCGGCGTGACGCCCGACGCTCGTCACGTCATGCGTTAGGCTCGCCCTGGGCGCTCCCGCCGCCCGTCCGAGGAGGAACGACCCGAACCCATGTCGACCGTCCGCATCCCCACGCGCCAGCGACGCTGGCCAGCGTTCGTGATCGGGGGGGTCGTCGTGCTGGCCGTGCTGTTCACGGTGATGTCGACGTTCTACATCGACCTCCTCTGGTATCGCGAGATCGATCAGTCCGGGGTGTTCTGGACGGAGCTGCGCACGAAGGTGGCGCTCGGCGCGGTGTTCGGATTGCTGTTCTTCGGGCTGCTCTACGCGAACCTCTTGTTCACTCGCCGCCTCGCGCCACCGCCCCTGCGGTTCCTGACTCCGGAACAGGAGGCGATCGAGCGCGTGCGCCTGGCGTTCGAGCCGATCCTCGGGTGGGCGCTGCCGGTTGCCGCCGCGGTGTTGGCGCTCCTGGTCGGCATCGGGGTCTCGCGGCAGTGGCAGGTGTTCCTGCTCTGGCGGAACTCGAGCGGCATCGAGTTCGGCAACCCGGAGCAGCTGTTCGATCGCGACCCGGCCTTCTACATCTTCTCGTTGCCGTGGCTGAAGTTCCTGCAGGGGTGGCTGTTCTCGGCGTTCGTCGGTGTGACGTTCCTGACGGCGATCGCCCACTTCTTCTGGGGCGGCATCCGACCGCAGGCGCGCACCTGGGCAGAGCGGGTCGCCCCCGCGACACGGGCCCACCTGTCGGTGCTGCTCGGCCTGATCATGCTGATCAAGGCCTGGGGCTACTACCTGGGGCGCTTCGACCTGTTGTCCTCGCCGCGCGGGGTGGTGCAGGGGGCGTCGTACACCGACGTGAACGCGCAGCTGCCGGCGCTCAACTTCCTGATCATCGCGGCGGTGATCTGTGCGGTGCTGTTCTTCGCGAACATCTGGCGGCAACGATGGGCGCTGCCGATCATCGCCGTGATCGTGCTGGGCGCGGTGTCGGTGCTGCTCGGCACCGCATATCCGGCTTTCGTCCAGCGGTTCCGGGTGACGCCGCAGGAGTTCCAACGCGAGCAGCCGTACATCGTGCAGAACATCGAGGGCACCCAGCGAGCCTTCGACATCGTTCCCGAAGAGATCGAGTCGCCGCCCGAGGAGGGTTACGAGCCGGTCGTGACCGGTGAGGACCTCGAGGCGAACCAGGCCACGAAGGACAACATCCGGCTGTGGCGGCCGTCGATCCTGGCGCAGAACTTCCTGTCCACGCAGCGCATCCGCAACTACTACGAGTTCCGGGACGTCGACGTCGGCCGATATGTGCTCGACGGTACCCCGCGCGTGCTTATGGTCTCGGGGCGCGAGGTGACCCAGAGCGAGACCACGACGTGGCAGAACGAGCACCTCGTGTTCACGCACGGGTACGGTGCCGTAGCCGCGAAGGTGAATACCGCGAACAGCGAAGGCGCCCCCGTCCTCGAGCTCGCCGACATCCCGGTCCGCAACATCGGCGGTCCGGAGCTCGACCAACCGAGGATCTACTTCGGCGAGGGCGGTCCCGGGGACACGGCCTTCGTGATCACCGGGTCGGGCACGGCCGAGCTCGACTACGAGGGCGCACCGCCGGGCTACCGGTACGACGGGACCGGGGGCATCGAGATCGGCAACTCGTTGCAGCGAGCCTTGTTCGCATGGCGCTTCCGAGACGTGAACCTGCTGATCTCAGGTCAGATCGTCGAGGACAGCCGGATCATGATCTATCGGAGCCTCGGCGCCCGGGTCCCGAAGCCGGTGCCGTTCCTCACGTTCGACGACGATCCGTACCTCGCGGTGGTGGACGGCCGCTTGAACTGGATCTGGGACGCCTACACCACGACGAACGAGTACCCGTATTCGGAGTCGGTGAACCTGGCGGAGGCCACGGGCGGCCAGTTGAACCCGCAGCTCGTGAACTACATGCGGAACTCCGTCAAGGTGGTGGTCGACGCATACGACGGCACGATGACCTACTACGCGGACCTGGAGGAGCCGATCGTGCAGGTGTGGCACCGCGTCTACCCGGGGCTGTTCACCGACATCGACGCTGCCTCGGATTCCATGCGCGAACACTTCCGCTATCCCGAGAACCTGTTCCAGGCGCAGGCGACGCGGTTCACCACCTACCACGTGTCCGATCCGTCGGTCTTCTACCAGAACCAGGACCAGTGGGAGATCGCGCCCGATCCCACACGGGGCGATGTGACGATCGCGGGCACCACGACGACCTCGTCGCTCGAGACCGCCCCGCGATTGCGCCCCTACTACCTGTTGATGAAGGCGCCGGGGGAGACCGAGGAGAGCTTCCAGCTCGTGCTCCCGTTCGTTCCCAAGGGTCGACAGAACATGGTGGCGTGGCTCGCTGCCGGCTCTGACCCGGAGACCTATGGTCGCCTGCTGTCGCTCGATCTCCCCTCGGATGAGAACGTGCCCGGTCCCGGCATCGTGTTCTCGCGCGTCAACCAGGATCCGCAGTTCTCCGCGGAGCGCACGCTGCTGAGCCAGAGTGGGTCTACCGTGCTCTTCGGCGACCTGCTGGTGATCCCGATCGAGAAGTCGTTCCTCTACGTGCAGCCGGCGTACGTGCGCGCCGACCAGCCGGCCGCGGTGCCGGAGCTGAAGTTCATCGTGGTCGTGAACGGCGATACGGTCGCCCTCGGCGACAACCTCGACGAGGCGTTGGACATCGCCGTCGCGGACGTGGAGCCGGGGGGGGAGGGCCCTGGTGGCGGTGGCGGTGGCGGTGGCGGTGAGACCGACCAGACCGTCGCCGAGCTGCTCGCCGAGGCTGCGCAACACTTCGAGGCGGCAGATCGCGCCCTGCGGGCGGGCGACCTCGCGACCTACCAACGGGAGATCGAGTCCGCGCAGGACCTGGTCGCGCAGGCGATCGAACTCTCAGGCGCCGCCCCTGCCGAAGAAGGTACGGCCGCGTCGCCCTCGGCGTCTCCGACCCCGTAGCACCGGGCGTCGTCAGCTCGCCCGGTCACTCCGTCAAGCGGAACCCCAGATCGGCGTCAACGTCGGTCACGTCCATCTGCGCCTTCTGCAGGTGGCCCGAGTAGTCCCAGTTCATCGCCTGCCAGCGCGTGAACTGGTCGAGCACCCAGATGCCCGACTGCCGCGAGCCGTTCCCGCTGCGTCCGTTGCCGCCGAACGGCAGGTGTGCCTCGGCTCCCGACGTGGAGTTGTTCACGCTCACCATGCCTGCAGAGATGCGTTCGCGGAAGCGGAAGACGCTCAGCGGATCGCTCGTGTAGATGCTGCTCGAGAGGCCATAGCCATGACCGTTCGCGAGCGCGATCGCCTCGTCGAACGACTCGAACGTCGCGACGCCCACGAGGGGGCCGAACGTTTCAGTCGCGTAGAGATCGTCGTCGGAGCGCACGCCGTCGACGATCGTCGGGTGGTAGAAGAGGCCTGACTCCGGATCGCCGACGAATCCATCGCGTGGGTTCGAGTCGGCGATGCGTCCGACGCCCGTCGAGCCGAGCACGGCGTGGTGAGGCTGCGCGAGCTCGAGCCAGGTCTCGAACCGGTCGCAGAACCGAGACGAGATCATCGGTCCGTAGAGCACATCAGCCGTCGGGTCGCCGATCGGGGCTTGGGCCGTCGCCTTCGAGAATCGCTCGATGAAGTCGTCGTGCACGTCGGCGTGCACGATCACGGTGCCCAGTGAGGTGCAGCGCTGTCCCGCCGTGCCGAACCCGCTGAACAGGGCTCCCTCGACCGCGAGGTCGAGGTCGGCGTCGGGCATCACGACGAGCGGGTTCTTGCCGCCCAGCTCGAGGCAGGGCGTCTGCAGGTGACGCCCTGCGAGCTCGCCGATGCGCCGTCCGATCTCCGTCGAGCCCGTGAAGCCGATCTTGTCGACGAGTCCTTCCTCGAGCGCCTGCTCGAGTCCGGCGAACGTCGAGGGGCCGTCGGCGAGCACCATCGAGAAGATCCCGGTGGGTACTCCCGCATGCAGCAAGAGTTGCGAGAACGCCTCGGCCGTCGCCGGCGTGTACTCGGCGGGCTTCCACACGACCGCGTTGCCGCAGACGAGCGCCGGCACGATGTACCAGCTCGGCACCGCGACCGGGAAGTTCCCGGCCGTCACGATCGCAGCGACGCCAACCGGGACCCTGAACGTGAACAGCTGCTTGTCGGGCATCTCGCTCGGGACGGTCTGACCGTAGAGGCGGCGCCCTTCCGACAGGAAGAAGTTGCAGGTGTCGACGACTTCCTGCACTTCGCCGCGAGACTCCCGGATCGGTTTGCCGATCTCCCGGGTGATCAGCCGGGCGAGGGCCTCGGCGTTGTCCTCGACGAGCCGCCCGAACTGCTGCACGACCCGGCCTCGGGTCGGGGCGGGTGTGGTGGCCCAGGCGCTCTGCGTAGCGCGGGCCGCCCGGCCGGCGTCGAGGATCGTCGCCGCATCGCCGAGGGCGGCTTCTCCCAGGGTGTCGTCGAGACGCGCCGGGTTCGAGATCGTGAGCGTGCCGCCGGGGGCGCCGTCGACGGGGACGCCGCCGACGAGGGATCGGATCGTTCGCATGCGGCGATGCTACGACGCGCGGTCAACCGAAGGCGCCCGCGCGCCGACACTCCGACGCTACGGCGTCAGGTCGGCGCAGAGCACCTCGATCTGAGCCGAGACCGCGGTCACCGACGATGGGAACAGGTTGAACGTGAACACCAAGTCCCACGGGCGGTTCGGCGGGCTCGTCACCGCGGCGCGCTCGTGTAGCAGCTGGCCCTGGGCGTAGAACGTCTCCGAACCGAGCGGGCCCATCGCACGGTCGTTCGGGTCGCACGAGAGCCCGACCTGCTTGGCTGTCGGCGAGCTCGTGGGGCTGTTGTATGTGAGGAAGCCCGTCCGCGTGTAGAAGCGGAGCGATCCGCCCGTTCCCGGATCCCCCTTCGGTCCCGGCTCACCCTGGATGCCCTGCTCGCCCCTCGGTCCCTGTTCACCCTGAGGTCCCTGTTCACCCTGGAGCCCCTGCTCGCCCTGGGGACCCTTTTCACCCTGGAGCCCCTGCTCGCCTTGAGGACCCTGCTCGCCTTGAGGACCCTGCTCGCCTTGGAGCCCCTGTTCGCCCGCGGGGCCCGCCGGACCGGTCTCGTTCCACTGCACCAGCACGCTCCCACCCGAGCAGCCCGGAGCATGGTTCACAGAGATGCTCCCGGGGATCACCTTGTCGTTCTTCGCGCAGGCGAAGAAGACGGCGTCGCCTTCGGAACCGGCGAGCGCGAAGCCCCCGGCGAGCGATGTGACCGCGATCGCCGATGAGGCGAGGACGATGGCGATGATCCGTCGGATGGACACGGAACCCTCCCGGGGGGATGTGATCGTGTTGCCTTCCCACGAAGCATCGGCAGCAGGGGGTCCGCTTCTGCATCGACCTCTGGTGCAGAGTGCCTCGATGCCCGGCCTACTCCCTCTGTTCGGGTGAGGCCACCGAGAGGCCACCGTTACGCTGGACGGGATCGTGGACCTGCTACCGCTCGACGTCGCGAGGATCCTGGCCGAAGCGGGCTGCATCGCCCCCGCCGAGGAAGCCGGCGAGCTCATCCGCGCCGCCGAAGGCGATCGCGCGGTGCTTGACGATCTCGTGTCCCGTCGCGTCGTGGGCGAACCGCTGGCCTGGCTGATCGGCGCGACGACGTTCTGTGGTCAGGGGTTGGTCGTGTCGCCAGGCGTCTACGTGCCGCGGCCACAGACAGAGCCGTTGGCGCGGCGAGCCGCCTCGCTCCTGCCCCCGGAAGGAGTCGCCGTGGATCTGTGCACGGGCGCCGGCGCGATCGCGGCCGTGATGTCGGCCGCCGTCCCGAGCGCGCGCGTCGTCGCGACCGACCTCGACGTCGTCGCGGTGCGATGTGCCCGGCGTAACGGCGTCGAGGCGTTCGAGGGCTTCCTCGACGATCCGCTGCCAACGGAGCTCGGGCGCACGGTCGACGTGATGACCGCAGTGGCCCCATACGTGCCGACGGACTCGATCCGTCTGCTTCCGCGTGACGTCCAGGCGTACGAACCTCGGCTCGCGCTCGATGGCGGCACAGAGGGCTCGGACCTCATGGCGGAGATCGTTCGCAGGAGCACGCGGTGGTTGAAGCACGGCGGACGCCTCCTGCTCGAGCTCGGCGGCGAACAGGCCGATCCGATCGGACGCATGTTGCGCGAGGTCGGGTTCGAGCCGGCCGATGTCATGGCCGACGATGCCGGCGACGCCCGTGCCATATGCGCCCGCCTGGGCACGGCGCCGTGACCGACCGAGCCGGCTTCCGCATCGGGGGACTCCCCGTTGGGCGTTCATCGGGCGTTTGCTAGCATCGTCCTGCGGGGTGGAGCAGTCCGGTAGCTCGCTGGGCTCATAACCCAGAGGTCACAGGTTCAAATCCTGTCCCCGCGACGAAGGAAGACGCTAGGTCAGAGGGGGTCTCGGGGATCCGAGGCCCCCTTCGGCTTTCCAAGGTCTGACGACCGATGGCTGCCACGCATCCCTCAGGCTCGGCTCGCCGCGAGCGTGTCGCCTTGACGACGGGTCCGTGAAGTTCGACGCCTCGACCCACGAGCGGGATCCACGATGTCGAACCCGAGTGGTCGGACGCACTCCCGCGGCAGCGAGGGCTTGGCCGCGATCCCCGACTACACCTTCGGCCCGACGAGGAACAGTGTCTCGAGGAGGGCGACCAGCGCGAGGGCGGCTGCGCCGCCGATCCGCGCGATCGTGGGCGCCCGAAAGCCGTCGAGCTGGGGTGCGAGCGTGAACCGGGCGGCCCAGATGATGCCTGCATACACGGCAAGGAACCACAGGAATCCTGCCCCGGCGTGCATCAGAGACAGATCGTCGAGCAGGATCCCCGCGGTAGCCACCACGGGTATCAACGCGACCGCGCCGACCACCAGCCGCATCCTGCCGGACCAATCCGTGTGGGCGACCGCGAGGGGTGCGAGCACGACCGCCGGGAACATCGGGGCCCCTGCCGCCATCCCGAGCGGGAGCAGGCTCGCGAACGTGACGACCCGAAGGACGGTCATCCGTGGACGCCGAAGGCCGGCGCGACGGCCGAGGTAGGCGCCCGACTGAGCCAGCCCGGCGATGCCGAACCCGATGACGATGAAGAGTGTGCCGGTCCAGGAGAACTCCGGGTCGGCGGAGATGAACCGCATCCAGACCCGGGCGTTGATGCCCCACGCGAGCCCACCCAAGAGCCCCCCGAGAAGGACGACCGGCGCCGCGAAGCGGTGCCCGGCGGATCGGTCCTGGATCGAGGGTTCGCCGCCGCTGGACGTCCCCAAGGTCGTTCGGTCCGTGGTCACGCCCCCATTGGATCAGTCGACCGAGTGGTTGGCGGGAATGCAGACACGTGGGATGCAAGGGTGCTGTCACTACGACGAGACGAGTGGTGACGGCAGGCGCCCCTCGTCGCGTCCCCGCGCCTAGACTCCGTGGATGTCACGCACACCGAGCCTGGCCGC
>Ga0075304_1000357_pt1 | contig 10446 bp, 9 predicted proteins | sample Joice_CattailNLA_FD_120067 | JGI IMG/M metagenome (GOLD analysis project Ga0075304, IMG submission 120067) | Natural and restored wetland microbial communities from the San Francisco Bay, California, USA, that impact long-term carbon... | ecosystem: Environmental > Terrestrial > Soil > Wetlands ... | reverse complement strand
GCGATCGTCACGCGCGCGGGATAAGGCTCGCGGAAGAACTCCTGCATGATCCCGTTGACGACGGCGAAGTGGCCGAAGTCCACGAGGTAGATCGTGACCTTCACGGCGGCGGCGAGGCTCGCGCCCGAGGCTTCCGCGACCGCGGCGAGGTTCGCGAACACGCGCCGCGCCTCGGCCTCGATACCGCCCTTGACCAGCTCGCCGCTCGCCGGGTCGAGCCCGATCTGTCCGGAGAGGTACACCGCGCCGCCGGCGGCGACGGCCTGCGAGTAGGGGCCGATCGCCTTCGGCGCCTTCGGCGTGTGGATCGTCTTGCGTGTCATGTCTGCCATCCGCGTCGGGAAAGGCGGCCATTATGGGGCTTTTCGGCGGCGCGGACTTTCTCGCCGCGAGTGTCGCCTTCCTGACAGAGCGGCAGGCAAGCCCGGTCCAACATCTCTCCCGGATCGAACATCAAACCGAGGAGGATGACCATGAAGACCAACCAGTACCGCAGCCACTCCGTCGCCGCCGCCCTGGCCGCCACCATCGTCACGACCGCGCTCGTGGGCACGCTCGTCGAGTCGTTCGAGCCCGCGCAGCTGATCCAGTTCGACCGGAAAGCGGCCGGCGACCAGACCATCGCCCTCGTGCGGCGCGCCCCGTCCCGCACGTCGCAGGCCTGAGTCGTGCGCGCAGCCGACGCCCGGCCGGCCCCGGCCGGGCGTCGATGCGGCGGGAGATTGCCATGAGCCGGCCGATCCGCAACCACTTCGAACGCTGCCTCGCCCTGCTCGCGCCGCTCCGCCCCGGCGAGGGCCGCTGTGTCGCGATCCTGTGGCTGCAGGCCTTTTCGCTGATGCTCGCCTGGTACCTGGTCCGGCCGGTGCGCGAAGCGCTGATCCTGGCCGAGGGCGGCGCGGAATTCCGCAGCTACGCGGTCGCCGTCCAGGCGGCGCTGCTTATCCTGATCGTGCCTGCCTACAGCGCCTGGGTCCGGCGCACGGACCCGCGACGCATCTACGTCCTCGTCAACGCGTTCTTCGTCAGTCACCTGCTGCTGTTCTTCCTGGCCGGACAGGCAGGCATGAAGCTCGGCTTCGTCTTCTTCGTGTGGGGCAGCCTGTTCAGCGTCATGGCGGTGACCCAGTTCTGGGCCTTCGCCACCGACCTGTTCAACGTGCACTCGGGCGAGCGCCTGTTCGGGCTCATCGCCGTCGGCATCTCGGCGGGCGCGTTTGCCGGGGCGCAGGCGGCGGCCGCGCTGTTCGAGGTGATCGGTCCGCACGGGCTGATGCTGACGTCCGCCGCGGCCCTTACCGCCGCGATCGCCCTCGGCGCGCGGGTGCGTGCTGCGATTCCAGCCTCGGCACTCGGCGGCGACGTCGCAGCGGACCCGCAGGCATCGGGCCGGGGCCGGTGGCTCGGCGGCTTTGCCGTCGTCGCCCGCAGCCGCTACCTCGTCGGCATCGCGGCGCTCGTCGTGCTGCTCAACTGGATCACGTCGGCGGGCGACTTCGTCCTGACCAGCTGGCTCGTCGACATCGCGGGGCGCGAGGCGCCCGGGGACGAGACCGCGTACATCGGCGGCTTCATGGCCAGGTACTGCTCGGCCGTGACCCTGGCCAGCTTCCTGATCCAGCTGCTGCTCGTCTCGCGGATCATCCAGTTCGCCGGCCTCGCGCGCGCGCTGCTGCTGACGCCGCTCGCATTCGCGGCGGGTTACCTGCTGGTCGGGATCGTGCCGGCGTTCCTGCTGCTGCAGTCGGTCCTCGTCGTGCAGCGCAGCTTCGACTATTCGCTGCTCAACACGACGCGGAACGCCCTCCTGCTGCCGATGGGCCGGGATGCGAAGTACCAGGCGAAGACCGCGATCGACACCTTCTTCTTCCGCACCGGCGACCTGCTTGCGAGCGGCTCGATCTTCGTCGGCATCAGGCTGTTCGACGACGTCCGTGCGCAGTTCGTCTGGCTCATCGTCGGCTTGAGCCTGACGCTGCTGCTGGTCGCCTGGCTCGTCGGCCGCGAGTATGCGCGGCGCGAGCGCGAGGTCGCGGGGCTGCCGGCGGACGGCGGCTTCCGCAGCGGCCATGCCGGCGTCCTGCTCGCCCGGTAGGCGGCGCACGCGCGCATGAGGCGTATCATGCGCGCGTCAACGCGCGATGGAGAAGCAGGGCGCCGCATGACGACACTGGCCGGCAGGATGATGTTGCAGCGCAGTCCGCTGTTCCGGGGGCTGCTGCCTGCGACCTTCGAGCGGATCGCGGCGCTCGCCACCCAGCGCGGCTACCGGCGCGGGGAAATCGTATTCAGCCGCGGCGATCCCGGCGACGCGCTGTTCGCGGTGGTGACCGGCAGGATCCGCATCAGCGCCGGAAGCGCCGCCGGGCGGGAGATCTTCCTCAACATCATGGAGCCCGGCGACACCTTCGGCGAAATTGCGCTGCTGGACGGTGGCCCGCGCACGGCGACCGCGACAGCGATGGCCGCCGCGGAGCTCGTCTCGATCCGCCGCGGCCCCCTGTTCGAACTGCTCGAGCGCGAGCCGAAGGCCGCGCTCGAGCTCCTGCGCCTCGCGGGCGAGCGGTTGCGCTGGACGAGCGGGCTGCTCGAGGACGCGGCGCTGCTCGACGCCCCGGCGCGGCTCGCGAAACGGCTGCTGTCCCTGGGCGAGCTGCACGGCGAGGAAGGTCCCGACGGTCGCAGGATCCGGATCTCCCAGGAGGAACTCGCGAGCTTCCTCGGCGTCTCGCGCCAGTCGGTCAACGAGCAGCTGCAGGAGTGGAAGGCGAGGGGCTGGGTCGGCCTGGGCCGCGGCACCGTCAACGTGCGCGATGCCGCGGCGCTGCGCAAGGCGGCGCAGGGCTAGGCGCGGCGGAGTCCGCCCGGTCGCGCCTGCCCCCCATGTACTAGGACTGCCGCATGACCCTGCGTTTGCCGCCGAAGTAGCCGAGGACTGCCCCGACCGCGAGTCCTGCGAGCAGCGGGATCCAGTCCTCCACGATCACGATGGGCTTCTTTTCCACGATGACGATGGGATCCGTGCCAGGCGTCAGCGATGTGACGGTCAGCGTGCCGCTCTGGGTCGCGTTCCCGACGGTTGCCGTGTAGTTGTAAGTCCCGCCGATCCCGTAGTTGCCGCAGACGTCCAGCGTTTTCTTGCGATCTGCCTTGATCTGGTAACCCCGTCTCTGCGGACAGAACGGGCTCTCGTCGCCGAACTGAACCTTCGCAATAGCCGCGGCGTCGTTCTGAAACCTGACCGTCCCGCCCGGGGGCACCGGGCCCGGCGAACTGATCAGCGCGCCATTGTCCTGGATGCGGATCGTCACACTGTCAGGCATGAGCGTTCTCCCCGTATTCAGATCCTGTTTCGCAAGTCGCCGAGCTCGGGCGCGGCTTTCAGCATGGCCTCCGGATAGCCCAGATCACGCGCGCGCCGCAGGTGCGTGACGGCCTTCGGCGCATCGCCGAGGCCGAGCACGGTCAGCGCGACGTAGTAATGGACATACGGGTCGCCGTCTCCCGCGGGCAAGGCGGCCGCGATGCCCTGCCGCGCACGAATCCTGTCCCCAAGCTGGATCGCATAATACGCCGCCTGCGCCTGGTTGATCGACAGATTCGGGTTGATGGCGAGTTCGCCGTCCGCCAGTTCCAGGGCCCGGCGGTACGTTTCCCGGGCTTCGCCGGGACGACTGCCGAAGCGCTGCGCGTCGGCGAGATTCCCCCACAGCCGGTGGTCCGCGGGGGCCATGTCGATGGCCTTCCTGAACAGCGACTCCGCTTCCTGGTAATGGCCCAGGTAGTACTGAAGGCTGCCGTAATTCGTGTAGCCCGCGCGCCGCGGCTCGATCTCGAGCCCGCGCTTCAGCGCGCGTGCCGCCCGATCGAAATCTCCCGAGAGAAAATAGGCGGCGCCGAGATTGCTGAACGCATCGGGGTTGTCCGGCGCGAGTACCGCGGCCTGCTCGTACACGCTGATCGCCTCCTGGCTTCGGCCACGGCCGTACAGGAACCTGCCGTAGGCCAGATGCGAAACGGCATAGCGCGGCTGCGCCGCAATGGCGCGCCGGTAGGTCTGCTCCGCCTCGTCGGCACGCCCGCCTGCCGCCTGGGCAGACGCGAGACCGATCAGCGCATCCGGCGAATCCGCCACGATGTCGAGCGCGCGGCGGTATGCGACCTCCGCGTCCGCGGCATCGCCGGTCGCGAGACGCAGCCTGCCGATCGCCTCGTGCACTTCCTGGGCGCCGGAATCGAGCGCCTGCGCGCGCGCGCAGGCTTGCTCCGCTGCCGTCACCCGCGCCGGGATTCGTTCGAGTGCATAGCGCTCGACGTAGGCCTCGCAGAGCCCGGCCATGGCGCGCGCAAAGTCGGGCTGTTCCTGCAGCGCGCGGCCGAAGAGCTGCTCCGCTGCGTCGAGCGCCTTTGCGCTCCGCGGCTGGCGCAGGTAATAGAGTCCCTGCAGGTACAGGTCGTACGCGGCGACGCCTGCGCTTCGGTTCGGCGTCGGGGCGATGCCCGGGCTGATGCCGAGGATGCGCTCGAGCTCCGCCAGCACCCGAGTGCCGATGTCGTCCTCGATCGCGAAAAAGTCGCCGGTCGACTGGTAGCCGTCCGACCAGCGATTCGCGCCGGTCGCGCGGTCGACGAGCGAGGCGTTGACGCGAACGACGTCGCCCTGCCGGCGGATAGTGCCCTCGACGACGTAGCTGACGCCAAGCGCCTCGGCGATCTCGCGCACGTCGCCGACCCTGTCCTTGTAGGCGAAAGCGGAGCGACGCGCGGCGACACGCAGCCCGGGCACGCGCGAGAGCCGGTGCAGCAGTTCATCGGCGAGCCCGTCGCCGAGATAGTCGTATGCCGGATCGCCGGTCAGGTTGATGAACGGCAGCACGGCGAGCGAATTCGCGGGTGCCTCGGCGGGTTCGAGCATCGCGCCGAGCGTCCGGCCGGCCGCCGGAACCGGGATCTCGCGCCAGAACAGCCCGAGCGCGAGCGCGACGCCGATGGCGATTCCGACCATGGCGCCGCGCAGCACGCGCCGCGACGCGAGGCCCGAGAGCGCCGCCGCGAGGCGCCCTGCGAATCCCGGCGCCGCGGCGGGCATGACCTCGAAGCTGCGCACCGGCTCGCGGATGTTCTTGACCTGGCGCGTGCCCGCATCGACGAACCGTGCCGAGAGCTTGGCATGCACCTGGTCATGCACCGCGCCGGAGACCAGCACCCCGCCGGGCTTCGCGAGCGCCTGCAGGCGGGCGGCGACGTTGACCGCGTCGCCGAAGAAGCCGCCCTTCTCCTCGATCACGTCGCCGAGGTTGACGCCGATGCGCAGCATCATCCGCCGTGCGGCCGGCAACGCGGCGTTCTCGGCTGCGACGGCCTCCTGGATCGCGAGCGCCGCGGCGACCGCGTTGACCGCACTCGGGAACTCCGCCATCAGGCTGTCGCCGACGCTGCCGAACTCGCGCCCGCCGAATTCCGCCACCTGGTGCGCGAAGATCGCGCGGCGCGCCTTCAGTGCCGCAAGCGTGCCGGGCTCGTCGGTCGCCATCAGACGGCTGTACTCGACGACGTCGGCCGCGACTATCGCGGCGATGATGCGGCTGTCTTTCTGCATGGCCCCCGCCCCGGGGCCGAGTATAGCCCGCGCGGCGCGCGCGGCAGGGGAAGCCTCAGGCCAGGCTGCGCTCGACCTTCATGACGTCCGGCATGCTGCGGATGGCGCGGATCAGGCGCGCGAGGTGCGCGCGGTCCTTGACCTGGATCTCGAACAGGATCGTCGAGTGGTCGCCCTGCGATGAGTCGACGTTGACGTGGCTGATGTTGCTCTGCTCCGCGGCGATGCGGGTCGCGATCTCGGCCAGGATGCCCATGCGGTTGGTCGCCTCGACCAGCAGGCCGGCGCTGAACAGGTGCTGCTGGTCCTTCTGCCAGACGGCCGGAATCCACTTGTCCGGCTGCTTGCCGAACGCGGCGACGTTCGAGCAGCTGTCGCGGTGGATCACGACGCCGCGCCCGCTCGAGAGGTAGGCGATGATCGCGTCGTAGGGGATCGGGAAGCAGCAGCGCGCGTAGCTGACGACGAGGCCCTCCGTGCCCGCGATCGCCAGCGGCTGGGCGATCGCGGCGTCCGGGCGCAAGTCGTCGTCCGGCAGCAGGCGCCGCGCGACGAGGCGCGCGAGGCGCTCGCCGAGCCCGATCTTCTCGAGCAGTTCGCTGCCGTCCCGGAGCGCGAGCGAGCGGGCGACGTCGTCGAGCCGGCCCTCCGGAAGCTTCCGGATCGAGAGCTCGAATTCCTCGAGGGCCTGGTTCAGCATCCGCCCGCCGAGCTCGGCGGCCTCGCCCTTCTTGAGGTTCTTGAGGTACTGGCGGATCGAGGAGCGGGCTTTCGCCGACGCGACGAAGCTCGCCCAGGCGGGATTCGGCTGCGCGCCCTTGGCGGTGATGATCTCCACCGTCTGGCCGTTGCGCAGCACGGTGCGCAGCGGCACGAGCCGCCGGTCGACCTTGGCCGCGACGCAGCGCTGGCCGACGCCGGTGTGCACGGCGTAGGCGAAGTCCACGCAGGTCGCGCCGCGCGGCAGGCGCATGATGTCGCCCTTGGGCGTGAACACGTAGACCTTGTCGGGGAACAGGTCGATCTTGACGCTCTCGACGAGCTCCTCGGCCGAGCCTTCGTGCAGGTCCATCACGCCCTGCAGCCACTCGCGGGCACGCGCCTGCTGCGATTCTCCCTCCTTCTCCCCGGTCTTGTACTGCCAGTGCGCCGCGATGCCGGACTCGGCCATGCGGTGCATCTCCTCGGTGCGGATCTGCACCTCGATCGGCGTGCCATTGGGACCGAACAGCGAGGTATGCAGCGACTGGTAGCCATTGACGCGCGGGATCGCGATGTAGTCCTTGAAGCGTCCCGGCATCGGCCGGTACAGGCCGTGGACGAGGCCGAGCGACCGGTAGCACTCGTCGACGCTGCTGACGACGATGCGTATGCCGAACATGTCGACCACCTGGGACAGCGACAGGTGCTTGCGGCGCATCTTGACGTACACGCTGTAGAGGTGCTTCTCGCGCGCCTCGACGCGGCCGTTGACGCCGGCGTTCACGAGCGACTTGCGCACCGCCCGGACGATCTTCGGCAGGAACTCGCGCTGGTTGCCGCGCGCGCGCTTGAGCTCGCGCTCGATGATCCGGTAACGCTGCGGGTAGAGCGTGCGGAAGCCGATCTCCTCGAGCTCGAGCTTGATCGAATGGATGCCGAGCCGGTTGGCGATCGGCGCGTAGATGTCCAGCGTCTCGCGCGCGACGGCGCGCCGCTTCTCGGGCGGCATCGCGGCGAGCGTGCGCATGTTGTGGGTGCGGTCGGCGAGCTTGACCATGATCACCCGGATGTCGCGCACCATCGCGAGGATCATCTTGCGGAAGCTTTCGGCCTGGGCTTCCTTGCGGCTCTTGAACTGGACCTGATCCAGCTTCGTCACCCCATCGACTATTTCGGCCACTTCCTGGCCGAACTTCTCCGTCACCTCGGCCATCGAGGAGGGGGTGTCCTCGACGACGTCGTGCAGGACCGCGGCCTGCAGCGTCGCGCCGTCGAGGTGCAGGTCGGCCAGGATGTCGGCGACCGCGACCGGGTGGGTGATGAAGGCCTCGCCCGACCGGCGCTTCTGCCCCTGGTGCGCGGTTTCGGCGTAGTCGAAAGCCTCGCGCACCCGCTCGACCTGGTCGGGCGGGAGGTAGCCTTCGATCTTGGTGATGAGCTGCCCGATTCCGAGAGCGCGTCTTCCGCCCGGCAGCAGCCCGAGGATGGAAGACGCGTAGTTCATCGCGCGGGCGCGCTCGGGGTCAGTCCCCCAGGCCGAGCTGCGGGGCGCGGAAGTCGACGCCGAGGTCGAGCGGGTTCTCAGGAATCATCTCCTGCTCCGGCTCGGGATCCGGCTCGGAGAGGAGGTCGATCGTGACCTTGCCTTCCGCGATCTCGCGCAGCGCCACCACCGTGGGCTTGTCGTTTTCCCAGTCGACGCAGGCTTCGGCGCCGTTCACGAGGCGGCGTGATCGCTTGGCGGCGAGCAGGACCAGGTCGAACAGGTTGTCGACCGAGGTGAGGCAGTCTTCGACGGTGATGCGGGCCATGGAAAAGACCGTAATTTCAGTGAATTGGACCGGAAAGAATACCACAAAAGGGGACACACCCCTTCAGTCGCCGATCCGCCGGTTCTTCCGGGTGCGCCGTTCGTTGCCGATCCTGGGCGACTGGCTGAAGGCGTCCAGGTCGTCGGCCCGGCGGCCGCCCGCGCGCCGGTCATCGTGGTGGCTATAGGTGCACTGGCAGGTGTCCGGGCGGGTGCAGCCCGGCAGCGGCAGCAGGGGCGCCTCGCGCGACAGCCAGCGCCGGTTCTTGCCGGAAACCGCGGCATTGCAGGCATTGCCGCCCGGTTTGACCGACACCGCATGCCAGCGCCGGTCCGATTCCTTGCTGTCCTTGCCTGACATGCGTCCGCCTTGCCCGGATGGCGCCATGCTAACGAATCCCGGCAGGAAGGGAATCGGGTGCGCGCGGACCTGTGATTCAGGTCCCGAGCAGCTCCCGGGCCAGGGCCGGGAGCCCTGGGCGGTCCCGGCGGCTGTCTTCGCCCCGGCCGTCGAAGATGGCCTCGAGCTCGGCCAGGGCGCGGTCGAAGTCCCGGTTCACGATCACGTAGTCGAAATCCTGCCAATGCGACATCTCGAGGGCGGACTCGCCGAGGCGTCGCGCGATCGCCTCGTCGCTGTCGCTGCCGCGCCTGCGGAGTCTGGATTCGAGCTCGGCGCGCGAGGGCGGCAGGATGAAGATCTGGATGGCTTCTGGAAGGCGCTCGCGGACCTGCTTCGCCCCCTGCCAGTCGATCTCGAGGATGAGGTCGCGTCCCTGTGCGAGCGCGGCGTCGACGACGCTCTTGCGCGTGCCGTACAGGTTGCCGAACACGTCCGCATGCTCGATGAACTCGCCTGCGGCGACCAGGCGCTCGAACTCTGCGCGTTCGATGAAGTGATAGTCCCGGCCGTCCTGTTCGCCGGGACGCGGCTTGCGCGTGGTGCAGGAGACGGAGAACCCGATGCCCGGGCGGCGGCGCATCAGGGCGTGCAGCAGGCTGGTCTTGCCGGCGCCCGACGGCGCCGCGATGACGTAGAGGTGGCCGCGCTTCGACACGCGACGATTGTAACTGGAGGGGACGCACCCTTTCATTGGAGGGGTCAGGCCCCTTGAAAGGATCAAGCAGCCCGGTTCAAGGGGCCTGACCCCTCCAATGAAAGGGTGCGTCCCCTTCGCTAATATGCCCGGCAGTACGAGGGGATCCGCATGCGTGTGACGTTGCCGCTGGTCGCCATCGCCCTGGTGCTCGCGGGTTGCGCTTCGCTCGAGCGCAATCCCGTACCGGCGGAACTGGTGTCCCGCGCCGTGATTCCCGGCCAGGCGGATGTCCGGGCCCGCGCGGGCACGTTCAATGAGGCAATGCAACGCGACTTCGTGCTGTCGCTCGGGCAGGAATCGCCGGAGGATTTTCCGCGCGGCGACGACGGCTACATCCTCTACCCGTACCTCGCGATCTCGGGCGGCGGCGCCAACGGCGCGTTCGGCGCGGGTTTCATGAACGGCTGGACGACCACCGGCAAGCGCCCGGTGTTCAAGATTGTCACCGGCGTGTCGACTGGCGCCCTGATGGCCCCTTTCGTCTTCCTCGGGGTGGAGAATGACGCGACGCTGCGCGAGTTCTACACGACGACCCGTTCGGGGGACATCTTCGTCCGGGGATCCATGCTGAGGCGGCTGCTGTCTGGCGAATCGCTGGCCGACACGGGGCCGCTGAAGGCGATCATCGACCGGATCATCGACGATTCGCTGTTGCTCCGGATTGCCGAAGCCCACGCACGAGGAAGGCGCCTGTACGTCGGTACGACCGACCTCGACTCACAGCGGTTCATGATCTGGAACCTCGGCATGATCGCGTCGAGCGGCCATCCGGATGCATTGGAGTTGTTCCGCACGGTCGTGCTCGCCTCGGCCTCGATCCCGGTCGCGTTCCCGCCGGTGTTCTTCGAAGTCGAGGTCGAGGCCGGGGGCGAGCGCTACGACGAGATGCACGTCGACGGCGCGGTGGCCGCCAACCTGTTTGTGACGGGCGGCGTGATCCGGCCGGGACTCGCGCGCAGCGAAGGCGGGCGCGGCCCCGGTCGCGAGCACTACTACATCATCCACAACGGCCAGCTCGCCGCCCGGCCGAGTCCGACGAACCGGTCGGTGCGCGCCATCGCCCTGCGTTCGCTGGACGTCGCAAGCCGTGCCGGCATGCAGGATGAGCTGGCCCGGATCTACGTCTTGGCCCTGCGCGAGAAGGCAGGGTATTCCTGGGTCGGCATCCCGCAGGGAATCAACCTGACCGGAGCCGAGATCTTCGACCCGGTCGTGATGCGCGAACTGTTCGACCT
>Ga0075304_1000356_pt1 | contig 10493 bp, 14 predicted proteins | sample Joice_CattailNLA_FD_120067 | JGI IMG/M metagenome (GOLD analysis project Ga0075304, IMG submission 120067) | Natural and restored wetland microbial communities from the San Francisco Bay, California, USA, that impact long-term carbon... | ecosystem: Environmental > Terrestrial > Soil > Wetlands ... | reverse complement strand
GCGAGCCGGTACGAGTCGGTCGCGACGAGCCTGAGTGCACCTTCATTCGATTCGAACAGGACGCCCGTGAGGGTCGGTCTGGCATCATCCCCGGAAGCTGCAACGCCGACCTGGGCGAGGGCATGGGTGAGCGTTCCCCCGTCGACCTCGACGGCCTCGCTCGTGTCGGCCTCGCCGATCTTCGGGTAATCCTCGACCGACAGCGCTCGCAGTTTGAACCTCGGACCGCTGCCCGTGATCTCCACCTCACCGTCGGTGGATGACACCGTCACCGCCCCTGATGGGAGCTTGCGCACGGCATCCGCAGCCAGCTTCGCCGGGATCACCGTTCGTCCGTCCTCGGTCACCTCGACCTCGAGGACCGTGCGCACCGTGATCTCGTTGTCGGTTCCGGTCACCGTCAGCTTTCCGCCTGCGACCTCGCACAGGACTCCCTGGAGGATCGGCAGTGGCGACCTCGTACCGACGGCCCTTCCGGCCCGTGCGAGGACATCAGCCAGATCATCTCGTTCAGCTCTGATGCGCACGTATTCTTCCCCTGCTGTTGCTATTGCTGTATATCTGAAGAGTAGAGGCAGTAGTAGGCCCTGTGGATTGTGGAGAGGTCCCTGGAACGCCCATCCCCCACGGCTTTGCCCCTCCACACGTGATGTGGAGTAGTTCGGGGTTGTCCGCAGGGTGCGCCACATGGCGGCCGAGCGTGTGGACCACCGTCATGTTGTCCCCAGTTGCTGGGTGATGGCGGTGACCTGGTCGTAGATGTCCTTGTCCACGAGCAACAGGCCCTTGATCTTGTCGACGGCATGCATGACCGTGGTGTGATCCCTGCCACCGAAGGCAGCTCCGATGCGGGGCAGCGAGAGCCCGGTGTGCTCCCTGCAGACGTACATGGCCACCTGGCGCTGCCTGGCGAGCGGTTGGCGGCGCGAACTCCCCGTCAACTCGGTGATGTCGAGGCCGTAGTAGGAGGCGACCGTGGAGATGATGCCGTCAGCGGGGAGCGGTGCGGAGTTCTGGAGATGCACGACGTCCGTGAGCAGGGTGGCAGGCATCTCGAGCGTCACGGGTTGGCCGGTGAGGAGTGCGTACGCCGTGACACGGGTGAGGGCACCCTCCAGCTCCCGGATGTTGTCATACACGTTGGCAGCGATGAACTCGAGGACATCGTCGGGAACGTGCGTGCGCACCGTCGAGGCGTTCTTGCGCAGGATGGCGAGCCGCGTCTCGACGTCGGGGCTCTGGATGTCGGTCGTGAGGCCCCACTCGAAGCGGCTCCGCAGCCGATCCTCGATCGTCCTGAGCTCACGCGGCGGCCGATCGGAGGAGATCACGAGTTGGTTGCCGGCCTCGTAGAGCGAATTGAATGTGTGGAAGAACTCCTCGAGGATCTGTTCCTTGCCCTCGAAGAACTGCACGTCATCGAGCAGGAGGAGGTTGACCTTCCGGTAGCGGGACTTGAAGTCATCCATCCGTTTGCGCCGGATCGAGTTGATGAAGTCGTTGAAGAAGGACTCGGACGTCACATAACGGACGACGGACGTCGACTCGAGCTCGAGCCGATGCTGGCCGACGGCGTGGAGGAGATGGGTCTTGCCGAGACCGGCTCCTGCATAGATGAAGAGGGGGTTGTACTGCTGGCCCGGCTGCTCTGCGACGGCTTGCGCCGCGGCATGGGCGAAGCGATTGGATGGACCGACGACGAAGTTCTCAAACGAGTACCTCGCCACGAGATTGGAGGTGTCCGGCTGGCTCGCTTCCCCGCGATCGCCGGCGAGCTCACCCAGGGTCGGCTGGTACGGGCGACCGAGGCCGGGTTCGTCGACCGTGGTGGGCTCCACGTTCGAGACCGTGACGGCCACCGTGAGTGGTTCCGGCCAGACCGAGGATGCGACCTCACGGATCTGGTGGGTGTAGTTGTCCGAAACCCATGTTGCGTTGAAGCGGTTCGGTGCTTCCAGCGCAACCGAACCGTCGTGTGCCGTGACCGCCAGCGGTTTGATCCAGGTCTCCCACTTCGCAACGCCGAGCACTTCGCGCATTCGGCTGTGGAAGAGATCGACCTGTGAATCAACGGCACCGATCGGCGTCTGTGCGACTTCCACCGTGAAAACGTCTCCCTCAGGCTTGCGCCCAGCCCCAAAAACTGTCCACACATCTATCCACAAGATGTGGAGAAGATGTGACACGACCCGTACTCCGTCCGAGCCGTGACCCAAACCCTCCGGGGGAAGAGCGGACATCCGCCGGGAGAGCGGTGGCGAGCATAGGGACGCCTCGAGACCCACTTCAAGAGTGACAAATTCGATGCTTCCCGGGGAGGCCGTGCACCCGTGGGCCGCCCGCCAAGCCTTGTGGTAGAGACGTTTCCGGGCAGGCGAGGGCCTGCCGTACAAGCCAGCAGGTCGGAGGGTTTGCCTCTCGGGAGCCTGTTCTGTGTTTCGCGATCTCGTTGTAGTTTTCGCGTGCTCTCCCACGCGGTGTGGGCAATGGCCGTTTGGGTCCGCTCGGACCTACACTGTCCGCGTTCCGTGACCATCCACGGTCCACCTCGACTCGACACCAACAGGCATTCAACAGGATTGGCCGCATCATGAAGCGCACGTACCAGCCGAACAATCGCCGCCGCAAGCGCAAGCACGGGTTCCGAGGCCGCATGCGGACCCGTCACGGACGTGCGCTGATCCAGCGTCGCCGTGCCAAGGGACGCCACAGCATCTCGGCCTGAGGGCCGGGGTTTCGTGTCCTTGCCCGGATCCCGCTTCGCCGAGGTCTACCGGACGGGTCGCCGCACGCGTCGGGGCGGCCTCACGGTGATCACGGCAGAGGGTGCCGGTGGGCTCCCCGAGGTGGGGATCGTGGTCGGACGGAAGGTGGGCAATGCGGTCAGGCGCAATCGAGTCAAGCGGCGGATCCGTGAGGCGGCTTGCCGTGTGGAGCTCCGGGACGATCGGGCATATGTCGTGGTCGCAGCACCGGAGGCCGGTGACGTAGGGTTCGGTGAGATTGTCGGATGGCTGACCGAAGCGGTGGCGGTGGACGCCCCGTGATCAGGAGATGAGGGAACGATCGTGACGGTGGAACACACGTCGAGGAGCACGGCGCTCACGCCAGGCCGTCGGATCGCCATCGGGGCGATTCGGGGATATCAGAAGCTCCTGTCCCCCTTCTTCGGACGTAATTGTCGCTATTACCCCACGTGCTCCGCCTTCACTGCCGAAGCCATCGAGATCCACGGGGTCGCCGCGGGGGGCTGGATGGGCATCAAGCGCATCGGCCGGTGCCATCCCTGGCATGAGGGGGGATTCGACCCCGTACCAGGGTCGACCGAGGTGGCCGACGGAACACCGGAGGTCACGCCATGAACCTGAATCCCTGGGAGCTCCTCCTCCAGCTGCTCGGTGGCATCCTCTCGTTCTTCTACGACATTATTCCAGAATATGGAATTGCCATCATCCTCCTGACGCTGCTCGTGGGCGTCGTGCTCTTCCCACTCACCTACAAGCAGACCAAGTCGATGCGCGCGATGCAGGAGATCCAGCCCGAGGTGAAGCGGCTCCAGAAGGAGTACAAGGGGGATCGCGAGGAGTTGAACAAGCAGCTGATGGCGCTCTACCAGGAGCGAGGTGTGAACCCCGCGGCCGGTTGTCTCCCCCTCCTCGTCCAGATGCCGATCTGGTTCGCCCTGTACCGCGTCCTCTGGCGTGGGTATGGCGTTCCGGTGGGATCGAAGCTCGCCAATGTCCTCGATCAGGCGAACGCGGCGCTGTACACGACCAACGCCGACGGCCAGCTCACGTCGACGCTCCAACCCGGCGTCGACATCAGCTCGCCGCAGTTCTCGCATGTGATCTTCCTCAAGATGAACCTGCTCGTTCGACCATCGCAAGCGGTTGATTTCTCCAACATCCTCGGTTCGTTGCCCTACATCATCCTCATCGCCCTGATCGTCGTTGCGGGCTACTACCAGCAGGTGCAGACGATGAAGCGCCGATCCGGGGCCAACGATCAAGCAGACAACTCACAGATGCAGACCATGCAGCGGGCGATGAAGTTCATGCCGATCCTGTTCGGCTTCATCTCCTGGAACTTCGTCACCGGGCTCGGTCTCTATTTCGCCACGTCGAACGCCTTCCGTGTCGGTCAGCAGGCCATCATCCTGAGGACGGCTGCCGCAGACGACGGAGGTGGTGATGGGGGAAAAGGGCGTGAGCCGGCCGATGATCCACCCGAGGAGCCGAAGGACACCGGTCCGTCACAGAACGCCAGTAAGAAACGCAACCGCCGGAGAAGGAAGTAACCCAATGGAATGGGTTGAAGTACAAGGCAAGACGATCGAACTCGCCGTCGAGGTCGCCATGGGTGAGCTCGGTGCATCGAATCGCGAGGATGTCGAGGTCGAGATCATCCAGGAGCCAAGCGCCGGATTTCTCGGCATGGGGGGGAAGGAAGCGATCGTCAAGGTGACCAAGGCCCCCCGGAAGAGGCGGCGACGCGGTGGCCGCGGTCGCAAGGGCGGGAACGGCCCCGATGCGGGCGCCATGGCGGACACGTCCGACGGTTCCCGCAGTTCGCGCAACCGCGGCGACGATCGGTCGACGTCGCAGAAGCCCAAGGCCACACCGAACCGCACGAACGCGCAGCGTCAGGAGAGCAAGGTGTCGAACCAGGACGATCGAACCAAGAACACGTCGGAGGACCCTCGACCGGAGCAGGCTCCGATCGAGGAACAGGCCACCGTGGCCGCGGACTTCGTGAGCGGTCTGCTCGACGCCTTCGGTCTCGAGGGCTCGGTCGCGACCAACGTCGACGACGAGATCCTGTACATCGACGTCCAGGGCGCCCAGACCGAAGCCCTCGTCGGGCAGAAGGGCGCCGTCATGCAGTCGGTGCTCGAGCTCACACGCACCGTCGTACAGCGCAAGACGTATGGGGCTCCACGGATGCGCATCGACATCGCCGGATACTCGGAGCGGCGACGGGAAGCGCTCAAGATCTACGCGAGCAAGCTCTCCGCCCAGGTCATCGAGGACAAGGGGGAGGTCATGCTCGAGGCGATGAACGCTGCCGATCGCAAGGTCCTCCACGACGCCATCGCCGAGATCGACGGCGTGCGGTCCTATTCGGAGGGCGAGGAGCCCCGGAGGGCCGTGGTCATTGCCTACGACGGCGAGGGCTGAGAAGGTTTCACGTGGAACATCCCGGCGAGAGCCACGATGTTCCACGTGAAACCATCGATCGGCTGCGAGCCATCGCTCGACTGATCGATCGTCCGATCGCTGATCAGCAGATCGGGGCCCTTCTTCGATTCGAGCGCTGGCTCGTCGAAGAGGCAGCTCGCGCAGGCGGTATCGGACCACATGAGCACCATCGGATCTTCGATCGGCACATCGCCGATTCCCTGATGTATCTGAAGGGGCTCGACGCAACAGGAACCGACGCAGGAGCTCGGTACCCCGCCGAGATCGTGGATGTCGGCTCGGGTGTCGGTCTCCCCGGCATACCGATCGCCATCGTGGCTCCTGACATCGAGGTCACCCTGCTGGATCGCTCGCAGCGTCGCACCTCCTTGGCGCAGCGGGTCGCTCGCATCCTCGACCTCGACAACGTGGTCGTCGTGCAGGGCGAGGTCGGCGGATCCAAGGCATCCTACGATGCAGCGCTGTTCCGGGCATCGCTCCCAATCGCCGACGCTGCGCAGGCATTCCTGGGGTTGACGGGTCCGCGAGGGTACGGTCTCGTGGGTGTGTCCCGCCTCGACCGTCGACCGGAAGTTCCCGACCCACCGGAGGGGGTTGCGTTCTCGCTGAGCGCCGAGGGGTCGGATGTGCTTGACTCTCCCTTCTGGCTCCTTAGGATGCGCCGGGACCGGACGAGACACACCGGGTCGGACGCCACACACGAGCTGTAACGCCCGAACGAGATGGGAGAAGCCGCCGCATGACCGCTGGCAAGGTAGTGGCGATCGCCAACCAGAAGGGTGGTGTCGGGAAATCGACCACCGCCATCAACCTCGGCGCCGGCCTGGCCTTCCAGGGTGAGCGCATCCTCATCGTGGACCTCGATCCCCAGGGAAACACCAGCTCCGGGCTCGGAATCGATCGAGGGACCATCGAGACATCCACCTACGACGTCCTGGTGGACGACGTCCCCATCGCCGACGTGCTGGAGCCGACGTCGGTCCTCAACCTCCATGTCGTCCCCGCGACGATCGAACTCGCCGGCGCCGAGATCGAGCTCGTTTCGGTGTTCTCGAGAGAGCAGAGACTCAAGAGCGCCCTTGCACCCATCGTCGACGACTACGACTTCGTCCTCATCGACTGTCCGCCGTCGCTGGGACTGCTCACCATCAACGGGCTCGCGGCTGCCGATGAGGTGCTGATCCCGATCCAGTGCGAGTACTACGCTCTCGAAGGGGTCAGCCAGCTGACGAGGAACATCGGACTCGTCCAGCACAACCTGAACCCTCAGCTTGAGGTCGAGGGTGTGGTCCTGACGATGTTCGACGGCCGTACGACCCTGGCAGCCGATGTGGTTGCCCAGGTGAGGGAGCACTTCGGCGAGACGACGTACAAGACCGTCATTCCGCGCACCGTTCGGCTGTCCGAAGCGCCGTCGTACGGTGAGCCGATCGAAGCATACGACCGCATGTCCCGGGGTGCGATCGCGTATCGGGAGCTCGCACGGGAATTCAGGAGGCGTCATGGCCGCACGTAAGACAGGACTCGGGAGGGGCCTCGACGCCCTGATTCCCCAGGATCATCCGACCGGGGGCTTCGCCAGTATCCCCGTCACCGCCGTTGCCCCCAATCCGAGGCAGCCGAGGACGGATTTCGACGACGCGTCGCTGGAAGCGCTCGGGGCGTCGATCGAGTCGGTGGGCCTGCTGCAGCCGATCGTGGTGCGCGCCGAGGGTGATGGGTACGTCCTCGTTGCAGGGGAGCGGAGGCTGAGGGCGGTCAAACGTCTGGGCCACGCCGAGATACCGGCGGTGATACGCGAACACGCCGACGATGCGACGAACCTCACCGAGGCCCTCGTCGAGAACCTCCAGCGCGAGGACCTGAATCCGCTCGAGGAAGCCGCGGCATATCAGCAGTTACTGGAAGATATTGGTATGACCCACGACGACATCGCCGCCAGGGTCGGCAAGAGCCGTTCGGCCGTGACGAATACGATCCGGCTCCTCGGTCTCCCGACACCCATCCAGAAGATGGTGATCGACGGGGACCTGACGGCCGGGCACGCCAGGGCACTGCTCGGTTCCGACGACCAGGCGTATGCGATCCACATAGCGCAACGTGCCGTTGCCGAGGGTTGGACGGTCCGGAGGGTGGAGGAGGCGATCCGCCTGAGAGCCACCCAGGGTCGCACCACGAGCACCCGCTCCAGGGGCGTGCGCCCCGCTGAGATCATCGAGCTCGAGGATCGCCTCCAGGAGCGGCTCGGCACGAAGGTCTCGATCGATTATCGGGGCAAGGGCGGCAAGATCACGATCAAGTACACGTCGGCCGACGATCTCGAGCGCATCTATCGTCACCTCTTCGGATCCGATTCCTGATCCGAGATGGCCGAGGCATCGGTGCCGGCCTCGAGGCCACCCTCGTAGACGGTTCCGATGGCGTTCGCAACGACCCGCCCCACCCTGTGGGACATCGACCGGAGAGCGACGAGCACAGCCGGCGCCCTGGTCTCCTTGAGCATCGGCATCGTCCTCCCACTCGCTTCGAGCCCGAGCCGATGCGCCACGACTCCTGCGATGGCCCTTCCCGCTTCGGAGATCGAATGCTCGGATTGGAAGAAGTGCACGCCCTCCTCCCCGTCCCACGGCACCAGGAAGCCGAGCACCATGTCGACCTGCATGCGATTGGCTCGCTGCGCCCTGAGCCTGGCAGGAGGTTCCGTGTCGATACTCCTGCTCAGGACCGGGAGCCCGGAGAGGGTTTGGATGGAACTCGCAGCGCTCACCGCGGCCAGCCAGGTGGTCGCGCTCTCCGCATCGGACCGGCATTCGGGATCGAGGTAGATGGTCTGTCCGGCGATCGAACGAGGTAGCTGGGAGAGCCACTGCCGCTCGCGAACGACCTCCCTTCCCTGTTTGCTGGTGGCAAAGCCGACGAGCTTCAGTTCGGCGGCCACGAGGGAGCCGGCGATCCCGTCCTCGGCGAGCCCTCGATTGCCCTGGAAGTCGAGGAGTCCGGCGAGCGTGTCGGGTCCGAACACGCCATCGACCTTGCCGGTGTCGAACCCCAGAGAGTTCAAGCGAGCTTGAAGTTCGGCGACGTCGTCACCACGCATCATCGGCACTCGGTGATAGAGCATCCGATCGCCGAGCTGGTAGCCCGCATCCACGAGGGCCCTCCAGGTCTCGGGGCCGACGATCCCATCGACAGGCAGACCCCGAACCTGCTGGAAGCGCGCGACGGCGAGTCGCGTGCCATCTCCGAACAGACCCGGTCGATCCGGGTCGACTCCGTACCCGAGCGCGGAAAGCCGGTTCTGGACATCCAGAACCGGCTCGCCCCTGTCGCCTTGGTGATAGAGCCTCACGAGCCCAATGGTGGCACGTTCGCCTACTGGTTCAGGAACTCCGCGAGCTCTGCCTGCAGCTGGCCCTTGCTCCTGGCACCGACGAGTCGCCGCCTTTCCTCACCATTCTGGAAGACGATCATCGTCGGGATGCTCATCACGGAGTAGGCGCCCATCGTGGATGGGTTCTCATCGACGTTGAGCTTCGCAACGGTGAGCTTGCCGCTGTAGTCGCCAGCGAGCTCATCGAGGGGTGCATCCATGATCTTGCACGGACCGCACCATTCAGCCCAGAAGTCGACGAGGGTCGGCGTTTCGGAGGCAATCGCCGTCTGGAAGTCACCATCGGTGACGGTGATCGTGTTGGATCCCATGTCATCTCCTGTTCTGTGCTGGGGGAAATGTAGTGCCGAAGGGCGTTCGACTCAGCCCATGTGGTCCAGGAAGCGCTCGGCGTCGAGGGCGGCCTGACATCCCATGCCAGCAGCCGTGACCGCCTGACGGTAGACCTTGTCGGCGACGTCGCCCGCCGCATAGACCCCGGGAACGGACGTTCGTGTCGTGCCCGGTTCGGTGAGGATGTAGCCGGCTCCGTCGAGTTCGAGCTGTCCCGAGAAGACCTTGGTGTTCGGCGTGTGGCCGATCGCGACGAACACGCCATCCGTGGAAAAGGGGGTCGTGGCGTCGGTCTCGACGTCTCGCAGGACGACGCCGGTCACGACGCCGTCGCCGACCACCTCGTCCACGACGCTGTTCCACACCACATCGATCTTCGGATGGTTCAGGACCCGCTCGGCCATGATGGTGGAAGCACGGAACGAGTCGCGTCGATGCACGACCGTGACCTTCGAGGCGAACTTCGTGAGGAACAGCGCTTCCTCCATCGCGGAGTCACCGCCTCCCACGACGACGAGTTCCTTGTCCCTGAAGAAGAATCCGTCGCATGTGGCGCACGCCGAGACACCGAAGCCCCTGAGCTTCTCCTCCCCGGGAACACCGAGCCACCGCGCTGACGCGCCGGTCGAGATGATGACCGTTTCCGCCCTGTACTCGTCGGAACCAACACGAACCGTGAACGGACGTTCGGAGAGGTCGACGTCCGTGACATTGGAGCTGATGATGCGTGTTCCGAACCGTTCCGCCTGCTTTCGGATCTGCTCCATGAGGTCCGGACCCATGATCCCATCGGGGAATCCGGGATAGTTCTCGACATCCGTGGTGATCATCAGTTGCCCACCACGCTCCATGCCCTCGACCATCAGGGGTTCGAGGCCGGCGCGGGCGGCGTAGATCGCAGCGGTGAGGCCTGCCGGCCCCGAGCCGATGATGACGACCTTCTCGGTCATGTTCACTCCTGGGATGTTCGGTCCTGTGGATACCGCCTCGACCACACGAACGAGCCGACGATGATGAGGAGCACGCCGACGACGGCGTAGGCGGTTTCCTGGCCCATCAGCGTTCCGAGGGCGCGGAATATTCCCACGAGGAGCCAGAACACGATCATGAACCCTGCCGTGGTGAGCAGCAGGCCGACGGCGATCCATGTGATCGCCGTTGCAGCACGGTCGACGGAGAGTTCCCTGATCTTCGCCGCGATCTGCTCGAGCAGGTCGGCGATGCGGACGGACAGGGGTGCGGTCGGTTCGGCCATGTCCCGCGAGGTTAGTCGCGGTGCGGGCGGCCGCGACTGGGCTACTCGTCGATGTCGACGATGCGGCAGGCCGTCACATCGACCGTCACCACGGCCTCGACACCGGTGTCGGGGTCCACGATCCCGAGGAACACCACGAGGCCGGTGTCTCGTTCCTCAGAGCCGAGGATCTCTCCGAGGACGACCTTGTCTCCCTCGGGGAGCTGCGATCCCAGGACCTCGAGACATTGCTCCACGGCCCCGACATCGAGGCTCGAGCGCGCCTTCGTGTCGAGCTGGTCCTCGATCGACTCGGACATGGCACGGGGGTCCGTCT
>Ga0075304_1000354_pt1 | contig 10518 bp, 8 predicted proteins | sample Joice_CattailNLA_FD_120067 | JGI IMG/M metagenome (GOLD analysis project Ga0075304, IMG submission 120067) | Natural and restored wetland microbial communities from the San Francisco Bay, California, USA, that impact long-term carbon... | ecosystem: Environmental > Terrestrial > Soil > Wetlands ... | reverse complement strand
TGGACCGATTCGTCGCTGACCACATCGCCGACGCTCGCTATGTCGAGGTGCCGGGCGGAGACGCTGACCTCTTCTTCGATGACAGCGCGCGGATCGTCGAAGCGATCCTCGGCTTCGTCGCCGAAATCGAGCCGCTTGCGAAGGAGCGACAGCTGGCCGAGCGAATGCTCGCGACGATCCTGTTCACGGACATCGCAGACTCGACCCTCCGCGCCCGAGCTGACGGCGACGCCGACTGGGTGCAGCGTTTGCAGCTCCACGACGACCTCTCGCGAGATGTCGTGTCGAGGCACGGGGGCAGGGTGGTGAAGAACACCGGAGATGGCGTCCTCGCCACGTTCGACGGTCCAGGCCGTGGCCTGCTGGCCGCCGATGCCCTGTCGACGTCGCTCGACCGCCACGGCCTGCCAGTGCGATCCGGCCTTCACACGGGTGAGATCGAATTGCGCGGGAACGATGTGGCCGGCGTCGGCGTGCACATCGCGGCCAGGGTGATGGCCGAGGCGAGTGCCAGCGAGGTGCTCGTCTCCAGAACCGTGTGTGACCTCGTCGCCGGATCCGACTTTCGCTTCGTCGACCGCGGACTCCACCACCTCAAGGGCATCGAGGGCGATTGGCAGTTGTTCGCCCTCGTTGGTGATTAGGTCATCCCGTCCACAGGTTTGGCGTGCACCCGGCCTGCACGGCCGTCTCCACGACGAATCGACATCCGGTGATGGGTCCGCGTTCTGCGGGATGTCATCCGAGTTCGATTGCTCGGATCACCTCGTCGATATCGGCATGGTCGCCGGCGTATGCCTCGAAGTCCTCGTAGCTGAGAGGACGTTGCTTCAACGACAGCTCGACACGAACGCATCAAGCTCGGCCTTCGAGTTGGCGGCAGCCATGAGTCCCCGCCGAAGCGTGGTGAAGGTGGCGCCAAGGGGTCGGCCCTCGTGCACGGTCTCACGGCTCACGGAAACGGTTCTGCGAGTTCGGCTCGTCTCGTCGACCCGGCGACCAACCGTGACCCAGGCTTCGTTGACACACTTCTCGAGTCGGACACACGCGACGGATACGTCCTCGAGGTCGTAGGACATGACCACCTCGACCTCGGTGCGTGCCGCCGTGGCCATCGCCTCGAGACCCGCCTGCCAGGAGTGTGCCGCACCCGGTGTCAAGCTCTCGACGGAAACACTGATGCTGTCTGGTGTCACCAACTCGGCGATCTGCCCCGCGATCATGTCCGCGATCGGTGTCCCTGAGGTGAGATCCTCGAGATCATCGACCGGCCCATCGTCGGTCACGATGGCAAACCGGACCAGGCTGTCGACCGGAATCGTGAACGATCCGATGCGTTCTTCGACTTCACGCGTCTGACCGTTCTCACACTCCGGCTTCTTCGTCGGCGGAGGGGGTGGTGGGGGCGGAGGTGCCGTCCCACCCCCGGAACCATCGTCCTGCGCTCCCCCGTCCACGGTCCCTGGAGGCCCGACATCCGCATCGACACCGTCCACCGGGGCAGGGGTTTCGGTCGGTTCCAGTCCCGTGGAAGGCGGAGAAGCGACCGGCGGTGGAGGAGCTGGCCCATCGGGCTCCGCAGCGGGTACCACGGCCCCTGTACACACGTCGTAGGCGTGCTGGGCGGCCGCCTGCCGATCGCGAGCCTCGTCGAGCCGTCGTTGTTCACGAGCAAGGTCGCTCTCGGCGCGACTGACGACCTGCTGGGCCTCGACCAATCGGAGTTCCCGCTGCTCGCTGGCATTGTTTTCGGTGTAGTCGAGATGTGCCTTCGCCCGGTCGAGGGCATCGGTCGCTTTGTCGACCGCTTCCTGTTGACCATCCACCGCGAGCGTCGCGTTCGCGACCGCTGCGGCTTCCTCTTCGCAGTCCCTCGCCTTGTTGCGACTGAGCAGGTACCACAGGCCAAGTCCGCCACCGAGCGCCGCGACGATGAGCGCGATGATGATCCCGACGCCACCTCCGCTGCTGGACGTTCCTTCTGGTTGTTCGCTGTCGGCTTCCGTGGATCCGTCGTCCGATGGTTCCTCTTCGGTTGCTTGCTGTGGATCCTGCTGGGTCGGCTCCTCGGCACCCTCGCCCTCGGTACCGGGATCTGCCGCTGGCCCTTCGGCACGTGTGTCGTCGGTGGCCACGGCAGTCTCGAGAGGGTCCAACACTCCATTTCCGTCGGCATCCATCTCGCTCAGGAGGTAGACACTGATGATCCCGAAATCGTCGAGATCCCCGAGATCGACCCCATCCCAGTTCGGCCAGTCGACGATGTTCGCGGTGAACTGGTTCGCCCCGTCGAGTTCATCCCACGGTCCAAACAGCGACATCGTGTTGCCGACGGTCCTTCCCAAGAATTCCGTCGCACGATTCTGGAACTGGCCTCCAGGGAACTCGTATGCGTCGGTCCCGAAGCCGTCCGACTGGTACAGATCGATCGAGGCGTTGTGGTTGCCGTTGACGTCGTCGGTCTCCGAAACCGGCACACCATCGCGTGTGAAGGTGACGCTGAGCTGGTAGCGAAGATTGACACGAATCTCAGTGGGATCCTCCTCATCGGTCACCGCTTCGGCCGTCTCCACCCCGATGACCACGCTGTCGGGAGCCAAGGCAGGAATCGAACCATCGTGCGGTGTCCAGAAGCCTGCTGCCGGGGTGAGCCCCGCAATTGACGCGTTGATGCGGTCGACCGTCGCGTCCGACACATGCAGCACGTTGCCAAAGCCAGCGGTGATGTCGAGGGCCGGATCGGCGCCGTCGCCGCTGTCATCGATCCACGGCCTCGCCGTCGTCGTGTCGACGATGATCGTCGACGACGGGAGCGGGTCATGACCTTCGGTCAACGCGATCGACTCCCCGTCCTGTGTGATCGCAAGGAACCCGAATGCATCAGGCTCGATGCGCTCCGACAACGATGCGAACATCGTGGCAATCTGGATCTGACGCTCGACGTCCTGAGCGGACGCTGTGAGGGCCGGGAATACGACGACGGGGACGACCAGCAAGACGGAAAGAATGATCCGTCTCATCCAGCCTCCTCAGCCGACCTGTCAACCATACAGATCGCAGATTCAACTTGCGGTTCGGGGACGCGGCAGGCCCCGGGGGTGAGCCGGGCTGTGGCTTCACGCCAGGGAGGCGATCACCTCGTCGATGTCGGCATGGTCGCCTGCGTACTCCTCGAAGTCCTCGTAGAGGATCACGTTCCCCGGGCCCATCACGATGGTCGCGCCGAGCTGGAGGGGACGACGGCCGGCGTTGTGTTGCCGATTGCCCCCGGCCAGTGAGCGAACACCTGCAACGAGCTGGCCGGGTCGCAACAGAGATGTCGCGCCGAGCGTCCCGGTACCCACGATCCCTGCGGCCACACCCTCCTCGTCGAGCAGCACAGGGAAGGGCACCCGCTCATCCTCGATGAAGGCCTTGGCGTATCGGCGCCCTCCCGTCCCGATGGCCGTGACCCTCGCCCCCGTGGCGAGGATGTCGTCGTATCGATCGCGGACCTGACCGGCCCGCTCGCGGCAGGTCAGTCAGCCGAAATGGCGCAGGAAGAGCAGGACGTGGGGCTCTTCGCTCCACAGATCACCGAGGCGATGCTCGACGTCGTCGGGATCGATGAGCACGACCTCGGCGAGTTCGGCGCTGTCGAACGGCACGCTTTCCTCCGATGGCGAGATCGCGATGATATGTGGCCGGGGGACTCATGGAGACGATCGCAGCGGCGTCATCGACGGTGATGAACCCGGCTCATCCAAGTCCTAGAATTCCATAGCTAGCGACTATGGAACTTGATACGATCGGTGCTGGGATCGGGAGGAGTCGTCTATGGACCAAACCACATCGCACCGTGCGTCGACGACGCTGTCGGTGCTCCTCGGGGTGCTGGGTGTGGGGGCTGCGGCTGTGGCGCTGCTCGGGCCGCTCGGCTTCGACATCATCGAGTACAGGGACTCGGCGGGCGCCATCAACCAGATCCAGGGAGGCGACGTCGCAGGTCTGGTGCTCGTCGCTCCCCTGTGCTTCTGGTCCGCCTACCTCGTCGCCCGCCGACACATCGCAGGGCCGGTCCTCGCACTCGGACCCTCGCTGTACGCGCTCTACCTGTACATCGAGCTGTCGTTCGTCGGTGACGTCTCTCGATACGAGGGAAACAGCGAGCGGTTCTTCCCGCTGTTCGCGGTACTCCTGATCGTGGCCGGTGCGGTCGCCTGGCTCGCATGGAGGTCGATCGACCGGGCCGCGCTCCCGATCACGGGCCGGAGGGTCGCACGCTCCTTCGCCTGGTTCGTGCTCGTCGTCGCCGCATTCCTCCTGGTCGGGCTCCATCTCCCCGGCATGGTCGATGCATGGCGCTCGGCACCGACCAGCGAGGAGTACCTGGCGGATCCATCGCTGTTCTGGCTCGTCAAGCTGATGGACCTGGTCGTCGTGGTGCCGGTCCTCGTCGTCGTCGGGGTGGGAGTACTGCGCTCACGGGCCTGGACCAAGCTGGCGATGTATGCGGTCGCCAGCTGGGTCGCCTTGCTCGGATCGTCGGTCGCGGGTATGGCCATCGTGATGCAGATCGAGGACGACCCGGGGGCATCCATCGTCAATCTCATCGCCTTCGCCACCTTCGCCCTGATCGCCATCGCGTTCGCGGTGGTGATCCACCGGCCGCTCCTCACATCGACCGCAGCCATGCGGTCCGCCGAGGTCGAGCGGATACCGACCTCCGTTTGACAGGCAGAGCGATCGGACGGCGAGGTCGAGCGGAGCACCTCGCGGCCAGCCGATCCGACCTCCCCGATCCGGTACGCTCGATCGGACAGGGAGGTCAGCTTTGGACATCATCGATCGCCACTTCGCCGCCGAGAACGCCCACAGCGTCGAGGACACGCTCGCCACGTACACCGACGACATCGTGTGGGACGACGTCACCCACCCGGACTCACCCTTCCACGGCAAGGAGAACGTCGGCGGCGTGTACTCGGGGATCATCGACGCCATACCCGACGTCCACCTGCAATCGGTGAAGCGGTTCAGCGGCGAGGGCGGCCGCTTCGTCGTCGACGAGTCCATCATCACCGGGCATGTGCACGGCGAGTGGGCGGGGATGCACGGTGGCGGTGCCCCGGTCGAGGTCCGGATCCTGCACATCTTCGAGATCCGCGACGGGCTGATCTGCTACGAGAACGCCTGGTTCGACGCCGCAGAGGTCCAGCGCCAGATCGTGGCGTGGAAGGCGAGCCAGGACATCTGAACCGACACGCTCAGGTGCTCAGGTCTCGGAGCCGCCTGACCAATCGACCTCGAAGAGATGGATGGGTTCCGCCAGGCCCTTGAGCTGTTCCGTGCCGCGGTCGACGAAGACATGGCTCCGCCCTGCGACCAGCTCTCGGACGATCGAGGACACGAGGATCCGACCACCATCGGCCGCATCCATGATGCGCGACGCCTTGATCACCGCAGAGCCGTGCAGGTCGGCATCCTCCTCGATGGGCTCGCCCGCATGGATCCCGATCCGGACCCGGATCGGGATGTCGGATGTCGTTGCCCGCTCGGCGAGCTCACGCTGCATCGCCATCGCGGCGTCGATCGCTCCGGACGCAGACGGGAACGTGGCCATGACGCCGTCCCCTGTCTCCTTGACGACCGTACCTCCGTGGGCGGCGGTCGCCGAGCGGACGATGGCATCGTGTTCCCGCATGGCGGTGCGGGCGGCCTCGTCGCCGAGAAGCTCGACGAGCTCCGTGGAACCCTCGATGTCCGTGAACAGGATCGTGTGGAATCGTGGTTTGTCAGCCGCTGCAACCGCGGTGGCCCCGTCGGCCACGAAGCCGAGGATCTCGTTGATCACATCGATCGTGTGCGGGTCGTCTGGTTGGGGAGGCAGATGGGCGACCCCGTCGATGATCACCGCGCGGGCGTTGGGGATCCCCGCTGCGAGGACCCGCCCGTTCTCAGGGGGGAAGGCCCGGTTCTCCCTCCGATGGATCACGAGGGTCGGCGCCGAGATGTCCGGCAGCTCCGGTCGGATGTCCCAGCCGTAGAGCATCTCCATCGTGGAGGCTGCGACCTCCGCGGATGCACTCTCGCGTTGCCAACGCGCAAACGCCTCCTGCTCCTCCGTGGAGGCCCTTGGTATCAGCATGTCCGTCATCACCTTCGATCCCACACCCCACGATGCGCGAATGATCTCGACGAAGCTCCTCCTGAACTCCTCGGGTGCAAGGCCTGCGCCATATGCCGTGCACGAATACAGGACGAGTCGGTCGACTCGGTCGGGATGGACGGCGGCGAAGTCGGCAGCCACCGTGCCACCCTCGGAGACCCCCATGAGGTTGCAGGACTCGAGCCCGAGATGGTCGACGAGGGCCTCGACGTCGTACCGCTCGCTCTCCATCGTGAAGACCGTTCGGTCCCTGTCCGAGAGCCCGCAGCCGTGCTTGTCGTAGGTGATCAGGGTGACGAAGTCCGTCAGCGGTCCGAACAGCAGGCTGAACGGTTCCTCCCAGAAGTAGTTGAGGTGTGTGGTCCAGCCCGGCACCAGAACGAGCGGTGGCCCCGACCCGGCGTACGAGTAGGCGATGTTCACGCCGTCGGGCCTCGTGTAGTACCGAAGCTCGTGAGGAACCGTCATACACGGTCAACCTAACCACACCATGCCACCGCGTGCGAGGCCGGCGGGATCCCGGCTGCCATCGATTCGATACCGAAGTCTCTTCGCCCCCAATGGCATCGAACGACCAACAGGCGGATGATGATGGCAGGAAAGGAGCCTCACGTGAGGCACCCAACCGTTCTCGTCGCGGTGTGCCTTGCACTCGCCGTCGCCTCCTGCTCCTCCGCGGACGAAACATCGGCGACGACCACCTCCGCATCGCCGGGATCGACAACCGTCACGACGCCGACGACCACAGTGGCCCCACCGACCACGACCGAGCCGACCGATACCACGACGACGACCTCGTTCGACGGTGCGTTCACCCCTCCGCAGCCGTTCGCGGCCCCACGTCCGACGCCGACTGGCGGCGGTTCAGGGTGCTCCCCGGGACAGGGACCGCTCCCCGATGGTGTGTGGTTCGGGTTCATCGACGACATGACCGATCGCGACATCGCATTCGACCTCGCGTGCTTCATGTCCTGCGAGGTCGGCGTCGGGTTTGCGATCCGCAACGACAACACGGCACGGAGAACCGTCGAGGTCGCCGAGGGTGCCGTCGTGATCTTCGAGAACCCGGACGGTCGCGACTGGGTCGCCTCGTACGTCGACTTCCGGGGCTACGAGGAGGCGCGCTCCCACAACGACGTGTGGATCTATGTGAACGACGGAGCCATCACCCACATCGTCGAACCTGCGGATGTCCGGGGATGCCGCTCGTCTGCGGTCGGCGTCGACTGGACGATCGAGCTGCCAACGGCAGCGGGGGTCGCCTTCAACGATCTCGGCCTGCTCGCCGTGGCGAATGACGGGAGCGGCGACAACCGCTTCTACTGGCGTTCGGAGGATTGGACATCCTGGGACGAGCTCACCGGCCAAGCCGCTACGGAGTGGGAGAGCTGGGCGACGGCGGGCGCCGGCGATGCCGTGGCGGTCGGCGCCACCATCTCCCGATGGTCAGGGTCATCGTGGTCGGACCGGTCGTTCGACCAGCTCGGTGAGGGAGTCCACATCCTCGACATGTCGGGGGACCGAGCCCTGATGGCAGGGACCTCTGGTGATGAGGCCGAGGTGTACGTGCTCAGCCGGTCAGGCACCAGCTGGTCAACCGACACGATCACGATCGGGTCGGTGGACCGCTGGCGGACGTGGTCCGGAGCGATCTCGGGGACGACCTTCGCCGTCGCCGACACCGGCATGGATGACACCGTCGACGGACGGGGAACCGTGTACGTCTACGACTTCGACGGTGCCACCTGGGCACGGACCGCGACGATCAGGGACCCGTGGACCGGAGGGGATTGGGGCGGGAACTGGGGCAGCTCGGTCGATATCGAAGGCGACCTGCTGGTGGTCGGGGCAGATGGCGCCACCCCCGGCCCCGGTACGCCCGGTGCCATCTACGCATACCTCCGAACAGGTGGAGGGTGGGACGCCGAGCTCGTGGGAGAAGGTGGTGAGGGCTTCGGATTCGGCGTGCGCATCGACGGCGACACGATCGTCGCGGGCGCAGCCCACGGAGACGTCGCGGCGACCTTCTGGATCTTCACGATCGCTGACGGTCCCTGGCTGGGGACCCCGATCCAGGTACCCATCGACGGTGCCGAGGACGAGGACTGGGCATACGGCATCGACCTCGACGGTGACCTCGTCGCCGTCTCCACCCAGGCGGGCCTGTGGATCGGTCACATCATCCCCGTCGGGTGAGCAAGCCCGGACCGCGAGCCATCACCTCGCGGAACGTCACGGGCTCCCGCCTCCTCCGGTGAGCCGGTCGATGTCGGTGAGCACGGACCGCACGAAGTCGTCGTTGGCGAAGAACTCGTCATACGTCGTGGCGGCTTCGTCGAGGCTGCACGTCAGCATCTCCGTCAGCAGCGCCACCCACGCATCCCTGGTCGTCGGCAGGGCGTCGCTATCGAGTCGCAGTTCGTGATCGCCGACCCGCCACGTCAGCTCGCGCTTCGGCTCATCCCGTCGTTCATCCATCACTCACCTCACGACGTCATCATGGCGTCACCGCTCGCCGAAGTCCCGCTCGCCCCGATGCAGAGCCCCGCATCGGACCCCCGGCCTTCGGTGGACCGAAAGCGCTTAGGATCGGGGGCGAGGTCCCCCAACAGGAAGGTTCCCCCCATGCCCATCGTCGAGTACGAGCACGGGAAGCGGTTTCCGGGACGCATCGGTCTGACCACATCCGACTCGAGCCCTGCCTGGCCACAGCCGGTCAGGGCGTCAGAGGGTGCCCCGAATGTGTTGTTCTTCGTGCTCGACGACATCGGGTACGGACAGCTGTCCACCTTTGGAGGGCGGGTCGAGGCCCCAAACATCGACAGGGTGGCACAGGCCGGACTGAGTTACGCCAACATGCACACCACCGCGCTGTGCTCCCCGACCCGCTCGTGCATCCTCACCGGTCGCAACCACCACTCGAACGGCGTCGCCTCGATCATGGAGACCGCCACCGGCTACCCGGGATATGACGCGCGCATGCCGTTCGAGAACGGAATGCTGCCCGAGATCCTCCGCGCCGAGGGCTTCAACACGTTCTGCATCGGCAAATGGCACCTCAGCCCGTCTGAGGAGAACACCCAGGCAGGGCCGTTCCACCGCTGGCCACTCGGTCGCGGGTTCGAGCGGTACTACGGCTTCCTCGGAGGAGAGACGAACCAGTGGTACCCGGACCTCATCGAGGACAACCGATCCATCGAGCCGCCGAAGACGCCGGAGGAGGGCTACCACCTTTCAGAGGACCTCGCTGATCAGGCGATCAAGATGATCCTCGACGCCCACGTCAGCGCACCGGAGAAGCCGTTCTTCCTCTACTACGCCCCGGGATGTGGACACGCACCCCACCACGTGTCGAAGGAATGGGCGGACAAGTACAAGGGACGCTTCGACGACGGCTGGGATGCATACCGTGAGACGACGTTCGCCAAGCAGAAGGAACTCGGGATACTTCCGCCATATGCCGAGCTCCCCGTCCGCGACCCGGACGTCCCGGTGTGGGACTCGCTGTCGGATGACGAGAAGCGCCTCTATGCCCGCTTCATGGAGGTGTTCGCCGGATTCGTGTCCTTCACGGACCACCACTTCGGTCGCATCCTCGACATGCTCGACGACATCGGCGAACTCGACAACACCATCATCATGGTGATCTCCGACAATGGTGCATCCGCAGAAGGCGGACCGCAGGGCTCGGTCAACGAGATGTTGTTCTTCAACAACGTCCCCGAGTCGCTCGAGGACAACCTGGCCCAGATCGACACGATCGGCGACTTCAACTCCTACAACCACTACCCGTGGGGCTGGGCATGGGCAGGCGACGCACCCTTCCGCCGCTGGAAGCGCGAGACCTACCGAGGAGGGGCCACCGACGCCTTCGTCGTCTCCTGGCCGCAGGGAATCAAGGCGCGAGGGGAACTTCGCGATCAGTACGCCCACGCGATCGACATGGTTCCGACCATCCTCGACGTGCTCGGCATCGAGGCGCCTGCTGCCATCCGGGGTGTCACCCAGTCGCCGATCGAAGGGGTGTCATTCGCCCCGTCGTTCGACGACCCGACGGTACCGACCCAGCACACCACCCAGTACTTCGAGATGCTCGGGCACCGCGCCATCGACCATGACGGTTGGCGGGCGGTGTGCCCATGGCCCGGTGTGAACTTCACCGAGGCTGCGAAGAAGGGACGCACGTTCGGTTCACCCATCGGTCCCGACGAACTCGATGAGATCGAAACCGAGGGCTGGGAGCTGTACCGGATCACCGATGACCCGACGGAGTCGACGAATGTCGCTTCCGAACACCCGGGGAAGCTCCGTGAACTCGTCGCCCTGTGGTGGGTCGAGGCCGGCAAGTACCAGGTGCTCCCCCTCGACGGAGA
>Ga0075304_1000351_pt1 | contig 10525 bp, 13 predicted proteins | sample Joice_CattailNLA_FD_120067 | JGI IMG/M metagenome (GOLD analysis project Ga0075304, IMG submission 120067) | Natural and restored wetland microbial communities from the San Francisco Bay, California, USA, that impact long-term carbon... | ecosystem: Environmental > Terrestrial > Soil > Wetlands ... | reverse complement strand
GAGGAGGAACGACCACGTGGCCTCACCGACGTCGAGCTCGACCACATCCTGGGTGAGCTGCGTCTGGAGGTAGTCGCGAGCATCGGGCCCGTGGGCGACCACGACGTCGCGCTCGATCGGCGCCGCCTTCAACGTCTCCATCGTCAAGGATGGTAGGAGCGACGTACGGGTCCGTGCGACGATCCGCGAAGGCCCGGGCTGCCACGGTGTTCGCGCTCGGTCCGCGCTCGTCGGCGGGACATGACGCCCTCGGAGCCGCCATTGCCCAGGACACGGACCGTGTCGGTCGGGCCGGTCCTGGCATTCCCACGTCGGCACCGACAGCATCGACCGCCGCCGATCCGCAGCCTCGGGACCTCAGAGGGTGGCCGGCGCACTGATCGCCTCCTCCGTCGATGCCGACTGCGCCGCGATCGTTCCCCCTGCGACCACGAGACCGACACCCACCCAGGCGAGCAGATTGGGCACCTCATCGAGGAAGACCGCCGCCCACACGACCGCCGATGCCGGTTCGAGGTACATGATGACGCTCACGGCGGCGAGCGGAAGCCTCTGCATCGTCTCCCAGTAGACATAGCCCGCCAGACCGGTGAAGATCGCGCCGAGCACCAGGAACTCGAGCCAATATCCGGGGAAATCGATGAGGGCCCTGTACGTGGCGGGGGCGAGGAACACCGATGCGATGGTGAGCTCACCGATCGCCATGGTGAGCCCCCCGAGGTGTCTGGCGACCGGCTTGCCGACGAGGAGGAGTGCTGCGAGGAGGGCCGCCGACATCGCAGCCATCACGATGCCCCTCACTGTGATCGAACCGTCAGAGACCTCTACCCACGGCTGGACGACGAGCAGCGTCCCACCCGCGGCGACCCCGAGAGCGATCCACAGCCGTCCTGTCACTCGTTCGCCGAGGAACGGGCCAGCGAGGAGCGACGCGACGATCGGTCCCAGGTAGAGGACGGCCAGGGCGACCGCGACCGTTGCATATTTGATCGACTCGAAGAACGTGATCCAGTGGAGCGCGAGGAGGACCCCCGACAGTGCCAGCCTCCAGAGTCGCCCCGCCGGCCACACGAGCCTGCGGGCGGCTGCCGCTGCTCCGATGAGGGCGATCGCCCCGAAGGTGACACGGACTCCGACGAGTCCCACCGACGGCACGTCGTTTCGCACGAACAGCGGGATCGCACCCCACGCGACCGCGAGAACGGCCAGGGAGAGGGCTGCACCCAGCGGCGCCTTCGATGTCATGGCCGGATGGTACGTGCGAGCGGGCAGTGCCGTTTTGGCGTCCCGAACCGCACATTGGTGCGGTTCGGGACGCCAAAACGGGGATCAGGTGGGGAGGATCGTGTCGAGGGTCCTTGCCCAGGTGTATTCGATGGCGGCGTCGATGATGTTCCCGCGCTCATAGGACCACATCGACCACTCGGCGCACCGAGCAAGGGCGAACAACCCGATCCTCGTCGGGTCCAGGTCGACAGCCCCCGCGATGAGCTCGAGGCGGGCCTGCACACCATCGGGGCCAGGGGGTTCGCCGATCCGTCCCGCCTGTTGGACGAGAAGCTGGACCGGCTCGAAGGCTGGATCTCCGACGACCGGCTTCGGGTCGATCACGAGCCACGGCTCCCTCTCCGCCGCCAGGACGTTGCCGGGGTGGAGGTCCTGGTGCAGGAGCACCGGCGTCGCGGTGCCGAGGGAAAGGGTCTGGAGGAGGTCGACACCCCGTTCGATCGGGCGTGTATCCCACGGAACCTCGAGAGTCATCAGGCGCCTGGCGGTCACCGCGCTCCAGCGCGACGTGAGAGATCCCAGGTCACCGAATCGTCGCGGAGGGGCCTTGCGCCAGAGACGTCGCATGAGCGAGCTCACGGCCTCGATGCGCTCCCGGTCAGGTCTCTCCCACAGGTCGGATCCGGGCGTGCATCGCTCGACGAGGAGCTCGAAGGTCTCCGGTTCCGAGGCGATCAGTCGCACGGCACCGTCACCCGCATAGGTCTCGAGCGCATCGGCTTCGCCGATCGCCTCAGGGTGCGGAAGCGTGCACTTGTACACGACGCATGCCCCATCGGAGGTCACCGCAGGTGCAACCCATGAGGTGGCTCCGCCCGGTTCGAACGGGTCGGCGATCTGGATCCCCCATCGCTCCTCGGCGGCAGCGATGATGCCCGGAAGGGCGGCGATCCACGACCCGGCCGCGTCGTCGCGCCAACCCGAGAGAGTCGCCATCAAGCGCTTCGGCAGGTGCATCCCGTGATTCTGCCTCGCGCCGTCCCCGAGAAGGTGACCCGCAGGGGTCTCACATCGGGGCTTCGGTGCGTCCCATGTCGGCGAACAAGGTGAACTCGGGGAGGAAGGCCATGTCGACCTTGCCGACGCTTCCCTGCCGATGCTTGGCAATGACCACCTCGGCCACACCCTTCGACTCCGTCTTCTCCGGGTAGTAGTACTCGTCCCTGTAGATGAACATCACGACGTCGGCGTCCTGCTCGACGGCCCCCGACTCCCTCAGGTCGCCGAGGCGAGGACGCTTGTCCTCCCTCGCCTCGACGGAGCGGTTGAGCTGCGACAGGGCGATGATGGGAACGTGGAGCTCCCTCGCGAGGTCCTTGAGGGACCGCGAGATCATGGCGATCTCCTGCTGCCGGTTCTCCTGCCCCGATCCATTCATGAGCTGGAGATAATCGATGACGACCAGGTCGAGTCCCGGTCGGCGTCGGAGTCTGCGGCATTTCGCCCTGATCTCAGTGACCGTCATACCGGCCGAGTCGTCCACGAAGATGTTCTGCTTGTAGAGGGCGCCCGCGGCATTCGACAGCTTCGTGAAGTCCGCCTCCGACAGGCGGCCAGTACGCAGACGCTGGGAATCGATGCGACCCTTCGAGCACAACATACGTGTGACGATCTCCTCGCGACTCATCTCCATCGAGAAGATCGCGACGGTGTTGCCGGTCAACGCGACGTTCTGGGCCATGTTGAGCGCCAGCGCCGACTTCCCCATGCCGGGCCGTCCCGCGATCACGACCAGGTTCGTGGGGTGCAATCCGGCGAGCTTGCGGTCGAGATCGCGAAAACCGGTCGACACGCCGGTGACCTCGCTGCCGTTCCGTTGCAGCTCCTCTGCCTTCTCGATGGCCGGACCGAGGAGGTCATCGATCACCTGGAGGCCGTCCCCGACCTGGCGCTCGGCGATGGCGAAGACCGACTGCTCGGCCTTGTCCACCACGTCCGCGATGGGATCGGTCATCTGGGTGGCGAAGACGCTGATGTCGCCCCCGACCCGCATGAGCCTGCGGCGAAGCGAGTGCTCCTCGACGATCCCTGCGTAGTACTCGGCGTTCGATGTCGAAGGGACGATGTCGATCAGGTTCGTCAGGAATTCGATACCGCCCATGCGATCGAGGGATCCGTCCCTCCGGAGTCCCTCCGACACGGTGACGGCGTCGATGGGCTCGTTCGCATCGAAGAGCTGTTGGACGACCTCGAAGATCCGCTGATGCGCCGGCTTGTAGAAGTCCTGGGCATGGAGGCGCTCGAGGGCGATGTTCGCCGCATCGGCCGACAGCAGCACCGCGCCGAGTACGGACTCCTCGGCGTCGATGCTGTGCGGCGGTACCCGTGGCGAACGGGTGATTTGTGGTTCGATGACCGATGTCACCGGTCCTCCTCGGTTCCGTCGTCGACGCGTCCCCACCATGATGAAGGCCGGGTGTGACGCGTTCCGCGTGTCGGCGCCAGCGGGGCGAGCATAAGGCCCCTCGGTGTGGGCCGAAGCTGGTTGGGACTCCCCGTTTTTCGCGGTTCGACCTGTTCTTCGCGAGCTGGCCCGACGGCACGATCATCGTGTCGCCGTCGCGGCCGTTCCGCCCCGACGCCGCTCACACGCAGAAGGGGCGCACGCTCCGGTGCGACCCCTTCGACACGTCCTCGATGAATCCGCTACATCGCCGTGAGCGGATCGGGACCGTACTCGTTGGGGCCGTCATCGCCCGCCAGGAAGCCACACTCGATGAGCAGCCACAGGTATCCGATGATCGGGACGAACACGATCAGGACCCACCACCCCGACTTGCCACGATCGTGCCATCGCTTCACGTAGATCGCCAGGGACGGCCAGATGGCGGCGATCGCCACGATGTAGTACACGACCAAGAACGAGGAGGAGTCCACGGCGTACGTCACCGCGGCCAGTGCCCCTATCACGACCCAGATGATCACGACACCCAGCCAGAACTTGCCACGATTGATGCGCCCCTCGAAGGAGAAGAGCAGGGAACCCCAGTCGATTCCGTCCATACCAACACCTCCCAATGTCGGCGGCCATCGTACCGTGGCGACCCGCAGCGGTCGTCGACCATCCTGTTCCGACAGGTCGGGTGTGATCGGGAGAAGAGGGCGGGACCAGCGAGGCTACGAGACCACCAACCACTCACCCACCAGCCGGAGCCCGGACGCGACGAGGGGCACCCAACCGGTGCCCCTCGGTGTCGCTGGTGATTGTCCGAATCAGGCGGGGATGACGTCGAGCGTCACTGCAACCGATACCTCGCTGTGGGGTTTGAGGACGACTTCGTGGAGACCGATCTCCTTGATCGGCTCCTTGATGTCGATGATCCTGCGATCGATCTCGATCCCCGTGAACTTGACGATCGCTGCAGCGACGTCGGCGGCTCCGATCGACCCGAACAGGTTCCCTGAATCGCCGGCACGCGCGGCCACGACGACACGGGTGCCGGCAAGCGTCTCTGCGAGCTCCTTCGCCTGCTCGAGCGAACGCCGCTCGGACTCCTCGCGAGCGAGGCGCATCGCCTCGGCCTGCCTGAGGGCACCCGAGGACGCCTTCACGGCGAGCTTGCGCGGCACCAGGTAGTTGCGCGCATAGCCGTCGGAGACGTCCACGACGTCGCCCTTTTCGCCGAGCGCATCCACCGGCTTGGTGAGGATGACCTTCATCGCTAGCTCCTCGTCTGCGTGTACGGAAGCAGGGCCATCTCCCTGGCGTTCTTGATCGCCGTTGCGACCTCGCGCTGGCGACGGGGGCTCAGCCCCGTGAGCCGACGTGAGCGAATCTTGCCGCGATCGGACATGAACTTGCGCAGCAGCGCGACGTCCTTGTAGTCGATGACCTCGCCCTCGGCGAACTTGTGGACGACCCGCTTGCGCTTCCTCGTGTTGACCTCGGGGCGCCGACGGCGCTTCCGGGACGACGATGTTTGTGACTGTGCCATGTTGGTTGCTCCTGAAATCCTGCCGCGTGGCCTAGAACGGGGCCTCGTCGGGACCGAAGTCGGTGCGGGCGACGGGGGCAGGGGCATCCTTGCTCCCACCGTATCCCCCTCCGCCGCCGCTGTAGTCGTCACCACCCGCACGCGGGGTGCGCGTCACGGTCGCCGTCGCCCATCGCAGCGATGGGCCGATCTCCTGGATGTCGATCTCGATCGTGGAACGCTTCTCCCCCTCGTTGGTCTCCCAGCTTCGCTGGCGGAGGCGTCCCGTGACGATGACGCGGGTTCCCTTGGTGAGGGACTCGGCGACGTTCTCTGCATAGTCGCGCCAGCACGTGCCACCGAAGAAGCCCGACTCCTCCTGCCACTGGCCGTCGCGATCCTGATATCGGCGGCTGACGGCGAAACGGACGCGGGCCATCGCGACACCTGACGCGGTGAAGCGCAGCTCGGGATCTTCAACGAGGTTGCCGACGAGGGTCACACTGTTACTCATTGCATCTCTCTTCTCTCGACCTGCTCACAGTCTGAGCGGTCCCTGTGACACGGTCAGACCTTCGCCGCTGCCCGCACGATCTTGTGGCGCACCACCGAATCGAGCAGGGAGAGCGAGCGGTCGAGCGTTTCCTGGAGCTCCACGGCCCCGTCGAAGACGATGACGGAGTAGTAGCCCTCGTTCATGTGATCGATCTCATAGGCGAAGCGACGCTTCCCCCAGAAATCGGTGTCCCTGACGACCCCTTCGCGGTCGGAGATGGCCTTCTCGATCTCGGCCACCGACTTCCTGACATCGGGCTCAGCCATGTCAAAGCGATGGATCACCATCAGCTCATATGAGCGCATGTGATAGTCCTCCTTCGGACATCCGCAGTGCGGACGGCCCCCGCGGATGGCGGGAGCAGGATGGTTGTGCACGCCCTCGACGGGCATGACGACACCGTACCGTGTCGATCGGATGGCGTGAGTGTAGCGGTTTCGGGTCGGATCGACCCCTGACGTCACACCGGCGGACGGCGGTGTCCCCCGGTTGTCACGACGATTCCTTCCACACCTTCTTGCGGGCCTTCATATCGGCACGGTCGGCATCCGACGTCACCTCTGAGATGTTCGGCCAGTCGGGGAGGTTGAGATCCCACCCGCGCGGAGCGACGTCGAATCGACGTGCAAGGACGGCGGCGTACACCCTCGCCTTGTAGTCCCCGAAGCCCGGCATCTGTTGGATGCGTGCCAGCAGCTCGTCAGAGGACGAGACGTCACGCCACAGCTCGGTGACGTCCCCCTGATAGGTGTCGACGACGAAGGTCGCCACCGCCTGGACACGCTTCGCCATGTTCGCGGGGAAGCGATGGATCGCGGGAGGCTGCCGGAAGATCGCCTCGAGCTCCTCGGGATCGAAGGTCGCGATGGTCCCGGCGTCGAGGGGTCTCCCGATCCTGTCCTCGAGCACGGCCGGGCCGGCGAACGCCTTCTCGACGGGCACCTGCTGGTACAGCGTCATGCCGACGAGGAGCGCGAACGGGTTGGAAGCGAGGATCGCATTGCCCTCCGGGGTGTCAGTGAAGTGGATGGCTGCCATGGCGCAACCATACGCAGGTGGCGTCCTCGTGACGACGTTCCTCAGTCACTGTGGGTGATCGTCGTTGAGGCATCGACCCAGTCGAGGGTGCCCGGTGGTGCCTCGATCGCATAGCGGAAATCGATGCCATCCCCAGGGGAGTAGATGGGGCAGTCGGATGTCGTGCACGGCACCATCGAAGCCCTCCCCACGAAGGTGCCCCCCTCGTCGAACCAGACGATGTCCAGCGGGATCACCGTGTCCTTCATCCAGAATCCGCCACTCGCCTCGTGGCGCCAGTAGAACAGCATGCCATCGAGGTCGCCGAGATCGGTCACCCCCATGAGGCCCTGCTCTCGGAGCGCTGGGCTGTCGGCGATCGCGAGCAACAGCAGCCTGTCGCCGACCACGACCATGTCGAGGTCGAAATCCCCGAGCTGTGGTGGGACGAGGGCCGCGCCGCCCCCAGCGGCGGAGGTCGACGTGCTCGATGCCGTATCGCCTCCGACGAACGTGGAGGTCGAACCACGTGGAGCGCTCGACGAGCACGCGGTGAGCATGATGGTGAGGCAGACGGCCCAGAGCACCCTCGGCAGCTGCGATGGCATCGCCGCACGCTACCGAATCTCCTTCGATATCGCGCCCGCACCGGGCCGCGGCACGTCACCGACGCATAGTGTTCGAAAGAGCATGCTCGAGGGATTCCTCGAGGAGAGGAGGAGCCATGAACGTCGACCTGAACGAGTTTTCGGACCACCTCGGACCAGAGAAGATCCTGTTCCTCAGGGAGCCCGACGTCGGACTCGAGGCGATCCTCGTCGTCGACAACACTGCAGCGGGTCCCGCGATCGGCGGTATTCGCATGGCCACGGATCTCTCGGTCGGCGAGGTGTTCCGTCTGGCAAGGGCCATGACCCTCAAGAACGCCGCAGCCGGCCTACGCCACGGGGGTGCCAAGAGCGGCATCATCGGGGATCCCGACATGGCCGACGACCGCAAGGAAGCACTCGTTCGAGCGCTCGCCCAGGCCATGCGTGACGTCCACGACTACATCCCGGGACCCGACATGGGGATGACCGAGGCGAACATGGCCCAGATCCACGACGAGATCGGCAGGGTCGTGGGTCTCCCGCCCGTGCTCGGAGGCATTCCGCTCGACACGCTCGGCGCCACCGGATTCGGTGTTGCCATCGCGACCGAGGTGGCCGAGGAGTTCGGGCAGGTGACCATCGACGGTGCTCGCGTGGTGGTCCAGGGGTTCGGGGCCGTCGGCATCCATGCCGCGCGATTCCTCGCCGAGCGGGGAGCCGTCATCGTGGGTGTCTCCGACTCACGCGGGGCTCTGTTCGCAAGGGGCGGATTCGACCTCGACAAGCTCATCACCTTCAAGATGGAGGGGAACCACGTCGCGGAGTTCCCCGAAGGTGAGCCGATCACCCAGGACGCGCTCATCGCCTCCGACTGTGACATCTGGGTTCCCGCGGCTCGTCCCGACGTGTTCACGGAGGCCAACGCCGCGGACGTGAAGGCGAAGGTGATCGTCCAGGGAGCGAACATCCCTGCCACCGCCGACGCCGAGCGCATCTTCCACGAGCGTGGCGTGCTGTCGATCCCCGACTTCATCGCGAACGCGGGCGGCGTGATCTGTGGCGCCGTCGAGTACGGCGGGGGCACGGAACGCGAGGCGTTCGAGCAGATCGAGACGAAGATCCGGGCAAACACCAGCCTCGTCCTCGAGCGTGCACTGGCGGATGGCATCGAGCCACGCACCTCAGCGTTGGCGATGGCGACCTCGCGGGTCCGCGAGATGATGGGCTACCGCCGTCGATTCTGAGCGCACGGCCCATCCCCGGGAGGCGCGGTCGTCACGCGACCGTGTAGCGTCGCGCCATGGCATCGGAAGTCATCGCCTATGTGGCCGTGAGTCTCGACGGGTACATCGCCCGCGAGGACGGCACATCGGACTTCCTCGCGACATTCGGCAGCGAGGAGTTTGGGTTCCACGAGTTCTTCGCGACGATAGGCGGCGTCGTGCTCGGGGGCACGACCTATCGGAGGATCTCCGGTCGGCCGTGGCCGTATGGGACGATCCCCGGTCTCGTGTTGACGAGCAGGGACCCGGAGCCATCCGGGGACGCGGAACTCGCGTTCTCCGACGCGCCCACCGGGGACGCCATCGGACGCTTCGCCGAGGGTGTGGAACAACGGGTCTGGGTCGTGGGAGGTGGCAGGGTCATCACCGATGGCATCAACCAGGGTGCGATCGATGTCCTCGAGATCCATCTGATGCCCGTGGCCCTCGGCTCGGGAGTGCCGCTGTTTCCGGGACCGGTCGACGTCCCCCTCGATCTCGTGGCGTCGAAGGCGTACTCGAACGGCGTCGTGAGGCTGGTGTATCGCCCGCGGCACGGCTGACGCCGCTTCAGCCGTCGACGACCTCGACGGCTCCCACCATCGACGGATGGATCGTGCAGAAGAAGCCGTACGTCCCAGGCTGGTCGAAGGTGACCGAGAACGTCTCCCCACCGCCGAGTGTCTGCGACACCCATGCGTCGTCGGGGGAGGTGACGGTGTGCGTGGTGGACGGTGTCAGGTTGCGCCACGTGACCGTCTCACCGACCGACACGGTGACTCCCTCGGGAACGAACGCGAAGTTCTCGATGCCGAACGTGTAATCCGCCTCCGACGTGGTCGTCGATGTGACGACGGGGACGGTCGTGGACGTCACCGTGGCTGAATCGGTCCCCGTCGCCGTATCGGCGACATCGGACGAGCATGCCGTGACCGAGCCGATCAGCATGGCCACGATCGCCAGGCGCCCGACCACCTCCCGACATCCTGGCCGTGTCATGCCGTTGGGATCATGTCGCCGCGCTCATGAGCCCATGGACTCGTCGGCGAGGATGTGGTCCGCGTTCGTGGAGAGGTTCCTGAGGATCTCCTCCGACTCCGCTGACATGTGATAGGTCTCGGCATCGGACGGAAACGCCCCACTCTCGATGTCGGTGAAGAAGGCCCCGAGCGCCTCGACGGCCTCGTCGGCGAGGTGGGCGTAGCTCCGCACGAACTTGGGAACGTACTCGCCCGCCCCGAGGCCCGTCACATCGTGGAACACGAGTACCTGACCGTCACAGTGGGGGCCTGCACCGATCCCGATCGTGGGGATCGCCAGCTCCCTGGTGACCATCTCGGCGACGACGTCGGGAACGCCCTCCAGGACGATCGAGAAGACACCAGCGTCCTCGAGCGCCCTGGCATCGGAGATCAGCTCGTACGCGGCCTGGGCCTCCTTGCCCTGGACGCGGTATCCACCCATGGCATGCAGCGATTGCGGGGTGAGACCGAGGTGACCCATCACCGGGATCTCGGCGTCGAGCACGGCGGCGATCATCGGGATGCGCTTCCGTCCACCTTCCAACTTGACGGCCTCTGCACCCCCTTCGCGTACGAATCTGCCGGCGTTCGCGACGGTGTCCCGGGTGGACGTGTGGTACGACAGCCACGGCATGTCACCGACCACGAGCGCTGAGGGCTTCATGCGCGCGACCGCCGCCGTGTGATGGACCATGATGTCGACGGACACCGCAAGCGTGTCGTCGAACCCGAGGACGACATTCGCCAGCGAATCCCCGACGAGGATGATGTCGGCTCCCGCGCGATCGGCGATCCTCGCCGTCGGCGCGTCGTATGCCGTCACCATGCGGAGTTTGGCGCCGCCCTTGCGGGCTCGCACCTGGGGGGCAGTGACCTT
>Ga0075304_1000349_pt1 | contig 10562 bp, 17 predicted proteins | sample Joice_CattailNLA_FD_120067 | JGI IMG/M metagenome (GOLD analysis project Ga0075304, IMG submission 120067) | Natural and restored wetland microbial communities from the San Francisco Bay, California, USA, that impact long-term carbon... | ecosystem: Environmental > Terrestrial > Soil > Wetlands ... | reverse complement strand
CGCCGACGGCCAAGTGGGGCATGTGGGGGTCCCAGGCACGCTCCTGGGGACGTTCCAGGCTCCGGAGCTGCACGACGTGGCGGTGGACCTATGGCCCGGTGACGCGGTCGTCTCCTACACCGACGGCCTCGTGGAACAGCGAGGAGCGACCATCGATGAGGGTGAGGCCCGTCTCGCCGAGCTCCTCTCGACGTGCACCGGCCTCTCCGCGGATGAGATCGTCGCCCGTATCCAGCGGGAACTGATCGACTCGGTCGGGCTCGACGACGACGTCGCGATCGTCGTGATCAGGAGGCGCTGAGACCCGCCCCCTCCGGCGATGCGTTTGGATCAACGACGGCCGGGGAAGGAGGCTGACATGAGCGACCCATCCACCCGTCGGATCGGCGACAGGCTCCACCGCCGGATCGCGTCGGCCCTGGTCGTCGCCCCCCTCGTCGGCCTGGCGATCGGCGCCGTGATCTCGGCCGTCGTCTTCGACTCGTGGGGCAGCGGGAGCGTCATGGTGCTCCTCGCGGCGGTCGTCGCGACCACGCTCCTCGGGCTGCTGTGGGCCGGATACTCCAGCCTCGAATCGCCCGATCCCGGCCGCGAGCCCTCCGACACCGCACGCCCCATCGCCGACCGTGAGGATCTGGTCCGCGAGGAATCGATCGATCCCCAGACGCACGACACTGAGGACGGTGCGGCAACGCACCAGGGAAGGTAGGGAACATGCGGCGGCTGGTCTGCCTCGCGTGCGACGATCACGTCGCACTGGATGGCCTCGAGGTTCGCTGTGACTGCGCCCGCTCGGTGGCCCACCGCGACACCGATGGCTGGGCATACACGGGACCCGCGGTCGTGGCGTTGCCACTGCGGGTCCATGAACCCGAGCACCGACGGATGATCGAGCGACTCATCGAGGTGCCCGACGACGACCTCACCCACCGCGCGCACCTCGAGCCCTTGCTATGAGTGGGGTGACCGACGGGGTCTGCCCTGTCTGTGGGAAGGGCACGATGGTCGATCTGGTGTACGACGCGGATCCATCGAGCCGCGAGCCGGTTCAGCGCGCGGACAGCCGCGAGCTGACCGAGTTCTCGTGCGGACATCGGGTCGTCGGTCCCTCGCTCGCCTCGGCGGACGAGGAGCGGCTCGACGTCGAACGCCGGACGTCAGACGAGACCGTGGACCCCGAGCGTTGATCCGCGCGCGCAGCTGTCACGCCGCCAAGGATCGGACCTCGCCACCGAGCAGGTCGAGCACGGCGCGTTCCACGGCTTCCCGAGCCTGCTCATCGTCGGCGGGAACCCCCCGGAGCGCCGGCGCCACGGTCAACCCTTCACGGAACCGATCGAACACACGCGGATCGATGTAGGAGGCCCTGCAGACCGACGGCGTGTTGCCCAGATGATCGGCGACCCGAAGCACGGTCGCCGCGACGCTCCGCCTCGCCGCGACCCGACCGCCGGGTTCCGATACCCGAGCGATGTCGATCGCCGCGAGCACGGTCGCGTGCCACGTCCGGAAGTCCTTGGCCGAGTGCTCCTCTCCCAACAGATCTTTCAGGTACGCGTTGATGTCGGTCGAGCGCACGTCCCGCCAGCGACGATCCTCCCTGTAGGCCAGGAGCTCGAGCCCGCCGCTCCGTCTCCTCTTCAGCCGTTCGACCACGGGCACGAGGAGAGGGTCGTCGATCCGGTGCACCTGACGCACACCTGCCTTCGCGACGTAGTCGAAGATCAAGGTCGGTCCGTCCACGTGCACGTGGCTCTTGCGGATCGTGGCCAGGCCGAAGGAACCGTGTCGGTCCGCGTACTCTTCCGATCCGATCCGGAACGTCGCCCGGTCGAGCAGGCGCACGGCCGCCGCCATCACGCGCTCCTTCGGGGCACCATCGAGGCAGAGGTCCCGTTCGAGCCTCTCCCGTAGGTCGGGCAGCGCGCGGGCGAACGACTCGACCCTCTGGAACTTGTCGATGTCCTGACGCTCACGCCACACCGGGTGGTAGAGGTACTGTCGGCGACCGGCGGCGTCGACGCCCACAGCCTGCAGGTGTCCCTGCGGATCGGCACAGATCCAGACGTCCGTCCACGCGGGCGGGATCGCGAGCCCTCGGATGCGCTCGAGGGCCGCCTCGTCGCGCACGGGGCGGCCACGGGCGTCCTCGTAGGAGAAGCCCGTGCCGCGGCGCCGCCTGGTGAGGCCGGGCGCGGATGGGTCGACGCGATGCATCCGTGGCACAGGGTCTGCTTGCCCACCCCGGCCGATGCCGAAACGCCTGCGGAGGAGCCGCTTCAGGCGTCCGCCGCCCGACGAAGCTTCTCGAGCGTCTGAGCCAGGATGCGCGACACGTGCATCTGGCTCACACCGACGTCCTCGGCGATCTCGCTCTGGGTCAGCCCACGGAAGAACCGCAGGTAGAGGACCCGCCGGTCCCGCGGCGAGAGCTCCGCCACCGCGGGAGCGAGCGAGGACCACTCGTCGAGCAGCGCGATCGAGGGGTCGACCTCTCCGAGGGAGTCGACCGGAGCCTGTGCCTCTTCGCCGATCGGCGTGTCGAGCGAGCTGGTCGAGTAGGCCTGGACAGCGTCCATCGCGTCTGCGATCTCGTCGGTACCGACGTCGAGGTGCTCGGCGAGCTCCGGGATCGTCGGCGAACGCCCCAGCGACTGCGTCAGCTCCGGGAGCAACCGATTGACGCGGACCGCGAGCTCCTGCAGTCGTCGTGGGACGCGCAGGGCCCACCCCTTGTCGCGGAAGTGCCGCTTCAGCTCGCCCACGATCGTCGCCGCCGCATAGGTCGAGAACTGCACCTCGCGCGATGGATCGAAGCGATCGATGGCGTTCAGCAGGCCGATCATCGCGACCTGCGTGAGATCCTCGACCGACTCACCGCGTCCGACGAACCGACGTGCCAGGTACTCGGCGAACGGCACGAACCTCGTCGCGATCTCGTCGCGGGCCGCGGGGTCGGGCATCGCGGCGAAGAGGGCCTCGACCTCCGCCTCGTCCGGACGGCCGCGAGGCTTCCCCGCACGGGCGCTCGGATCGCGATCGCTCACCGGGCGACGGTCCGCAGACGAAGCTCGATCGCGGGGCTGCCGTCGACCTCGCGCACGTCCGCCTCGTCGGCCAAGCCCTCCAGCACCCGCCATGCGAGCCCCTCACGCCGCGAGAGCTCCGGGACGGCGCCTGCGCCTTCGACCCAGATCGTCAGGTGCAGGGCGGCGTCGCTCGGCTGCAGGTCCACACAGAGCCTGGTCCCCTCCGGTCCGAACGACAGCAGCAGCGCCGACGCCTCAGCAGCGGCGATCCGCAGGTCGTCCACGGCGTCGTACGGGAGCGCGAGCCTCGAGGCGACGCTCGCGACGACGGCCCGCACGACCGCGATCGACTCGGGGTCGGCGGGGAGGCCAAGGTTCACGGTTGCGTCGGGGTGATCCACGCGTTCCTTCCTATACTGGTCGCCCGGCGGCACCGACGGTGCCGATCGTCACGATAGAGGAGTTCTCCGTGGAGCCATCGTTCGAAACGCACACCCTGGGAACATGGACCGTGGTGAGCGTCGGGGGTGAGCTCGACCTGTCGACCTTGGCGGCACTCCGCGCCGCGCTCGATGCGGGCCTCGGGGAAGGGACCCCGCGCATCGCCGTGGACCTCACCGACGTGTCCTTCATGGATTCGAGCAGCCTCGGGATCCTCGTCTCGTGTCTCAAGGAGGCGCACGACCGCGGCGGCGAGCTCCGGCTGGTCGGCGTGCAGGGCTCGCCCGCCAAGGTGATCGCGCTCACGGGACTCGACTCGGCGTTCACGATCGAGGCCACGGCCGACGACCTGCCGGCGTGACCGGCCCCGCTGGGCCACCGGCCCGCGCATCCCTTCGAGTTCCCGCCGGTGGGGAGATGCTCGCCACCCTGCGGGTCTTCGTCGGACGGTTCCTCGAGCGCTACAGCGACGAACACCGCATCGATGACATCCGGGTCGCGGTCGTCGAAGCGTGTGCCGCCATGACGGGCGCCGGCACCACCGTGTCGATCGAGGTCGAGGACGCGCGCTGCGTGGTGACGTGTGAGGGCGTCGTCCGGCCCGGCGATGCCGAGAGCGATGTGATGCGGGCTGGCCTCTTCGAAGCACTTGCTGACGATATCGACTGGTTCCGTGAAGACGCTGTGCGATTCCGCATGCCACTGTCCGCCTGAGACGAGCGATCTGGGCGGCACCCCGGGGGAGGTTTGGAGCGAGCCCGTTCTCGGTATCCATCCGATCGACGTCGACGACTCGGAGGACCCGGTGACCGCCGTGCCCGAACGCGAGGCGGAGAGGTGTGGTCCGTGAGGTCCCCCGCGATCCACCTCGACGCCACCCCCGCAGCGGTCGGACTCGCTCGACAGCAGATCGACCGGCTCGCAGACCGCCTCTCGGAGGAGGTCCTCGAGGATGCCCGGCTCATGGTGAGCGAGCTCGTGACGAACGGACTGCGACACGGGGCCCTCGCGTCGGGGCAGCAGATCGAGCTCTCGATCGCCATCGTCGCCGGGGTCCTGCGTGTGGAGGTGTGCGATCCCGGCCCCGGATTCACCCCCGAGCCGCGTACGGATTCCGCCCCCGAGGAAACGGGATGGGGCCTGGTCCTCGTCGCCCGACTCGCCGACCGTTGGGGTGTCCGCCACGACGGCGTGAACCGGGTCTGGTTCGAGCTCGCCGACGGCCTCACCGCTCCGAACGAGCGCTGACACAGACGTTTTGATCGTCCGGCCCTCGGGTATCGGACTTCCTGACGCTTCTCCCACCGCCCACTCGGGGAGGTCCCATCCATGAGCACGGTGAGTTCAGACCGCGCCCTTCGAGGCCGCATGGCCCCAGGCGACGCGCGGAGCAGCCGCGTCCACGAGACCGGCCGTGTGTGTGAGGAGACGGACTGCGCGACCGTACTGTCGATCTACAACGCGACGGGGTGGTGCTGGCAGCACGAGCAACCGCACACCTATGTGCTTCAGGCGCCACGCCAACGCAGGAAGGATGCCCGCGACCCGTCGTCAGACCCCACTCGTTCGGGTCTCGCCGGCGAGAGGTGGACCTCATGACCTTCCTCACCGACCCGAACGGTCCGGGATCCACGGAGGAAGTGCGGCGGCCCCCCCTGCCGCACGCGCCGAGCCGGGGCGGGAGGCACGATCCGGTGCCTCCGCCCCGGCCGCCGGCGCCGCCGCAGCCGCCTCCACCACCGGAACCGACCCCGCAGCCGGCGCCGGTCCCTCCTCCGCCGATGATCGCCGGCGGTTGCGGCATCGAGCGCCAGCCGAGCGAGAGGAGCACCTGATGCGCACCACGACGATCGACATCGACCAGCCTCGAGGCGGGCCACCGATCCGCTGGAGCGCGATCGTGACCGGCGCGGTCTGGGGCCTCGCCATCATGGCCGTCCTGACCTCGCTCTGGCTGGCGCTCGCCTTCCCGTCCGGCATCGATGTGGTCCGTGACGAGCTCGAGTGGTTCCTCGCTGGATCGGGAGCGTTCGCCCTCTTCGTCGCGGGACTCCTCGCCGGGATCCTGACCGACAATCGAGGCCCGGGCTCGGGGTGGCTGCACGGCATGACCGCGTGGGGCACGCTGCTGATCGCGACGATCGTCTTCGGCGTTCCCTCGATCTTCGGGATCTTCTCCGAGGGCCAGCTCCGGACGATCGACGGCGGAGACCTGATCGGCTCGGGCGCGAGCGACGCGATGTGGGCGACGTCCATCACGCTCGTGGTCGGCGCGGTTGCTGCCGCGATCGGGGGCCTGATCGGCGGGGCGCCGCGCCGCTCGGTCGGCTCGAGAGGGCTCGAGGCCGCCCGGTACGCCGAGTTCGACCGACGCCCGGACACGGGGCCGCTCGACGACGAGCCGAGCCTGCACACGAACGCGGACGAGGTCGATAGCGACGACGACCGGGTGATGGTTCGTCGAGCCGCCGACGGCAGCTACGTCGACCAGCACGGCCGCCGGTTCACGGCCGAGTCGACGAGCGCTCGTCGTTCCGACGTCGACATCACCTGAGCTCACCGACGCGCCTAGCGCTCGAGCCGGGGCTCCTCCGCGGGGCCCCGGCTGCGCGGCGTTCTTGAGCGGGATCGTGCCCGGGGTAGGATTCCCGGGCCATGAACCCGGTGAAGGCAGCGCTCTTGTGGGCATCGGAGAGTGCGCTCCTCAGGGCCCGACTCCCGCAACTGTCGTTCGTGCGGCGCTCCGTCGCCCGCTTCATGCCGGGCGAGGACGCCGAGGACGCGCTGGGAGCGGCGGGCCGGCTGGCGTCTGAGGGCATCCCCGTGTCGTTCACGCGCCTCGGCGAGAACACGACCGATCTCGCCCAGGCCGCGGAGGCGGCGGGCGACTACCTGAGGCTCCTCGACCGGATCGAGGAGCTCGGGCTCGACGCCGAGATCTCCGTGCAGCTCACCCCGCTCGGGTACGATCTCGACCCGGGTGTGACGGCCACTCATCTTGGACGCCTCGTCGATCGTTCGGCGGAGATCGGCCGGGCCTGCTGGATCGACATCGAGTCCACCCCGTACGTCGACGGCACGCTCGACCTCTACGAGGCCCAGCTCGCCCGCTCGCCGAACGTCGGGTTGTGTCTACAGGCGTACCTGCGTCGCACCTACGACGACATCCAGCGCCTGCTGCCGTCCGGCCCTTCCATCAGGCTCGTGAAGGGTGCCTACCGGGAACCGAAGGGGCTCGTCTTCACGTCGAAGGCCGCGATCGACGAGAGCTACTTCCGACTCGCGCAGCATCTCGTGCAGGGCGGAGCCCACCGCGTGGTGCTGGGGTCGCACGACACCGAACTGATCGAGCGCATCGAGACCTCGCTGGGAGGACACGACGACTTCGAGATCGCGATGCTCTACGGCATCCGTGCCGACGATCAGCGACGGTACGCGAGCGAGGGTTACGCGATCCGCACCCTGATCTCGTACGGCCCGTCGTGGTACCCGTGGTTCATGCGGCGGATCGCCGAGAAGCCCGTCGAGAACACCCTGCTGGCGCTCCGCAACCTCGTCTGAGGGGCCAGCTCCTCCACGTAGACTTCCGGCCATGATGCGACGCCTGCAAGGGGCGATCGCGGCGAGCGTGACCCCGATGCGTGAGGGTGGCCGAGCCGTCGACGTCGACGCGATCGAGGGCCTCACCCGGTTCCTCGCCAACGGCGGGGTCGACGGTGTGCTCGCGTGCGGCACCACCGGCGAGGGCGTGCTCCTCGACGTGGCCGAACGTCGCGCGGTCTCGGAAGCCTTCGTGGCACACGCCCCCGAGGGCTTCGACGTCGCCGTCCACGCCGGGGCTCAGACGACGAGGGACACGGTCGCGGTCGCTGCCCACGCCCAGGAGATCGGCGCCGCGGCGGTCGCCGTGATCGCCCCGCCGTACTTCCCGCTCGACGACGACGAGCTCACGCGGCACCTCGTGAGTGCGGCGAACGCCGCGGACCCCTTGCCGTTCTACGTCTACGAGTTCGCAGGGCGCAGCGGCTATGCGATCCCGCTCGGCGTCGTGACCCGGGTGCGGGATTCGGCTCCCAACGTCGTGGGCATGAAGGTCTCCGACTCCCCCTTCACCGCGGTCGAGCCCTACCTCGGGCTCGGGCTCGACGTCTTCATCGGGTCTGAGCCACTCGCACTGCAGGGCATGGCGGCCGGCGCGGTGGGCAGCGTGAGCGGCCTGGCCGCCGCGTTCCCCTCGATCACGGCTGCCCTCGTGCACGAGCGGAGCGAGGCCGCGCACACTCACGTCTGCCACCTGCGCGACGAGCTCGCCGGTATCCCTTTCCATGCGGCGCTCAAGGAGGTGCTCGTCGCTCGCGACGTGCTCTTGGACCCCGCCGTGCGAGCCCCGTTGCGCGGGCTCGACGACGTCGAGCGCGAGCGGGTGCTGGGACTCTCCCGAGATCTGCTGGGCTCGAGCTAGCTGGGCTTCGCCGACCTCGTCGACCGCGGGTGGATCAGGTCAGCGCCCCCAGTTTGACATCGGCTCCGCGACGCGGATACGTTGCACCTGCAAATCCGACCTGAGGGGTACGAATCACCGTGATCTGCACGCGCACGGCGGGGCTGGTGGGGGCCATGATCCCCTCACGCCTGTGCGGCATCGCCGCGACCTGCGGCGCCTGAGCGCCGACCCGCGCGCGCGGACCTGTCTTCCCCACTCACCACCGCACCACCCGGGCCGCCGCCTTCGGCGGCCCTTCGCGTTCCCCGGACCCCCAGTTCCCGACGATGCCCATGACCGACATCTCGACCCCGGCACCACGAACCCCGCGCCCTCGCGGCGAGGGGCAGTGGGGCATGGGATACCACGAGCCCCTGAACCCGGCCGAGCAGATCAAGAAGGAAGACGACGGGCTCAACGTCCGCGAACGGATCGAGCGCATCTTCGCGCCCGGCGGCTTCCGATCGATCGGCAAGCAGGACCTGCGCAGCCGCATGCGGTGGTGGGGGCTGTACACGCAGCGCACGCAGGGCGTGCCGGGCGAGCGTACCGGCAGTGCAGAGCCCGAGGAGCTCGAGGACGAGTTCTTCATGATGCGCATCCGCATCGACGGCGGGGCGATGAGCGCCGACCAACTCCGCGCGATCGCGTGGGCGAGCGAGCGCTTCGGCCGCGACGTCGCCGACGTGACCGATCGACAGAACGTGCAGCTGCACTGGATCCGGATCGAGGACGTGCCCGCGATCTGGGAGCGCATCGAGTCGGTCGGCCTGTCGACGCAGGAAGCCTGTGGCGACACGCCGCGCGTGATCCTCGGCTGCCCGCTCGCGGGGGTCACCGCCGACGAGGTGTTCGACGCGACCCCCGACGTCCGGGCGGTCGCGGAACGGTTCGTCGGCGACCCGGCGTTCTCGAACCTGCCGCGCAAGTACAAGACCTCGATCAGCGGGTGCGCCGCCGGATGCACGAACCACGAGATCAACGACGTCTCCTTCGTGGGCGTCACCGGACCCGGCGGCGAGCTCGGCTACGACCTGCAGGTGGGGGGCGGGCTCTCGACGAACCCTATGTTCGCGCAGCGCCTCGGCGCCTTCGTACCCCGCGAGCGAGTTCCGGAAGTCTGGGCGGGGGTCACGGCGTTGTTCCGCGAGTACGGGTACCGGCGCTCGCGCAACCACGCCCGCCTGAAGTTCCTCGTGAAGGACTGGGGGGCCGAACGCGTGCGCGAGGTGCTGGAGCGCCAGTTCCTCGAGCACGGGCCCCTGACCGACGGACCCCCACCCCGGCCGGCGCCGATGGGAGCCCGCGAGCACCTCGGGGTGATGCCGCAACGCGACGGTCGGGTGTCGGTGGGCTTCGCCCCCCGGGCGGGTCGCGTCGCCGGGCACCAGCTGCGTCTCGTCGCCGATCTGGCCGACACGTTCGGGTCGGGCTCGGTGCGGGCGACCGCGCAGCAGAAACTGGTGATCGTCGACGTGCAGGCATCCCGGGCCGACGAGCTCGTCGCCGACCTCGACGGGCTCGACCTGCGATCCGGCGGCAGCGTCTTCCGTCGATCGACGATGGCGTGCACCGGCATCGAGTTCTGCAAGCTCGCGATCGGCGAGACCAAGGGCCGGGCGACCTGGATCACGAACGAGCTCGAGGCTCGGCTGCCGGACTTCGACGAGGACGTGCGGATCCACGTGAACGGGTGCCCGAACTCGTGCGCACGGTTCCAGGTCGCGGACATCGGACTGATGTCGGCGCTGCGCGCGAGGCCCGACGGGACGAAGAGCGACGCGTTCCTCGTGCATCTGGGGGGGACGATGGGTGACGGCGCGGCCTTCGGCCGCAAGGTCCGCGGGGTCAAGGTCTACGCGGAGGACACGGCCGACTACCTCGAGCTGCTGCTGCGCCGCTACCGCAGCCAACGCGCCGACGGCGACACGTTCTCGTCGTTCGTGAACGGTCTCGACGCCGATGCGCTGGCGCGGTTCGCGGAGCCGGTGGGCGCCCACGGGGAGCTGCGATGACGGGCGTGCGCGCGGTGCCCTTCTACTGCCCGTTCTGCGGCGAGCAGGACATCCGGCCCGACGACGCCGCCTCGACGGCATGGCGGTGCGAGTCGTGCGAGCGCGGCTTCGAGCTGACCGCGATCACCGTGGGGGATGAGGGCTGATGGCCGACTCGGATCCGCGGGCACCCTGGCACGAGCCGGCGATGCCGGTCCTCGACGAGGAAGCGGCGTGGGTGCACGACGCGGCGCAGCGGTTCGAACACTCGGAGGCCGAGGAGCTGCTCGGATGGGCGCTGGACAGCTTCCGCCCGAAGCTCGCGATCAGCGCGGCGGGCGGCGTCGACGGCATGGTGCTGATCGACATGGCGTGGCGGCTGGATCCCACCGTGCGGGTGTTCACCCTCGACACGGGGCGACTGCCACCCGAGACGTACACGCTCTTCGAGGAGGTACGTGAGCGCTACGGCATCGCCGTCGAGTTCGAGTACCCCGACACGTCGGCGGTCGCCTCCCTCGTGAACCGCGAGGGCCCGAACCTGATGTATCGCGGCGTGGACCTGCGACTCGCGTGCTGCGCCGTGCGCAAGGTCGAGCCGCTCCGGCGCAAGCT
>Ga0075304_1000348_pt1 | contig 10572 bp, 7 predicted proteins | sample Joice_CattailNLA_FD_120067 | JGI IMG/M metagenome (GOLD analysis project Ga0075304, IMG submission 120067) | Natural and restored wetland microbial communities from the San Francisco Bay, California, USA, that impact long-term carbon... | ecosystem: Environmental > Terrestrial > Soil > Wetlands ... | reverse complement strand
GTGCCCCAAGGGCTGGAGGCTGCGTACCTGGAACGCCCAGGGGGCTCCTGGTGCACCCGGACCACAGGGCGCCCAAGGAGTACAAGGACCCCAGGGGCCAGCGGGGCCGGCCGGCATCACGAAGGTCGCTCTGAGCTTTCATACAGTGACAGTCGATCTCCCCGCCTCGACGATCACGTCGGTCGTCGCCCCGTGCCCTGCCGGCTCGAAGGTCGTCGGGGGCGGGTTCCAAGGTGTCGAGCCGACGACCGCCGTCCGAGACTCGCGCCCGAGCAGTGCGACCGCGTGGCTGGTTCGTGTCCACAACGCCGGCTCGTCCGCTGACAACCTCAGCGCCTACGCTGTATGCATGGCCACCGAGCCCGCCGCGGTGATCGCCAGCCTCTCTCCGGCGGCCAAGAAGGCCATCAGGCAGGCGAACAAGTCCACCCAGAAGCCGCGCAGGTAGGACCCGAGTTTCCGTGGGCGGCCTCCGGGCTGGCGATGTGCGGTCATCACCAGCGTCCACTCGGCGCGGACACTCTGCGTCCGCCTTGCGAGCCACTGGCCGCTTCCGCATCGAACCGTCGTGCGGTAGTACCTTCGCGTGGCTGCGCCGCAGCACCGCCCCAGACGACACTTGACCCCTCCGGTCGACAGATCGGAGGGGTCCTTGGTGGTCGAGCGTGGTGAGCCGCGAAGGATTCGAACCTTCAACCTAGGGATTAAGAGTCCCTTGCTCTACCGTTGAGCTAGCGGCCCACGTGTCCAGACACTGTAGCAAATGCGCCGCCGGCAAGCCCGCCACGGCACCATCGAGGGAGCCCACGACGCCTGCATCGCTCCGCCAACGCGCACTCGCCGGAGAGCCGCTCTTCGGCACCTTCCTCTTCAGCGACTCTCCGTTCGTCGCCGAGGTCGTGGCTCGCTGTGGTCTTGACTGGCTGCTCATCGACCTCGAGCACGGGACCGCCGACTCGGCGGACCTGCTACCCATGCTCCTTGCGGCCAGTGCCCCCGACACCGCCGTGGCCCTGGTACGCGTCGAGACCGGCGAACGGATCCGTATCGGCCGCGCCCTCGACCTGGGAGCGCAGGGCGTCATGGTGCCCCAGATCCACTCGGCCGAACAGGCCCACCAGGTAGCCCGCTGGCTGCGCACCCAGCCCGACGGCGAACGCGGCATCGCCCTGTTCACTCGCGGCATGGACTTCGGCACTGTCGGCCATGCCGGCGTGGCGAAGCGGCACGAGGATCTGACCTGCATCGTGCAGATCGAGTCGCCAGCGGCCCTCGAAGCCGTGGACGAGATCGGCGCCGTCGAGGGCGTGGACGTTCTCTTCATCGGCCCGACCGACCTCACCCACGCCCTGGGCATACCGGGTCAGATCGAGCATCCCCTGTACCGGGCCGCGGTCACCCGGGTCGGCCAGGCAGCCAAGGCGGCGGGCAAGGCCGCCGGCGTTCTCGTCTGGAATCCCGAAGATGTGGGAGGCTATGCGGCCGAGGGCTTCACCTTCTTCAGCATCTCGTCGGAGGTGAGCGTCCTTGACAAGGCGCTCCGCGCCGGGCTGGGCTCGGCCCGCCGCGCGGCGGGGCCACCGATAGAGGCTGAGTTCTGATGAGTCGTCGCCAACCCCTCCGTCACTGGCAACTCGGCCCGGCCCGTCTCGCGGCCGGCTCTCTGGCCCTGCTCATGGCTCTCGTGGCGACCACGTTCACGATCGCGGCTGCCCAGGACGATACGGCCGCGCGCCGCATCGAGCGCAAGTGGCAGCTCCTCGAGTACCGCGATGCCAACGGCGACCTGCAGCTGGTCCCGCCGGGCATCGGCGTCACGGCCCTGCCCTTCGCCGGGACCATCAAAGGCGAGGGCGCCTGCAGCAGCTTCGAGTCGACATACACGCTGGCCAAGGAGAGCTTCTTCGTAGACACACCGACCATCGAGGCACGCGGCTGTGATGAAGCGTCACAGGCCATCGACGACGCCTTCTACCAGGGCCTGGCCGACACGAGACTGTGGTCCACGAGCGGGTCCATCCTGACCCTCAGGGATGAGATCGACGAAACGGTCATGACCCTGACCAGAGCAGAGATCCCAGCCGACCCCACCCTGGCCCGCTGGGAGCTAGCGCGCATCGGCGCCTCTGACGGCTCCATCGAGCCGGTCATCCAGGGGGTCGAGCCATGGATCGAGTTCCTGCGCGGCGGCCGCGTGGTAGGCAGCACGGGCTGCGGCTCGTTCCTGGGTTCCTACACCATCAACGACAGCACGATACGCATCAGCGACGTCGATGCGCGGCTGGGCGACTGCACGTCGACGTTGCAGCAGCAGGCCCAGACGATCGTCGCCACGCTCGCCGAGGTCACGGACTTCGAGGTCCTGCCCGCCGGGCTTGTGCTCGAAGACTCGGCGGCTACCACGCGCATGGCGCTGGTGCCCGCCATCGACCTGGGCCGCCGCACCTGGACGCCCGTCGAGATCCTCGACGCCGGCGGCAAGGTCGTCTTCGGCACCGACCGCCTCAATACCTCGGCCGTACGTTTCGCCGGCAACATCGTCGACGGCCGCAGCATCTGCCGTGGCTTCAAGGGCGGCAGCCTGCGATCGGGCCTGGCCCTCAGCGTCTTCGATCTGCGACCCATCGGTGGCAGCTGCGGCAAGGCCAGGAAGTCGCAGACGGCATCCAGCCAGGAGGTCGAGGACGCCTTCTTCGGCGGCCTCTTGAGCGTTGCGTCACACGCCCTGCGCGGGTCGGAGTTGGAGCTGCTCGACGTCGAAGGTCACCCCGTGATGAGACTGGCCCCTCAGTCCGAGCTGGTCGGGCCGACATGGGTCGTGGCTCAGCTGGACGTGGCGCCCAGGGCCGCCAAGCAGCGCTTCAAGGCACCTATCGGCGACATCCCGCTCACGGCCACCTTCGAGGACATCGGGGTCATCCAGGGGCAGACCGGGGCCAACGAATTCATCGCCGACTACGCGACGCCGGGTGCTGCGCAGATCGAGATCAGCGGCACCACGGCCTTCGGGCGCGCCTGCGATGGCAAGAAGGCCAGCACGCCGCTGTGCAAGCAGGAAGCCGCTTTCCTCGACCTGCTCGAGTCAGCAGACAGCTTCATCGTCCGACCGGAGGACCTGCGCCTCTTCAAGGGCACGCGGCCGATCGTCCGCTTCGTGCCCGCCCAGGCGCTGCCAGGCGAGCCCGAACCCTAGGCCTTCCCTGCCGGGCACCGTCTGTGTCCCCCACGACGATCGCCGCGGGCGCCACCATCGACAGGCGAGTCAGCCCTGTGGCTGGTTGTCGATCTGGGCGCGCTGCAGTCGGCCCGAGTAGTCGACGTAGACGGCCTTCCACTCGGTATACGTGTCGAGCGCGGCGTGGCCGGCCTCGCGCTGGCCATTGCCTGTGGCCTTGGTCCCACCGAAGGGCAGGTGCGTTTCAGCGCCGATGGTGCCGGCATTGACGTAGACGATGCCTGTGTCGAAGTCGCGCATGGCCCGGAAGGCCGTGCTCACATCGCTGGTGAAGATGCTCGACGAGAGGCCATAGCGGACCCCTCGGGCTACGTTCACAGCAGCTTCGTAGTCAGTCACCCGGATGACCGAGAGCAATGGCCCGAAGATCTCTTCCTGGGCCAGCCGTGACGTGGGCTCCACACGGTCGAAGATGGTGGCCTCGAAGAAGTGGCCCTGCGCTAGTGCGCCTGAGATGGCAGGCCGGCCCCCGCACGCGAGCACCGCGCCCTCGGCCTGGCCGATGGCCACGTAGCGCTCGACCTTCTCGACCGCCGCAGCGTCGATGAGCGGCCCGACGTCCACGCCGGGCTCCAGACCCGAGCCGAGGCGCAGGGCTCCCGCCCGCTCGATGAGCCTGGCCACGAGGTCGTCGGCGATGCCGTCGCTGACGATGACCCGGCTGCAGGCCGTGCAGCGCTGCCCGGTGGTGCCGAAGGCCGACCAGATGATGCCCTCCACCGCCAGCTCGAGGTCAGCATCATCGAGGACCACGATGGCGTTCTTGCCGCCCAGCTCCATCGACAGGCGCGTGCCCCGATCGGCGGCCGCCACGGCGATGGTGCGGCCGGTCTCGCCGTTGCCCGTGAAGCCGACCACGTCGACGTCAGGATCCTTCACCAGGGGCATTCCCACCTGCGCTCCCGAACCGGTCACGAGGTTGACGACACCGGGCGGCAGGCCGGCCTCCTCGAGGATCCTCACGAGCAGCACCGCGCAGTGCGGCGTGGCGGAGGCCGGCTTGAGAACTACGCAGTTGCCGGCCACCAGGGCGGGCATCATCTTCCAGCAGGGGATGGCGACGGGGAAGTTCCAGGGCGTGATGAGCGCGGCCACGCCGAGCGGCTCGCGGACGCTCATGGCCCACTTGTCGGGCAGCTCCGAGGGCACCACGTCGCCGAAGAGGCGGCGACCCTCTCCCGCCATCAGGTAGGCGATGTCGATACCTTCCTGGACGTCGCCCCGGGCTTCCTCGAGGACCTTGCCCATCTCCTCGGTCATGGCTCGCGCCAGCTCCTCCTTGTGCTGGGTCAGGAGGGCCCCGAATCGATAGAGCAGCTCGCCACGACGAGGCGCCGGAGTGGCGCGCCAATCCGGGAAGGCAGCCCGTGCAGCCGCAACGGCGGCCGTCACATCGACCCCTTGGGAGGCCGCGAAACGGCCGATGAGCCGGCCGTCAGCAGGGTTGCGAGACTCGAACGTGCGCCCGGAAGACGCGGGGCGCCAGGCACCCCCGATGAAGTTGCCGTGTTCCGCCGCGCTCGAAGCCGGCCCCTCGCCCATCGGCCCTTCCTCGCCCATCGGCCCTTCCTCGCCCATCGGCCTATGTTCCCCTATCCCCGTCGCGGCCACAGCGGGCCATGGAGGCCGAAGGGTACCCGGAGAGGCAGGGCGATATGCTGCCACTGTGTCCGACCCTCCCGCACCGCCTCAGGTCGAAGCGCTGGCCGCGGAGCGATCGCGTGCCCGGGCCAGCCGCGACTGGACAAGGGCCGACGATCTGCGCGATCGCATCGAGGCTGGCGGCTGGCGCGTCGAGGACGACGGGCTCGACTACTCGCTGCGGCCTCTCCAGCGGGCGGACATCGTCGAGGACGGGGAACTGTCCTATGGCTCCCTCGAGGCGGTGCCGTCACTCCTGCATGAGCCAGCCACGCTGGAGGTCAGCGTCATCGTCGTCGGACGAGAGCATGGCGCCACGATATCAGCACAGCTCGAGGCGCTGGCCAGCCTGCAACGTTCGGGTATGCAGGTGGTGGTCGTGCTGCCCCGGGGCCTCTCGACGGTGGGCCCCTGTGACGAGGTCGTGCGCACCGTGGAGCCCTTCGCTCCTGGCGACGCTATCGGGGCGGCCCTGCGGCGGACCAGGGGTCGCTTCATCGTCGTCCTCGACCAGGATCGCATCCTCGCTGGGGATGCCGTCACGCCGCTCCTCGAAGGCCTGGCCGATGCGACCGTCGCGGTCATCGGGGCCGATGGCCTGGTGTCGGCCGAATTGCGCCGCTTTCGACCGGGCGGTCCGGGCGATGTGACCGCCTTGCGCTCAGGCTGCTACGCGTTCCGGCGCGCTGATGCCGTCGAGCGAGGGCCCCTCGACGGGCGCCTCGGTCTGGCCGACAGCGTGGCCACCTGGTGGAGTCTCGTGCTGCGTGACGAGGGACCCGGGTTGGTGCCACGTCGCGCGCTGGCCATCGAACTGCCGCTGGGCCCTCCGCCCGCCGCCGGGGACTCCGGCCCGCAGCGCGACCGACAGGCCCGGCGAGACAGCTACCGCATCGCCGACCGTTTCGCCGACCGGCGCGACCTGGCCAAGCCGGAGCAGGACGTCCCTGGGCTGCCACGTGACGGGGCTGACCAGCACGACCAGGGTGATGGCGCCGACAAGGAGGGCGACGCCGCCTAGGCGAACGAGCCGCGCGGGTTCAGCCCGGCTGCTCCCGGCGCCGCTGCCGCTGGCCGTGCTGCTGGCTGTGCTGGTGGCCGTGCTGTTGGCGGAGCCACTGCCCCTGCCGGAGAGCCCGGGAGGCTGGTACCAGAAGGTGTCGAGGCGCGCGCCCTGTGGCACCACGAGGAAGCCAAGCGCGGCGCCAGCCAGGAGGCCTCCGATGTGGGCGGCGTTATCGATCCCGGGCACGCTGAAGCCGATGAGCAGGTTGATGCCGATGAGGACCCCGATCTGCATGGTCAGATTGCGCGCGTTGCGGGTCAGTGCCGGCTTGTGCACGTGGTCGGCTACCAGGAGCGTGCCGAAGAGACCGAACACGGCACCGCTGGCGCCGACCGCCGGGGCGAACGACGTGGCGTAGCTGGCGGCCGATCCGGCGGCCGCGCAGATCAGGTAGATGGCCAGGTAGCGCCAGGGCCCGTAGAGCGCCTCGACGATGGGTCCGATGATCCACAGCGCGTACATGTTGAACATGAGATGGACGATGTTGCCGTGGACGAGAGTCACGGTGAAGAGGCGCCAGTACTCGTTATCGAAGAAGAGGGCGAACTTGTCGAGGAGCAGCCATGACTCCAGTTCCTCCAGGCCTCCCACGAGCGTCATCAGGCTGACCGTGACAGTGACCGCCAGAAGCCCGTAGGTGACGATGGGTTGCGGCAGACCGCTGGCCCTGGTCCGGCTGAAGGCGCGCTGGGAGCCCTGCTCGTCACCGAGTTCCTTGCTCAGCCAGCCGATGCGCGATTGCAGTTCAGCCTGCTCCGAAGCGGGAGCACGACGGGCCGCCTCACGGTAGGCACGAGCGGCCCCCGCGGTATCGCCGGAGCGTACGCGGGCCGCCGCGAGGGCCTTCCAGGCCCGCCAGGTCAGCGGGTTCTCGGGTGCCTGCGTGGCCGAGATCCAGGCCTGCAGGGCCGCGGGCTCATCATCGAGGCGATAGCGACACTCGGCCAGGCCGAGCAGGGCCGCGGTATGCAGCGCAGGATCCGAGCTGCCCACGACACGCGCGAATGTGCCCGCGGCGATCTCCCAGTCCCCCTGGTCGGCGAGGTTCTGACCGCGTTGCAGCATGGCCACCGCGACGTCACTGTCGAGGGGTCCGGGTCGGCTGCCCTGTGGGTAGGAGGAGGACGCGGGGTCACTACCCCAGCCCGGGGTAGCGGGGTCTGGCATCGGGCTGACTCTACCGCGGACCGGGACTTGAGGCCGGGCGTGGCCGAGCGCAGATGCCACCGCCTCCCGATCGGGAGGCCCGGCAGCAAGCTAGGAGAGTGGCTGACCGCGCGACGAAGAGGGCGCGGCGGAGCCGCCGGGCGGAGCCGCCGGGCCGACGCCTCGGAGACACGGCGCGGTCCGACGCCATGCCACGCTCGCCTCGGTGGCCCAGGCTGGGCGCCGGCAGGACTTCGCAGTCGGACGGATCGGGCTTGCAGTCCGCCCGTGTCTATGCGGTGGGATCGCTGAGGCGAGCCACGGCTCGGGGCACCTGGCCCCGGCTCAGTGGCCTTCGCGGCTCGGCGCAGGTCGAGGTCAGTGGCCCAGGTCGAGGTCAGTGGCCCAGGTCGAGCGCGAGTTGGTCCTCCGATGCGGCCTTGCCACGGCGGCCACGGGCCGAGGACGCCAGCACCGGTCGCGCCGGGGCGTCTACGCCATCGGCCAGCAAGGGCTGGCCGAGCCGCGCGGCCAGCTGTTCCGCCAGTGGCCACCAGTCGTGCGTCTCGGTGATGCCCGAGGCGGGCAGGCTGACGAGCCGGTCGTGCGGCACCAGGCGCGGCAGCCTGGCATCGAGGATGGCCTCGATCTCGTCGCGGAAGCGGTCGCTCGTGGAGCGCACGCCGTCGGCGCGGATGCTCACGTCGGGCGTCAGGCGCACGACCAGGTCATAGGTGCGCGACCAGCGGCGCACCAGGGGTTCCACGTCGAAGCGATCCTGGGCAGCACAGGCCCGCAGGTAGTAGGCGAAGTTGTCCATGACGCCACGGTCGGTGACGAGGCACTCAGCCTGCTGTGAGAGCTCCAGCTCGCGGCGGATCTGGGAGGTCAGCACCCACAGCTGAGCCTCGCAGGTCGCACCCTCGTTGAGGCCCAGCGGATTGTCGCGAACGACCTCTCGGGCGAACTCTACCGACCTACCGGCCCGCTGGATGACGCTGGCGAAGGCGAGGGCGGCGGTCGTCTTGCGGATGCCGTGGGAGCCGATGAAGCCGATCTTGGCGTTGCGAGGCCAGGTCACCCAGAAGATGCTATAGCCTGAGCCCCATGACCACACACCGTGACCGCTTTCCCATCCGCGTCGGGGCGCTGCTTTGGCCACAGCAGACCGACTGGGCCCAGATGTCCGAGTGCGCCCGAGTGGCCGACCAGGTCGGCCTCGACTCGCTGTGGACCTGGGACCATCTCCTTGCCATCGTGGGTGACCCCCTGCAGCCCATCTTCGAGGGCTGGACAGCGCTGGCAGCCTGGGCCGCACAGACCGAGCGTATCGAGCTCGGTCTCATGGTCGGGGCCAATACCTTCCGCAATCCTGGCCTCACCGCCAAGTCGGCCGTGACAGTCGACCACATCAGCGGGGGTCGCACCTGGCTCGGCCTCGGCGGTGCCTGGTTCGGCTACGAGCATCGAGCCCACGGCATCGACTTCGGGACCGGCTTCGGGCAGCGCCTCGACTGGTTCGACGAGGCCGTGGCGGGCGTCACGACCATGCTGGCGGGCGGCGTGGTCACGTCCGAGCCCGGAGCCCGCTACGACTTCGCGGAGCTCCAGCACCATCCCCTGCCCTTCCGGGGTCCCGGGCGACTACCCCTCATGGTCGGTGGCGAAGGCGAGCGCAAGACGCTGCGCACGGTGGCCCGTTACGCCCAGGGCTGGAATGCCGGCGGCAGCGTCGAGCACCTGCGCCACAAGGTCGAGGTGCTGCGGCGTCATTGCGATGACGTCGGTCGCGACCCTCTCGAGATCGAGTTCACGACCAACCGCCACCTTGCCTTACGAGACGACCGCCGTGAGGCAGAGCGGGTCATGGCCGCCGCCCTGGCCAACAACGGCTCCCGCCACCGCATCGACCTCGAGATCGACTTCCTGGGCACCGAGGAACAAGTCGCCCATCAGTGGCGCCGCTATCTCGAGCTGGGCTTCACGCACGTCATCGCGGACCTGCCCTCACCATTCGACCGCGAGACCATCGAGCGCCTGCCGCGCCTGCGCGAGCTCGTCGCCGCCGGTTAGCTCCCGAGCGCCTGGCTGAGGATCGCCCGAGCCTCGGCGAGGATGCGGTCCAGGTGCCCATCGTCGACGAACGATTCGGCGTACAGCTTGGTCACGTCCTCCGTGCCCGACGGCCGAGCCGCGAACCAGCCCTGCTCGGTGACCACCTTGAGACCACCGATGGCCGCGCCATTGCCGGGCGCCGCGGTCAGTTTGGCCGTGATGGGCTCACCTGCCAGCTCGGTGGCGACCACCCGATCGGGCGTGAGGGCGCCAAGGGCAGCCTTCTGGTCGGGCGTGGCCGCGCTGTCGATGCGCCGGTAGATCGGTGAGCCGAAGCGCTCCGTGAGCTCCGCGTAGGACTGGCCGGGGTCTCGGCTGCGCCTGGCTGTCAGCTCGGCCGCGAGCAGGCAGGCGATGATGCCGTCCTTGTCGGTCGACCAGGGCGTGCCATCGCGGCGCAGGAACGACATGCCCGCGCTCTCCTCGCCCCCGAAGGCGACCGTGCCGTCGAGCAACCCGTCGACGAACCACTTGAAGCCCACCGGAACCTCGTAGAGAGGACGGTCCAGAGCCGCTGCGATGCGGTCCTGCATGCTTGACGAGACGAGCGTCTTGCCGATAGCCGCATCGGCGCCCCACTCCCGCGCGCCGCCGAAGAGGTACCAGGCCGCGGCCGCGAGGAAGTGATTGGGGTTGAGCAGGCCCGCCTCGGGCGTGACCACGCCGAAACGGTCGGCGTCAGCGTCGTTGCCGAGGGCCAGGTCGAAGTCGGCCCGCATCCCGATGAGCCGGGCCATGGCATGGGGAGACGAGGGATCCATGCGGATCCTGCCGTCCCAGTCGAGGGTCATGAAGCCGAACTGCGGGTCCACCACCGGGTCGGTGACAGTCAGATCGAGGCCGTGCCGCTCGGCGATGGCGGGCCAGTAGGCCACCGAGGCTCCGCCCAGGGGGTCGACCCCGATGCGCAGGCCAGACGCGGCGATGGCAGCCATGTCGATGACCTCGCCCAGGCTCTCTGTGTACGCATCAAGGAAGGGGTAGCGGACGGCGGCGGCCCGGGCGCGCTCGGCGGGCACCCGCTGAACGGCAGCCAGCCCGCCGCGAAGCAGGTCGTTGGCTGCATCCTCGATGGACCGCGTGGCTGACGCATCTGCCGGGCCGCCGCTGGGCGGGTTGTATTTGAAGCCACCGTCCGTGGGCGGGTTGTGCGAGGGCGTGACGACGATGCCGTCGGCCAGTGCATCGGGATGAGCCCGGTTCCAGGTCAGGATGGCGTGGGAGATGGCAGGCGTCGGCGTGAAGCCGTCGGCGCTGTCGATGCGCACATCGACCTTCGCCGCCACGAGCACCTCCAGGGCCGTGAGGAACGCGGGCTCGCTGAGCGCATGGGTATCGCGGCCCATGAATAGCGGCCCCTCGATGCCAT
>Ga0075304_1000347_pt1 | contig 10578 bp, 5 predicted proteins | sample Joice_CattailNLA_FD_120067 | JGI IMG/M metagenome (GOLD analysis project Ga0075304, IMG submission 120067) | Natural and restored wetland microbial communities from the San Francisco Bay, California, USA, that impact long-term carbon... | ecosystem: Environmental > Terrestrial > Soil > Wetlands ... | reverse complement strand
TTGCTGGACGGAGGCGCGGCCCGCATCGACGGCCTCGCGGCCGGCGACTGGCTGGCGCGCTCGCTCGCGCTGCTCGCCGCCAATCCGCGCGTGCGGCTGCTCCCGCGCACGACGGCCTTCGGGTACTTTCCGCACAACAGTGTCGGGCTCGTCGAGCGGCTGACGGATCACCTCGCGGATCCGCCGGCGGGCAGCGCTCGCGAGCGCCTGTGGCAGGTGCGGGCGCGCGAGGTCGTGCTCGCGGCGGGCGCGATCGAGCAGCCGCTCGTGTTCCCGGGCAACGACCGGCCGGGCGTGATGCTTGCGGGCGCGGCGCAGAGCTACCTCAGGCGCTACGGCGTGCGCGCCGGGACGCGCGCGGCGCTCGTGACCGTGACCGATGCCGGCTACCTCGCGGCACTCGACCTGCACGCCGCCGGCGTCGCGATCGCGGCCATCGCGGACCTGCGCCCGTCGGCCTCGACCCGGTGGGCGGACGCGGCGAAGCGCGCCGGAATCCCGGTACTCGCAGGCGCCTGCGTGAACGGCACGCGCGGCGGCCGGCGCGTCACGGGCGTGACGATCGGCGGCCGGACGTTGCCCTGCGACCTGGTGCTGACGTCCGGCGGCTGGGTGCCGTCGGTGCATCTCTTCTCGCAGTCGCGCGGGCGGCTCACCTGGAGCGATGCCGCCCGTGCATTCGTGCCGTCCCTTTCCGCGGAGCGAGAGCGTTCCGCGGGCGCCTGCCGGGGCGTCTACGGGCTCGCGGCCGCGCTCGCGGACGGTGCGGCCGCAGGCCTTTCCGCGGCTGCGGCCGGCGGGTTCCGCGGGGACGAGCTCCGCTTCGAGGTGGCCGGCGAAGTTTCCGCGCGCGAGGCGCCGGGCGCGGCGCCGCGGGAACCCGCGGCCGGCGGCGCCAAGGCCTTCGTCGACTTCCAGAACGACGTGACGAGCCGAGACCTCGCGCTGGCCGCCCAGGAGGGCTTCCGTTCCATCGAGCACGTGAAGCGCTACACGACCGTCGGCATGGCGACCGACCAGGGCAAGACCTCAAACCTGAACGCGCTCGGGCTGGTCGCCGCCCGCCTCGGCAGGACGGTGCCGGAAGTCGGGCACACGACCTTCCGCATGCCCTACACGCCCGTGACCTTCGGCACGCTCGCCGGCGCCGCGCGCGGCGAGCTGTTCGATCCGGTGCGCCGGACGCCGATGCACGATTCGGCCGTCGCCCGCGGCGCGGTCTTCGAGGACGTCGGCCAGTGGAAGCGCGCACGTTACTTCCCGCGGGCGGGCGAGGACATGCACGCCGCGGTCGCGCGCGAGTGCCTGGCGGTGCGCGGCAGCTGCGGCATCTTCGACGCCTCGACGCTCGGCAAGATCGCGGTGGTGGGGCCGGATGCCGCGGAGTTCCTGAACCGCTTCTACGTCAACGACTTCTCCACGCTCGCCGCGGGGCGCTGCCGTTACGGCATCCTGCTGCGCGAGGACGGCTTCGTCTATGACGACGGCGTGATCGCGCGCCTCGCGCCGGACCGCTTCCACGTGACGACGACGACCGGCGGCGCCGCGCGCGTGCTGGCGATGATGGAGGACTACCGCCAGACCGAGTGGCCGGAGCTCGCGGTGTGGCTCACCTCGACGACCGAGCAGTGGGCCGTGATCGCGCTGCAGGGGCCGGAGGCGCGGCGCGTGCTCGAGACGCTCGCGCCCGGCATGGACCTCTCGCCGGGTGCGCTGCCGCACATGGCGCTCGCGCACGGGCGGGTCGCCGGCGTGCCCGCGATGCTGTTCCGGGTCAGCTTCACGGGCGAGCTCGGCTACGAGATCAACGTGCCGGCGGCGCATGGCCGCGCGGTGTGGGAGGCCGCCTGCGAGACGGGCGGGCAGCGGGTGACGCCCTACGGCACCGAGACGATGCACGTGCTGCGCGCGGAGAAGGGCTACGTCATCGTCGGCCAGGACACGGACGGCACCGCGACGCCCGACGACGCGGGCCTTGCCTGGGCCATCGGACGGAAAAAACCGGATTTCGTCGGCAAGCGCTCTATCGAGCGCGCGGCGATGCGCTCCCCGGACCGCAAGCAGCTCGTGGGGCTTCGCACCCGCGACCCGCAGCGCGTGCTCGAGGAGGGGGCGCAGCTCATGGACCGGCCCGGCTTGACGCCGCCGATGAAGCCCGTCGGCCACGTGACCTCGTCGTACGCGAGTGCGACGCTCGGGTACTCGATCGCGCTCGCGATGGTCGTCGGCGGCCGCGCGCGCATCGGCCAGTCGCTCTACCTGCCGATGCCCGGCGGCGAGATCGAGGTCGAGGTGACGAAGCCGCTGTTCTACGACCCGGAAGGGGCGCGGCTGCATGGCTGAACCCGGCGAGACGCTGAGGCTGCTTCCGCCCGCGACGCGCTTCATCCTGCAGTGCGGGCCGGACGCGCGTGAGCGGGCCGGCCGCGCCTTCGGACTTCCCATGCCCGAGGCGGCCTGCCGCGCCGAATCGGCTTCGGGGCGCGCGGCCCTGTGGCTCGGGCCCGACGAGCGGTTGCTGCTCGCGCCGGACGGCACGGGGGATGCCGTCGCCAGCGCACTCGAAGCGGCGCTCGCCGGGCTTCCCCACTCGCTGGTGGACGTCAGTCATCGCCAGGTCGCGTTGCGGATCGCCGGCCCGCGGGTGGACGAGCTGCTGGCGAGCGGGTGCCCGCTGGACCTCGACCCGGGCGCGTTCCCGGTCGGCATGTGCACGCGCACCGTCCTTGCCCGCGCAGAAGTCGTTTTGTGGCGGTTGAGTGCCGAGGAGTACCATCTGGAAACGGGACGGTCGTTTTCAGGCTATGTCCTGGAATGGCTGCGGGAAGCGGAACTAGGGGGTTGATCATGCGTTGCATCCAGCGAATGAATGTCCGGGCCGCGGTTCGGGCAGTCCTCTGCGCGGCGCTCGCGGCCGGCCCGCCCGCGGCCCTCGCGGACCAGGCGGAGACGCCGCCGACCGCCGCGGCGCAGCCGCGCGAGGTCACGCGCTTCGAGGAAGTCGTCGTCACGGCCCAGCGCCGCGAGCAGAACATCCAGGACGTCGGCATCGCGGTGACGCCGCTCGACGAGCGCGCGCTGCAGAACCTCAACATCACGACGGCGACCGACATCGTCAAGGCCGTGCCGAACCTGCGCATGAACGCGTACTCGAGTTCGCAGGTGGTCTTCAACATCCGCGGCGTCTCGCAGAACGACTATGGCGACCAGCAGGAACCGCCGGTCGCCGTGTACCAGGACGACAGCTACTCGAGCTCGATCAACCTCGCGAGCTTCCCGGTGTTCGACCTCGCGCGCGTCGAGACGCTGCGCGGCCCGCAGGGCACGCTGTTCGGCCGTAACGCGACCGGCGGCGCCATCCAGTTCATCTCCAATGCGCCGACGGAGGATTTCGAGGGCTACGCCAACCTCACGGTCGGCAGCTTCAGCCAGGTGGTCGTGGACGGCGCGCTGTCCGGCCCGCTTGGCGACAACCTGCAGGGCCGCCTCGCCTTCATCCACAACCAGGACGACGGCTGGATGGAGTCCATCATCCCGGGCGTGCCGGACCGCGGCGGCAATGACCACTACGCGCTGCGCGGCCGCCTCGCCTGGCAGCCGGGCGATACGACCGACGTGAACCTGATCGTCCGCTACCTCGAGGCGGACGGCGAAACGCAGGCGGGCCTGTACTCGCACGAGCCAGCCTGCCCCAACGCGCAGTTCCAGGGCGAGTTCACCGCGCCGGACCAGAGCTGCGCCTTCTGGGGCACGGGCCCGGGCGAGTCCGGCACGGGATTCCGCGACGACTCGATCATCCCGAGCCGCGGCGGCGACCCGTACAAGACGGCCGAGACCGAGCCCTCGACCGTGGACCGCGAGATCTTCGGCGCGCAGGTCCGCATCGATACCGATATCGGCGGCGGCACCTTCACGTCGATCACGGATTACCAGACCTCCGACAAGTTCTACACGGAGGGCGGTGACTCCTCGCCGGACGACGGCGTGTACTTCTTCCAGGGCAGCGACCTCGACCAGGTGTCGCAGGAGTTCCGCTATTCATGGAGCGCGGGCGCTCACCAGCTGGTCGTGGGCCTGTTCGGCATGGACGTCGACGGCGAGTACATCGGCAAGTTCGCCAGCCGTTTCTATGGCTACGACCCGGACGTCTCGTTCACGCAGGAGACGACCTCCTTCGCCGCGTTCATCCAGGACGAATGGAGCTTCGCGGAGCGCTGGAAGTTGAGCGCCGGACTCCGGTACTGGGACGACTCGCGCGAGGGCTCCTACTTTGGCAACGCGCCGGCGATCCCGGACCTCGGCCAGCCCGAGGTCACCATCATCTTCGGGCCGGACGAGATCTTCCCGCTCGGCAGCACCGTCACGACCGCCGACGCGGACCAGTCTTTCGACGACATCACGGCGCGGCTCCAGCTGGACTACCAGCCGAACGACGACATGCTGTGGTACCTGTCGTACAACCGCGGCAGCAAGAGCGGCGGCTTCACGTTCTCGACCGGCACGCCCTTCGACCCGAACCAGGTCGCGTTCCTGCAAGGCCTGGTGTTCGAGCCGGAGACGCTGAACGCCTACGAGCTGGGCGTGAAGTCGAGCCTCGCCGGCGGCACGATCATGCTGAACATGGCGGCCTTCTACTACGACTACGAGGACTACCAGGCCTTCGCCCAGCTCGGCCCGATCCAGACCGTCATCAACCAGGACGCGGAGGCGACGGGCTTCGAGATCGAGCTCAACGCGTATCCGACCGACCGGTTCATGCTGCAGGTCGGCGCCTCGTTCATGGACAGCGAGGTCAAGGACATCACGCTGCCGGACCTCGCGACCGTCGTCGACAATGACCTGCCGCAGGCGCCGCCGTTTGCCGCGAACGCGCTGGCACGCTACGAGTTCCCGCTCGGCGCCGGCACCGCGTCAATCCAGGGGGACGTGTACTACACGGACGACTTCTGCTTCACGACGCTGTGCGCGCCGGTGGAGCGGGAGGATTCGTACGCGGTCGCGAACGCGCGCATCGGCTATGCGGCGCCGGACGGGCGCTGGGAGGTCGCGGCCTTCGTGAACAACCTGTTCGAGGAGGAGTACCGCGTGTACGCCTTCGACAGCTCGCTGTTCGCAGGGGTGGTCGCGGGCGTGTACGCGAAGCCGCGCACCTGGGGCGTCACGGGAAGCTGGCGGTTCGGGGCGCGATACGAGTGATGCGCCCGGGTTGAAGCTACCGAGGCCATTCTTCCGCCTGCCTGTCCGCTTCGACGCGGACCGCCTGCGCTCCGAGGTCGAGGCGCTGCCTGCGGGCGCCTGGTCGCGCCACCCCAAGGAGCACGCGGGCAACACTGCGGCACGCCTGATCACGGCGGGCGGCGGCGACAACGACGCGGTCAGCGGCGCGATGAAGCCGACCGCGGCGCTCGCGGCCTGCCCGTACGCCTGCCAGGTGCTGGCGTCCTTCGACACGGTCTGGTCGCGTTCGCGGTTCATGAGGATCGAGGGCGGCGCCTCGGTTCCGCAGCACAGCGACATCAACTACCACTGGTTCCATCGCGTGCGCCTGCACGTGCCCGTGATCACGCGGCCCGAGGTGCGCTTCCACTGCGGCGGCGAGAGCGTGCACATGGCCGCCGGCGAGGCCTGGGTGTTCGACAACTGGCGCGAGCACCGCGTCGAGAACCCCACCGCCGAGGCGCGCGTGCACCTGGTGGCCGACACGGCCGGAACCTCGGCGTTCTGGCGGCTCGTGGCGCAAGCGCAGGCGAAGGACTTCGGTTCGCCGGACCCGCAGGCGCGGGTCGTCGCCTTCGACCCCGCCGCCCAGCCGCGGCTGCTGACCGAGCGCATCAACGTCATGCCGGTGATGCCGCCGGCGGAAGTCGAGCAGCTCGCGGTCGACCTGCTCGCGGACCTCGGGCCCGCGGACGCGCGGCCGGAGTCCTCCGCGGCGGTCGGCCAGTTCGTCTCGATCATGGTGGATTTCTGCCGCGACTGGCGCTCGCTCTGGTCGCTGTTCGGCCTCGCGCGCGAGGGGCGCCCGCAGTACGAGAAGCTGCTCGCCGCCACGCGCCGGCAGATCGCAGGCCTGCCGCCCGTGCGCGTCGCGAGCACGGGCTACAATGCGCAGGCGGTGCTCAACTCTCGGCTGCTTGGGCACGCACTGACGGATGGCGGGCGGCGCCGCGAAGCGGCCGAGTTCAACGCCGCGCCGGGTGCGCCGGCGCCTGTGGAGGAACCGACGCTCAGCAGCCTGCCGACCCTGGAGCTGCCGCAGGTCGAGATGCCGACGGTCGAAGTGCCGCGGATCGAGACCGTGACGATGGAAGTGCCCGCGCCGCCGCCGCCGGCTCCGGAACCGCACAAGCCGCCGGTGCTCGAGCGGCCGATCGTGATCCTCTCCGCGCCGCGCGCAGGATCGACGCTCCTGTTCGAGACGCTCGCCCAGGCGACGGGCGTCTACACCATCGGCGGCGAAAGCCACCAGCTGATCGAGAGCATCGCCGCGCTGCGTCCCGGGCGCGGCGTCGTGAACTCGAACCGCCTGACGCGCCGGGATGCGACCACCGCGATCGTCGCGGAGCTTCGCCAGCGCTTCACGGGAAGGATCCACGATCGCGACGGCAAGCCGCCGCCGTCGGGCGCAAGCGTGCGCCTGCTGGAGAAGACGCCGAAGAACGCCTTGCGCGTGCCGTTCCTGCTCGAGGTGTTCCCCGACGCGCAGTTCATCTTCCTGCGGCGCGACCCGCGCGCAAACCTCTCGAGCATGATGCAGGCCTGGCGGGCCAAGGGCTGGATCACCTACCGCCAGCTGCCCGGCTGGCCCGGGCCCTGGTCGCTGCTCCTGCCGCCGGGCTACGAGCGCCTGCAGGGCCGGCCGCTCGAGGAAGTCGTCGCCTTCCAGTGGCGCGTCGCCAACGAGACGATCCTCGACGACCTCGCCGACCTGCCGCGCGAGCGCTGGACGACCGTGCGCTACGAATCGTTCGTCGCCGACCCGCGGGCGGAGATTGCGAAACTCCTCGACTTCACCGGGCTCGCGATGGATGCGCGGCTCGAGGAGTACCTCGCACGGCCGCTGCCGCTGTCCAAGCACACGCAGACGAAACCGGACCCGGACAAGTGGAAGCAGAACGCGCAGGAGATCGAGCGGGTGATGCCGCAGCTCGAAGCGGTCGCCGGGCGACTCGGTGAATAAGCCCAACATCCTGATCTTCATGGTCGACCAGCTCAGCGGCACGTTCTTCCCGGACGGCAGCCCGGCGGACTTCCTGCACGCCCCGCACCTCAAGGCGCTGTCGGCGCGATCGGCGCGGTTCGCGAACGCCTACACGACTTCTCCGCTCTGCCTTCCGGCACGCGCCTCCTTCGCAGCCGGGCAGCTGCCGAGCCGCACGCGCGTCTATGACAATGCCGCGGAGTTCTCGGCCGCGATACCGACCTTTGCCCATCACCTGCGGCGCGCGGGCTACTACACCTGCCTGTCGGGCAAGATGCATTTCGTCGGGCCGGACCAGCTGCACGGATTCGAGGAGCGCCTGACGACCGACATCTACCCGGCCGATTTCGGCTGGACGCCGGATTACCGCAAGCCCGGCGAGCGCATCGACTGGTGGTACCACAACCTCGGCTCGGTCACCGGCGCAGGCGTCGCCGAGACCACGAACCAGCTCGAGTACGACGACGAGGTCGCCTTCTGCGCACGGCAGAAGCTGTACGAGCTTGCGCGTGAAAGCGATGGCGCGGAGCGCCGACCGTGGTGCCTGATGGTCTCGTTCACGCATCCGCACGATCCCTACGTCGCGCGCCGGCGCTTCTGGGATCTCCATGAAGGCTGCGCGCACCTCGAGCCGACGGTCGGCCCGATCGCGTTCGACGCCCAGGACCCGCATTCCAGGCGACTCATGCTTGCCTGCGACTACGGCCGTTTCAACGTGACCGCCGACGATGTCCGCCGTTCACGCCGCGCCTATTTCGCAAACGTGTCCTACCTGGACGAGAAAGTCGGCGAGCTGGTCGATGTGCTCGGCCGCACGCGGATGCTGGACGACACCGTGACCGTGTTCTGCGCCGATCACGGCGACATGCTCGGCGAGCGCGGGCTGTGGTTCAAGATGAACTTCTTCGAGGGCTCCGCGCGCGTGCCGCTGATGGTCGCGGGGCCCGGGATCGCGGCCGGCACGCATCGGGCGCCGGTCTCGAATCTCGACCTGACCGCCACGTTCTGCGAGCTCGCCGGAGTTGCGGAGGAGGAAGTTGCACCGTGGACGGATGGTGAGAGCCTCATGCCGCCGATCGCCGGCAGCGCCCGGACCGCGCCCGTGTTCATGGAGTATGCGGCGGAAGGTTCGTACGCGCCGCTCGTCGCGATCCGCGAGGGCGACTGGAAATACGTCCGCTGCGCGCTCGATCCGGAACAGCTGTTCAACCTGGCAACGGACCCGCACGAACTGAAGAACCTCGCGTGCGACCCGGCGCACGCGGCGACGCTTGCGAAGTTCCGCGCTGCCGCCGACGCGCGCTGGGACCTGGCGCGTTTCGATGCCGAGGTGCGCGAGAGCCAGGCGCAGCGCTGGGTCGTCTACGAGGCGCTGCGCAAGGGCACTTACACGTCGTGGGACTACCAGCCGCTGCAGAATGCGTCCGAGCGGTTCATGCGCAATCACATGAACCTGGACACGCTGGAGGGTGCGAAGCGGTTTCCGCGCGGGGAGTAGGGTCCGTATCTCCTCCTGCTAGGGAGACGTGGCCGGCTCCACCAGCCGCCCGTACTTCCTGAGGGTCGCCCGCAACCGGTCGTGCGGCAACGCGTGCACCGTGTAGCCATTGGCACCGGTCATCGTCCGCGCCGCGACGAGCGCATTCACGATGGCCTCCTCCGTTGCCTCGACGGTGGCGAGGAAAAGCGGGCCCAGCACGTCGTTCGGCAGCATCTCGAGCCGCGCGGTGCCGGTGCGCGCCGCCGCGCGTGGATTGGCGGTCGAGAATGCGACGAAGATGTCGCCGGAGCCGTTGGAGGCGTAGCTGCCCATCCGGCCGAGTCCCAGCGAGGCGCGCTGCGCGACGCGCCGCATCTGGTGCGGCATCAACGGGGCGTCGGTCGCGATCACGACGATGATGGAGCCGCGCTCGTCGGTCTGGGGCGTCTTGCCCGGCATCAGGTCCGTGATCTCCTGGCCGACCGGAACGCCGGCTATGCGCAGGGTCTTGCGGATGCCGTAGTTGGACTGCACGAGCGCGCCGACCGTGTAGTTGCCTGCAGCGAGTTCGACCCGACGCGAGGCGGTGCCGATCCCGCCCTTGAATTCATGCGTGACCATCCCGGTGCCACCGCCGACGTTGCCCTCCGCGACCGGTCCCGGCTGTGCGCCGTCGAGCGCCGCGAACACGTGCTCGCGCGTGACGTGGAAGCCGTTGACGTCGTTCAGGTCGCCGTCGTAGGTCTCGGCGACGATGGGCATCACCCAGAAGACGTCCGGCTCGTCCGGCAGCGCGTCGTAGAGCCGGTGCTTCACCTGCCAGGCGATCGTCGCATCCCGCACGACGCCGACCGAATGGGTGTTGGTGATGAGGACCGGCCCCTCCAGGAAGCCGGACTCCGTGATCCAGGTGGTGCCGGTCATCTCGCCGTTGCCATTCAGCGAATGCCAGCCGGCGAACACCGGGTCGTAGGTGCGGCCGCGGGGCAGGATCGCGGTCACGCCGGTACGCACAGGACCCTTTCCGGGTTCCAGCTTTCCTTCCCCGCTGATCAGCGTCGTGTGCCCGACCGTGACGCCGGCCACGTCGGTGATCGCGTTCAGCGGTCCCGGTGTGCCGTCGAACGGGACGCCCAGATCGCGTGCGCGGGGCCCGGATTCCGCGGCAGCCGCGGTTGCCGAGAGCAGCGCCAGGAGGCAGGGTGCGAGTGGAATTCTCATCGTGGTCCCCAGTTCATTGTGGTGGCGCCCCGCCGAGGACGAGGTCCGCGGCCTTCTCCGCCAGCATGATCGTCGGCGCGTTGAGATTGCCGGTCGTGATGGACGGCATGATGGAGGAGTCGATCACGCGCAGCGCCTCGAGGCCAATCACGCGTGCTTCAGGATCCACGACCGCCATCGGGTCGTCCGGCGAACCCATCCGGTTGCTGCAGGACGGGTGGTACGCGCTCTCGACTTTCGCGCGTACGAAGGCGTCGATCTCGTCGTCTGTCTGCACGTCCTTGCCCGGCTGGATCTCACGCCCGCGGTAAGGATCAAACGCCTTCTGCGCGAAAATCTCGCGCGTGAGGCGCGTGGCGGCGCGGAACTCGGCGAGGTCGTCGGGGTGGCTCAGGTAGTTGAACAGGATCCTCGGCTTGTCGCGCGCGTCTCCCGAGGCGAGCCGAACGTGGCCGCGGCTCTTCGAGCGCATCGGCCCGACGTGCGCCTGGAAGCCGTGCTCCTGTGCGAGGGAAGAACCATCGTAGGTCACGGCGAGCGGCAGGAAATGGTACTGGATGTCGGGGTACTCCACGTCCGGCCGGCTGCGGACGAAGCCGCCGGTCTCGAAGTGGTTGGTGGCGCCCAGCCCGTCCTTGAACAGCAGCCAGCGCGCGCCGATCATGGCGCGCGCGAA
>Ga0075304_1000346_pt1 | contig 10579 bp, 9 predicted proteins | sample Joice_CattailNLA_FD_120067 | JGI IMG/M metagenome (GOLD analysis project Ga0075304, IMG submission 120067) | Natural and restored wetland microbial communities from the San Francisco Bay, California, USA, that impact long-term carbon... | ecosystem: Environmental > Terrestrial > Soil > Wetlands ... | reverse complement strand
GGCTGCCTGCCAGGCAGCGAAGGCGTCGTTGGTCGCTGCCGAGAACGCGGCGTTGGGGACACCCGGAGGTGTCGGGTCGGGGGCAGCCGGCACGAGGGCTCGCAGCTCCGTGGCGTCCTGCCCAAGTGCGGTCGCCCAGGCTGGCAGCATGCTGGCGGCAGCCATCCCGGCGGCGGTCGCACCGCTGCGCTTCAGGAACGTGCGCCGCGTGAACGGTCGAGGGGTGTAGATGCGTCGTTCCGCCATGTCGGGGTTTCCTCCTCCTTCCCTGTGGAGAGTCATCGAAGATCGTGGCACCCTTCGAGGTTCACTCGGCGAACACGTGGTCGGTGCCGCGACCCGTAGAGACGTGGCTGTCTGCGTGCCGCCGTGACGTGCTCAGCTATCGCTCGTGGCACCTCCTTCCGCGCCGATCACGACCCTGGTGCCCGTGGCCGCGACGGCCGCCACGAGATCGTGCCGGACGCGCTCGTCGGTCACGAGGGTGTTGACTGCTTCGAAGCCGAACATGAAGCCTGGCGCCACGCGGTCGAACTTCGTGGAATCGGCCACGATGACGGCCTCCCGCACGATGGCTCGAAGGGCCCGGTCGACCGCGATCTCACCCACGTGGTCGGTCATGAAGCCGTTGCCAAGGTCGATGGCTGAGGCCCCCATGAACAGCGTATCCGCGCGCAGGTCCCGCAGAGCGTCTTCGGTGAGGTGACCTCGAGTGCTGTGCATCTCTGGCAGCACGAGCCCGCCGAGGACGATGAGGGTGATGCCCGGAGCGTCCATGAGCACGGCTGTGACGTCGAGCGCATTGGTGATGACCGTCAGGTGACGGTCGCGCAGGTGCCGAGCCACCTGCAGGACGGTGCTGCCGCTGGAGAGCGCCACGGTCGAGCCGTCCGCGACGAGAGCGGCAGCCGCGGCGCCGATGCCTCGCTTCCGATCCAGGTAGGGGTCTCCCACGACGAGAGGCAAGAAGCCGTCGGCCACCGTCGCCCCGCCGTAGGTGCGGATGACCCGGCCTTGCCTGGCCAGCCGCTGCAGGGCCCGCCTGACCGTAGCCTCGGTGACGTCCAGGCTGTCCGCCAGCTGTGTCACGGACGTACTCCCCGAGGAGCGCAGCACGTCCATGACGAGCTCGTCGCGAGAGTGCGCCATCACGCTGATTGTGGTCCGTCTCTGCCCGCAATGTCAACTGGACATGCGCGTTCCGCGCGTTCCACGGCCCGGATATGCACGATGCTCTCGATCCTGGAGCGCGGAATGTTATCATCCCGGTGGAGGCACGCTCGACTTGAGACACAGGAGTCCCGGATGACGACCCCAGCAAACGGCGCCACGCTTGTCGAGAGGGCAGCCCTCCCGGTCGAGGATGTGACACGCTGGCATGCCACCATCGCCGACGAGCTGCGGGAGGCTTTCGAGGCCTGCCTGCCAGCACCACGCTTCACCTTGGGCCCCAACCTTCGTGAGTTCGAAGCAGAGTTCGCTGCCTACTGCGGGGCTGGCGCGGGTATCGGGATCAGTTCGGGGACGGCCGCTCTGGCCCTTGCCCTGCGGGCCCTGGGAGTGGGTCCCGGTGACGAGGTGATCACCGTCCCCAACACCTATGTGGCCACCGTCTTCGCCATCACGTACGTTGGTGCCCTGCCCGTGTTCGTGGACGTCGACCCGGTCACGGCCAACATGGACCCTGTGCGTGTCGCAGAAGCCCTCACACCGGCCACCAAGGTCATCCTCCCGGTCCACCTCTACGGCCAGTGCGTCGATGTCGATGCGCTGCGGGAGGCCGCGCCTGGCATCCCCATGCTCGAGGACGCCGCCCATGCGCACGGGGCGACACATGGTGAGCGGAAAGCCGGCAGCCTCGGAGAGCTGGCCGCCTTCAGCTTCTACCCCTCCAAGGTGATGGGCGCGCTCGGTGACGGCGGGTTCATCAGCACCTCTGACGCAGAGCTCGAGGCGCGCCTCCGCCAGCTGCGCTACATGGGCCAGAAGGGCGTCAAGCACGAGCACCTCATCCTGGGCTACCAGGAACGCCTCGACGAGATGCAGGCCGCCTTCCTGCGCGTGAAGTTGCGCCATCTGGAGGAGCAGGTGGCCGGACGCCGTCGAGTCGCGGCGCGCTACCGTGTCCTGCTGGCGGATACCCCCCTGGAGTTGCCGGCCCACGATGTCACGGGCCGCCACGTCTACTACATGTACACGGTGCTGGCGCCGCGGCGTGACGAGCTGCGAGCACACCTGGAGGCCAGGGGCATCGGCACGCAGATGATCTATCCGAAGCTGGTGCCCGACCAGGGCGCCTACCGCGATCACCCGTGGCGTGCTGCCGATGACCTGGCCGTGGCCCGCTCGCTCGTGTCCCGACTGCTCTGTCTGCCCATGTTTGCCGAGCTGACCGACGAGGAGGTCGATCGCGTCAGCGAAGCGGTCCACGAGTTCTACGCGGCTCGATGAGCGCGAGCCTTCGGCTGGCCGTCCTGGGCGGCAGCGGCGCGTCCACCCCGGAGCTGATGGACGCCATCGTGGACTGGCCCGACGGAGCAGATCGCCGCCCCTCGCTGGAGATCATCCTGCATGGGCGATCGGCCCAGAAGCTGCGAGTCGTGTCGGATGCCTGCCGTAGTCGTCTGCCTGGTTCGATCAGCGATGTAGGCGTACGCGCGGAGACGTCGCTCGACCGTGCCCTCGAGGGTGCCGACGTCGTGCTCATCCAGGTCCGCGTGGGCGGTCTCGACGCCCGCGTCTTCGACGAGACCTTCCCTCGTGCCTTCGACCTGCCAGGGGAGGAGACGATGGGGCCTGGAGGCTTCGCGGACGCCCTACGCACGGTGCCAGCCATGGCCGATACGTGGGACCGTCTCCGCGAGCACGCTGCTGACGCGTTCATCATCAACCTCACGAACCCTTCGGGCATCGTCACGCAGGCCGCCACCGCCCACACGGGCAGCCGCTTCGTCTCGATCTGCGACGGACCCGTGACCTTCGTGGAGGGCATCGCCCGCCTGACCGGCCGGGATACCGACTCCGTCAGACTCGGGTACGCCGGCATGAACCATTGCGGCTTCTGGGTCGACCCGCTCGTCGACGTGATGGTCTCGGCCCTATCGGCGACGAGCGGCATCGACGCCCAGGACGTGGCGGCGCTGGGAGCGTTGCCCACGCCATACGTTCGCTACTACCTCCATCCCCATCGTCAGCTGGAGGCACAGCTGGCCGCTGCGGAGAGCCGTGCCCAGGCCCTCAAGCGGACGGAGGCAGAGATGCTCGACCAGTACGCCGACGGGGTCGCACCCTCGCTGCAGACTCGCCGGGGGGCGCTCTGGTACCGGGTCTCGATCGTGCCCATGATCGACGCGTTCGTTCATGGCAGTGACGAGTCGTTCATCCTCGGCCTGCCCAACGACGGGGCGGTGCCATGGGCATCGAACGATGCCATCGTGGAGCTGCCCGTCGAGGTCAAGGCCGGTGGGGCCCTCTCGCGACGCCCCGCGGTCGAGGTCCCAGCACCCGTCACCGACCTGCTCACCCGGCACGCCACCTACGAGACGTTGACGGCGCGCGCCCTCGCCGACACCCGGACCCGCGATGACCTTGCTCGTCGCCGGCCGTCCCTCGTGGAGGCTCTGGCCGCCAATCCCATGGTCGGCGATGACCTTCTCGCGGAGCGCCTGGTGAACGACATCCTGGCGAGCTCTCCCGGCTGAGGCAGCGCGTGACGAGCCTCGCGACCACCGGGCACCCGCTGTCGAATGGGGCTCCGGCCGCCCGGGGCGAGCCCGTCCTGGCACTCGACATCGGCGCCACCAAGACGATCGTGGCGGCAGTCTCAGATCTGCCTGTCGAGAGCCTGAGGCCCCTGCGCCGCCCGATCACCTTCGCCACGCCCCGCGATCCCGACGCATTCCTCGTGGCACTCGAGCGTGCTGCTGAGCGCGTCCTTCCCATGGGCTCGCGACCCGTCGCGGTCGGCATCGGCGTGCCCGGCCCACTCGATCCCGAGGCTGGCATCGTCGAGTACTCGACCAACCTCGGCTGGCGGCATCTGCCGCTCGCGTCGCTGATCTCAGACTGCTTCGGAGGCGCGCCCACGGTCATCGCAGACGATGCCAACAGCGGCGCACTCGGCGAGGCCATCGCGGGCGCCGGGCGCGGTGCGGACCCGTTCGCGTACCTGCCCCTGGGCACCGGCCTGGGCTCTGGGGTCATCGTCGCCGGGAACATCGTGGCGGGAGCCCACGGCGCGGCCGGCGAAGTCGGCCACATGGCGGTACACGATCGGCAGGGACCGCGCTGCAACTGTGGGCGCCGAAACTGTGTCGAGGCGTGGTGCTCGGGGATCGGTCTGGCGCGCCGGGCACGCGAGATCTGGCCCAAGGCGCGCCTCGCAGGTGGATCGCCTGCGCCACGGGATGCCGCCGCGGTCTTCGCTCTGGCGCGGCTGGGTGACGCGGAGGCCCTCGCACTCGTGGCCTGCGCACGCCATGCCTTCGCCGTCGGCATCGCGGCGTTGCTGGCGAGCCTCGACCCAGCCGTGGTCTCGGTGGGAGGCAGCGTCGGCCTGTCGGAGCCCGCGTTCGCCCGTGCTTCGTTTCGTGAGGCCACCCGCCTCGTCCACTGGGCAACGGGGCGGCGCGTCCGGCTGCGGCGTCCCCAGCTGGGCGGCAGGAGCGTGCTTGCAGGGGCCGCTGTGCTGGCCGTCCGAGCCCGTCGCGCTGCCGTTGATGGACCGATGCATGCCTGACCAGCGCGTTGCCATCGCGGCGCCCATCGCCTCCAACGCTGATCTCGACGCACACGCCGGCCTGCCACTCGCTCTGCGCGCTGGTCGGCTCCGGCTGGGCGCCGGGCTTCTCGTGGAGGAGGACTCGGTGCGGCAGCTGGCGGACATGAGGGACGTCGTGGCCGATGGCATCGGGCGCCGGGGTCGCCGGGTCGAGTATCGGATGCTGAATGGCGTCCGCCACCTCGATGACCATCACCTCAACGGCTTGCCGCTCCGCTACGAGCTCACCGCGATGGTCGGTCGAGCCATCGGATGGGAGGCGGCCAAGACGCTCGGGCACGTGCACGTGCGACCGCCGGGAGTCGCGACCGGCTACCCGGAGGTCGTCGAGGTCCTCCATGGTGAAGCAGGCTTCCTGATCCAGGACCTCGCGCCTGAGCGCCACGGACCCGTCGGCCGCTTCGCGTGGCTTGTGCGGGCCAAGCCGGGAGATCGGGTGGTCCTGCCCCCTGACCTCGCCCATGTGACCATCGACCTTGGCGCAGGACCGCTCGTCTTCAGTGACGTCATCGATCGCAGGGCGCGAGGCATCTATGAGGGTGTCGCGGCGGCCAGGGGGTTCGGGTGGTACGTGGCGGCGGACGGCGGTCTGAGGCCGAACCCGCATTACGCGACGCCGCCACATCTCGAGGAAGTCTCTGCCGCGGACTGGTCCGGTCCGGCACCTTCACCTCTGTATGCGTACTTTCGCGACGACCCTGCGCGCCTCCAGTGGCTCTCGGAGCCGGCGCGGTTCGAGAGCGTCGAACCGGTTCTCGCCTCGCGGATCGCCGATGCCCTGGGTTGATCGGATCGTTGCCGCGCAGCCCGGGCCGGTGAGGCCGTGCCGCCCGAGCCACCCGCCTTGACAGTGGCTCAGGTCGCGCGGCAAGTTACGGCGCAGGGAGTGGTCGGGCCACCTGGCGCCGCCGTCGAACAGTCTGACCCGACCGATAGAAGGAGGAGACCGATGCGATCTCGCACCCTAGTGACCCTGGCCCTGACCGGCGGGCTGATCCTCGGCTCGGCACCGGCCGTGCTTTCGCAATCAGAGCCGCTGCCGCAGATCCGGGTGGCGGTCTGGAGCGGCCCCGAGGCAGACAATCTGCGCAAGGTCGTGGAGGCCTACACGAGCGAGACTGGTAATCCCGTCGAGATCGACGAGATCGCCAGGGATGGCTATGACGCGGCGCTACGAACCTCCATCGTGGGTGGCGGCTCGGACTGGGACGTCGTCTACGCATCCGCGGACTGGCTGCCCGCGTTCATCGCCGCCGGAGGGTTGGCGCCCATCGACGAGTACATCGCCAGCATGCCGGCCGACTTCCTGGACATGGCCGACCTCGAGCCGGGCGTCTCCAACCTGACGTTCGACGGCAGCGTCTATGGCTTCCCGTCGGAAGGCGACACGGCCTGGCTCTTCTACCGCACCGATCTCCTCGCCGAGGCTGGCCTTGAGCCGCCCCAGACGATGGACGAGGTCCTTGCCGCGGCACAAGCATTGAATGCACCGCCCGACCGCTTCGGCATGGTCATCGGCTCGCGCACGGACGAGGCCTGGTGGGACTTCATGCACTACTTCTGGGCATTCGGCGGCCAGCTCTACGACCCCGAGACTCTCGAGGTCACTGTCAACGACGAGGCCGGGGTCGCGGCCCTGACCTTCTACTCGGACCTGCTCAGGACGCATGGCGTGGTTTCGCCTGACGTGACCACATACGGCTTCAACGAGATCCTCACGGCGCTCGCCCAGGACAAGGCCGCCATGGGCGTCGAGTGGATGGCCGCTACCCAGTCACTCACCGACTGCGAGCAGTCACCCCTCGTCTGTGACAAGCTCGCCTACGAGCTCATCCCGCCATCCGTGGCCGGCGAGTACGGTTTCGGCGGCAGCTCGTGGGGCTGGGTCATCCCCAGTGGCGCGGCCAACCCGGAGGCCGGCTACAAGTTCATCGAATGGCTCGTGGGCGGTCCCGGCGCCAAGTACTGGGCGCTCAATGGCGGTATCCCTTCCAACACGGCGGCGCTTGCCGATCCCGAGGTCGTGGCCGCTGTCCCGCAGTTCGAGTTGCTCGCCGAGGCCATGCCCTACCGGCACATCACGCCTCTGCTGACCACTTCCGACCAGATCGTGCTGGCCATGCAGGAGGCCGCGGCCGCAGCGGTGGCTGGAGCAAAGGAGCCCCAGCAGGCCCTGGACGATGCCGCCGCGTTGATCGAGAGCGCCCTCGTGGAGGGTGGCTACAAGTAGGCGCTCATCGAGGCCGCCGCTGCCGGTCAGCAGCGGCGGCCCGTACCCGGCCCGGCCGGACGACAGGTTAAGCGGGATGCGCGGCCCACGAGACCGGACGTGGGCGTTCCTGCTGCCCGCCTACGGCGCCATCCTGGCCGTCGTCGGCATCCCCGTCGCCTACAGTCTGTACCTCAGCTTCCACCGATGGAAGCTCACGACGTTCCAGGCAGGGGTGCCCTTCGTCGGCCTCGACAACTACATCCAGGCCGTCGGCGACGATGGCTTCTGGCACTCCCTGGAGCTGACCATCGGCTTCATGGTCGTGGCGCTCGTCGTCGAGCTCGTGTTGGGCATCGGGCTCGCTGTCCTCCTCGAGCAGGTCTTCAGGGGTCGCCGCGCCGTCCTCATCCTGCTGCTGTTGCCGATGTTCGTCACCAACGTGGTCATCGGCCTTATCTGGCGCATCCTGCTGAGCTACGACTTCGGCCTGCTCAACTGGTTGCTCTCGGTCCTGGGGTTGCCCAAGGTCGCCTGGCTCGGCGATCCCGGCCTGGCGCTCTGGTCGCTCGTGATCGTGGACGTATGGAATACCACCGCCTTCGTTGCCCTGCTCGTCCTGGCTGGGTTGGCTGCCGTTCCCGATGAGCCCCGACAAGCTGCGCGCGTGGATGGCGCCTCCGCGTGGCAGACGTTCCGACTCATCACGCTGCCGCTCCTCAAGCCGGTGATCTTCGTCGCCGTGGTGTGGCGCACCATCGACCTCTTCCGCATCTTCGACGTCGTCTACAGCCTCACCGGTGGCGGTCCGTACAACGCCACCGAGACCATCAGCGTCTACGCCTACAACCAGGGCTTCGCGTCGTTCAATCTGGGGTTCGCGTCGGCGATCTCGTACCTGATCATCCTGGCCCTGGCCTTCATCCTGGCCATCGAATACCGGCTCCTGGGCCGACGCGCGACATGACGTCTCGGAGCACATGAGGACACCGCGATGAGACGTTCGAAACGGGCGACCGCGACCGTCTATCTCCTGGTCGTCCTCGCCGTCCTGCTCTTCATGTTCCCCATCGCCTGGCTCTTCCTGACGAGCCTGAAGCCAAGCACCTTGACGTTCGCATACCCACCCGTGCTCGTCTTCGAACCCACGCTTCAGAGCTACCAGGAAGTGCTGGGGCAGTCCGACTTCCCGCGCTATCTCCTCAACAGCATCATCGTCGGCGTCCTGGCTACCGTCGTGGCACTGGCCATCGCCCTGCCCGCCGGTTACGCCCTGGCACGCATGCGTGTGAGGGGCCGGGGTGTCCTCCGAGCGGCCGCGCTCATCCCCCAGATGCTGCCGGCCATCGTCGTGGTCATCCCCCTGTACATGATCTTCCGCAGTAACGGCCTGCTCGACAATCAGCTCTCGCTGGCGTTCACATACCTCGCCCTGACCGTGCCCATCTCCGTGTGGATCCTGTCACGCTTCATCGAGGACCTGCCCGTGGAACTCGACGAGGCGGCGCTGGTGGATGGTGCGAGCCGCCTCCAGATCCTCGTGAAGGTGGTCTTGCCGCTCGTTCGGCCAGGACTCGCAGCGGCGGCGGTGCTGTGCCTGTTGTACACGTGGAACGAGTTCCTCTACGCACTCATATTGACCGGCCGGGATGCCAAGACCGCGCCGGTTGCCATCGTCGGCTTCATGACCAACAAGGAGATCTACTGGGGTCGCATGGCTGCAGCAGGGACCGTGGTCCTGGTGCCGGTCCTCGCCTTCGGGATCGTGGCCCACCGCCACCTGGTTCGCGGCCTTGTGAGCGGGTCGGGCCGCTAGGCGCCCAGCTTGAGTCTCGTCTGCCGTGACGAGCGAGGCCGCCAGTGCTTCGCTCGCGAGGAGGCCCGGCTCAGGTAGGCTCAGCGAGTGCCCGACCTTCGCTATGCCATCGACATCTGCCCCCTGGGTGCCCTCTCTGACCCACGTTCCATCGTTCGCCTGGCCCGGGCGGCCGAGGATTCCGGCTGGCATGGCCTGTCCATCTGGGACAGCCTCGGTCTCTCGATGGGCAGTAGCGCCGCCGACCCCTTCGTGGCCCTCGCTGCCGTGGCAGCCGCCACCAGCCGCCTGCGCCTCGTCACGTCGGTCGTGGCACTGGCGCGCCGGCGACCACAGCTGGTCATCCAGGCGGCCGCCACGCTCGACCAGCTCTGCGACGGCCGCCTCATCCTGGGGCTGGGCGCGGGCGAGGACGTGCCCGACTTCGAGTCCTTCGGCGAGTCGCACGAACGAGCCGACCGCATCGCCCTCATGGAGGAGAGCCTGGCCATCGTGGACGCCGGCCTGCGCGGCCATGAGCTCGAACACGAGGGCCCCAGGCTGCGCGCCAGTGGCGTCGTCCTGGGCCCCCGACCACTGCAGCGTCCGCGGCCGCCCATCTGGCTGGGAGCGCTGCGGCCGGGCGGCGTCAAGCGGGCAGCCGCCTGGGATGGCTGGATCGGCGTGGCCATGAGCGAGGACGGCAGCGGCATGGCCATGTCGGCAGAGGCCTTCGGGGATCTGGTAGGCGTGTGCCGGGCAGCGCGGGAGGCCTCGGGCAGGGCAGGGGAGCCCTTCGACGTCGCCATCCTCGGGCTCTCGGGCGATGACCGCCGGACCAGCACCGCCTTCGGGGCGGCCGGAGCCACCTGGTGGCTCGAATCGCTCTCGCCCATGCGCGGTACACCTGAAGAGCTGGAGGCTCTCGTGCGGCGCGGGCCGCCGCACTAGCCGACGATGGGGGAGAGCACGGCACTCGAGGCCTTCGCGCGGGTCCTGCCCATCCTGCTGCTCGTCGGCCTCGGCGTCCTCATCCGCCGTCGCGACTTCCTGTCGCCGGGCAGCATCGACGACCTGCGCAAGCTCATCCTCGGGATCACCCTGCCTTCGGCTCTCTTCCTGGCCTTCCTGCGTGTGGAACTGGAGCCGAAGTACGGGGTCATCGTGGTCAGCGTCTTCGCGGCCTGCATCGCGGTGCTGGCCATCGCCCCCTGGCTGCGCCGCGGGGTGCGCATCGTCCCCGACTCGATGCCGAACCTCATGGCCGGCTTCGAGGCTGGCATGCTCGGCTACGCGCTCTTCTCGGCGGTCTTCGGCGCCGCCGAGCTGTACCGCTTCGCCATCGTGGATATCGGCCAGGTGCTCTTCGTCTTCTTCATCCTGGCCACGGTGGTGACGATGCGGGCCAGCGGACGGCGACCGCCGCTCGCCGGCACGCTCGCCGCGTTCGTGCGCAACCCGGTCATCCTGGCCATCCTGGCCGGCATCGGCGGCAGCCTTGTGGGTCTCGATGAGACGCTCGATTCCCACCCCCTCGGGGAGTCCCTGCTCACCACGATCGGCCTGCTGGCGGCGCTCACGACACCGCTCATCGCCATCGTACTGGGCTATTCGACGTCCTTGCGCAGGGGCTCACTGCGCGACCCGGCCCGCACGCTGGCTGTCCGCCTGCCCATCTGGATCGGGCTGGCGCTCGTCTTCAACATCGTCGTCGTGGACGGCCTGCTCGGCCTGGACGCACTGTTCGGGGCCGCGGTCATGACCATGGCCATCCTGCCGCCACCGTTCGTGGTGC
>Ga0075304_1000344_pt1 | contig 10600 bp, 7 predicted proteins | sample Joice_CattailNLA_FD_120067 | JGI IMG/M metagenome (GOLD analysis project Ga0075304, IMG submission 120067) | Natural and restored wetland microbial communities from the San Francisco Bay, California, USA, that impact long-term carbon... | ecosystem: Environmental > Terrestrial > Soil > Wetlands ... | reverse complement strand
TGGAAGCCCATCGTCTACGCCACCGGCATCGATACAGGCGCTCTTACCGCGGGCACCGTGCTCCTGGACATCACCACCCCCTTCGGAACCGGCTGGGCGCCCAAGGATGCGGATTCGGTCGATCGGGGTCCCGTGCTCGTCCGCGAGGCCCTCCAGTACTCGCTGAACATCCCGGCCATCCGGGCCCTCCATCGGACCGGCATCAAGACCGTGCGCAAGTACGCCGTCAGGGCTGGCTTCAGCTTCATCAACGGTGACAAGATGCTCGATCAGGCCGGTCTGGCCGGGGCCCTCGGTACCGTGGAGGTGCGGCCCATCGACATGGTCGCTGCCTTCGGCGCCTTCGGCAACGGCGGCACGGTCACGCAGCCCCGCCACATCCTCAAGGTGGAGGACTCCAAGGGCAACGTCATCTACGAGGCCAAGGAGCCCATCACCAAGCAGGTCTGGAGCCCCCAGACGGCCTACATCATGGCGGACATCCTGAAGGGCAACACGAACCCTGCCGTCAACAGCGTCTGGGGTCCCATCTTCGAGCTGCGCAACACCAAGGACGGCAGCCTTCGCGAGATGGCCGTCAAGACCGGCACCACCAACAACCTCAAGGACTACTCGACCTACGGGTTCCTGCCCATGCCCAAGGCCAAGAACAAGCCAGCCCTGGCGGTCGGCGTGTGGTACGGCAACAGCGACAGCACGTCGCCCAATCTCAGCCGCCAGGTCTTCTCGATGGATACGGCGGGCCGCACGTGGCACGCCTTCGTGCGGGATTACACCAAGGGCTGGCAAGCTCCCAAGTTCCAGCGGCCTGCCAACGGCATCGTGGCCACGACCATCGACATGTACACCGGCGGCGCGCCCGGAGCCTGGACGCGCGGGACGCGTACCGAGCTGTTCGTCAAGGGCACTCAGCCGGGTGGCAAGAACGAGGTCGATCCGCCCGGTCTGATGTACTCCCAGGACTGCAGCACCTCGGTCGTCCAGCCGGCGCGAGCAGAGAACCCGGGTGCACCCGCTTCCTGGCTGGGGGCCGTCAACGCCTGGGCAGCCCGGGGCGGCCTGGGCACCAGCCAATGGGACAGTCGGGGCAGCTACTTCACGATGGCCGGCAAGTCCTCCTTCGGAGGGCCGGTCGCCTCTGGCACCAGCTGCTCTGCGGCTCCTCGTGCGACGACCCCCACCAAGGACGAGGAGGGAGACGACGAGGAGACCGGCACGAAGGACAAGCCGCAGGCTGCGCCTACCTGCCGACCAGGATTCGTCGACAAGCCGGCCGGCTGCGTCGTTCCCATCCAGTAACCGTCGACATATCCCTGCTCGCGTTGCGCGGCACACCATTCGCGGCTGGCGCCGAGCCCGTGCGCGAGCCCGGATAAGTCTCCGCGAAGCGCCGGGCGCTAGGCTGGCTCCATGTCGCTCGATGAGTACTGGCGTAAGCGTGATTTCGAGATCACCGCGGAACCACAGGGTGAGCGGCCGGGAGCGGAGCGGCGCAGCCTGCGTCGCTTCGTGGTGCAGCGCCACCGCGCCTCGCGCCTGCACTACGATCTCCGGCTGGAGCTCGGTGATGTCCTGGTCAGCTGGGCGGTGCCCAGGGGGCCATCCATGCGGCCGCTTTCGAAGCGGCGCGCAGCTCGCACGGAAGACCATCCCCTCGAGTACCTCGACTTCGAGGGCATCATCCCCGCCGGCGAATACGGCGGCGGTGACGTCATCGTCTGGGACCAGGGCACCTGGGAGCCAGAGGGCCTTGACGACCCCCTCGCATCCCTGGAGGACGGGGAGCTCAAGTTCTCATTGCGGGGGCAGCGATTGCGTGGCCGCTTCGTCATCGTCCGCACCAGGAAGGAGGACCAGTTCAGAGAGGACTGGCTGCTTATCCACAAACAGGATGAAGAGGCTGACCCGTACTGGGACATCAGGGACTACCCCACCTCCGTGGTGAGCGGCCTGACCAACGAGCAGATGGCCACGCGCAGGCCACCACCGGAAGAGACCGTTGCGGCTCGCTCCATGGCAGATGTGGACCTCTCAGCTGCCCGCCAGGTTCCACTGCCGCCATTCATCAAGCCGATGCTCGCCATCGGCATCGACCGCTCGTTCAGCGACCGGGACTGGCTCTTCGAGCTGAAGCTCGATGGTTACCGCCTCCAGGCCATCGTCCATGGCCACGCGGTGAGGCTGCGCACGCGCAACGGGGTGGACGCCGCACGCTACTTCCCGGCCTTCGCCGCCGCACCAGCCAACTGGATCGCTGCCTACGACGCCATCGTGGACGGAGAGATGGTGGCTCTCGATGAGAACGGTCGGCCCAGCTTCAGCCTTCTCCAGGACCTCGCTGGGCTGCGCGGTCTGGGCATCGCGCGCGGGGAGCGCGCATCGGGTCCTGATCGTGAGCAGGGGCATAGCGGGACACTCATCTATCACGCGTTCGACCTGCTCCACCTGGACAGCTGGGAGCTCCTGGCCGTCCCCCTCGAAGAGCGCAAGCGCCTGCTCCAGTTGGTCTTGCGCGAGCATCCCTCGGTGCGCTACGTGAGCCACGTCCTGGAGCACGGCGAGGACTTCCAGCAGGCCGTCATCGAGCAGGGCCTGGAGGGCAGCGTCGCCAAGCTGCGCGACAGCCGGTATCAACCGGGCAAGCGCTCCAGGTCGTGGCTGAAGATCAAGGCGCGGCGGGAGCAGGAACTGGTCGTCGTGGGCTACGAGCCTGGCCAGGGCAGCCATCGGGACCTGGGTGCACTGCTGGTGGCCACGCATGAGGCGGAGGGATGGAGGTTCGCTGGCCAGGTCGGCAGCGGCATGGACGCAGCCACGCGCAAGCTACTGCGTCAGCTCCTTGATGAGCACCCCCTGCGCGATCCACCGACGCCGGGCGTCCCCCAGTTCCCTGATGCTCGATGGTCGGAGCCGCGCCACGTCATCCGAGTCGTGTTCACCGAGTGGACGATCGACGGCCTGCTGCGCCAGGCCGTCTACAAGGGCCGGGAACCGGGCCGGGACCCCACCACCGTCTCCCGCGAGCAGGTGGAGCCGCTCTGGCGGATACGCCGGCAGCTGGCGAAGGACGGCAGGGACTCGGCATATCGAGCCGACGAGACGTCCCCCGCCGAGCCGGGCGGCCACGATGCCGCAGACCCTGGCGATCCGCCTGCCGCTGCGCCCTTCGGCGCGGCAGACCCTCCGTCGCCACGACGCACGCCCGCTGCCTTCGAGCTGGTGAGCGTGGACGGCCGGAGGCGCGCTCCTGCTGAAGCCGTGAGCAGGCCGGAGCTGGATGCCCTGGACGTCATCGACGGGAACGGACGCTGGGAGATCGGCGGCCACCAGGTGCAGCTGACCAACCTTGACAAGGTGCTCTTCCCTGCCGCTCGGCTGACCAAACGAGACCTCATCCGCTACTACACGACGATCGCCCCGGCCATCCTGCCCCACCTGCGGGACCGGCCCCTGAATGTGCACCGCTGGCCGGATGGCGTGGCCGGCAAGACCCAGTTCTGGCAGAAGCAGATCCCCAGTCATGCGCCGGCGTGGGTCGGTCGCTGGGACTACCCGGAGGCCGGTCGGGACCAGTCGCACACCTACGTGGTCGCTGACCGGGTGGCGACCATGGCCTGGCTCGCCAACCAGGCCGTGATAGACCTGCATCCCTGGACCAGCCGGCTGCCGGAGTACTGGCGGCCCACGTATGCATACATCGACATCGACCCGGGCGAGCGCACCAGCTGGCCCGAGGTGCTCACCCTGGCGCGTCTCTACCGCACGGCGCTGCAGCACCTTGGCGTGGAGGCTGCCCCCAAGGTCACCGGCAAGCGCGGCATCCAGATCTGGATCCACGTGCAGCCCCGCTACACGTTCGAGGACACTCGTGACTGGGTGGAGGCACTGTCGCGCGGTGTCGCCGCCGTGGTCCCGGAGCTGGTCTCGTGGGAGTGGGGCAAGGCGGACCGCGGCGGCAAGGCCCGCCTCGACTACACGCAGAACTCGCCGATCAAGACCCTCGTCGCACCGTACGCCGTGCGCCCGGTCCCTGCTGCCGCCGTGTCGGCGCCCATCACCTGGGATGAGCTGGATGACCCTACGCTGCGACCGGGCAAGTGGGACATCCGCACCATCGTGCCGCGCGTCGAGCAGCTGGGCGACCTGTTCAGCGCCGTCCTCGCCGACCCGCAGGAGTTGCCGCCCATCGCATGAATCGCCCGTAGAAGGCGCCGTCGCGGGGCCGGCCGTCGCGGGGCCGGCCGACGCGGGCCGCCCAACGGGGCCTTGCGCGAGCCTTGGGCTTGCGTCTGCGTCTTCCGCCGGAGCCAGATGCCATCACGTTCCGCTCGGAGGCCCGATCAGATAGGCCACGCGGCTGATACACCGCCGGGATCCGGAAGGACTGGATCCCGGGCACCTATCGGCCATCCCGGGCACCTATCGGCCATCCCGGGCGCTCTTTCGCAGCCCTTGACCCTCCACCCGGCCAGTGGCTTCAGGCAGCACTGGAAGGACGGGCGCGATCCCTCTCACGATCCCGCCGCGAGGAACATCGCGGCTGATCTGGAGGCCGGATGGGAAGCAGATCCGGTGGCCGATGTTCGGGCGCAGCGCACCAGTCGCCGCCCTCCAGGCAGGCTACGTGCGTCGGCTGACCGTTCGGGCGAGAACGAGCGAGCCGATGACGATGAGGATCACCGGCCAGAGCCTGAGTGCACCCTCCACATCGGTGCGGCTCAGCTGCACGAGACCGATGAGCGTAAGGATGCCGCCCGGGATGAGAGGCCACCAGTGGTTCTGGGGCAACCGGTAGATCGAACCAAGCACCCAGATGCCCAGGAAGCCGCCGGCGAGGGCCAGCATGAACACCCCGCTCTCGGAACCACCGCTCATGGCCGGCTCGAGGGCGATGCCGATACCGATCCCGGTCAGCAACGAGCCCGGCACCAGGAAGCCGTACTCGCGGCGCACCACGAACACGGCCAACATCGCCAGGCCGATGAACAGGGTCACGAAGCGGCCGATGTCCGGCTCCAGCTGGCCGGCCAGGAAGAAGAGGCCCAGGCCGGCGATGACGAGTCCGGCTACCAGCCCGCCTGGATCCCGGCGGGGGGTGGTCCTGCGGCGAGGCGTCGCGGGCGGTGCCGGTCCCATTCCCGTGGGCGGTGCCCCAGAGCCTGGCGGAGGCGCGGTCCCGGGAGCCTGACGACGGGCCGGCACCGGACCAGCCTGTGGCACGGGGATCCTCGGGCCCTGCGCCGGGGCGTTTGGCGGCCTCCCTGACCTCGGCGGGCGCTGCGGCGGCGGACCCCCGTATCCGAGAGGAGCACTGGGGTCGATCACGACGCCCATGCTGGCACGAGAGCGCGCCTCCCGCTCGGCTGTGGGACCATTGGCGCTCGCGGACCAGGTAGCAGGAGGTGCCGGAGAAGATGTCCAATCATCGTCGCACGGCGGGCGTGCTCGTCGGGGTCGTGAGCCTCGCGCTGCTCGCCGGCCCCATCGCCACGGTGGCCCAGGAAGAGTCGATGTCACCAGAGGAACCAACGACTGCGGCGGGGTCCATGGCACCGATGGCCGTGCTCGTCAGCGATGCGTGCCAGGCAGCAGCCATCGATGGCGACCTGGTCAACACCGGCCGTTTCACGGTCAGCACGGACAACCCCGCGTTCCCGCCGTGGTGGGCGGGCACCGTCCCCGAGGGATCAGACTGGGCCGACTACGGTGGCTACCCGCCCTCAGGAGAAGGCTATGAGTCGGCCATCGCCTACGCCGTGGCCGCGGCCCTGGGCTTCACTCCTGAGCAGGTGGACTGGATCGCCAAGGCGGCCTTCGGCCTTGCCTTCAAGCCCGGTGAAAAGGACTTCGACGTCCACCTCGGGCAGGTCTCCTACCGACCCAAGCGCGCGGAGCGAGTCGACTTCTCGGACTCCTACTTCGACGTGAACCAGGGCATCGTCGCGCTGGCAGACAACCCCATCAACCAGGCCGCCAGCATCGCTGACCTCAAGGAGTTTCGACTCGGCGCCCCGGTAGGCACTACCAGCCTGGAGATCATCGAGACCGTCGTCGAGCCGACGGCAGAAGTGCTGGCCTTCAAGGACGTTGCCGGGGGCACGAAGGCGCTCGCCAATGGCCGCATCGATGGCCTCGTGGTCGACCTGCCCACGGCCTTCTACATCCGGGACGTGGAACTGAACGACTTCGACACCCCGGAACCCGAGGGATCAGTGGCGGGCCAGATCGCCACGGATACGGGGGAACACTTCGGCATCGTCCTGGAAAAGGACAGCCCGCTGACGGCCTGCGTGAACGAGGCTCTCGCACTCATGAAGGAGAACGGAATCTGGCAGTCCATCTACGACAAGTGGATCAGCGAGTTGAACGACGCACCCTTCTTCGAGTGACGACCGGGACATCCCAGCGCCGGACATGACCGGCCCCGGGACGCTTGGCCAGGAGGCCATGCCCTCGGGCTCGCGCCGCTCACGACTCCTCGGCGGCCCCTACACGGGCAGCCGGGGAGTCATCGTGTCGATCATCAGCACGATCTTCGTGCTGGGCCTGGCCGGGCTGCTTATCGTCAACGCGCCCGGCTGGGAGGACTTCAAGGCATTCTTCTTCGACCCCGAGGTCTTCGCCTCGAGCTGGCCCAAGGTCCTACAGGCCTTCCTGGTCAACGTGAGGATGTTCCTGGTCGCGGAGTTCTTCGTGTTGATCTGCGGCCTGCTGCTTGCCATCATGCGCGGGCTACCCGGGCCCGTGTTCACACCCTTTCGCGGCTTCGCCATCATCTACGTGGACGTCTTCCGGGGTCTGCCGGCCATCCTCGTGGTCTATGTCCTGGGCTTCGGCATCCCGGGCCTGGGCATCGAGGGTGTGCCCACCGACGAGTTCTTCTGGGGCGTACTCTCCCTCGTGCTCCTCTACTCGGCGTATGTGTCTGAGGTCTATCGGGCAGGCATCGACTCGGTTCACCCCAGCCAGGAGGCCGCGGCTCGTTCGCTCGGCCTGACCAGGTTCCAGGCTCTGCGCTTCGTCGTCGTGCCGCAAGCCGTGCGCCGGGTCATCCCGCCCCTGCTCAACGACTTCATCGGTCTGCAGAAGGACACCGCCCTGGTCGGCCTGTTGGGTCTCGTGGAAGCCTTCCGCCGCGCGGACATCGAGGCAGCCGCGGCCTTCAACTTCACACCGTACGTGGCCACGGCCATCCTCTTCCTGCTCCTGACGATCCCGCTCTCACGCTTCGTGGACTGGCTGGTGGCCCGCGACCGACGGCGCCAGATGGCGGGTGCGAGATGACCGCGACGCCTGCGCCAGCAGCGCTCATCGGCGCCAGCGGGCGGAAGCTGGGCGGTGAGGCCCTGCGCATCGAGGGCCTCCACAAGTCTTTCGGCAGGCTCGAGGTCCTCAGGGGCATCGACCTGGTAGTGGCCGAGCACGAGGTCGTCTGTCTCATCGGCGCCTCGGGGTCAGGCAAGTCGACGCTGCTGCGCTGCGTCAACCTGCTTGAGCCCATCGATGCCGGACGTGTGGTCGTGGAGGGCCAGGAGATCACGGCGAGCGGCACCGACGTCGATCGCATCCGCCGACGCATCGGCATCGTCTTCCAGGCCTACAACCTCTTCCCGCACATGAGCGTGCTCGACAACGTCACCCTGGCACCGCGCAAGGTACTCAAGCTGGACAAGGCGGCGGCGCGAACCCTGGCCATGGACCTGCTCGAGCGCTTCGGCCTGACGGAGAAAGCGGAGCAGTATCCCGACCGCCTCTCGGGTGGCCAGCAGCAGCGTGTGGCCATCGTTCGGGCCCTGGCCATGAAGCCCGACCTGCTGCTGCTCGACGAGATCACGAGCGCCCTCGATCCTGAGCTCGTGGCCGAGGTCCTCGACGTCATCCGCGAGCTGGCCGAGTCAGGCATGACCATGATCATCGCCACACACGAGATGGGTTTCGCTCGCGACATCGCCGACCGCGTCTGCTTCCTCGACGCCGGGCAGATCCTCGAAGAAGGGCCACCGGTGGCCATCTTCGGCGACCCCCGGGAGGAGCGCACCAGGCAGTTCCTCGATCGCGTCATCCAGGCCGGGCGCATGGCTGGTGGCTCGAGCGGCTAGCCGGGAGCGGTGCGATGGAGCGCTGCCCCGGAGCGACGCCTTGTTCCCACCGCTCAGTCACCGTGGGGCTCTTCGCCCGATCCGGCTGGCCTCTTGTGCCTCGAGTCGGGGATGACGTCACCGGTCTGAGCGTGGCCCGGGGACGGCAGAGGCCCGGCGTCGCCACCCTCCACGGTGAGCGGCGTCTTCGAGTCTCACCCTGAATGGGTGGCGGGGACACCGCGCGCCCGGGGACACCGCGCCTGGGCCACGACCTCCGCGACCACGTGCGGCTGGATGCGCAGAGCCGTCCGATGCGCCGAGCTACGGTACTGGCGCGACAGGGCTAGAAACGTTTACAGTACGCCGATGACCGCGCAGAGTTCGCAGCTGACGACCCCTGGACCGCGCCCGCACGCCGAGGTCACTACCCCCTTGCGCGGCGAGTGGATGACGCCGCGACGGCGCTTCCTTTCTGCCCTCTACCGCGGTCGCGTGGATAAGGTCCCGGCCTGCACCCTCAGTTCGTGCGTGACCGTCGAGCTCATGGACATGGTCGAGGCGCCCTTCCCGGAGGCGCACCTGGATGCGGAGTTGATGGCGCGCCTCGCAGCCACCGTCCACGAGGTGTTGGGCATGGACACGGTGATGCCCGTGTGGCACTCGCAGCTGGAGTCCGACGCGCTGGGCGGCGACACCGACTGGGCCGAGAAGGACAACTGGCCCTCACCCTCGAAGTTCGTCATCAGCGAGCCCGAGCAGGTCAAGGTCCCGGCCGACTTCCGCGAGCAGCCCACAATGAAGACCGTCACCGAGGCCATGCGCCTGCTGCGGCGGCGCTACCCGGACGTGGCCATCGTGGGCAAGGTCTACGGGCCCTGGTCGGTGGCCTACCAGATGGTCGGCATCGAGTCGTTCCTCATGGATACCATCCTCGATCCTGACAAGGTGCGCCGCTATCTCGACGCCTTCCTGCCTGCCTGCATCGACAGCGCCCAGGCCCAGTTCGAGGCCGGGGCCGACGCCGTCATGTGGGCCGACCACACCACGGGCGACCTGTGCAGCGCCGAGACGTATCGTGATTTCCTGCTCGAGATGCACCAGCGCATCACCCAGGAGATCGGCGGGCCCGGCATCTTCCACTGCTGCGGCAAGACCATCGACCGCGTCCACCTCTTCGCCAACGCCGGCTGGGACTGCTTCCACTTCGAGTCCCAGGTCGACGCCCGGGAAGCACGGGTGGCGGCCGGCGAGCGCATGAGCCTCTTCGGCAATCTCAACAACCCCACCCTGCTCTACCAGGGCACGCCCGAGCAGGTCTACCAGGCCTGCTGGGAGCTCATGGACGCCGGGGTCGATGGCCTCGCGCCGGAGGGCTCCGTGCCGCTCATCACCCCCAAGGAGACATTGCAGGCCATCGCCAAGGCCGCGGCCGACTGGTCAGCCGAGCGCCGCGGCGAGGGCCAGTTCGCCGTCAAACCACCTGACGCCGTGGCCGTAGCGGCCGACTGACGAAGCACCGTATCCAAGGAGAACGAGGAGGAACGATGGCCGACCTGGAGCGCCTGCAGCTGGCAGTCGAGATGGGCGACCGCGACACGGCGGTGGCCGTCACCGAGGAGGCCATCGCCGAGGGTATCCCGCCGCTGGAGATCCTCGAGCCCATGACCGACGCCATGGGCGTGGTCGGCGAGCGCTTCAGCCGCCAGGAGATCTTCGTGCCCGAGATGCTCATCAGCGCTCGCGCCATGAAGGGCGCCATGGCGCTCCTCGAGCCACTCCTCGTCGGGTCGGGACACCGGCCCGACAAGGTCGCCGTCATGGGCACCATCAAGGGCGACCTCCACGACATCGGCAAGAACCTCGTGGCCATGATGCTCAAGGGGGCCAACTTCGAGATCATCGATCTGGGCACCAACACGCCGGCTGACGAGTTCCTGGCCGCCGCCCGGGAGCATCAGGCCGACCTCATCGGCATCAGCGCACTGCTGACCACGACGATGGGCAACATGCGCGGCGTCATCGAGGCCGTCCGCGCCGCCGACGACCTGCCCGATCTGCGCGTCATCGTCGGCGGCGCCCCGGTGACGCTCGATTTCGCCACTCAGATCGGCGCCGACGGCTGGGCGCCCGACGCTGCCTCCGCCGTGGACGTGGCCAAGGCGGTCGTGGACACAGCGCGCGGACGGACGACCCTCTCAGGCCTCATCCACCCCGACGTCATCGCGGCCGCTCGAGACACCGCCGCCGCCTAGCCTGGCCTCGGCAGGCCCAGACGTCGTGGCCATCCGCTCGAAGCGCGCGAGCGATGTGTCGACCCGACAGGTTTCGCGTCGAGGAGCAGGCGCAGCACCGCTGCTCGCCGTCGAACGCGACCTGGATGAACGGATGGAGCGCCCGCATCTCCTCAGTGGGCCGGCGATTCGCGGGTGAAGGAATCTGTGACGTCGTCGGGCTAGGCATCCCGATAGGCCATCACCACGCGGACTTGTCGCTCACTGTGGTGCGTCTCCGCCACGAGC
>Ga0075304_1000342_pt1 | contig 10652 bp, 9 predicted proteins | sample Joice_CattailNLA_FD_120067 | JGI IMG/M metagenome (GOLD analysis project Ga0075304, IMG submission 120067) | Natural and restored wetland microbial communities from the San Francisco Bay, California, USA, that impact long-term carbon... | ecosystem: Environmental > Terrestrial > Soil > Wetlands ... | reverse complement strand
GTGGGAACGCGCCTGTCCCGTGGGAACGCGCCTGTCCCGTGGGAACGCGCCTGTCCCGTGGGAACGCGCCTGGCCCGTGGAACGTGCCGGTTCCAAGGGAGTGCACCTGTCCCGTGGAATGCGCCTGGCCCGTGGGAACGCGCCTGGCCCGTGGAACGTGCCGGTTCCACGAGAGTGCACCTGTGCCACGGGAACGCGGCGATGGGCCGCGACGTCACCTACCGGGCGGATCGTCGTCGCTGGTTCAGAACCCCTGCTTCGCCAGCCACTGGCGGTTGGCGGTGTGCAGCGCCAGCAGGGCCTCTGGCGTGTCAGTTGGCTTGAGGAAGCGATCCTGCTCCACCACGAGCCAGCCTTCCCAGGCGCGTGCCTTGAGCGCCTCGAGGAAGGTGTCGAGACCGGCCGTGCCCTGTCCGAGCTGGCAGAAGACGCCCCTGTCCCAGGCCTCCATCAGGCCGCCACCGGAACGACAGACCTCACCGAGCACCTCAAGGTCACAGTCCTTGATGTGCACGTGGCGCACGATGTCGCCGTAGCTCTCCAGCAGCTCGAGCGGGTCGGCACCGCCGAAGAGGGCGTGGCCGGTGTCGAGGCACATGCCCACGATCGAGGTGTCGAGGGCATCGAAGACGGCGTGGATCTCCGAGGCCGACTCGCAGTAGCTCCCGGCGTGGAAGTGGAGCACGGGATCGAAGCCGCGCTCGCGGCATACCTCGCCGGCGCGCTGGATATTGTCGATGAGAGTCCCGAAGCGGTCGGCCGACAGGGCAGCCTCCGGGTGCTCCGGGATCTGGCCCGCCCAGCGCATGCGCTCTGGCTCCAAAGAGGCATCGGCGAGGACCGCCTTGGGCATGACAGCGTCGGGGTGACCGGCGGCCAAGAGGTCCAGGACATCGGCCATCGTCGCGCGGTCCTCGGCAGCATGCTCGGCACGGCTGAAACGTTGCGGCAGGAAGGCCCCCACCAATGACAGGTGGCGCGACGCCAGGCGCTCGCGCAGCTGGCCCGCGTCACCGAGGAAGCCGGGTGGACCCAGTTCCGTGCCGGCATAGCCAGCCGCGGCCATCTGATCGAGCATGGCCTCTGGCGCCAGTTGCAGCGGGTCGCCCTCCGTCTTTTCGAAGACGCCCCAGGAGACTGGCGCCGCCGCCACCCTGATGGAGCCGTGATCATTCGAGCCGATCGAACCGTTCATGGATACCCCCAGTCAGACGAAAGAGCGTTCCCGCGCCAGGTTGGCCTCGTACTCGCGACGGGCAGCCTGGACACGGGGAGAGGTGGAGACTTCAGCCACCGGCACGTCCCACCAGCTGTCGTAGCCCGGCACCGACGGTTCCGGGTTCGTCTCCACGACGATGACCACGGGCCCACCGCGCATCCCGGCCGCCGCGTCCAAGGCCGCGGCCAGCTGCCCGGGTGTATCGGCGCTCATGACACGAGCTCCCAGGCTCGCGGCATTGGCGGCGAAGTCGATGGGCAGCACCTCGCCGGTGAAGGTACCGCTGCCGGGGTCGCGCACGCGGAAGGCGTTGAAGGGGTTGTCCCCGCCGCAGACAGCACTCAGGTTAGCGATGCACTGGAAGCCATGGTTGTCGAGCAGCACGATGGTCATCGAGATGCCTTCCTGGCAGGCCGTGGCGATCTCGTTGGCAAGCATGAGATACGAGCCGTCGCCGACCATGACGTAGGTCCGTCGCTCGGGTGCGGCCATGGCCACGCCGAGCCCGCCAGCGATCTCGTAGCCCATCGTGGAGTAGCCGTACTCCATGTGGTAGCTGCCGGGTCCCGTAGCACGCCAGATCTTGCCGAGGTCGCCGGGCAGGCCCCCGGCAGCGCAGACGACGACGCCATCGTCGCCGGCGGCTTCGTTGACGAGGCGGATGGCCTCGGGCTGCGAGACGTGCTCGTCGGCCGAGAGGTGGCGCACCCGCTCGACCTCGTCGTTCCACTCGAGGCGCATCTGCTCGATGCGCTCCAGGCGCTCCGCCGAGGCGCCCTCCCAGCCACGTGCGTTGAGGGCGGCATGCAGCTCCTCGAGCGTGACGCGGGCGTCGCCCAAGAGCGGCAGCGCCGACGCCTTGGAGGCGTCCATCTCAGCCACGTTGATGGCCACGAAGCCGACGCCGGGGTCCTGCCACGAGCTCCAGCTCATGGTCGGGAAGTCGGAGAGGCGAGTGCCGATGGCGATGACCATGTCAGCGTCGCGGGCGACGGCGTTGGCGGCCAGCCCGCCGGCCGAGCCCAGCGCACCGAGCTGGAAGGCATGATCCCAGGGCAGCGCTCCCTTGCCAGCCTGGGTCTCGCTGACGGGGATTCCGAAACGCGTCGCGAAGGCGTCCAGCGCCTCGCTCGCGTCACTGTAGATGACGCCGCCACCAGCCACGATCATGGGCCTCTCCGAGGCGGCGATGCGTTCGGCCGCTCGGGCCACTAGGTCCCGGTCGGGGCGGGTCCGCGCGATCGACCAGGTCCTGGGCGCGAGTAGGTCCTCCGGCCAGTCGAAGGCCTCGGCCTGCACGTCCTGGGGCAGAGCCAACGTGACCGCGCCTGTCTCGGCCGGTGAGGTGAGCACGCGCATGGCCGCCGGCAGCGCGTCGATGAGCATCTCCGGCCGCTCGATGCGGTCGAAGTAGCGCGACACCGGCCGCAGCGTGTCGTTGACCGAGACATCGCCGGCCTCCGGGCGCTCGAGCTGCTGGAGGACGGGCTTGACGCGTCGGGTGGCGAAGCGGTCCCCCGGCAGGAGCAGCACGGGCAGGCGGTTCACCGTGGCGTTGGCGGCGCCGGTCACGAGGTTGGTGGCACCGGGTCCGATCGACGTGGTGCAGGCGAAGGTGCGCAGGCGACGACTCTGCTTGGCGAAGGCGGCGGCCGTATGCACCATGGCCTGTTCGTTGCGCGACTGGTAGTAGCGCACGCTGTCCTGGGCTGCCTCGAGGGCTTCGCCCATGCCGGCCACGATGCCGTGTCCGAAGATGCCGAAGACGCCCTCGAAGAAGCGCTGCTCTCTGCCATCACGCTCAACGTGCTGGTTGGCCAGCCAGGTGACGATGGCCTGGGCCACGGTGCGACGTGACATGCCGTCCCTCCTCTCGTACCTGTTGCCCGACCCAGTCAGGACGTCAACTCTTGACGTCCGGGTCGGGGATGAGGAGGTCGTCGATGGTGGCGACGAGCTCCCAGTACGAAGCGATGAAGGCGCGCAACGTGCGCATCGTGGCGCCATAGGTGTCGAATTCGGAGAGGCTCAGGCCATCGGGCTCATAGGCCTTGACGAACTCGGGCACCCGCGCTTCGAGCTCCGCCACGTGCTCGGCCGGGACCTGATCGTTCCAGCGGTCCTTGACCTCCACCGCCGAGGCGTTGAAGAGGCGCTGCCAAGGGGCCGGGATGGTCATGGAGACGTCGCCCCCGATGAGCTCCGACCAGTGCAGATGGTGGCGGTAGGCCGCCGCCAGCAGACGGGGCCGATGCCCGCGCTCCTGGTACAGGGCTGCCGCCCGCTTGAACACGGCGATGCCGGCCCAGTCGGCCGCGGCGGGGTCGATGATGATGCCGTCGCGCTCGCAGGACTTCTTCACCCAGTCGTCGGTGCGGCCGATCATGATCGTGCACACGGGTGACATCCAGGACGTGTCGAGGCCCTCCGCCTCGCGGCGCGACAGGGCGCGATCCACGGCCGCCCCGACGGCCAGTGCCTGCGACACCGTGAATGAGACCGTGGCGTTGATGCTGATGCCCTCATAGGTGGCCTGCTCGATCGCCTCGAGGCCAGCGGACGTGGCCGGGAACTTGACCTGGACGTTGGGCGCCAGGGTGTCGAAGTGGCGGGCCTGCTCGAGCATCTGCTGGGGCGAGCGGTTGAAGGTGGGGTTGATCTGGATCGAGAGACGCCCCTTCCTGCCGTGCTCGCGCTCGTAGATGGGCTCCAGCATCTTCCAGCCCCGGATGGCCATCTCCTCGATGACCTGCCAGGTGACCTGCTGGTCTGTCCAATCGGGATGATCGGCGGCGATCTGCTTCACGCGGGGTGCCCAGACGTCCCATTCCTGCTTCATGACCGTGCCCACGATGGTCGGATTCGAGGTCGCTCCTACGGCACCGTTATCGATGGCGTAGGCGAGCTCCGCGGCATTGCAGGAGTCGTTCCAGTAGTCCGTCGGGTAGTCGGTGGCGGTGCGCAGCAGTGGTGTGGCCAGCTTGGTCGCCATGGGGGTCACTCCTTGTGATTCGCCTAACGTGGGGCTGCTGGGTCCCAGTCCATCAGCCAGGCATGGTCCGGGTCGAGGGTGAAATGCCATGCCCGATGGGGGCCAGCCATCACGTTCAGGTAGTAGGCATCGTAGCCCGGTGCCGCCGCCACCGGGTGGTAGCCCCTGGGCACGAGGACGACGTCGCGATCACGGGGTGCCAACGACTCGTCGAGGCTGCCATCGGCCGAGTAGACGCGGGCGAAGGCCCAACCTTCGGGACGAGCGAAGCGGTAGTAGTAGAGCTCCTCGAGATAGGCCTCGCGGGGCGGGTCCTCCGTGTCGTGCTTGTGGGGCGGGTAGCTGGACCAGTTACCTGCCGGAGTGAAGACCTCGAAGAGGATGAGCCGCCCGGCCTCGGCACTCGGCGGCAGGAGATGGTGGATGCGCCGCTCCGTGACACCGGAGCCTCGTGTCTCGACGTGGATGTCGGAGGGCCCGATGAGGCGCGTGACCCGCGCCTCCGCAGCTGGTGCGTCGGCCAGGATGACGGTTGCCCTCGTTTCGGCCTCGATGTGGACGTCGCTGCCCGGGGCCAGCAGCAGCAGCTGCGGCGGCGGGCCCTCGAAGACGTCATCGCGGCTGGCTAGCGATGAGAAGCGCTCTCCGCCCGCGACCACGGTCACGCTGCCCTCCATGACGATGACAGCCAGCTCGCGATCGTCAGCCGGCCTGGCCACGACGTCGCCGCCAGCGAGGGAGTGCTCCGCGAAACCCACGTATCGCCATGCGGCGTCCGCCGGTCGGATGTCATGGACGGGACCGCGACCGCCAGGTGACGCATGCCGCAGCAGGCTGGCCGCGATGCCCGTCCCCGTCTCCATCCCTGCTCCCTCCCGGCGCCCCGCGGAGCACCGTCCCTGTGTACTCGACACCACGCCAGTTGACATGGCTTCTACTCAGTCCCCATGATACGTGGTGCGCGTAATCGTTTACAGACGACCTGCGAGCGACTCAAGGCAGCTGAGCAGATGCCGCGCACGGAGGAGGGAGCACTCGTGAGGATCGGGCTTCTTGGCGCCGGCCGTATCGGCAGCATGCATGGCGATGTGCTCTCGGCCATCGACGAGGTCGACGAGCTGCTCATCGCCGACCCCGCTACAGGAACGGCGGAGGCGGTGGCGGAACGGCTCGGGGCCTCCGTAGCCTCGGTCGAGTCTGTGCTCGCCGAAGCCGACGCTCTCGTCATCGCCGCGGCGACGGATGCCCACGCGCCGCTCGTCCGGGCTGGATTGGAGCGCGGCATCCCCATCTTCTGTGAGAAGCCCCTCGCGGCTGACCTCTCCGATGCCATCGTACTGGCCGCACAGATTGAGCGAGCAGGCACGCCCTTCCAGCTGGGCTTCCAGCGGCGCTTCGATGAGGGCTTCCTCGAAGCCAAGCGCATGGTCGACAGCGGTGATCTGGGCACGCTCTACTGCGTGCGCATGGCCGGGCACGATCCCGCGCCGCCGCACGAGTCGTACATCCCCGTCTCGGGCGGGTTGTTCCGGGACTTCTCGGGGCACGACTTCGACGCCCTGCGCTGGCTCACGGGCGACGAGGTCGTGGAGGTCTACGCCGACGGATCCGTTCGTGGCTTCCCGGTCTTCGCCAAGTACGACGACGTGGATACCGCCGTGGCGACCCTGCGCATGGCCAGCGGCGTGCTCGCGGTCATGACCGTCTCCCGCCACGATCCGCTCGGTTATGACATCCGCACCGAGCTCTTCGGGTCCAAGGACAGCATCAGCGTCGGGCTGGGACCTCGCCAGCCCCTCCGCTCCGTGGAGCCCGGCGTGCCGCCGCCTGCCGGACCTGCCTGGCCCAACTTCCAGGCCCGCTTCGCGGATGCCTATCGCGCGGAGATGCGCGGCTTCTTCCGTGTCGCGCGAGGTGAGGTGGAGACAGCTTGTACGGCTCGCGACGGGGTAGAGTCAGCCCGTATCGCCGAGGCCGCGACGATGGCCCTCAAGGAGCATCGAACCGTCAGACTCGAGGAGATCCCAGCGTAGCGAAGGAGGTGGCCAGCACAGAGCATCCGACGACGTGACCCATCCCATCTAGAGTCCGGCGGTGCAAGGACCGCCAGGGAGGAGTGATCACAGAGATGCGCATCAAGAAGGGCCTGGCAGGCCTCATCACCATCGCGCTGCTCAGCGGTGCGGCCCTCGTACCCGCGACCGCGGTCGCCCAGGATGACGACATCCGTATCGAGATCGTCAGCCACGGTCAGGCGTCCGACCCCTTCTGGTCCGTGGTCCAGAATGGCGCCAACGCTGCCCGCGATGCCATGGGTGTGGAGGTCAACTACACGGCCCCGCCCACCTTCGACATGGTGGCCATGTCCCAGCTCATCGACACGGCCGTGGCTTCCCAGCCTGACGGCCTCGTCGTCTCGCTTCCGGATGCTTCGGCGCTTGGCCCCTCGATCGAGGCGGCCGTCGCGGCTGGCATCCCGGTCATCTCCATGAATTCGGGCTCTGATGTCTACAAGGACCTGGGCATCCTGGCCCACGTCGGTCAGACCGAGTACGAAGCAGGCCTCGGCGCCGGAGCGCGCATGGCTGCCGCGGGTGTCACGAAGGCCATCTGTGTCAACCAGGAGGTCGGCAACGTGGCCCTCGACCTGCGCTGCCAGGGCTTCGCCGACGGGCTCGAGGGCATCCCGTCCGAGGTCGTCGCAGTCGACCTGGCCGATCCGGCCGGAGCGCAGGCCACGATCGAGTCGACGCTTTCGGCCGATCCTGAGATCGACGGCGTCCTGACGCTCGGCCCCACCGGCGCTCTCCCGGCGCTTGCGGCCCTGGAATCCATGGGCATGGCCGGCGAGATCGCCCTGGCCACCTTCGATCTCGCCCCAGAGGTCCTGCAGGCGATCGTGGATGGCACCATGCTCTTCGCGGTCGATCAGCAGCAGTACCTGCAGGGCTACCTGCCGGTCGTGATGCTGACGCTGTACAACCGCTTCGGCGGCCTCATCCCGGGCGGCGGCGGCATCGTGCTCACGGGCCCCGGCTTCGTGACCGCTGACAACGCCGCGGCGGTCATCGAGCTGTCCGCACAGGGCATCCGTTAGGCAGAGCCTGGAAGGAGGGGCAGGCCGAACGAGCCGGCCCCTCCTTCGCCCTTTCCGCTCCGGTCCGCAGGGACCGCACGAGGGAGGACGAGAGCGTGACCCGATCGGCCAAGCCAGACGAGCGCGTCCGCCGGCGCCGCTCATGGCAGCGGGCCTTGAGCCGGCCGGAGGCCGGGGCCGTCCTGACCACGGTCATCGCGCTTCTCGTCTTCACTTGGCCCCTTTGGGACTGCCTGGCTGATCCGCAGGCCTGCTTCGCGCGCGGCTTCCTGACCCCACGCGGCATATCCAACTGGCTGGAGGTCGGCGCCCAGGTGGGCATCCTCGCCGCGGCCGTGAGCTTGCTCATGATCGCCGGCGAGTTCGACCTCTCCGTGGGCTCCATGATCGGGGCCGCAGGCATGGTGCTGGGACTGGGCATGTCGGAGTTCGGCCTCTCGCCGCTGGTGGCGGCGCTGGCGGCCATGGCCTTCGCCCTTGCGGTCGGCTTCCTCAATGGCTGGCTGGTGACGCGGACCGGCCTGCCGTCCTTCATCGTCACCCTGGGCATGCTCTTCCTCTTGCGCGGCGTGACGATAGGCACGACGAGGCTCATCACCGGGCGTACCCAGGTCGGCCAGCTCGACCGATACACCGAAGACGACCCCTTTGCAGCCCTCTTCGCGGGCGACATCATGATCGGCGAGTTCACGATCCCGGCCTCGGTCATCTGGTGGCTCCTGCTCACAGCCCTGGCCGCCTGGGTCCTCTTCCGCACCACGTTCGGCAACTGGATCTTCGGGACCGGCGGCAACACCACTGCGGCCCGTAACGTGGGCGTCCCGGTCCGGGGCGTCAAGATCTCCCTGTTCATGGCCACGGCCGGGTCGGCGGCACTGCTGGCCATCATCCAGGTGTTCACCGTCAGCTCAGCCGATGTGCTGCGAGGCGAGCAGAAGGAGCTCGAGGCCATCGCTGCATCCGTCATCGGCGGCACCCTCCTCACGGGCGGCTATGGCTCACCCATCGGAGCCTTCTTCGGGGCCATGACCCTGGGCATGACCAAGGTGGGCATCCCGCTGGCCGGCCTGGCATCCGACTGGTACTTCGCCATCCTCGGCGTCGTCCTGCTGGTCGCCGTCCTGCTCTCCAATGAGGTGCGGCGGCGCGGCACTGGAGTCCGCTCATGACGACCCCCTCGACGACGGATCGGTCTGACCTGCCCCGCGCCGCTGCAGCCCTCGACACTGCTGCGCCCCTCATCGAGGCCCGCGACCTGACCAAGTACTTCGGCAGCGTCATCGCCGTCAAAGACGTCTCCGTCACCGTTCGCGCAGGCGAGGTGGTGTGCCTCCTCGGAGACAATGGGGCCGGCAAGTCCACGCTCATCAAGATGCTCTCCGGGGTGCATCCACCAGACAGCGGCACCATCCTGCTCGAGGGCAAGGAGGTGACCCTGGCCTCGCCGCGCGATGCGCTCCATCGCGGCATCGCCACGGTCTACCAGGACTTGGCCATGTGTCCGCTCATGAGCGTCTCGCGCAACTTCTTCCTGGGCAATGAGCCGACCAGAGGCTGGGGGCCCTTCAAACGGTATGATGCCGCGACGGCCGACCGCATCAGCCGGGAGGAGATGCTCAACATGGGCATCGACCTGCGCGACGCGACCCAGGCCGTGGGGACGCTCTCCGGCGGTGAACGTCAAACGGTGGCTATCGCCCGAGCCGTGCACTTCGGCGCCAAGGTCGTCATCCTCGACGAGCCCACCTCCGCACTCGGCGTGAAGGAGGCTGCCATCGTGCTGCGCTACATCGTGGCGGCGCAGGCGCGGGGCTTGGGCATCATCCTCATCACTCACAACGTCAACCATGCCTATCCGGTGGGCGAGCGGTTCGTCATCCTCGATCGAGGCCAGCAGGTCGGCACGTTCGCGAAGGAGGAGCTGCCCCGTGACGAGCTCCTCAAGCTCATGGGTGGCGGTGAGGAACTCGACCGACTCAGCCACGAGCTGGAGGAATACGCGGCCGAGGTCGAGTCCCAGGAGGGCTCACGAATCGAGGGTGAAGCGCCCGAGGCCTAGGATGCGCGCCCCGGAGCATGCCAGCAGGTCCGCGACCATCCGCGACGTCGCCGCCAAGGCGGGTGTTTCCACGGCTACCGTCAGCCGCGCCCTGCGCGGCCATGCCAGCGTCGATCCGGACACGAGACGACGGGTCGAGGATGCAGCCCGGTCGCTACGCTATAGGCCTTCGAGCGTGGCGCGCTCCCTCAAGCTGCGCCACACCGACACCCTCGGGCTCATCGTCACCGACATCGAGAACCCCTTCTTCCCCCAGGTGATCCGGGCCGTCGAGGATGCCGCGAGAGGACGTGGCTTTGCCGTCGTCCTGGCAGATGGTCGGCGGGAGCCGGAGCGCGAGATCCGCTCGTTGGAGAACCTCGCCGAGCGCCAGGTCGACGGTCTTCTCATCGCCAGCTCAGCGCTGACCGAGCGGCACCGCGCCTGGATAGCTGAGCGACCCAGCCCGGTCGTCATCATCAACGGTGAGTCGCGGCTGCCCTCGGTGCCGGCCGTCCTCTCCGACAACGTGGCCGGAGGTCGGCTGGTGGCCGAGCACCTCATCGGCCTGGGCCATCGACGCATGACCTACCTGGCCGCGCCGGCCGGCCTCAACGTGGCCGTCAGCGAACGCCTCCGGGGTGTGCGCTCCGTGCTCCGGGGGACGGACATCCCCGCCGGGTCACTCGACCGCGTCGACGGCGACGGCGGGGTCGAGGGAGGCGAGCAGGCGGCGCGCCTGGCCCTCCAGCGTCGCCCGGAGAGCACGGCGCTCATCTGTTACAACGACCTCACCGCCGTGGGGGCTCTCCGGGCCCTGCGATCGCTTCGTCGCCGCGTACCGGAGGATGTCAGCGTGGTCGGCTTCGACGACATCGAGCTGGCACCGTACGTGGTGCCAGCCCTCACGACGGTGCGCCAGGACGTCGCCGCCATGGCCGCATGGGCCGTGGAGACCCTGCTCGCACTCATCGCCGACGCATCGAGCCCGGCGAGGCCCGAGGGGGATGCCGCCTTGACGCCACCTCGCGAGCGCGTCCCCGTCCGGCTCGTGGTCCGTGAATCCACGGGGCCGGCCAGCGTGGCGATGTCATGACCGTGTACGCCGACATGTCTCCGCCAACCTGCTATCTCCGCCAACCAGCCATCTGGTCACATGTCCGTCTGGAGCGCGTTGGCCAGAAACAGGGGCCCAGCTGGCTGCGCTCCAATGCATGATCATGCACAATGGCCCCCAATCGACGCACGTATGCATCGGCCAGAGCATAAGTACTCACACCTTCGTCGCCAGCGCCATCCCCATGGT
>Ga0075304_1000341_pt1 | contig 10662 bp, 9 predicted proteins | sample Joice_CattailNLA_FD_120067 | JGI IMG/M metagenome (GOLD analysis project Ga0075304, IMG submission 120067) | Natural and restored wetland microbial communities from the San Francisco Bay, California, USA, that impact long-term carbon... | ecosystem: Environmental > Terrestrial > Soil > Wetlands ... | reverse complement strand
CTCGAGGCTGGCCGGCAGCACGGGCTGGGCCTCCGGCTGCATGCCGACCAGTTGCAGCGCTCGGGCGCGGCCCTGCTGGGGGCCGAGATCGGCGCTCTCTCGGTCGACCATCTCGAGCACGCCAGCGATGAGGATGCCCGGGTCCTGGCGGGCAGCCCAACGGTCGCCACCATCCTGCCCGGGCCGGCGCTGCTCCTGGGCACTCCGATGCCGCCTGTCCGCGCACTCGTGGAGAGCGGGGTCGTCATGGCCCTCGGCAGCGATGCCAACGCCGGCACGTTCGGGGTGCCTTCGATGCCGCTGGCCATCGGGCTCGCGGTGGCGGTCGGCTTCAGCGTCGACGAGGCCGTCTGGGCAGCCACGGCCGGCGCCGCCGGGGCTCTCGGCCTCCACGGGACCGTCGGCCGTATCGTCCCAGGGACACGTGCCGACCTCGTGGCCTGGGACGCCGAGCACGAGGGGGCGTTCGCGCTGCGGGTCGGGACGGTCGCGCCCCTCCGGCGCTGGTTCGCCGACGAGGCCGATGGAGCGGACGACAGCTAGCCCGAACACAGAGCCAGCCCTGGTCCCGCGGTCGTCTGTCCCGCCCGATGGCCGGTTACCACCGCGATTCGGTCGGCCGGGTTCCACGTGTACCGATCCGAAGGGGCGCCTCTTCGTTTCCCACCGATCAGTCACGGGAGGACTGTCGGGCCGATCCGACCGACGGCCAGTCCTCCGACGCCAGACGTGGGCCAGCCATCCGAGCGTGGACGCGGCTGTGGGCCGTGCCTCGCCATCGATGGCCGCGACCAGGGCGGGCTTCAGGGTGTGCCTTGCAGTCCCAGCAGGACTGGCTGGTGGGAACGCTCAGGGCCTCACCCACGCGCACGTGAGGGAGCGGTCCGTGGACGGTGCCACCATCGTCTGGCGCCTCTATCCAGTGGCTCCTCGAGTGACCGGGGCGTGGTGGAGTCTGGCCGCCAGAGCAAACGAAACGACGAACGGGAACGCCGGTGCGCCGCCGATATGGCGTTCGTGGCGGCTGGCGGGAGAAGGTCGAGCCTGGTCCGGCGGCGCTGACCCTCAGGTAGGCTGCCTGGAGTCACCCTTGGCCAGGACCATCCGTGCACGGGCCACGTCACGGCCCATCTGTTCGATGAGTTCGTCGGCGCTGTCGTAACGCTTCTGGGCGCGCAACCGGCGACAGAACTCGACTCGCATGCGCTGCCCGTAGAGATCCTCGTCGCGGTCGAGCAGGTGCACCTCGAGCAGGCGCACCCGGCCACCGAATGTCGGCTGCGTGCCCAGCGAGATGACCGCATCAGCGCGATCGGTCGGCGAGAGGACCGCCTCACCGCCCCACGATGCGTGTGAGGCGTAGATGCCGTCAGGCGGCAGGCAGACGGGGTCGGCAAAGGCCAGGTTCGCTGTGGGGAAGCCCATCTCGCGGCCCCGACGCTCGCCGTGCACGACATCGCCCACGAGCGCGAAGGGCCGGCCGAGTAGCCGCGAGGCGCTGGCCAGCCGACCGCCGGTCACGAGCTCCCGGGCGCGTGCGCTGGAGACACGCGCCCCTCTCAGGTCCAGCGTCGGCGCCTCGATCGTCTCCCAGCCGCGGCGCAGACCCATCTCGCGCAGTACCGGGAGAGTGCCCTTGCGGTCTCGACCGAAGGCTGACACGTGCGTCATCACCAACGCCGCGAGGTTGCGCCCACCGCCCAGTCGTGTCATGAAGTCGTCGGCCGTGGTCCGCCGGAAGGCCTCGTCGAAGCGCTGCAAGACGACGATCCCGGTCACGAGCCGGACGATCCATTCCAGTCGCTCCTGCTGGTCCATGAGCAGGTCCGGAGCGGCACCCCGGGTCACCGCGTCGGGATGGGGATCGAAGGTCACCACGACCGGCATCGCGCCCAGCCGACGCGCCGATTGCTCGAGGACCCGGAAGACCTGCTGGTGACCACGATGGACGCCGTCGAAGACGCCGATGGTGACGGCCAGGCGGGTGTCTCGCGGGAGGGCATCGACGCCACGCAGGTAGTCCACGCTCAGGCTCCCGGGCTGATGAAGACCTTGTCGGGGTAGAGTCGGCCGGCGCGAAGGTGGGCCATCGCGGCCAGGCGGCCGGAGGCGTCCACGACTCGGACCACGGCTGCCTGGTCGGCCCGGTCGGCCTGGTCGGCCTTGTCGCTCTTGTCGGCCTCGGCAGCCTCAGGGGCCTCGTCTGCCCGGTCGCCCTCGTCGGCCGGACCACGCAGGCCGAGCACCGGGCCCCGCAGTCGGACGACCTGGCCACGTGCCAGGGCCTCGCGGTCCTGCGTCGGCAGGCGCACGATGGGGATGGCGTCGAGACCAGCGTCAGGCGGCAGCAGCAGCCGCGCCACACGCCCGGCCGCGAGCTCCGCTCGCACCTCGTCGAGCGCATGGGCCTCAGCCAGGTCGAAAGGGCCGCTGGCCGTCCGTGTCAGGGCACCCAGGTAGGCTCCACAGCCGAGCTGCTCACCGAGGTCGCGAGCCAGGGAGCGCACGTATGTCCCGGCACTGCAGCGCACCTCGAGCAGGGCCGCCGGCCGGCTGGGATCTGCGGTGTCCCATTCGCGCAGCTCGAGCGCGTGGATGACCACGTGGCGGGCTGCCAGCTCCGGCTTCTCACCGCCACGGGCCACCTGGTAGGCACGACGGCCAGCCACGTGGACGGCCGAGTGGTCTGGCGGCACCTGCTCGATGGGACCTCGAAAGGCAGCCAGCGCCGCGTCCACCTCTTCGGGGCCCGGCGGCGGCACGTCGCCAGGCGTCATCTCACCATCGATGTCGTCGGTGCTGGAGCGAGCCCCGAACACGACCGAGGCCCGGTAGGCCTTCTCGTCCGCCAAGTGGTACTCGACCATCCGCGTAGCCCGGCCCAGGAAGACCGGCAATACGCCCATCGCGAAGGGGTCGAGCGTGCCGCCATGACCCACACGTCGCACACCGGTCAGACGGCGCACCAGCGCCACGATGTCGTGCGAGGTCGGCCCGGCCGGCTTGGAGACCACGAGGATGCCATCGATGCGGGGGCCGTCGTCGCGCTTGCGAGCCGTCACGACACCGGCAACTCCGCGACCAGCCGGGAGGCCAGCTCGAGGACAGCGGGCTGCGCCTGGCCGAAGGGCATCGCGACGGTCGCGCCCGCCGCTCGCGCATGGCCGCCGCCGCCGAAGGCGGCGGTGAGGACCGTGGCATCCACACCGCCGTCGCGCGTGCGCACGGAGAAGCGCACGGTCTCGCCGAGGTCCTTGAAGAGCAGGGCGATCTGCGCGGTGTCGGATTGGGCCAACAGATCGATGAGCCCTTCGGACATCTGCGGGCTGGCGCCGGCTTTCGCGAGATCGTCCTCGAGCAGGACCGACCACACGATGCGTCCGTCGCGCGAGCTTTCAAGGCGGGCCAGCACGCGGCCGAAGAGGCGCAGCTGGGCGTTGGGCTTGGTGCGATAGATACGCCGTGCGATGAGGGGCAGCTGCGCGCCGGCCGCGAGCAGCTCGCTGGCCACCCGCAGCGTCCGCGGTGTCGTGTTGGGGTGCTGGAAGTTGGCCGTATCGATGACCAGCCCGGCCGCCAGATCCTGGGCCAGGTCCCCTCCCAGCGCATCGAAGCCGAGTCCCAGGTGGGGCAACAGGAGGGCCACCTGTTCACAGGTCGCAGCAGCCTCGGCGTCAACCCAGTCGAAGGCCCCGAAGCGTGGATTGGAGACGTGATGATCGATGTCCACGATGGGCACCCGTGCGAAGAGCTCAGCCTGTTCGGTGAGCACTGGCCCGATACGCTCGAGGTCTCCGCAGTCGCAGACGACGATGAGGTCCGGGTCGAGGTCCGCCTCCGGCGCGCTGCGGAAGCGTTCCACCTGGGGCATGAAGTCATACATGTCCGGCACGGGGTCAGCACAGACAGCGTTGACGCGTGCCCCTCGGGCCTCCAGTGCCAGGGCCACGCTTAGCGCTGAGCCGAGCGCGTCAGCCTCGGGATCGCGGTGGCAGACGGTCATGACCCGCCGCGCTCCAAGAAGGCGCTCTGGAAGCCCAGCCGGGACGGCGGACAGGTCCGACTCGACAAGGGAGCGCATCCCCTCAGCGACCACGGCGCTGCCTGGCCTTGCGCAGGGCCACTCGATCCACCGTTCGTCTGTAGCCGGCCGGCAGGGGCGGCTCAGCATCGTCCGCCATCTCGGAGCCGCGTCCGGAGAGGGGTCTTGGCGTGGGCAGCTCCGCTTGATGGGCCGTGTCCTGGAGCGTGGCCTCGTCTTCCTCCCGCTCCGACTCCCCCAGTCGTTCGAGCAACTGCATGACGCGCGTGCCCCGCTGGGCGCTGTCGTCCTCGCGCAAGTGCAGCTCAGGGATACGCCGGAGGCGCAGCGCGCCCAGCTGGTGGCGCACGAAGGGCATGGCCCGGCCGAGGACCTGCATCGTGGCCAGCCGCTCCGGCTCCGCGCCGATGACCGACGCCCAGACGGTGGCGTGGCGCAGGTCCGGGCTGGTGTCCACCGCGGTGATGGTCACGAAGCCGATTCGCGAGTCGTGCACATCTCGACCCAGGATGGCGCTGATCTCCTCGCGCAGGAGATGGTCGATGCGCCTGGTGCGCTCGCTCACCCGCTACCTCGTGACGGCCCGGGCGATGGTCTCCGTGGTGAACGATTCGATGACATCCAGCTCCTCGAAGGCGTTGAAGCCGGCCAGCGCGATGCCGCACTCGTAGCCGGCCGCGACCTCGCGGACATCGTCCTTGAAGCGGCGCAGCGAGGCGATGCGGTCGGTGGCGATGATCTGGCCGTTGCGGTAGATGCGTGCGCCGCCACGCACCATGCGGCCATCGGTCACGTAGCTGCCCGCGATCTGCTGGCTCTTGCCCACGCTGAAGACCTGGCGCACCTCGGCGCGGCCCTGGATGGTCTCCACGACCTCCGGCTCGAGCATCCCGGCCAGAGCCGCCTCCATGTCCTCGGTGAGCTTGTAGATGATGTCGTAGAGGCGGACTTCCACGCCTTCCGACTCGGCCGCCCTGCGCGCCGTGGCCGCGATGCGCACGTTGAAACCGACCACCACGGCGTCCGATGCGGCCGCCAGATTGACGTCATTGTCCGTGATGTCGCCGGTGCCCTGGAGCAGGAAGTTGAAGCGGACCTCGTCGGTCTCGATCTGCTCGAGCCCGTGCACCACGGCCCCCAGCGAGCCTTGCACATCCGACTTGAGGACGATGCGCAGCTCCCTGGTCTGGCCGGCCTGGACCTGGCGATAGAGGTCTTCGAGCGTGGCGTGCCCAGTGGCTTCCGACTTGGCCTCGGCGGCCGCGGCACGATCACCCACGAGCGAGCGAGCGACCTTCTCGTTGTCCACGACACGCAGGATGTCTCCCGCCTCGGGCACACTGCCCAAGCCCAGCAGGACCACGGCCGTGGAGGGACCCGCCTTGGGGATGCGCCGACCCTTGCTGTCCTCCAGGGCGCGGGCACGGCCCATCGTGCCGCCGACGACCACGGCGTCGCCCTGGCGCAGGGTGCCCGTCTGCACGAGCACCGAGGCGACAGGGCCGCGGGAGCGATCCAACTCCGCTTCGACGACGGTGCCTACGGCGGGTCGGTCGGGGTTGGCCCGGGGCTCCACGGTGGCATCTGAGGTCAGCAGGATGGTCTCGAGCAGGTCGTCGATGCCCTCGCCGGTCTTGGCGCTGACCGGGACCAGGGGCACGTCCCCGCCGTACTCCTCGATGATGACGCCACGCTCGGAGAGCTCGGTCTTGATGCGATCGGACTTGCCGTCAGCGAGGTCGATCTTGTTGAGGGCCACGACGATAGGTACGCCAGCGGCGCGGGCGTGGTCGATGGCCTCCACGGTCTGGGGCATGACGCCATCGTCGGCCGCCACGACCAGCACGGCGATGTCCGTGACCTTGGCGCCGCGGGCACGCATCGAGGTGAAGGCCTCGTGGCCGGGCGTGTCGAGGAAGACGATGCGACGACCACCGTGCTCGATCTCGCTGGCGCCGATGTTCTGGGTGATACCGCCGCGCTCACCCTCGGCCACGGCCGTCTTGCGGATGCGGTCGAGCAGGCTGGTCTTGCCGTGGTCGACGTGGCCCATGACGGTCACGATGGGTGCCCGTTCGACGAGCTTGTCAGGCTCGTCCTCCTCGTAGATGGTGTCCTTGGTCGCCGGGGCCGGCACCGCCTCGTCCTCGGAGCGGACCGACTCGGCCGGGCGCCCCTCGGCCACCTGGAAGCCCAGCTCCTCGGTCACGAGAGCCGCCGTGTCGCGGTCGATGGTCTGGTTGATGGTGGCGAAGATGCCGCTGCGGATGAGCTCGCGGATGACGTCCGCAGAGTTGATGCCGATGAGCTCCGCGAGCTCCTTCACAGTGATCGAATCGGGGATCTCCACGGCTCCGCGGGTGACCGGATCAGCGACCTTGACCGCGCTGTCGGGAGTGTCGGTCCACTTGCGCGGCTTGCGCGGTCCGCGCCGTCCGCGGGTCCCGCTGCGACTACGAGCCATGCCTGCCTCCCTGCATCAGCTGCGGAGCCCGGCGGCCGGTCGTGAGAGGGTTCGGGGCCACGACACCTCGCTCCAACTGTGTCCTCAGCTCGGCGGGCAAGGGGCTCCGGAGTGCCCGCTCCAGCGACGAGCGCTTGATGGCCATGGTCCAGCATGAGCCAGCCGCACAAAGGTACGCGCCGCGGCCCTCGAGCGTGCCATGCTCGTCGAGCACGACGCCGCCGTCGGGGCGACGCACGACGCGCACCATCGCTGCCTTGTCATGGCGCGCGCGGCAGGCGACACAGGTCCGTGTCGGCACGTGTCGCGGCGCGACGACCGCTGCCCGGGCTACTTCGCCACCTCCGCGGCTTCCTCGCCTGGCTGCACCGGCTCGGCGGATCCATCCTCGAGGCCCTCGGCGGCCTCCTCGTGGTCAGGCTCCGCCATGGCCGCGGGCGGCGCTGCGGCCTCGGCCTCGGCGTGCCCCGCGCCATCCTCGGAGCGGATGTCGATGCGCCAGCCCGTGAGCTTGGCGGCCAGCCTGGCGTTCTGACCTTCCCGCCCGATGGCCAGCGAGAGCATGCGCTCCGGAACGGTGACTGCGGCGATACGGTTCTCCTCGTCGATCTCGACACCGACCACCTGGGCCGGGCTGAGCGCGTTGGCGACGAAGGTCGCGGCATCATCCGACCAGGGGATGATGTCGATCTTCTCGCCACCCAGCTCTGCGACGACAGCCTGCACGCGGCCGCCGCGCTGGCCCACCGTGGCGCCCACCGGATCGAGGCCCTCCTGGCGGCTGGAGACGGCCATCTTGCTGCGGCTGCCGGCTTCCCGTGCGATGGCCCGGATCTCGACCGTGCCGGCCTGGATCTCCGGGACCTCCAGCTCGAAGAGCCGGCGCAGGAAGTTCTTGTGCGTGCGACTGACATAGATGAGCGGCCCGCGCGTGGTCCGCCGCACCTCCAACACATAGGCCTTGACATGCTGGCCGATGCGGTAGTGCTCCGTGGCCGACTGGTCCGTGGTGCGCAGGATGGCCTCGGCCTTGCCCATGTCGAGGATGATGCCGGCCGGCTCGACACGGCTCACGCTGCCCGTGATGATCTCGCCCTCGCGGTGCGCGAACTCGTCGAAGATCGTCTCGCGCTCCGCTTCGCGAAGGCGCTGACGCACGACCTGCCCGGCGATCTGGGCTCCCACGCGACCGAAGTGGGTGGGCTCCAGCTGCGCATACTCGACGAGGTCGCCGAGCCGGGCTGCTGGATCGTGTTCCTGGGCCTGGGCGATGGACCACTGGGTGGTCTCGTCCTCGATCTCCGAGACGACCACCCGAGCACGGAAGATGCGCATCTCGCCCGTCTCGGGTTCGAGGTTCACGTAGACGTCCTCGTAGCCGGGCGCGACGCGCCGATAGGCGCTCTGGATGGCATCCTCGACGGTGCGCACGAGTTGCTCTCGGGGCACGCCCTTCTCGGCGTTGAGTTGCAGGAGCGCGCCGATGAAGTCCCGGCTCATGCGTCGCCCTCCTTTCAGCTGCCGGCCGTGCTCACAACAAAACGTGGGGGTCACCCACGTTTCAGGCGGCCGGACGTGCGGTCGCTGAGTATATCACTCCGGGCCCTCCCCTTCAGGCCCGAATCCGTAGCCATGCCGAACCAGGCTCTCGGCGTAGACACGTTCCACGATGGCGCGCGCCCGTGGCGTGTAGATGGTCCGGTAGTCGCGATGCTGGCGCGACAACGTAGGGTTGCGATGGGGCAGGACGTGGCGCTCGCTGACGCCGACCCGCCGGAGCGCTTGGTCGAGGCCCTCCTGCATGCGCTCGAAGCGGATGAGGAGATCCGCGCCAACGGTCCAGTCGACGGGCACGAAGGGCCGACGACCAAGCAGCCGATAGCCCAGGCCGGGCTCGTAGCGGCGGCGCACGAAGCGCTCGAAGTCGGTGCTCGAGAAGTCCGGGCTCGCGCCGGGCAAGCGCCGCCAGAGCCGCTGCGGTGCGGAGATGGCGCCGGCTTCGCGATTGCGGGCGTACTCGGTGAAGACCAGGTCGAAGGGATCGCGGATGCCCACGACCACGAACAGGTCGCGCCGCTGCGCGGGTGTGATGAGGCCAGCGTCCACGAGCTGAGCCAGGGTCTGGTGCTTCTGACGCAGCACGATGCGGCCGCGCTCGTCACGGACGCGCTCCTCGAGCAGCATCTCGCCCCCGAGCTCCTTGCGCAGCAGCGTGCCCAGCGACGTAGAACCGGTGTGCGGTGCCTGCAGCAAGAGCAGGCCGATGTCCCGACAGATGATGGCCATCTCGCTTGAGGCGGGTCCTGGCCGGCCGGTCAGTAGGCCCGGGCGAAGAGGACGCGACGAGGACTGGGCTGCCCGTCCACGACGCAGGCACCAGGCTCGTCGGGCGAGTCGAAGGGCACCACGCGGATGGTCGCGCCGTTCTCCGCGGCGACCGCCTTCTCGCACTCAGCCGAACCGCACCAGGGCGCCATGAGGAAGCCGCCGGGGCCCGCGAGCACCTCGCTCATCTGGGTCAGGCTATCGACCCGGTGACTGTTGTCATGCTGGAAGTCGCGCGCCCGCGCCAGGACATCGGCCTGGTAGACCGAAAGGCGGCGCGGCAGCTCCTCGGGCAAGCTGGTCAGTGACAGGGCCTCCTTGGCGTGATCGAGGCGCCGCACCAGCACGCCCTGCCCGGCGGCCACGTCGCGAGGCCCGATCTCGAGCCGCAGCGGCACGCCGCGCAACTCCCAGTGGTTGAACTTGAAGCCGGGCGTCTCCTCGCGCCAGTCGACCTTGAAACGCAGCGGCCCGGAGTGCGTCGCGACGTCAGCGAGGCTCGACTCCAGCTGCTCGATAGCAGCGGCCACGGCGCGACGATCGTCCTCGCTGCGGAAGATGGGCACGATGACCAGCTGGAAGGGCGCCACGTTGGGTGGCAGCACGAGTCCGTAGTCGTCGCCGTGGGCCATGATGGTCGCCCCGACCATGCGCGTCGAGAATCCCCACGACGTGCCATAGGGATGCTTGCGCTGATTGTCGCGATCGAGGAACTGGATGTCCGCGGCGCGCGCGAAGTTCTGGCCGAGCATGTGGCTGGTGCCCGCCTGCAGGGCCCTGCGGTCGCGCATCATGGCCTCGATGGCGTGCGTGTAGACGGCACCCGGGAACGTCTCGGCGCGGCTCTTGCGGCCGGCGATGACGGGGATGGCCAGCCAGTCCTCGGCAACGGCGCGATAGGCCTCCAGGCCGGTGGACACCTCCTCGGCCGCCTCCTCCTCGCTGGCGTGGAAGGTGTGCGCTTCCTGCCACAGGAACTCCGTGGTGCGCAGGAAGAGGCGGGTGCGCATCTCCCAGCGGACCACGTTGTTCCAGAGGTTCATGAGCAGCGGCAAGTCGCGGTAGGACTGGATCCAGTCCTTGACGGCTTCGGCGATGATGGCCTCGCTCGTGGGACGGATGGCCAGCGGCTCGGCGAGTTCCTCGCCGCCGGCGCGGGTGACCCAGGCGACCTGAGGGTCGAAGCCCTCGACGTGCTCGGCTTCGCGCTCCAGCAGCGACTTGGGCACGAAGAGGGGGAAGTAGACGTTGCTGTGTCCGGTGCGCTTGATGTGGCGGTCCAGCTCGTCACGCATCGATTCCCAGATGGCGAAGCCGTAGGGGCGGATGATCATGCAGCCGCGCACCGGCGAGTAGCTGGCCAGCTCGGCCTTGAGGACGACGTCGTTGTACCAGCCGGGGAAGTCCTCCGACTGGCGGGTGAGATCGCTGACGAACGCGGCCTTGGACACATGGCCTCCTGCTGGGACGGGTCGGCTGGGCCGCCGAATCGTAGCGCACGGCGCTGGCTGACCAGTCAGGCCGAGGCCGGGCTCCCGTAGCGGCGCTCGACGTACGAGTCGAGCAGGCCGATGAACTCCTCGACGAGGCCCTCCCCTCGCAGGGTGCCATGCAGGGTGCCATCCACGAAGACCGGCGCCACCGGCTCCTCGAAGGTGCCCGGCAGGCTGATGCCGATGTCGGCGTGCCGTGATTCACCGGGGCCGTTGACGACGCAGCCCATGACCGCCACCGACATGTCCTCGACGCCGGGGTAGGCGGCTGCCCACTCGGGCATCCGTTCCGCGATGTGGGCCTCGATGGCCTGGGCCATCTCCTGGAAGAACGTGCT
>Ga0075304_1000339_pt1 | contig 10742 bp, 7 predicted proteins | sample Joice_CattailNLA_FD_120067 | JGI IMG/M metagenome (GOLD analysis project Ga0075304, IMG submission 120067) | Natural and restored wetland microbial communities from the San Francisco Bay, California, USA, that impact long-term carbon... | ecosystem: Environmental > Terrestrial > Soil > Wetlands ... | reverse complement strand
TGTCACGACCGACCGACCGCCTCTACCGCATCGGTGGTGACGAGTTCGCGATGCTGCTCCCCAACACGAACGTCGAGGCCACCGTGGCCACCATCGAGAGGCTCCTGCACTTCACCAGGCGGCCCTACCCCGGCGCCCGCTCCATCACCTTCTCGGCCGGTATCTCCACGGTACCGACCTTCACGCGAGAACGCGAGATGGTCTACCGCCAGGCCGACGCCGCGCTCTACTGGGTCAAGCGCCATGGGCGCAGCGCGGTCGAGGTCTTCGAGCCCGAGCGTGACCAGCTGCCTGACAACCTCGCCGACGCCACTCGCAACGCTGTCCAGGAAGTCGTCAGCGGACGGTTGCTGACACCTGTCTTCCAACCCATCGTCGACCTGCGCAGCGGTCGCGTGCTCGGCTTCGAGGGCCTTATCCGACCCACTCCGGGAGGCCCGTTGCCGGACACCGAGCGACTCTTCGCGGCGGCTGCGGCCTCCGGACGCACGGTCGAGCTCGACGTGGCCTGCATCGAGGCCGTGCTCGGCGCCGCCAGGGCCATCGGCCCCGATCGCCTGCTCACCCTGAACCTCTCACCGCGCACCTTGGAGGTGCGCGACTTCGATGCGGGATGGCTGCTCCAGGGCCTCTATCGCAACGGCATCTCGCCCGGGCGCGTCATCGTCGAGCTCACCGAGCGCGACGAGATCGCTGACATGGTGCAGCTGCGCAAGGCCTTCCAGCACCTCCAGGGGTACGGCCTGCGGCTGGCCGCCGACGACGTGGGCGCCGGCAACGCCGGACTGCGGCTACTCTCCCAGGTGCAGTTCGACATCGTCAAGATCGACCTCTCGCTCGTTCACGACGGGGTGCGCCGGATCGGTGCCCGCGCAGTCCTCCAGTCGCTGCGTGATCTGGCGCTCAGCCAGCACGCCCACATCGTGGCCGAAGGCATCGAGACCCGGCAGCACCTCGAGGTCCTCCACGATCTCGACATCGGCGCCGGACAGGGCTACCTCCTTGGGCGCCCCAACGCATCGGTCGAGACCACGTACATCGACGTCGGTCGCCTACGCTCCGGGCTGACCCTGGCCGAAGACGCGGGCGACCTGCTGGTGGTGTCATCGGCCGATCCCCTGTTCGATAGCGGGGTGAACGCAAGCGAGGGCAAGGCTGTGCGTCCCGACATCAGGTCCATCGTCCTGCCCCGACCCAGCCTTGGGGCCGCGTTCGACAAGGAGCCGACCGCGGCCTGACGCGCTCGGCTACTGGGAGCGGAAGTCCGTGCCGCTGCCCTCGTGGAGCGCCCCATGCAGGGCCCCGGTCACCCGCCCGTCGGCGATGACAGCCCGTCGCGCGCGCGATGGCGGGCCCAGGGCCCGCAGGGCCGAGCGCACCTTGGGCACCATGCCCCCGGTGATGACGCCCTCCTCGATGAGACGATGGGCGGCGTCGGGCGTGAGCTGCGTGATGCGCTCGCCACCAGCACCACGGACGCCGTCGGTATCGGTCAGGAGCACCAGCTCTCCACCCAGGGCAGCGCTCAGCGCCGCCGCTGCGTCGTCCGCGTTGACGTTGCAGATGCCGCCGCTCTCGTCGAGCCCCATGGGTGCCAGGACCGGCAGGCAGCCAGCAGCCAGGAGGGTCTCCAGCAGCGAGGCGTCCGCGCCGGGCTCGGCGATGACACGGCCCAGGCCGGGTGCTCGCGGACCGCGGAGCAGGCCACCGTCGATGCCGTGCACGCCGACGGCGTCGGCGCCGAGCTCGCGGAGGGCCGCCGTCAATTCGACGTTGACGAGTCCGCCGATGACGGCCAGGAAGACCTCCAGGGTCGCCTCGTCGGTGACGCGCCGACCACCCTCGAATCGGCTCGCCACACCCAGCCGCTCCAGCCACTCGCTGAGGCGCTTGCCGCCGCCATGGACGATGACCACCGCGCGCAGCTGCCGCTCGGCGGCGATCTCGCGAAGGACGTCCTGCTGCTCGACGATGGTCGTGCCGCCGAGCTTGACGACGACCGCGCTCCGCTGACTCACGTCGAGTAGGCCGAATTCTCGATGACGTAGGCTTCGGTCAGGTCACAGCCGAAGGCCTCGCCGGTGCCCTCGCCCATACCCAGGTCGAGGCGGATGAGCACCTCGTCCTGGCGCAGCCGGGCACGGAGGTCCACCGCGTCATAGGGGACCGGCAGGCCCGCGAAGACCGGAACGCCGGCCAGGTCGACGCGCAGCCGATGGGGTTCCAGGGACGCTGCCCGCCCGGCCCGGGTCTGTGCCTCAGCGGCCTCCAGCCCGGCCGCCTCGAGGACCTCGACGGGGGCTGCCAGGGCGTTGCCGGCGGCCGCGACGATGCGGCCCCAGTTGGGATCGGCGCCATGGATGGCAGCCTTGACCAGGTTGCTGGCCACGACGGCCCGCGCCACGGCCCGGGCGTCCACGTCGTCAAAGGCTCCGCTGACGCCGCAGACGATGAGGGTCGCGGCGCCCTCGCCATCTGCGGCCTGCTGGCGCGCCAGGGAGCGTGCCACCGCCTCCACCGCCCGCCCGAAGGCCATGGCCTCCTCGGTGCCGGGCTGCAGAGGTGCCGCGCCGGCCGTCCCGGAGGCCGCCAGTAACACGGTGTCGTTGGTGGATTGATCGCCGTCCACGCTGACCTGGTCCCAGGTCCGCACGACGACGGGGCGAAGGATGCCCTCAAGGAGGGCAGGGTCGACTGCGGCGTCGGTCAGCAGGAAGCAGAGCATGGTGGCCATGTTGGGGTGGATCATGCCTACGCCCTTGGCGACGCCGCTGACCGTGACGGTGGTCGGGGCTCCTGCCTCGTCGGGCAGTTCCAGGAGCACCGCTGCCGACTTGGCCCGCGAGTCGGTCGTGCGCAGGGCCTCCCCGACAGCGGCGAAGGCCGCATCGTCCGAGCGAAGGTCGGCTGCCACGAGGGCCTCGATGGCAGGCACTACGCGCTCCACGGGCAGGCGGGTGCCGATGAGCCCGGTGGACATGGCCAGCACGTGCTCGGTATCGCTCCCGATGGCCGCAGCCAGGCACGAGGCCAGACGGCGCTGGTCGGCCATGCCGACATCTCCCGTGGCTGCGTTGGCACAGCCGCTCGTGGCCAGCAGGGACCTGGCCCAGCCCCTCCGGCCCGCGCCCGTCGGGTCGGTGGCCGCCAGGTTCTCGCGATCAAGGAGTACGGGGGCCGCCGGCGCGCGGTTGGTGGTGAACGTAGCCGCTACAGCGGCCGGCTCTCCAGCCACGACGATGATGCCCACGTCCGGCCCGCCGGAGGCCTTGATGCCTGCGGCCGTCGCGGCGGCGCGAAAGCCTTGCGGCAGCCGTGCCTCCGGGGCGGCTCTGGGTAGGTCCGAGGGCAGCGGCGGCAGCGGCGCTGTCACGGTGCCATCGGGAGCTGCTCGAGACCGGCTGTCTCGGGCAGGCCGAAGACGAGGTTGAAGGCCTGTACGGCTTGGCCGGCCGCGCCCTTGATGAGGTTGTCGATGACCGAGACCACGACGATGCGCCCCGTGCGTTCGTCGAGGTGGGCATGGACGCGGGCGAAGTTGCTGCCTCGCACCTCGCTGCTGGCGGGCGGCCGGTCCATGACCGTGACGAAGGGCTCGCCCGCGTAGGCCTCCCGATAGAGCTCTTGCAGCTCCGCGACGCCGATCTCGCGGGTGGCTCGTACGTGGCTGGCGGCCAGGATGCCGCGCTGCATGGGTACGAGATGGGGCAGGAAGCCCACCGTGGCTGCGCCCGGGTTGGCCCCGGCGTGTGGGCCAGCGTCGCGGATCTCCTGCATCAGCTCCGAGACGTGGCGGTGGCCGGCGAGACCGTAGGCGCGAATGGACTCGTTGACCTCGGAGTACATGAACTCGGGCTTGGGCGCTCGGCCGGCGCCGGAGACACCGCTCTTGGCATCGACCACGACATCGCCGATGAGCCCGGCGCGGGCCAGCGGGTAGAGGCCCAGCAGCGAGGCCGTGGGGTAGCAGCCCGGCGAACCCACGATGGCGACTTCGGCGTCGCGGAGAGCCAGGAGTCGGCCGCGATGCTGCTCGGGCAGGCCGTAGATAGCCCGTGCCAGGAGCTCGGGGGCGGGATGCTCGAAGCCGTACCAGCGCTGGTAGTCGGCCGGGTCGCTGAGGCGATAGTCGGCGCCCAGGTCCACGACCACGAGGCCCTGCTCGACGAGTTCCGGGACCAGGGCGGCCGAGGCGCCATGAGGCAGGGCCAGGAAGACGCCATCCACCTCTGGCAGGCTGGCCTCGATGTGATGGCCCGTCGCGGCCAGGTGGGGGTGCGCCTGCGCGATGGGCTGGTGATCGCGATCACGTCCCTGGAGGCCCGCGATACGCACGTTGGGGTGGCGCTCGAGGATGCGGATAAGCTCGCCGCCCACGTAGCCGGCGGCCCCGATGATGCCGACGCGGATGGTGTCCCGGCCGCTGCCCCGGCTCGTGCCCAGGTCGGGCCTGCTGCTCGTCGTAGTCATAGCCGCCAGACGATACATGGCCACGCCCCAGGAAGTCGAGTTCGAGGCCCCGCACGCAGTCGACGAGCGGCCTCGGTGGCAGACCCCGGTCGGCCGCGGAGCCTGCCCTGTGCCATAGTTGGCCATAGAGATGAGCGTCCCAGAGTCGAGCCGCGACAGCGACCTGCCCGACCTCGCCATCCCCGGCGGTGGGCGGCTGCTTTCCGCCATCGAGCTGCGCACGACGGACGACGCTGACCTTGTGGAGATCCTGCTGCGACTGCGTGAGGCCGGTGGCGAGATCGTGACCATCAACACGTTCCCGGCCACCAAGAAGAGCGAGGGCCCGGACGTCACGCGCGTCTTCGACATCGAGCTGCGTGACCTTGACGCGCTGACCGCCAAGCGCATCGCGGAGACGGTGCCGGGCGTCCAGGTCGCCGGAGCTCGCCCGACGCTCGGCCAGATCTTCGGCAAGCGCGTCATCGTGGTCGGTGGCGGCGCGCAGGTCGCCCAGGTGGCCCTCGGCGCGGTCTCGGAGAGCGACCGCCACAATCTGCGCGGCGAGCGCATCTCGGTCGACACCATGGCCCTGGTGGGCGAGGAGAACATCGCCGCGGCTGTCCGGGCCGTAGCCGACCTGCCGCGCGCCCACATCCTCGTGCTGGCCGGCTCGCTGATGGGCGGTGAGATCACCAAGGCCGTGCGCGAGCTGCGCGAGATCGGCATCCCGGTGGTGGCTCTCAACATGGCCGGCTCGGTCTCCGCGGAGGCAGACCTCGTGGTCAGCGACCCCGTCCAGGCGGGCACCATGGCCGTGATGGCCATCGCGGACACGGCTCGCTTCGACCTGGACAAGCTGCGCGGCCGCCGCTACTGAGGGGGCGCCCCATCAGGCGCCTGCGCGTCGCCGGGTCACGCCCCTATCCTTAGGCCCATGACCGACACCGCCCGCACCGTCCAGGATCGCTCCATCGCCGCGCTCTCGCCCGTGCTGGGCCGCTACTTCGAGCGCACCTGGGTGCGTGGCCAGGGTCACCGGCTCATCGATGCGGATGGCCGCGAGTACCTCGACTTCGCCAACGGCATCGCCGTGACCTCGCTCGGCCATGCCCATCCCCGGGTGAGCGCGGCCATCCACACCCAGGTCGATCAGCTGCTTCACGTCTGCAACGGCCTTGGTCACGTGGAGTCGGTGACGCGCCTCGCGGAGATGATCGTCGAGGAGATGCCGGACGGCCTGGACACGGTGTACTTCGGGAACTCGGGTGCCGAGGTCGTGGATGGCGCCATCAAGCTGGCCCGGCGGAGCACCGGCCGCAGCCACATCGTGGCATTCAGCGGCGCCTTCCACGGTCGCACCTACGGGGCCCTCAGCGTCACCAGCTCCAGCCTCAATTACCGCCGCGGCTACGAGCCGCTGGTGCCGGACGTCCACATCGCGCCCTTCCCCAGCGCCTACCGCGACTTCGGCGGCGACGAGGTGGCCGCCACGACAGCCTGCCTCGGCTACCTGGAGCGGCTCTTCGCGACCGTCGTGCCGCCCGAGCGCACCGCCGCCTTCATCATCGAGCCGGTCCAGGGGGAGGGTGGCTACGTGCCGGCCCCGGCGGCGTTCCTTGTGGGCCTGCGCGAGCTTGCCGAGCGCCACGGCATCCTGCTCATCGTCGACGAGGTCCAGTCAGGTTATGGCCGCAGCGGTCGCATGTGGGCCTTCGAGCACGCCGGCATCGTGCCCGATGTGGTGCTCATGGCCAAGGCCATCGCCAACGGCCTGCCCCTGGCGGCCATCGTGTCCTCTCGCGCGCTCCAGGAGCGCTGGGGCGTGGGTGCCCACGGTTCGACGTATGGGGGCAATCCGGTGGCCTGCGCGGCGGGGATCGCCGTGCTCGACGTCATCCGTGAAGAAGGCCTGGTGGCCAATGCCGCGGGCCGGGGCGCTGAGCTGACGCGAGGCCTGCAGGCGCTCGCGGCCGAGGATCCGCGCATCGGCGACGTGCGAGGTCCGGGACTCATGATCGGGGTGGAACTCGTCAAGGACCACCAGACCCGCCAGCCTGACGGAGCGCTCGGAGACGCGGTGATCGCCGCTGCCGCGGACAAGGGCCTGCTGCTGCTGACCTGCGGGCCGGAGCACAACATCATCCGCTGGATCGCGCCCCTCGACGTGGAGCGCGCCGAGATCGAAGAGGCTCTGGGCGTCTTCCAGGAGGTCCTGCTCGAAACGGCCTGACAGCCGATCCGTTCAGTCGGGTCGGTCGAGTCTCATCTCGTGGCAGGGGTTCTCGAGTCGGCCGATGCCTTCGATCTCGACGGCCATCACGTCGCCCTCGCCCATGAGCACTGGAGGCTCGCGGAAGTAGCCCACGCCGGCCGGCGTGCCCGTGGCGATGACGTCGCCCGGCTCCAGGGTGAAGGCCCGTGAGCAGAAAGCCACGAGATAGGGGACGCTGAAGATCAGGTCGGCCGTGTTGCCATCCTGCATCAGGACACCGTTGCGGTAGCTGCGCACGGTCAGGGTGCCGGGGTCGGGGATCTCGTCGGTCGTGACCAACGCCGGGCCCATGGGGCAGAAGGTGTCCAGGGACTTGGCACGCACGAACTGCTTGTCGGCATACTGGAGATCCCGTGCGCTGACATCGTTGAGGCAGGTGTAGCCGAGGACGTAGTCGAGCGCTGACCCTTCGCTGACCCATCGGGCGGTGCGCCCGATGACCACCCCCAACTCGGCTTCCATGTCCACGGCCGCGGTGAGCCCGGGATCCCATTCGACGGTGGCCCCGGGCCCGACCACGGACGTGGGGAACTTGGCGAAGAGCATCGGCGCTTCAGGGATGGCTGCGCCGCCCTCCGCGGCGTGGGCGTGGTAATTGAGGCCGACAGCCACGACCTTGCCCGGCCGCGGCACCGGAGCCATCAGGAGTGAGCTGTCGACGTCGCCGGGCCGGCCGGCAGCGGCAGCCGAGCGGGCAGCTGCGCGGAGCGGATCCAGGGCCGCCGGTCCGCCAGCCAGGAGCGCCACCAGGGAGCCCGGCAGATCTGGGCCGAGGGAGTGGCTGGACCAGATCCTGCCGTCGGCGCCCTGCACGCCCAGCCGGTCGCCGGCGGCGTCGCGGTATGAGACCAGTCGCAACGGCGGCTCCCTTCCATCGCTCTGCCCCGGGTGGACTGACGCGGAGCCCGGCCCGGGGCGCCCTCATCGAGCCACATCCTAACCGTTCGCCCACGTCGGCCAAAGGGCTCGGCCGTGGACTGACTGCACGGCGTCACGCGAGCGCCACCACCGCGGACCAGCCCGCGCATCCTGCGGATGCGAGCCGGGCCGGTGACGCTTGGGCCGAGGAGCCGACCGTCCGTGAACGTGCTTCGGCCGGCCGACTTCACACCATGAGTGAGCGCCTGGGCACCTCGAAGGGCGTCCGCCACCGCCCCGGCCAACGTGTGACGTTCACATCGGCCGTCGAAGCTGAGTGTCGAACCGTCCTGCTGCCTGTTCCTCGCTATCCCGAACGCCACAGGTTCCAGGTGGCCGATGGAGGGCACTCCATCGGCCAGGCTTGTGTGCGGTCCAGCACGGTTCGGCGGTCGATACGAACGCCAGATGTTGGAGGCGCGGCATCGGTGGCCCGCCGCGCGGCCCGCGGCGTGGGCCCGCGCGGGCGGCCCGTCTCGGCCAGGATGACCGCCAGGATCACCAGCATGCCACCCGTCACCTGCACGGGTGTGAGGTGCTCGCCGAAGAGGAGGACAGCGAGCACGATGGTGTACACCGGCTCGACCGTGCTGATGAGCGAGGCTCGAGCGGCGCCCACGCGCTTGACGCCCGCGTAGAAGGTCTGGATGGCGATGGCCGTGGCGACGAGCCCAAGGGCCAGCAGCGGCAGCCAGGCCTGGTCGGGGATGTCGGCGGGCGAGACGGGCACGTCCGCTCCCACCGCCAGCACCACGTACACGGCAGCCGTCGCGCTCGTCATGACAGCGGCCGCCACGGCGGGATCAGGAACGTCTGAGACGGTCTCAGCGTCGCCCGGGGGCATGAGCACGTCCGGGCCGCTGGACTCGATCGGCGAGTCGGTCGCCGGCGCCGGCCGATCCCCCGCCAGGCGAGCCTGGAGCACGATCCAGGTCGCGTAGATGAGCGGGTTGGCGAAGGCCAGGACGAGGCCCCCCAAGGGAGGCACCTCGCCCTCCGGGATGCCGCCCACCGCGAGTGCCACACCGAGCATGGAGAGGCACAGCGCCAGCCAGGCGCGGCGACCCTCCAGGCGACGTATGAAACGCAGGGCCATGACGGCCACGATGGCCGGGTAGAGGTAGGAGATGATCGACGTCAGCGTGATGGGTACCGTCTGCAGCGCCGCGAAGTAGGCATAGCTGTTGCCCACGTAGAGCGCCCCCAGCACGAGAAGGACCACCACGCGGCGCCGCGGCAGCGATCCGAGGGCCAGACGTGTCCGCCTCCGAGCCAGGAGGTAGGCCCAGCTCAGCACGGCGGCCGTGAGGAAGCGCCACGAGAGCACGGCCAGCGCGTCCATGCCGGCCTCGTAGAGCGGTTGGACCAGCAGCGCTCCCGAGCCGAATGCAGCCGCCGAGATGAGCACCAGTCCGATGCCCAGGGCGGAGGCGGAGACGCGCGCTCGAGGGACTTCGGACTGTGGGCTGGTCACGGTCGCGGATGCTACCCGGTCGGCAGGCCGTCGCCGGGGTATGGGCCATCAGCTTCCCATACGGCCCTCGAGCCGCATCGCGCTACACTGCTCTTGCCGGTCCGAGGCCTCGTCAGCCCGGCCGCCCGGCCGTCGACCAGGAGCCCTCCCCCAGCGTGACCACAGAGACAGAGCAGATCGCCGGGCCACCCATCCAGGAGCTGGAGCGCGTCACCATCCGCTTCGCGGGCGATTCGGGCGATGGCATGCAGCTGACCGGCTCGCAGTTCACACGCACCGCTGCCGTCTTCGGGAACGACATCGCCACGTTGCCGGACTTCCCCGCGGAGATCCGCGCCCCGGCCGGCTCGCTGGCGGGGGTCTCCGGCTTCCAGATCAGCTTCTCCTCCACGGACATCCACACGCCCGGTGATTCTCCCGACGTGCTCGTGGCCATGAACCCCGCGGCCTTGCGGGCCAACCTCGGGGACGTTCCAGCTGGTGGCGCCATCATCGTCAACGAGGACGCCTTCAACCCGCAGAACCTGGCCAAGGCCGGCTATCTCGACAATCCCCTGACCGACGGCTCGCTGAATGACTACAGCGTCTTCGAGATCCCCGTCTCGAAGCTCAATGCGCGGGCCCTCGAAGGTCTGGACATGACGACCAAGCAGGTCGACCTGACCAAGAACTTCTTCGCGCTCGGCCTCATGTTCTGGCTCTATGAGCGCTCCATGGAGCCGACCGTCAAGTGGATCGAGACGAAGTTCGCGGCCCGCCCCGTCATCGCCGAGGCCAACCGGCGTGCGCTCAAGGCCGGCTATGCCTTCGGCGAGACGACGGAGATCTTCCACGCCCACTACCGGGTCAAGCCGGCCACGTTGCCGCCGGGCACGTACCGCAACATCACCGGCAATGAGGCCGCCGCGCTCGGGTTCGTGGCCGCCAGCAAGCTGGCTGGGCGGGAGCTCTTCTACGGCTCCTATCCCATCACGCCCGCCAGTGACATCCTGCACCAGCTCTCGACGTACAAGCACTTCGGCGTACGCACCTTCCAGGCCGAGGACGAGATCGCCGCTATCGGCGCGGCCATCGGGGCCGCCTTCGGCGGAGCCTTGAGCCTGACCGCTTCTTCGGGACCGGGCATCGCCCTCAAGAGCGAAGCCATGGGCCTGGCGGTCATGGTGGAGCTGCCCCTCGTCATCGTCGACGTCCAGCGCGGCGGTCCGTCCACGGGGCTGCCCACCAAGACGGAGCAGGCAGATCTGCTGCAGGTCATGTTCGGCCGTAATGGTGACGCCCCACTGCCCGTCGTGGCGCCGGCCACCCCGGCCGAGTCGTTCACGTACGCCATCGAGGCCTCGCGCATCGCGCTCAAGTACATGACCCCGGTGGTCTACCTCTCGGATGCCTTCCTGGCCACCGGCTCGGAACCCTGGTGCATCCCCGAGCCGGCGGAGATGCCGGACATCTCGGTCCCCAACCACACGGAGGCCGCCACGTTCCACGCCTATCAGCGCGACCCCTTGACCCTGGCCCGGCCCTGGGCCGTCCCGGGCACGCCGGGTCTGGAGCATCGCATCGGTGGTCTCGAGAAGGCTGACGTCAGCGGCGTCGTGTCCTACGACCCTGACAATCACCAGCGCA
>Ga0075304_1000335_pt1 | contig 10788 bp, 10 predicted proteins | sample Joice_CattailNLA_FD_120067 | JGI IMG/M metagenome (GOLD analysis project Ga0075304, IMG submission 120067) | Natural and restored wetland microbial communities from the San Francisco Bay, California, USA, that impact long-term carbon... | ecosystem: Environmental > Terrestrial > Soil > Wetlands ... | reverse complement strand
AGAGGTCAGGCGGCGGGCACGTCGACGACCGCGCGAGCGCGGGCTCGCGCGGTGAGGCCGTCGGCGGCCAGGAACATCGGACCGATCGCGACCTCGACCTCCACCTCCGCTGCGAGGGTGCCGGACGCACAGTGACACGAGACGAGCGAGGCGCCGTTGCGCGCGGCGTAGTCGTCGGCGAGCTCGAGGGGCGCGCGCCCACCGGGCAACGCGAGCTCCTGAGCAGCGGCGAGGGCCGCGGCATCAGCCGCGGCCCTCGCTCGCGCACGGGCCACCAACGCCTTCCCCACGTCGGCGACACCGAGCGATGCGACCAGGGCCACCGTCGCGAGGCCGGCCACCACGATCGAGACCGAACCGCGTTGGGCACGATCCCGAGCGATCACGTGAACTCCTGTCGGTCGGTCGCCTCGGCCTGCATCGAGACGCCCTGCGGGAACAGCCAAGCCACGAACGGCACGCGGACCGCGGCGACGTAGGTGAGGGTCACGGTCACGGGCTCGCCCCGAGCACCGACCCGAGTGATCACGAGCGAGAGGGCCCCCTCGTCGAGTGCGGGAGCGGCCCGCAGCACCGATGCCCTCACGGCGTCGTCGCCCGGATCGACGGCGGCGGTACGCGCCCCGGAGCGCACCGCCGACTCGACGAGCAGCCGATCTCGCACGAGCAGGCCGACCTGGACGAGGGCGAGGGCGATCGCGAGCACGATCGGCAGCACCAATGCGAACTCCACGGCGGCCGTGCCGCGCTCGCCTCGTGCGCGCACGACCCTACGCGCCGTTGGCATCCCCGATCACCTGGTCGATGACCTGATCGAAGAACGCCGGCAACCGCCCCGACGACCGCGCCCACGCGATCAGGACGACGGCGACTGCTGCCGCCGCCAGGATCACCAACGCGTACTCCGCCGTCGTCTGTCCTTCCTCGCGGCGGAACCGGTGACGCATGAACCAGGCAGCGTCGAACCACAGGGTGTTCAGCACCTGCATCGTGCACCTCCTTGCACTATCCGATGGACCGCACGGTGGTGAGCAGCACGGGCACCACCGTGAGGAGGAGGAACGCGGGGAGGACGAGGAACACCAACGGGAAGAGCATCTTCACCGGTGCGGTGCGGGCTCGCTCCGTCGTGGCCGCCCGCCGCGCCTGTCGCACCGACGCCGCGAGCTCCGAGGTGGCCTGAGCCAACGATGCACCGAGCGACTCGGTGCGAGTGAGAGCGGCGACCGCCCGCCGCAGGTCCGGGAGATCGAGACGCTCAGCAAGCCCTTCGAGCTCGTCACGCCACCGAGCACCGAGATCGACCGCACGAACGGTCGCACGCACCTCGTCGGCGAGGGGTCCGACCAATCCGTCGGCCGCGCGCCGGAGGGCCAGTGGCGCGGCGAGTCCTGCCGACGACCCCGCCGCGAGCAGGTCGAGGAGCTGGGGGATCTCCGCGTCGACCGCAGCCCGTCGTCGCTTCCCGACCCGCGAGCCGAGGAACTGACCTCGCCGACGGCGGGTCGGCGCAGGCTCGTGCGCGACCGTCGTCGACGGTCGCCATCCGGGCCCGAGGGACGGACGCCCGCGGATCACCTGGTTCATGCCGGCGGCCGAACATGCGACCGCCGTCACGAGCAGGCCCGAGGCGAGCGCGGCGTTCATCGGACCTCCAACAGATGCCGGATCCAGAGGAACGCCAGTCCCTCGAGCACGAGACCGAGCGTGATCGCCGCGATGCCTGCAGGTGAGCGGAGCGCGTCTTCGATCTCCGTGCGGGACGTGAGCCAGAGGAACGTGAAGAACCCGAAGGGGAGGACTCCCAAGATCGTGCCTGAGAGGCGGGCCTGTGCGGTGAGCGCCCGGACCTCTCGCACGGCGGCGCGACGCTCGGTGAGCGTGCCCTTCACCTCGTCGAGGACGGCGGGGAGGTCACCCCCGCTGCGGCGGTGGAGGGTGAGCACACCGGCGAGGAGACGGGCGTCGTCGGTATCGATGTCGCGGGTCCAGGCTGCGACCGCCTCGTCGAGCGGCACGCCGAGGTCGAACGATCGCTCGAGCCGACGCAGCGAGTCTCGCAACGGCGGACGCGCCTCGGACGCGACGAACGAGAGCGCCTGCGGCACCGAACGGCCCGCCCGGATCGCGGCGGCGATCGACGCAACCGCGTCGACCAATTGTTCGTCGCGCTCGGCATCGGCGGCCCGGACGCGTCGCCGCTCACGCAGACGCCACAGGACGAGGCCCGCAACCCCTCCGCAGATCGCCGACGCGAGCCCTGCGACGATGAAGCCGACCGCAACGCCGGCGGCCGACCAGCTGGCCCACGTCGCCCAGCCTGATCCGATGCCTACCCCTCCGCCCGGTGCGATCCACGCGCGGTCGTCGAGCCCGAGACGACCCCGGCGGGTCGATCGCGAGCCGCGCTCGGCGAGCCACGCCGCGAGCCCCAGGAGCGTGAGAGCCAGCGCGCTCACCGGTCGTCCTCAGGCGCGAACATCCACTCGTCGACGCTCTCGCCGCGCTCCGCGAGCGTCGTGGCGATCGAGGGCACGGTGCCGGTCGCCTCGAAGTGGCCGTCGGCCACATCGCGCGGCCGATACCGGAAGATCGGAGTCACCACCGGCTCACCGCGACGGGTCCCCTCGACGACGGCGATCTCCCACACCACACGCCTGCCCCCACGGAGGCGGGCGAGATGCACCACCACGTCGATCGCCGCGGCCACCTGGTTCCGCACGTGGGCCGCGGGGAGGTCGACGTCGGACATCATCGCCATCGTCTCGAGGCGCCACAGCAGGTGTCGGCAGGAATTCGCGTGCGCGGTGGAGAGCGAGCCCTCGTGGCCCGTGTTCATCGCCTGCAGCATGTCGAGCGCCTCGCCGCCCCGGACCTCGCCGACGATGATGCGGTCCGGTCGCATCCGCAGCGCATTGCGCACGAGATCACGGACCGTCACCTGCCCCTTCCCCTCCACGTTGGCCGGCCGGGCCTCGAGGGCGACGACATGCGGCTTCGCGAGCCGGAGCTCGGCGGCGTCCTCGATCGTGATCAGGCGCTCACCGTCGGGGATGTATCCGCTCAGCACGCCGAGCAGGGTGGTCTTGCCGCTGCCGGCCCCGCCGCTCACGATCACGTTCGCGCGGCCACGCACGCACGCCGCGAGGAACGCCAGCATGCGCGGGCCCATCGCGCCGCCCCCGACTAGGTCGGTCGCCGTGAGGGGCACACGGGAGAACGTGCGGATCGTGACCGCAGGACCGCGGAGCGAGAGGGGCGGCACGATCGCGTGAACCCTCGAGCCATCCGGAAGTCGCGCATCCGCCCAAGGCGATGATTCGTCGACCCGCAGGCCCAAGGGTCCCACGATCCGTTCGATCAGGTGCAAGACGGCCTCCTCCCCCTCGAATAGACCGCCCGGCGCCCTCTCGATGCGCCCCCCTCGCTCCACGTACACGTCATCGGGCCCGTTGACCATGACTTCGGTCACCTCGGGGTCCTGTAGCAGGAACTCGATGGGACCGAACCCGACGACTTCGTCTGACACCTCGTTGACCATGCGGGTGAGCTCCCGCTGGGGCAGGATCGCCCCGCTCGCCCGAAGCAGCTCGAGTGCCTCGTCACGGACGTGCACCCGGCGTTCGGTGCGCGGCGCCGTGGCCAAGCCGCGCGCGTCGACCCGCAGGCGGAGGTCCTCGCGCAGCTGCCGGCGCATCGTCGCCAGAGGATCCGCGCTCACCAGCGAGCTCCCGCCTCGACCCTCACGCTGCTCCTTTCGCATGCCGAACACACCGCCGAGCCATGAGGGAGAGGAGCTTCCGACTGGGAAGAGACACGCACGCCGGAGGAGATCTGGGAAACCCTAACGCCCTCCAGCGCTGGAGGTGAATCCCCAACTTGGCGGATTCGCGATCCCTGCCGGGGGATGGAACGGCGCAGACCCAGGGGATGTGGAACACGCGAAGGATCGGTTCGTTGCCGGTGAGCCGCTGGGAAGGCCCATCGAGCCTTCATCCTGCCTCCCCGGTCTCGAGGAGGCGCTCGGCGAGGACCGAGAACGCACGTCCTACTCGGCCTCTCGGAGGCACGAGGCGACCGCGGTCCTGAGCTCGCGGCACCGCCCGGTCGGCGGGCACCACGGCCATCGGGGCGGCTCCGAATACTCGCTCGACATCCCCTGGCGTGATCTCGCTCCGCCCTGCGCGGTTCACGATGAAGCCGATCCGGGCCCCGATCCCGAGCGGAGCAACGACCTCCAGCGCGCGGGTCGCCGCTCGGAACGACAGCACGTCGAGCGAGAGCACCTCGAGCACATGGTCGGCAGCCTCGATCGACGCTAGGGAGAGGTCACCGATCTCCCGAGGGAGCGAGATCACGACGACGTCGCACGAGCCGCCCGCGATCCGCACGATCGCTGCGAGGTCGGCCCGCGTCACCAGCGATGCCCGCTCGGCGACCGGCGGTGCGAGCACCCGGAATCCCGTCGGATGCGTCCAGAGGGCCTCGTCAAGGTGCGCCGTGGTCAGCTCGTGTGCGATCGGGATCAGGTCGGTGATCGTGTGCATGTCGTCGACGGGGATGCCCGTCGCCGCGGCGACATCGCCGTAGGTCGGGTCGGCATCGAGGAGCACGCAGTCGACCTCACGCTTGGCGAGCGCTTGAGCGAGGTGGGTGGCGACGAATGTCGTCCCGACCCCGCCTCTGGCGCCGTGCACCGCCACGATCGTGGCTCGCTTCTCGTCGGCGTGCATCGTCGGAACCGCGGCGGCGGCCGCGCCCGCGAGCTCGTCGCGCTCACCGGGCCAGAGGTAGAAGCCGCTCGCCCCGGCTCGGATCGCTGCTCGAAGCGATGCGATCGACTCCCGCGTGTCGAGCGCGAGCACGGTCGGCCCGCGCGCGTCCATCGGGCGTACGAGCGTGGGATGTGCCACGATCGCGTCGGGCTCGAGTTGACGGACCGCCTCGATCAACTGGCGGTCGTCGGCAGCGGTGCCCACGACGCGGGCGCTGCCCGTGCGGTCGAGGAAGTGCATGACCTCCTCGGCCACGTCGTCGGCCTCGAGGGCGAGCACCACCCGTGCGACCTGCTGCATGAGGATCCCCCCTCTTCGGATCCGGGCGCCGCGGCGCGACATCGTGCGGACGAACGAGGGGGTCGGCGGCCGTCTCGAGCCGACGTCACCGAAGGAGACGCGAAGGCTACCGCCCGGGACGGGGCGGGTCCATCCCCGAAGCGGCGGATCCTCCAGTTCGGGCGGGGGATGCAACACGCCGTGCCTAGAGGATGCAGCCGTGACGGGCGTCACGGCTGCATCGGCGACGGGCCAGGGGGGAACGCATGTGACTGCCTGCTTGCCAGGCAGGGGTGAGGGCGGTCAGAGTGGTCCTTGCCCCCGCGTGAGTGCCCGCCCGAGCGAGGAGGTCACGGTGCCTGGCAAGTACGAAGGGATCCACGGATTCGTGTTCCTGCACGAGGGTGACCCGAGACCTCCCTCGGAGGTGATCGACGATCTCCTTCAGTACCTCGACCCCGATCGCGGGCCGGTGTTCTTCGCCTCGACATTCGAGGGGGACTTCGCCGGCTTCGCCCACTTCGCGGCCGACGACCTCGAGGCACTCGTGGACTTCACCGGGTCCGCGCTCTTCGACGCAGGGATCCGTTCGGACTATGCGACCGAGGGGTCCGTGTACAGAAGCGGGATCGGGCCGAAAGGCCCGAAGCGCAAGAGCCCGCGCTTCTGCGCGATCTGCCGGGTGCGCACGAACGACAGACCGAAGAGCGTCCTCGCCGCGATCGCCGAGGCATTCGGCGACGAGGAGCCCTTCATGGGCGGCTCGCGGGTCATCGCCCGCTTCCCATTGCTGGTCGAGCTGGGCTCCGACGACGAGTCGGAGCTCGCCACGGCGATCGAGCGGCTCGGGAACGTCTCGGGGGTCCACGCCATGAAGGTGGGCACGACCGATACCGGGAAGGCAGACGCCCGAGCGAAGTGACTGGGACCAGAGGGGAGCGCAAGCTCGTCACCCTGCTCTTCTCAGACCTGACCGGGTACACGGCACTCGCGGCCACGCTGGATCCGGAGGAGGTCTTCTCCCTCATCCGGCCGACGATGACCGAGCTCCAGCGCGTCGTCGAGGACCACGGGGGCACCGTGCCACAGGTCCAGGGCGACGGCTTCATGGCGATCTTCGGGGTTCCCGCCGCGCACGAGGACGACGCCGAGCGCGCCGTGCGGGCCGCTCTGGCCGTGCGCGATCGCATCCGTGAGCTGAACGAGGGCCGTTCGGGACTCTCGATCCCCGAGGTGCATTCGGGCGTGAACTCCGGCGAGGTGATGGTCGGCCCGGCACTCGAGGCGTCCGGCATCGCGATCGTCGGCGACGTCGTCAACACCGCCTCGCGCCTCGCCGACCTGGCTCCGTCGGGCACGATCCTCGTCGAAGAACAGACCTGGCGCAGGACGAGGCATGCGATCCGCTTCGGGCCGCGACGCTCGTACGTGGCGAAGGGCAAGCCACTCCCGGTGGTCGCGTACGAGGCTCGGTCGCCGCGGACGCCCTTCCCGGCGGGTCGCGCGACGCCTTCCCTCGGGTCGGAGTTCGTCGACCGGGAGGCGCCCCTCGAGCGACTCGCGGCCGAGCTCCGCGCCGCGCGCGCGGACCGCCGAGCGCGGGTCGTGATCGTCAGCGCGGAGCCAGGATCGGGCAAGACTCGCTTGGCGTCCGAATTCACCAGGCGCGATCCGGACCTGTTGGTCCTCGCCGGGCGCGCGACCGCATACGGCGCGAGCCTCCCGTTGTCGCCTCTGGCCGCGGCGGTCGGCGAGATCGCCGGTGTCGCGCCAGGCTCCACGGCCCGGGCGGCCGAACGGCGGATCCGTGGCCTCGCGAAGCAGGTGGCGACCGGGAGCGACGTCCGACGCCTGGTACGAGGGCTCTCGCTCCTCCTGGGCGTCGGCGAACGCCTCGAGAGCCACGGATCACGCGGGACCGAGGACGCCCTCGTGGCGGCGCGAACGGTGCTCGAAGGACTCGCGAAGGAACGGACGGTCGTCGTCGTGCTCGACGACCTCCAGTGGGCGGATCCGGCCGTCGTGGGCGCGCTCGCCTCCACCGCCGCCGATCCCTGGTCCGGACCGATCCTCCTCTTGGGGCTCGCCCGCTCTGACTCCCTCCCCGGCCTGAGCGCCGTCACGAGGATCGAGCTCGACGCGATCCCGGAAGACGCGATGGGCGAGCTGACCTCGCTCGCGCTGGGACGGAAGTCCTTCACGCCTGCGTTGCGTCGGATCGTGACGCGAGCCGGCGGCAACCCCCTCTTCCTGGAGGAGAGCCTGAGCATGCTGGTGGACGCGGGGGCGCTGGTCTCCACCGCGTCGGGATGGACCGTCGTCGATCCCGACATGCTCGACCGCGTCCCCACCACGGTGCGCGCCATGATCGCCGCCCGATTGGACGGGCTTCCACCCGAAGATAAGCAGGTGCTCCAATGCGCCTCGGTCACGGGCGAGCTGACGTGGGACCGGCTCCTCACCCGTCTGGCCCCTGACACGGATGTCCGAGCGGCGCTGCGCAGTCTCGTCGCGCGAGATCTCCTCCGGCGACGACGAGGGTCGCACGCCTCGGGCTCGAACGAGTTCGTCTTCAAGCACGCCCTGATCCGCGACGTCGCCTATGGCTCATTACCGCGGGAGGAGCGCGCCCGTCTGCACATCGAGGTCGCGGACTGGATGTCGCAGGCCGCGAACGTGCCGCGCGAGCCCATCGACGATCTCGCCCATCACTACGCGGAAGCCTGGCGGCTCTCGCGTACGAAGACCGCGACGACCGCTCCCGACGGCCTGGCTCGGGCCGCCTCGCTGTACCTCGGACGCTGGGCCGACGAGACGCTCGAGTACCAGGCCCTGGCGGCCGAGTCGCTGTACGCCCGCGCGATCGAGGTCGACACCGTGGCCCCCGACGAGGTCGATCCGGATCTGCGTGCTCGCCACGCGATCGGACGGGCCGAGAGCCTGATCGAACTGGGACGCCATCGTGAGGCCCGAGAGGTTGCCACGCACGCGCGAGAGCTGGCGGAGGGCCTCGACGACGAGCGACTGGGAGCCCGGGCACTCGTGGCGCTCGGTCGCGTCGAATCCGACGTCGGGGACGATGTCCGGGCCCGCGAGCTGCTGGAGCGAGCCCTCACCGCCTTCCGGGGGGCCGGTGATGTGGCGGGCGAGGCGTGGGCGACCCACAGGCTCTCGGAGATCTCGACCCGGACAGACTACTCGGAGGGACTGGAGTACCTGCGCGCCGCGTACCACCTCTTCGAGGAGGCAGGCGATCGCTGGGGGCGAGTGATCGCGGCGCAGGACCTCGCGTACATGCTCAGCACGATCGGCGGCGAGGAGTTCCACCGCTGGTACCGCCTGGCCAAGCAGCTCGTCGAAGGCGACGGCGACCTGCGGTCACGCGCGGAGCTGCTCCGGACGCTCGGCTACTTCCGCTACTACTGCGGGGAGCACGCGGACGCGATCAGGATCATGCGGGAGGCGCGGCCGCTCACGGTCGCCGCCGGAGACCGCTACGCCGAGGCCGACACCCTCCTCATCGAGGCCTTGGCCGCCGCCGCCGAGAGCCCGCCGAGCGAAGCGTCTCGTGCGGCCGCGGCGGTCGTTGCGTTCGGCCGGGAGATCCACTCGGCTCGCGTTCAGGCGCTCGGACGCGCCGCAGAGGCCCGTGCGGCGATGCGCGCCGGTGACCCCCGCGCCGCCGCCTCACACTTGGCGGCCTGCCGTCGCGGACTCGCGAGGTTCGGCGCGAGCACAGAGATGCTGGAAGCGGACCTGACCGCCGCGGAGATGCACCTGGATCGAGGAGCCTGGGGCAAGGTCCGTGCGCCCGCCGAAGCCGGCGCCGACGCGGCCAGGATGATCGGCGAGCGTCTCATCGAGCCCCTGGGGACGCTCCTCGTCGGCCGCGCCGCGCTCGGCTCGGGCCGGATGAGCACCGCGGTCGAAACGCTGCGGGAAGCCGTCGAGCAGGCGCGGGAGGCGGGAGCCGACGGCACGCTCTCACTCGCACGAGCCGCGCGAGACCAGGCGCAGCTGCTGTCCGGACACGTGCCGCGTCCTCGCCGACGGCCGGGAACCGGGGCCGTGGTGGAGGCGATCGAGGCGGAGAACCACGGGCTCGCGTCGCTGATGGAAGGTGCGAACGACGAGGCGGCGGCGGCGTTCCAGGAGGCCGTGGAGCGGTGGCGCGAGCTCGGGTGGACCTCCTGGCTCGCTCGGGCGCTGACGATGCGGGAAGAGGCCCTGCGCCGCGACGGCGATCGCGCTCGCGCTGCATCGGCTCGGGCGAGGGCCCGCCGGGTGCTCGATCGACTCGAGACGCCGTCGGGAAGCCGCGCGACGATCCTCGCTCCCTTCGGCCGGCCCTCGACGACGCGGAACGCGAGCTGAGCATGCATCGGCGGTGGATCTTCCTCACGCTGATCGCGGCGTTGGGGATCGCGGCGATGGCCCTCACGGTCTACGGACCACCGGGGGCGTCGGAGCCCGCCGTGGCCCGGGGAGAAGGCGACGGAACGTCCCCGAGGATACCGGTCGTCGACGCCGAGACCGCCGCCCCCGAACCCGCCGCCCCCGAGCCGCCCCCCTACTTCCTGGCGTGGACGCCCGGCGGGCTGCCGCTCGATCTCCGGGCACAGGTCCGGACGGTGCGAGGGTTCGCGTCGACCGTCGTCGTCGCCGGCGACACGCGCTGGCTGACCCGTTCCATCGGTGCAGACGGCGATGTGATCGACGACCCCGAGCCGCCGTTCGCGATCCCGATCGACGCGTTCGCGGTGAACCCGCTCGAGATCACCCCCTTCCTTCCCTCGTCGGTCCGCGACGACGTGGTCGATGCGCTCGCGCGGGGACAGGGGGTGATCGGCACACGCAGCGCCGACGTGCGAAGGCTCGGGACGGGCGGCACGCTCGAGTTCGGAGACCGATCGGTGCGGATCGGCGCCGTGGTCCCCGAGGAGCTGATCGGCTGGAGCGAGATGCTCGTCTCCCGGGAGGTCGGCACGCGGCTCGGCATCGTCGACGACCGATACCTCTGGGCGTTCCCCCGCGAGCGGCAGAGCCTCGACACCTTCGAGCGGCTGGTGCGCCCCCTGGTCCCCGCGAACGAACCGATCCGGGTCGAAGGCCCCGGCGACACTCCGTACATGCGCGTGGCCAACGGCGTGAACCCTCCCGTCGTGCTGAAGCAGGCGTTCGGCGAGTTCGCCGCTGCGCTCGACCCCGCGGATCCTGCCTTCTTCCGCATCGACCCGGCCTGGGTCGAGTCGAATCTCGTCACCCGTACCGTGCCGCTGCTCGGAACGCTCACATGCCACCGCCGCTTCATGGAGGATCTCGTGCGGGCGATGCGGAGGGTGCAACGCGAGGGACTGGCGTCCCTGATCCATTCGACCGCCGGGTGCTTCAACGCGCGGACCGTGGCCCGCAGCCCCACGAACCCGCCGTCGTTCCACGCGTACGGTGCCGCGGTCGACATCAACGCGCCGGAGAACGCGTTGGGTGCGGTGCCGACGATGGATCGGCGTGTCGTCGCGATCTTCGAGGACCTCGGCTTCAACTGGGGCGGCGACTTCCTGATCCCCGACGGCATGCACTTCGAGTACGGAGGCGGACCGCTCGCCGGCGAGTCGTGAGCCGAATCGACGACAGCTACGACTTCCGGCCGATGTCGTAGGCATGCGGCCGTGGGACGCTCTTAGGACGGAAGTCTCGGTAGCCCAACTCGACCCCCGGGGGAGGGACAGCCCTT
>Ga0075304_1000330_pt1 | contig 10875 bp, 10 predicted proteins | sample Joice_CattailNLA_FD_120067 | JGI IMG/M metagenome (GOLD analysis project Ga0075304, IMG submission 120067) | Natural and restored wetland microbial communities from the San Francisco Bay, California, USA, that impact long-term carbon... | ecosystem: Environmental > Terrestrial > Soil > Wetlands ... | reverse complement strand
GTCGACGCCGGAAGGCGACGAGGGCCTCGACCTCGACCTCGGCAAGGTGGCGGCCGCCTCCGCCGAGTCGGAGCCGACGGGCGAGAACGAGGCGCTCGAATTCGACCTCGGCGACGGCTCGGTCTCGTTCAGCACGACCCAGGAGATCAGCGGGCGCGAAGGCGGCGGCACGGTCGAGATGCCGACGCTCGAGCTGCCCTCGTCGGAGACGCCGACGATCGAGACGCCGGCGCTCAAGGCCGGCCAGGCGGCGCGCGACCGCATGCAGCCGGCCACGCCCGATTCCACCGCCGAGATGGCGATCGACGACCTCGGCCTGGACCTCGGGAACCTGGACAACCTCCCGGACATCGACGACGCGACGGCGATCGCGACCGGCATGCACGACGAAGTCACGCAGATCGCGCAGCGCAGCCACGAGGCGACTGCGGTCCTGCCGCGGCAGGACGACGACAACACGGCCCTGATGCCGGGCGGCAACGACGGTGCGACGGCCGTGATGCCGGCCGTGGATTTCAACGAGATCGACCTCGACCTTGGCGCCCCGGACGCGACGGACAGTTCGCCGACGACGCAGGACACGCGGGCGACGGAGCAGATGCCCCAGCTCGAGCCGGTCACGATGAGCGAGGTCGGCACCAAGCTGGACCTGGCCCGCGCTTACATGGACATGGGCGACCCTGACGGCGCCCGCAACATCCTGCAGGAGGTGCTCGCCGAAGGCAGCAGCTCGCAGAAGCAGGAGGCGCGCCGGCTGATCGATACCCTGCCGGGAGCGTGAGCAGCCCGGTCCGGCGCCTGGCCGTCGGAATCGAGTACGACGGCACCCAGTATGCCGGCTGGCAGTACCAGCCCGGCCTGCAGACCATCCAGGATTGCGTGCAGAAGGCGCTGTCGGCGGTCGCCGACCACCCGGTCACGGTGGCGGCGGCGGGCCGCACCGACGCCGGTGTCCATGCCTGTGCCCAGGTCGCGCACTTCGACACCACCGCGTCCCGGCCGGTCCGCGGCTGGGTGCTGGGCGCCAACAGCCACCTGCCGCCGGACATTGCCGTCAACTGGGCGATGGAAGTCGAGCCCTCATTCCATGCGCGCTATACCGCCCAGGGCCGCAGCTACCGCTACTGCATCCTGAGGCGCGCCACCCGGCCGGCCATCCTGCGTCACCAGGTGTGCTGGACCCGGGCGGCGCTCGATGCCGCGGCCATGCACGAAGGCGCACAGGCACTGGTCGGCGAGCACGATTTCTCCTCATTCCGCGCCGTCGAGTGCCAATCGACCACGGCGCTGCGTCACGTGGACTCGATCTCGGTCGCGGCCGACGGACCGCTCATCACGCTCGACATCAGCGCCAACTCCTACCTGCACCACATGGTCCGGAACATCGCCGGGACCCTCATGACGGTCGGAGCGGGGGAGAAGCCGCCGGCGTGGGTCGCCGAGACGCTGGCAGCCCGGGACCGGAACCGCGCCGGGATCACGGCCCCGGCGAGCGGGCTCTACCTCATGCGGGTGCGCTACCCGAAGTCGCTGCAGATCCCCGAAACCGCGCCAAAAGGCCCTTGGGCTATGATCGCGGGCCAGACCGGGGAGTAGGTAGGAACCCCAGATGACCTGGTTCGAGAAGATCATCCCGTCGCGGATCAAGACCGAGCGCCGCACGCGTTCCGTGCCGGAAGGCCTGTGGATGAAGTGTCCGGCCTGCGACTCGGTGCTTTACCGGCCGGAGGTCGAGCGCAACCTGCAGGTCTGCCCCAAGTGCGCGCACCACATGCGCATGGGCGCGCGCGAGCGGCTGATGCAGTTCCTGGACCCGGAAAGCGGCACGGAGATCGGCGCCGGCGTGGCGCCCGAGGACCCGCTCAGGTTCCGCGACACCAAGCGCTACCGCGACCGGCTCGCCGCGGCGCAGAAGTCGATTGACGAGCGCGACGCGCTGATCGTCATGAGCGGCACGCTCGAAGGCATGGAAATCGTCGCCGGGGCCTTCGAATTCTCCTTCATGGGCGGCTCGATGGGCTCGGTGGTCGGCGAGCGCTTCGTGCGCGGCGTCGAGCACGCTATCGCCCACCGGACACCGCTCGTGTGCTTCTCGGCGAGCGGCGGCGCGCGCATGCAGGAGGGGCTGCTCTCGCTGCTGCAGATGGCCAAGACCAGTGCGGCGCTTGCGGAACTCGCCGCCGAGCGGTTGCCGTTCATTTCCGTGCAGACCGACCCGACCACGGGCGGCGTGTCCGCCAGCCTCGCCATGCTCGGCGACGTGAACATCGCCGAGCCGAAGGCGCTGATCGGCTTCGCCGGGCCGCGCGTCATCCAGCAGACCGTGCGTGAAACCCTCCCGGAGGGTTTCCAGCGCAGCGAGTTCCTGCTCGACCATGGCGCCATCGACATGATTCTCGACCGTCGGGACCTTCGCGAACGCATCGCCTCCATGCTCAGGATCCTGCTGCGCCGCCCCGCGGCTTCCGGCTGAACGTGAGGTTCCGGGACGTCGCGGGCTGGCTCGCCTGGCAGCAGGTCGCGCATCCCGTCGCGGTGGACCCCGGTCTCGAGCGCGTGGGCGAAGTCTGGCGCCGCCTGCGCCTGCCGATGGCGGCGACGGTGCTCACCGTCGGCGGCACGAACGGCAAGGGTTCCGCCTGCGCGTACCTGGATGCGATCCTGCGGGCGGCGGGCTATGAGACCGGCCTGTTCACGTCACCGCACCTGGCGCGCTACAACGAGCGCATCCGCGTGGGCGGCCGCGAGATCGCGGACCAGGCGCTGCTCGCGGCCTTCGCCGAGATCGACGCCGCCCGCGGAGACATTTCCCTGACGTTCTTCGAGTGGAACACGCTGGCCGCGTTCCTTGCCTTTGCGCACGCACGGGTGGATGTCGCCGTGCTGGAAGTCGGCATGGGCGGGCGGCTCGACGCGGTCAACCTGCTGGACGCGGACGCGGCGGCCGTCGTTTCGGTCGGCCTCGACCACTGCGAATGGCTCGGCAACACCGTCGAGGCGATCGGCCTCGAGAAGGCCGGCATATTCCGGGCCGGGCGGCCCGCCGTCTTCGGCAGCAGGCTCATGCCGCGCAGCGTCGCCGCGCATGCCGCCGCAATCGGCGCCAGGCTGCGCAGGTTAGGCACGGACTTCGACTACGTGGAACGCGCGGATGGCTGGGACTACGTCGGCTTCGGGTCGCGCCGCCGGGAACTGCCGCTGCCTGCGCTTGCCGGCGCGAGCCAGCTCGGCAACGCGGCGGCGGCCCTCGCCGTGCTCGAGTCGGTCGAGCCGGCCTTGCTGGTGCCGGACGAGGCCGTTCGGACGGGCCTTCGCACGGTGCGCCTGGCGGGCCGGTTCCAGGTGATCCCGGGCCAGCCGGAATGGATCCTCGACGTCGCGCACAACGCCGAAGCAGCCGCTTCGCTTGCCGCGAGTCTCGCTGCGCGCCCCCACGCGGGGCGCACCGTCGCGGTCTGCGGCATTCTCGCCGACAAGGACGTCGAAGCGATCGTCGCGGCGCTGGCGCCGCAGGTGAGCCGCTGGATCGCCGTCGGGCTCGACGGCCCGCGTGCGCTCCTGCCTGCGGAACTTGCGCACCGGATCAGGCGGGCGGGGGCGAATTCGGTGGTTGCCGTCGCGGACGTCGCGGCGGGACTCGCGCAGGCACGCGTCGACTGCGGCCCCGGCGACCGGGCCGTCGTGTTCGGCTCCTTCCTCGCCGTCGGTCCGGCGCTCACTGCGCTCGGCGCGGATGCGTAGCGGCACGAGGGGCTACAATCGGTCGCCATGGAAGTCCGTGTACGTGAGCGTCTGGTCGGGGCACTGGTGCTGGTCGCCATCGTGGTCTTGCTGGTGCCCGCCATCCTGACGGGTCGCGGCAGCGCGCCTTCGGAACCGCCCGCACAGCCCACGCGACGTCAGGAACTTCCCGTCGGCGATGCCATGCCCGAGCAGGAAGAGCAGGTCCTCGTGCCGGAACCGCTGGCCGACGAGCCCGAGGCGGGCACGCCGGCGGAGGCCGTGGTGCCAGCCAGTCCGGGCGGTGAACCGCAGCCGGCGGCCGCCCGCCCAGCCAGCCGGGCGCCGGATCCGCCGCCGCCGGAAACCGTCGCCCAGGCTCCCGCATGGGCGGTACAGCTCGGCGCATTCTCCAACCGGGGCAAGGCAGAGCAGCTGGTCGCGGATTTGCGCAAGCGGCGTTACTCGGCGTTCCTGCTCGAGTACCGCGCGTCGGGCCAGGTGCTCTACCGCGTGCGCGTCGGGCCGGAGCAGGACCGCGCGCGCGCGGAGCAGATCGCCGCGCGGCTCGCGAAGGACGGTTTCCAGCCGGTCGTCGCGCGCCACCCCTGATCGGATAGAATGCCGCACGATTCGCCGGGTCCGGGGTACTGATGGGCGGCGCCGACCATATCTTCGCCATCATCCTGATGATCTCGGGTGCCGTCGGGTACTTCCGGGGGTTCATCCGCGAGTCCATCGCGCTCGCCAGCTGGCTGGTCGGTCTCTGGGTCGCCTGGCACTTCGCCTACCTCGTCAACCCGTGGCTCGGCGGCGCACTGGCCGAACCGGGCGTGCGCGAATGGACCGGGCGGGCGATCGTGCTCCTGGTCGTGCTGCTTGCCGGGTCGCTGGTCGGCAGCATCGTCTCCCACTACGCGCGGCGCGCGGTCGGCCTGGCGGCGATGGACCGGCTGCTCGGCGTCGTCTTCGGGCTCGTGCGCGGCGCAGTCATCGTCGGCCTGGTCGTGCTCGCGGGCCGTGCGGCGAAGCTCGACGATGAGCCCTGGTGGGGCGCGACGCAATCGATGCCCGCCGCCGAGGTCTTCGCCAACTGGCTCGAGCGCTACGCCGCGCCGGCCGCCATCGACCTGTACGAAGAGGCGATCAAGCCCCCGGACGGGGCGGGCTCCTAGGCCATGTGCGGCCTGATTGGAATCGTCGGGACCGCGCCGGTCAACCAGCGCATCTACGACGCGCTGACGGTGCTCCAGCACCGGGGGCAGGACGCGGCGGGCATCATGACGATGGATGAGCACGCGCTGTTCGTGCGCAAGGACATCGGCCTGGTGCGCGACGTGTTCCGCGACGAGGACATGCGCCAGCTGATCGGCAACGCCGGCATCGGCCACGTGCGCTATCCGACCGCCGGCTGCGACGGCGCGGATGAAGCACAGCCTTTCTACGTCAACGCGCCATTCGGCATCGGGCTCGGCCACAACGGCAACCTGACCAACGCCGAGGAACTCTCGCGGACGATGGTCGAGGAGGACCGGCGTCACCTCAACACGCGCTCCGATTCCGAGGTGCTCCTCAACGTCTTCGCGAGCGAACTGCAGCGCTCCACCGCCTCGCGGCCGGCGCCTGCCGACGTGTTCCGGGCCATCGAGGGCGTGTACCGGCGCTGCCGCGGCGGGTTCGCGGTCGTGCTGATGATCGTCGGCCACGGCGTCGCGGGCTTCCGCGACCCGCACGGGATCCGCCCGCTGGTGCTCGGCAAGCGCAAGACCGCGCGCGGGATCGAGTGGATGCTGGCATCGGAGAGCGTCGCACTCGACATGCTCGGGTTCGCGCTCGAGCGCGACGTGGCGCCGGGCGAGGCGATCTACATCGACATGCACGGCCGCCTGCACGCCGCGCAATGCTCGCCGGCGGGCCGGCACACGCCCTGCATCTTCGAGTACGTCTACTTCGCGCGACCGGACTCGATCATCGACAACATCTCGGTGCACAAGGCGCGCATGCGCATGGGCGAGAAGCTTGCGGAGAAGATCCAGCGCCTGACGCCCGACCACGACATCGACGTCGTGATCCCGATCCCGGACACCAGCCGCACGAGCGCGCTCCAGCTCGCGCTCGCGCTCGGGGTGAAGTACCGCGAGGGCTTCGTCAAGAACCGCTATATCGGCCGAACCTTCATCATGCCGGGGCAGGAGATGCGGCAGAAGTCGGTGCGCGGCAAGCTGAATGCGATCGACCTCGAGTTCCGCGGCCGCAACGTGCTGCTGGTCGACGACTCGATCGTGCGCGGCACGACCTCGGCGCAGATCATCGAGCTGGCGCGCGAGGCGGGGGCGCGGAAGGTCTATTTCGCCTCGGCCGCGCCGCCGGTACGGTACCCGAACGTGTACGGGATCGACATGGCGGTCGCCTCCGAGCTGGTGGCCAACGGCCGCAGCGAAGACGACGTCGCCGCGTCCATCGGCGCGGACTGGCTCGTCTACCAGGACCTCGCGGACCTCGTGTCCGCCTGCCGTCACGACGACGCGCGGATCACCGCGTTCGACACGTCCTGTTTCTCCGGCGAGTACGTGACGGGCGACGTGACGCGCGAGTTCCTGGCGCGCATCGAGCACGAACGGCTCGACGGCGTCAGGGCGCAGCGGCTCCTCGACCTGCCGGGCGGACGCACGGCACGCGCAATCTAAAGGGGACGCTCACCTTTTCCAAAAGGGGACGCTAACCTTTTCCGGCATCCTCACCCTCATGAAGGAAAAGGTCAGCGTCCCCTTTTGGAAAAGGTGAGCGTCCCCTTTTACGACCCGCGCCGCGATCTGCTGCTGGAGCTGTTCCAGGTCGCGCTGGCGGCGGTGGACGGCCGGCGACGGGTGCGCGCAGCGCTGGCCGGGCGCGAGGCTCCGGGTCCCGTCAGCGCATTCGCCGTCGGCAAGGCGGCCGCTTCGATGATGCTCGGCGCGGCGGATGCACTCGGCGCGCGGCTCGAGCGCGGCCTCCTCGTCGCCCCGGACGGCGCCGTTCCCCCGGCGCTCGCGAGCCGCGGCGGCATGCTGGCGCTCGAAGCCGGGCATCCTCGGCCGGATGAGCGCAGTCTCGCGGCAGGGGCGGCGTTGCTGGAGTTCGCCGCGGCGACGCCGCCGGGCAGCCGCGTGCTGCTGCTCGTCTCCGGCGGCGCATCCGCGCTGCTGGAGGTGCCGGCGCCGGGCGTGGGTCTCGCAGAACTCGGCGCGCTGTTCGAGCGCTCGCTGCGCGAGGGTCTCGACATCGAGCGCCTCAACCGGGAGCGCATCGCACTTTCCCGCGTGAAGGGCGGGGCGCTCGCAGGCCTCTTCAAGGGCACGGCGATCGAGGCGCTAATGATCTCCGACGTGCCGCGCGACGATCCCGCCGTGCTGGCCTCGGGCCTGCTGGACACCCCGGGGCTCGAGCGCCGTCTCGTGGGCTCGATCGAGGAGGCGCTCGCAGCCGTCGAGCGTGCCGCGGCGCAGCGCGGGCTCACGGTCGCACGCGGCGCAGAAAGGCTCGCCGGGGACGCGGAGACGGCCGCGCGCCGCATCTGTCACGAGCTGGCCGTCGGTGAAGCGGAGCTGCACCTCCACGGCGGCGAGACCGTCGTCCGCCTGCCCGGGCGCCCCGGCCGGGGCGGGCGGTGCCAGCACCTTGCCGTGGCGGCGGCGCGGCACCTGGCGGGCCACGCCGATTACCTGCTGCTCGCGGCGGGCACGGACGGCCGCGATGGCGCCAGCGAGGACGCCGGCGCGATCGTCGATGGCGGCACGATCGCGCGCGCAGCGGACGGCGACCTGGACCCGGCAGTAGCCCTGTCGACCGCGGACAGCGGGTCATTCCTCGAAGCGACCGGTGACCTGGTGCATACCGGCCCGACCGGCACCAACGTCGGCGACATCGTGCTGGCCCTGCGACAGTCACCGCCGGACAGCGGCCGGATGTAGAATGCCCCCATGTCAGTCCGGGTTCTGATCATCGACGACCAGGACGACTTCCGGCGCCTCCTTGCACATCACGTACGAACCGGGTTCGACACGCCTTCGGTCGCCGAGTACGAGCCTGCCGCGCGCGGCCGGCTGCCGCCCGATTTCTCGGGCAGCGCCTATGACGCCGTGCTGCTCGGCGACACGCCGGGCCGCGACTTCGGCATCGACTGGCTCCGGGACCTGAGCCGGCGCAACGGCTTCCCGCCGATCATCTACATGCTGTCGCGGCCATCGCCGGAATCGGAGGAGCACGCGATCCATGCGGGCGCCCATGCCTGCCTAGCGCGCGCCAAGATCGACCACGCCGCGCTGGTCGCGGCACTGCGCGCCGCGCAGGCAAGGCGCGGCCAGTTTTCGCGGCCGGCCGCGCGCGTGAACGAGGCTTCGCGCGCGACGCAGTTCGGCGAGGCCTCGATCCGGGGATTCCGGTTCGTCAGCCAGCTCGCCGAGAGTCCGGTATCGAGCGTCTACCTGGCCGAGAGCGAACGGAGCGGCACGCAGGTCGCCCTGAAGGTGCTCCACCAGCCCCCGGACGAAGGCTCCGGCGTGCGCAATTTCGACCGCTTCCTGCGCGAGTACCAGATCGCGGCCGCCATCGAGCACCCGAACGTTGCGCGGGTCCACGACTTCGGCGTCGCCGACGACCACGCCTTCATCGCGATGGAGTATTTTCCGCTCGGCGACCTGCGCGGGCGCATCAAGCAGGGCCTCCATGCGCTGCGCGCGCTGACATTCCTGCGCCAGATGGCCGAGGCGCTGAAGGTCCTGCACGACGCCGGCGTTCTGCACCGCGACCTGAAGCCCGGCAACGTCATGCTGCGCGACGAGCAGTCGGTCGCGCTGATCGACTACGGGCTGTCGAAGCACGTGGAGCTCGACGCCGCGATCACGAACAGCGGCGAGATCTTCGGCACGCCGTACTACATGAGCCCGGAACAGGGCCACGGCAGGGAAACCGACGCGCGCAGCGACATCTACAGCATCGGGATCATCTTCTACGAGATGCTGATGAAGCGGAAGCCGTACGTCGCGGGCACGCCGATGCAGGTGATCTACAAGCACGCGCACTCACCGCTGCCGGAGCTCAGGGCGGAGCTCAAGCGTTTCGAGGAGCTGCTCTACAACTGCATCGCCAAGGACCCGAAGCGCCGCTACGCCAGCGCGGAGCAGCTGCTCGACGCCGCCCGCGAGCTCGAGCGCGACGAGCTCGAACGCTGACCGCAGATACGCGTGCCGGCCGGCCGCGGACCCTCGCTCGTTCCGCCGGAACTTGGTCACTTCGCTCGGGGACCCGGCCGGCCGGCGCGCGCGAGAGCGGGCCGCGGCACCGACTCGCGCACGAGCCGCCGGGACCCGCGAGTGAGCGACTAAAGTTCCGGCGGAGCGAACGAGCGGAGTCCCGGCGGCGAAGTGCGCGCGCAGTAGTGACGGCGCGCTTTGTGGGCCGGTTGCCTGTGTGCCGTGCGTTGCGTGTCAGACCGGGCAGGGGAGGAGTTGCCAGCCCGCGTCATCCCACCGCACGACGTCGGCCTCGTCGTGCCAGGCGCCGAGCACGACCCGCGTGCGATCCTCGCCCCCCGACCGGAAGCGGTGCACGCCGGGACGGTGCGTGTGGCCGTGGATCATCAGCGTGACGCCGGCCTCGCCCAGGACCGTATCGACGGCGGCCTGGTTGACGTCGGTGATGTAGCTCGCGGTATTCGCGAGGTGCTCGCGACTGCCGGCGCGCGCCTGCGTCGCGAGGCGCCGCCGCGCCGCGATCGGCAGCCGCGCGAAGGCTTCGCGGATGCCGGGGTCGCGCACCAGCGCGCGCAGCCGCTGGTACGGACGGTCGTCGACGCACAGGCCGTCGCCGTGGGTCAGCAGGACACGCTCGCCGCCCAAGGTCAGGATCGACGGGTCGTCGAGCAGCATGGCTCCGGACTCCGCGCAGAACCTCTCCCCGATCATGAAATCGCGGTTGCCGCGCATGACGAAGACCTTCGTCCCGGCGGCGGCCACCGCGGCAATCGAGTCGATGGCCTCGCGATGTGCCGGCTCGGGGTCGTCGTCGCCGATCCAGGCCTCGAACAGGTCGCCGAGCAGGAAGAGGGAGCGGGCGCCGCGCGCCGGGCCCGAGAGGAAGCGCTGGAAGCGGCCGGCGATGTCCGGCGTCGTGGGATCGAGGTGCAAGTCCGAGGCGAACCAGTCGGTCACTCGGAACGGCCTGACTGCTCTTGTTCCGGCTGCGGCGCGGGCTGTGCCGGCGCGGCATCGGCACCGTCCAGCACCCAGGCGCGACGGACGACCGGCCGCTCGACCGGCACGTCCCCGCCGAAATTCGCGACGGTCTCGGTGCGCAGGTAACCGATGCGGTCGACGGTGTCCATGCCCTCGACCACGCGCCCGAATACCGTGTAGCCCCAGCGGCTCGGCAACGGGTCGAGCGCCGGGTTGTCGATCAGGTTGATGTAGAACTGCGAGCTGCCGGAATGCGGCGATTCCTCGCGCGCGAGCCCGAGCGTGCCGCGCCGGTTCGACAACCCGTTGCCGCTCTCGTTGGGGATGGCCGCGCGTGCCGGGCGCAGGGCGAGCCGTTCGTCGTAGCCGCCGCCCTGCACGACGAAGTTGGCTATCACGCGATGGAACACGGTGCCGTCGTAGGCGCCTTCGCGCACGTAGCGCAGGAAGTTCTCCGCGGTGAGGGGCGCGCGAACCGTGTCGACCTCGACGACGAAATTGCCGACGGATGTCTCGAAGTGCACGCGCGGCGCGAGTGTGCCGGCCGGCTGGGCGGCGGCCTGGAACGTTGCGGCCAGGGCGAGCAGGGCAAGCATGGATCGCGGCATGTGAAACTCCTTGCCGGGATTTTAGCCTACCTCGCGCGTGAGGCGGCACGCCCGATCCCTTAGACTGTCAGGCGATGGAAACCGCCGTCGTCACGCGTTTCGCGCCCAGCCCGACCGGTGCCCTGCACCCGGGCAATGCGCGCACGGCGCTGTTCAGCTTCCTGCTGGCGCGGAGCAGGGGCGGGCGCTTCGTGCTGCGTATCGAGGACACGGACCTGGAGCGCAGCGTCGAGCAGCACGTCGCGACGCAGCTCGCGGAACTCGAGTGGCTCGGCATCGGCTGGGACGCGGGCCCGGGCCGCGAGGACGCGCTTGGCCCGTACCGCCAGTCCGAG
>Ga0075304_1000328_pt1 | contig 10916 bp, 10 predicted proteins | sample Joice_CattailNLA_FD_120067 | JGI IMG/M metagenome (GOLD analysis project Ga0075304, IMG submission 120067) | Natural and restored wetland microbial communities from the San Francisco Bay, California, USA, that impact long-term carbon... | ecosystem: Environmental > Terrestrial > Soil > Wetlands ... | reverse complement strand
TCCTGGTGCGCCAGGCAAAGCCTGGTCAATCTTGTGAACTGAAAGGAGTTCACCTTGTAAATTGTCCGTTTGACAAGTAGCCGATCGAGCGTGGGACGGGGTAACCCGATCCGGCGAAGCCTCGTGAGGCAAAAGCGCGAGCCGTAGCGCAAGCGAACCTGTTTCGGCCTCGTTAAACTTTTTGGGAGTGGCCATCCGTCCAGGATAGGTGAAGCCCAGTGCCGGCAGTGAAGTAACGGGCATAAGCAGCTGTCGGGCTCCCCGGGGTGATAGGGGACGGCGCGTGCTGACAGATTGATCGAGGAACCTGGGAGGCCCGGCAGGCAGTGGCCCCAGCCACAGCGCCGATGGGAAAGACATAACCCTTCGGCGGCCCTGGTCGGGAGTCGGACAGGCCCATAGTAGCTTGGAAGCGGGGTAATGCCCGTGGAGCCAAGGGACCTGACCGGAAACATGTTTTTGTCGATAAGAAAGGAGATCCGCTTGAACGAAAGTTTCACTACGGAAGAACTGGCAGCCAAAAGCCCCACGTCCCGATTGGGAAAGGGTGTTAAGCTGCCAGAGAAACTCTCTGAACTGAGACAGAAACTGGGCCAAAAGGCCAAGCAGGAACCGAAGTTTCGATTTTACGCTCTGTATGATCGGATATTTCGGCAAGATGTGCTGTTGACGGCATGGAAACTGGTGCGTGCGAATAAAGGTTCTGCCGGAGTAGACAGGGTATCCATTGAGGATGTTGTTGAACGTGAGGGCGGAGCCGAGGCGTTTTTGGCTGAGATTCAGGAGTCGCTGCGTGCCAAGACTTACCGTCCCAAAGCTGTGCGAAGGGTTTACATTCCCAAGGCCAACGGAAAGCTGCGCCCGCTTGGTATTCCAACGGTGCGCGACCGAGTTGTGCAAATGGCCACGCTTCTGATTTTGGAGCCGATATTTGAGGCGGACTTTGAAGACTGCTCTTTCGGATTTCGACCGGGACGCTCCGCGCATCAGGCGCTTGACCGTATTCGGGAGGCCCTGAGACAGGGCTTGGTGGAGGTCTATGATGCCGACCTGAAAGGGTACTTTGATACGATTCCCCATGACAAATTGATGGCCTGCCTTCAGATGCGGATAGCGGACCGTTCGGTTTTGAAGCTGATCCGTATGTGGTTGAAGGCGCCGGTGTTGGAACCGCCTGAAAGTAAGGGCGGGGGTAAAAGGCGCAAAGATCGTGGTAAGCCCGGGCAAGGAAGGAAGAGTTACCCTCGCAAGGGCTGTCCTCAAGGTGGGGTGATATCGCCCCTGCTGGCCAACCTTTACCTGCACTGGTTTGATAAGGTGTTTCATAAACCGGATGGTCCGGCAACGTGGGCCGATGCGCGTCTGGTGCGGTATGCTGACGACTTTGTGGTCCTGGCGCGTTACCAGAGTGACAGGCTCAGCGGCTGGATCGAGGCCAAGCTGGAGTTGTGGATGGGCTTGGAGATCAATCGAGAGAAGACCCAGGTGGTGAACCTGAGACAAGTAGGCCAGAGCCTTGATTTTCTGGGGTTCACGTTTCGCTTTGACCGCAGCTTGTATAAGAATTGGAAGAAGCGATACCTCAATGTGTTTGTGTCGCAAAAGTCTGCTGCCCGTGAGCGCGAAAAGTTGCGTGAACTGACGGCCAGGCGGAAAAGCGGCATGCCGATTCCACGCATGATTGGGGAGGTGAACCGCCAGTTGACAGGCTGGGGCAACTATTTCAATTATGGCTATCCACGCAAGGCATTTCGTAAGGTCAACAGTTTTCTTGAACTTCGCTTGATAGCACATCTCAAGCGACGGAGCCAGCGACCCTTTCGAACACCGAAAGGCAAGACGGTACACGAGCACCTCAAGTATCTGGGGCTGGTGAACTTGTGATCGTTTGAACCGCGCAACTCCCTGCAAATGCCCAAGGTGAGAGTTTTCGGGTAAGCCCAGTGCGGGAAACCCGCACGCTGGGTTTGACGAGGGGGGATCAGTTCGCAATGCATGGCATGCGGCTAATGAGCCACGACGGGGAAACCCTGAAACTGATGTAGGCTGAAGCCTAAACATTGTCATCTGATCCTCTACTCTACTCTAATATATTTTTCTAAAAATAGAATCCATTCATCTAGTTACACAAAGCTCCGAATAATCTATCTCCTTTCAGTTTTTCAATTTTAACTTCTACGATTTTGTTTTGAAGGTCATCATTGCCATCAACCAACACCGGCAAATAGTTTGAAGAAATCCCTTTCAGCAAACCGGTAGAGCCATCTCTTCTGGTTTCAATAAGAATCGGCAGGGATTTCCCTGTAAACCTGCGATAGAATTCCAGGCGCTTCTGATGGCCCAATTTGCGCATGTGTTCGCATCTTGCCCTGATAACCGGGGGATCGAGTTTGTTCGGCAATTTGTCGGCCGCGGTTCCCGCTCGTGAAGAAAACGGAAAGACATGCAGATAGCTGACGGGTAAATCGGCTATCAACTCATACGTGCTGTCAAAGGCCGCTTCACTTTCTCCTGGAAATCCAATCAGCGTATCCACACCGATGGCGGCATCCGGCATCAGTCGATGAATGCTGCCAATGAGTTCATAGAAGTTCTGTCGGGAATAGGGCCGCCCCATTTTTTCCAAAATGCCATCATCTCCGCTTTGCAGGGGAATGTGAAAATGTTTGCAAAATGTGTCGGATTCCGCCACCCGCCGAATAACTTCATTGCTAAGCTCGAAAGGTTCAATGGAGCTGACGCGGACCCTGGTGATTGACTTTCGATCTTCGATACGTTCCAACAGATCCGATAGGCTGCAGGCGGGAGCCAGATCATGACCATAGGCGCCGAGATGGATTCCCGTCAGCACCGTTTCGTGATAGCCGGCCCGGGCCAGCTGGGCGATGCTTTGCAGGACCTTATCCGGCGGCATGCTGCGGCTGCGGCCTCTGGCATAGGGGACAATGCAGTAGGTGCAAAAGGCGTCACAGCCATCCTGAATCTTTAAAAACGGCCGTGTTCGGGGAACTGAAGTTGCAACCGGCATCAGTTGGAATTGGCGTTTTTTGCGGATATCATTGAAGGGTGAAACCGGATGCCCGGAATCCTCATCACCCTTTGTACGGATCAACCGGCTGATGGACAGCTTTTTGTCATGACCGACGACGTAATCAACGCCATCAATTCTATTAATTTCCTGCGGTGCCGTCTGGGCATAGCACCCCGTTACAATAATACGAGCATTTGGATTGGTGCGGATGGCTTTGCGTATCGCCTGTCTTGACTGCATGGAAGCTTTTTGCGTCACCGTGCAGGTGTTTATAATACAGACCTCGGCCATGTCGCAGTCCGTGGCTGCCGACCAGTCAGAAGACAACAAATCCTGGGCCACGGAATCCGACTCTGCCTGATTGACCTTGCAACCCAACGTAGTTATTGAAAATTTAGGCATATATTCAAATCTATTTCATCAGGCAAAGCGCAGAGCGCATGGCGTTGCACGATGAGATATAGGTAAATTGTTTTGACGCTATGCGCTATGCGCCATGCCCTATGCCGCTTGAAGCCCGCGGAGAACGCCGTACAGCGGAAAAATAACCATTTAGGACCGAGGGCCACTGATCCAACCCCCACCCAGTATCTCATCGCCCCGATAAAAGACCGCAGCCTGGCCGGGAGTTATGGCCGCTTGCGGCTCTTTAAACCGAACAACAGCCGTATTCCGGTCCCCGGGAACGACTGTTGCCGGTACTTCTTGACTTCGGTACCTTACCCGGGTGTGCAGTTCCAGCGCCGATGCGGGTGCATCCCCTATCCAGTTGATTTCATCTACCTTACATTCTAATGAAAACAAATCGTTCCGGGTTCCGACCACCAAACGGTTGCGCTTGATATCCAGCCGGATTACGTAGTAAGGCCTAGCAGCCGGGCAATCGATCCCGCGGCGTTGGCCGACGGTAAAAAGGTGCAATCCGTTGTGTTGGCCGACAACCTGTCCGCTCATATCCTCGATTATACCGGGTTGAGGCTTGAATCCCTTTTGGGAGCCCAGAAATTCCCCGTAAGAGTTGTCCTTGATAAAACAAACATCCTGGCTTTCGCTTCTGGTAACCGGCTGCAAGCCCCTCTGGACGGCCATTTTTTTTACGTCTGTTTTTTGCATGGTCCCCAGGGGAAACAGAGCGCTTGCGAGCTGATCCCCGGTAAGCCGGGCCAGAAAATAGGACTGGTCCTTTTGCCGGTCGAAGCCTTTGAACAGGCGATAGATGCCGGTCTGATCCTTTTTAATAATCGCATAATGCCCGGTGGCTAATTTTTGAGCTCCCCATTCAAGGGCCAACGACAGGATGATGCCAAACTTAATGGTGGGATTACATCGCATGCACGGATTCGGGGTCTGGCCGCGCTGATAGGTTCGGGTAAAATAGTCGACGATTTTTTCCTGAAATTCACTTCGGATATCAACGATTTCGACCGGTATTCCCAGTTGCTTTCCAATATCAAGGATGGGATGCTGTTTGTGTGCCTGCAGGTCTGTTGCAAAGCATGAATCAGATTCGAACCCGGTGATAAAATGGATTCCAAATACCTGATGTCCCTGTTCTTTGAGTAAACAGGCGGTCATTAATGAGTCAACGCCACCGCTTATGGCAACTGCTGTTCTTTGCTTCATTCAAAAAAAGTCTGGTGGGTCGGACGCACCTCCATGGCCCTGGGCGGGCAAGCCGGTACGCATAACTCACATAAGCTGCATTTTTCCTGATCAAAGGTCACTTTCATATCCGGGCGTTGAACCGCCAGGGCACCGGTGGGGCACACAGCCGTGCAGGCCCCGCAATCCGTGCATTTTTTATTGTTACGCTTGATTTCCTGGGAGGCTTTTTTGACTTTCACGCCCTGGGCCTTGAGAAATTGGATACCTTCGTTAAGATTCTTTTTGGTGCCGGAAAGTTCAAGCGCCATTATGCCTTCTTTGCGCGGCAGAACGGCTGCATTGAGAATATTGAAAACCAGGTCGTAGTCTTTGGTCAAATGATAAACAATCGGTTTGTGAACTTCAGATTTCGGAAAGCGAAGAATGAGTATCTTTGAATACACGCCGGACCTCCAAAGTGAACGATGATTTCTTAACGAAAAAAATAAACTTAATGGCAAATATCTGGACTGTCAATATAAAGTACGCTTTTACCTGTCAATCAGGACAGGAAAATCCACGCACTATCAACCGCCGGTAGGCTTAAGTTGGAAAAAATTTATGGGTGAAATTACCTTTTAAGCAAAATCTATAATATTGATTGACATTTGATATAAAATTAGTATATAAATTATACCATTATGGAATACGAATTCGATCCACGCAAAAGCGAAAGAAACTTGGAAAAACACGGGATTGACTTTATTGGAGCGCAGGATTTACGGAATGATCCTGATCGGATTGAAATTCCAGCAAAAACTATTGACGAGCAGAGATATCTCATGGTCGGAAAAATTTCTGGAAAATTCTGGTCCTGCATTTTTACCTGCTGCAGGGAAAAAGTAAGGATTATTTCAGTGCACCGATCCCGTGAAGAGGAGATCGATATTTATGAAAGCTAAAGATTTAGATAAAAAATTTGATGCTGGTGAAGATATTTCCGAATTTCTCGATTTGTCGAAATCAAAAAGACCAGGCCAGGAGCAAAAGAGAGTCAACGTGGATTTTCCGGTCTGGATGATTCACAGTTTAGACAAGGAAGCCAAGCGTCTTGGTGTGCCCCGCCAATCAATTATTAAAATTTGGATTGCAGAGAGATTGCAAAAGGGATTTTAAAAAATGAACCGCTTTGCCTACCGCACTACGGGATTTGCCATAAATGCCATCTCCAATCTTTCAAAAGCCAATATGGTTTTGCATGGTCCGGAAAACATTCCGGATGGATCCATCATTTTCGTAATTAATCATTTTACCAGGCTGGAAACATTTTTGATGCCTTACCAGATTTTCACCTTAACCAAAGTGCCTGTCTGGTCCCTGGCGGACTATGAGCTTTTTCAAGGCGCCTTTGGCAGTTATCTGGAAAAGGTCGGTGCCCTTTCAACTAAAAGTCCGGACCGGGATCGTCTTATCGTCAAAACATTGCTCACCGGAGAGGCCAATTGGATTATATTTCCCGAAGGCCGCATGGTTAAAAATAAAAAAATAGTTGAAAAAGGACAGTTTATGATTTCCTGGGCCGGTGGGAAGCATCCGCCGCATACCGGTGCCGGCACTCTTGCCATTCGGACGGAATTCTATCGCCGGCGTTTGCGACATCTTTCAACGGAAAAGCCGGATGAGGCCCGGTACCTGATGGATCAGTTTCAGCTTGAATCTCTCGAACCGGTATTAAACCGCAAAACCTATATCGTACCGGTCAATTTAACCTATTACCCCATCAGGGCCAGGGAAAACATTTTAAGCAAACTGGCCCAGCGTCTGGTAGATGGCCTGCCGGAGCGGATTATTGAAGAACTCATGACCGAAGGCTCCATGCTGCTGTCCGGTGTGGACATCGATGTGCGTTTTGGAGACCCGATTTTAATCCACGAGTATTTGCAGACCGCGGCCATTGAAAACGATATTGAAACGACCAGAAGATTTAATTTCGATGATCAAATTGCATCCAGAAGCGCCATGCGCAAGCAGGCGCTCAAGCTCATGCAGCGCTATATGACTGCCATTTACAGTCTGACCACCGTCAACATCGATCATATTTTTTCTGCGATGCTTCGCTTTCTGCGATATAAAAAAATTGACAAGCTTGATGTATGCCGGAGGGTGTTTCTGGCTGCTTCGCAGATCGAGCACATTCCCGGATTGTATCACAACCGCAGCTTTGAGCAAGATCAGGTTCACCTGCTGACCGATGATCGCTTCGGCAAAGTAGACAATTTTTTCAAAGTCGCCGTAGAAAAGGGTAATTTGAAGAAAATAAACGGGGCCTTGTTTGTTGACAAGTCAACTTTCACGGCTCCCTATGAATTTCATCGGGCCCGTATTGACAATCCCATAGATGTAATTGCCAATACGGTCGAACCCCTCAAAGGGTTGCAGCGAACCGTGCGCCGTTTGGCCATCCTGCCCGGGTTCTGGATTAGAAAAAAAACAGCCGATTACCTTATTAACCAGGCTGTTGAGGAATACAAAAATGACTATCACCTATTTTATATGCGAGGGGAATCCAAACCCATTGATGTCGGGATGCCGATCCTCGTAAAAGGTAAATCCAAAAATGTCGGGGTGTTGCTTTCCCACGGATATATGGCCGCTCCCCGGGAGGTGGAAAATCTGGCCCGCTATTTGGGAAGCATTGGATTCTGGGTGTATGTTCCGCGCTTAAGAGGGCATGGAACCTCCCCCAATGATCTTGCCACGCGGTCATACCAGGATTGGATGACATCAATTGATCGCGGATATGCCATTATCAGCAGTATTTGCAAAAGGGTCGTAGTGGGTGGGTTTTCTACCGGAGCCGGATTGGCCCTCGACCTGGCAGCCAGGGTCGACAAAGTCGCAGGGGTATTTGCGGTGGCTGCTCCCATGACGCTGAAAGATTTTTCATCAAAGTTCGCCCCGGCCATGGATGTGTGGAATCGGATTATGAACAAGGCTTATGGCGCCGGTCCGAAATTGGAGTTTGTCGAAAATAAACCGGAAAACCCGCACATTAATTACCTGCGCAACCCCATCTCAGGTGTCAGAGAAATTGAAAGGCTTATGGATGACCTCGAACCCAAGCTGCCGGATTTGCAGATGCCGGCACTGATTGTTCAGTCGCGCCGCGACCCGGTGGTCGATCCAAAAGGGTCTCGCAAGATTTTCGAGCTTCTCGGTACTCATGATAAAGAATATTTTCTTTTTAACTTTGATCGCCATGGAATTCTCCTGGGCGATGGCTCTCAAAGAGTCCATAAAACCATCGGTGAGTTCATCAAACGATTTTAGAACCTATCTCCAGTTCGACTCAATTTTCCATTTCTATCGACACCTGCCATCGATTCCAGCATTCACATGATTCATTCAAAAAGCCAGCCTCGCTTATATGGAATAGGCGATTTTTGGTCCAATTTTTTGACATAATCGATTATTTTTATTAAAATAAATACATAAAGCCAAAAATTAGCGTTGAATTCTCGAGCACCATTTGAAAAGGGCAAAAATACGATGTTGAGAAGTGGTTTTGCAAAGTGGATAATTTTACTCGCCATTCCAGTTTTTGTTGCCTGTACCCAGAATCGATTTCCGAATTTAGTGATAGCTGAAGAGGGCATGGTTACTACCTGCGACTATCTGGACACGATTTCTGAAACATCTGATCCGGGAACATCCGTAACTAACTATAAGTACTATAAATATTATGATGGAGAATTGAAAGTTCTGGAGCGTGCAGACAATATGGGGGCCACGCATCTGGTATGGCTCTTTAATTATGCGACCGGATCGTCCGGCTCTGCCTACCGCTGTGACGAATGAGCATGTTATTGATTTATAAAATTCTATCTGGTAATGGTTGAAATGAATAATAGAAAAATGTACAATACGACATTAGATGCTGATTTAATTAGACAAATTAAGATACTTGCGGCACAGCTGGAAAAGCGTCAAAATGATCTGCTGGAAGAGGCTATCCAGGATCTTCTCAAAAAATATGAGAGAAATTCCGTACCTTAGAACGAATAGCCGTGTAACTGATTTCAAACCCCAAGATGCCTTAATTTTTGTTTGCTAAATGATGACAATAAGTCGTGAAATTAAATGAGTTCAAATCCCGAAAACCGAAATAAAACACGCTTTGCGCATGAGTCGAAAGTTACATTGGAGAGCACCGAGATAGGTTTCAGGCGTGACGCCCGAATGTTTAATTTCAGCGACTTTGGTATCTATTTCGAGTCCGACTATAGATTGCAGCCCGGAGCAGAAATCTTCGTTGGTATCAGCGATTCCCCTTTTGCTCCTGTACCGGATAAATACGAACGCTATCGAGCCATCGTTAAATGGCGCAAAAAACTTAAACGGTCTTCCTATTATTACGGCTATGGCGTTGAGATCGTCGAAGAATCCCCCAAAAGTGCCGAACCGCATCCATATGATGGAACCAGAGAACATCCGCGCAAAGATGCCGCGATACGGGTAACGTATGAATTTGATAACGAAAAATACGATGGAGTTACCGAGAATGTGAGCAGTAGCGGTGCTTTTATCAGATCTGATTTCCCATTGTCATTGTCCACCGACCAGATTGTCAAACTATGGATACCCCTGAAGAAAAAAGGTAGAATTGCCCGATTAACCGGCCAGGTTACCAGAACCAATTTGCGTGGCTTTGGTGTAAAATTTATAAAATCAAAAAAATAAATTGTCACCTCTGAAGGAGCTATCAAATCATCTCATTTTTTAGCTTGACATGACACTGGGTGGTATTATCCTTTAACCTAGCAGCTGATGCTGCGGAGATGTTAAACGGTTAACTTTTCAAACTAACCCTTAACACTTTCCTCTATCCGGGGTGGTTCATTCCCCATGAACCACCCTAATTTTATTTACCCGAATTCTCCCATCTTCTCAACGTGGTTCCCCGTTGACAGCCTCAATATCTATACTTATTTGGGGTAATGGCGTGTTGAAAATTTAGCAGTGAGGGCTATAATAACATATTTATACCTATGGCTGCGTGTTCTTTATAGCATTACTCCAGTAATCCAATACTCCATTACTACGAGGGGCATGTTCCAAACATATTCTATACAGAGGCAAATCAGTTGGAAAGCCCAGCGAATTTATTAATGATACGGAGCTAAATTATGACCGAAACTGCCACCCTGGAAATATTTTCCGATTATGTTTGACCGTGGTGTTATTTCATTACCGGGCGTAGTGAAAAACTGCGAAAAGAATATGATATCAATATCCGTTGGACCGCTTTCCCGCTCCATCCGGAAACACCTCAAGAAGGACGCACCCTTGAAGAGCTGTTAGCAGGGCGACCAATTAATATCGATCAAGTGCTGGATCAATTATCCCGTACAGCCAGGGAGCTGGGATTGCCGTTCGGTAAACGGGAAAAAACCTTCAACAGCCGCCTGGCCCAGGAGTTGGGAAAGTTTGCAGAACAGCAACAAAAGGGCGATGAGTATCACCTTGCCGTTTTTAAAGCCTATTTTGCCGATGGCATAAATATCGGTTTAACCACTTCGTTAACAGATCTCGGTATATCGGTAGGACTGCCTCCGGAGGGAATCCAGGAGGTAATTGAAAATCGGCCTTTCAAAGAAGCGGTTGACAAAGATTGGAACCGATCCTACCAGATGGGTGTCAACGCAGTCCCCACTTTTATGATGAATGGAATGTCCCTGGTGGGAGCCCAGCCCTATGAGAAACTGGTGCAAATGATGGAAGCTCATCATGTAAAGAGGCGAATATAGGTTTCTGGTATGACTGCCTATTAGAATAATAGTTAAAATTTTGCCGAAGATGAATATAATTGCTATCATCATCCTTATTGCTTTGCTTTTCGATTTTGTCCTCAATTGCCTTGCCGATTATTTAAATCTTAGCATGCTGAGAGACGATTTGCCCCGGGATTTTGAAGGGGTTTACGATCCGGAGCGCTACCGTAAGTCCCAGGAGTATTTAAAAGTCAATACCCGCTTTGGCTGGGTTACGGCCTCTTTTGATTTAATTGTATTACTGGCTTTCTGGTTCGGCCAAGGATTTCCGCTCCTGGATGATTGGGTGCGCGCTTTCAACTACGGACCGATCATTTGCGGTCTGATTTATACGGCGGCCTTGATGTTATTTAAAGCGCTGCTGTCGCTGCCCTTCAGTATTTATCACACCTTTGTCATCGAAGAACGTTTCGGTTTTAATCAAACTTCCTGGACAACTTATGTCTTTGATCTGCTTAAGGGACTGTTTC
>Ga0075304_1000327_pt1 | contig 10923 bp, 11 predicted proteins | sample Joice_CattailNLA_FD_120067 | JGI IMG/M metagenome (GOLD analysis project Ga0075304, IMG submission 120067) | Natural and restored wetland microbial communities from the San Francisco Bay, California, USA, that impact long-term carbon... | ecosystem: Environmental > Terrestrial > Soil > Wetlands ... | reverse complement strand
GGCGGCCCAGACCAAGGCCATGAAGAAGGTCGCCGGTCCGCTGAAGCTGGATCTGGCGCAGTATCGCGAGCTGGCGGCATTCGCCCAGTTCGCCTCTGACCTCGACAAGGCCACGCGCGACCAGCTCACACGCGGCGAACGTATCTCCGAGGTCATCAAGCAACCCCAATTCAGCCCGCTGGCTGTCGAGAAGCAGGTGGCCATCCTGTGGGTCGTCACCAACGGCTTCCTCGACGATGTCCCGGTGGCCCGCGTGCGCGACTTCGAGTCCCGCTTCTACGGCTTCCTGGAGGCGGAGCACCCCGCCGTCCTCACCGAGCTGGCCACCGGGCTCGCTCTCGACGATGACATCGTGGCCGCCCTGCGCAGCGCCGCCGAGGCGTTCAAGGAGACCTTCAGCGCCTAGTCAGGAGGAAGCCACCCGCTCGTGCCCAGTCAGCGCGAGATCCGGCGTCGTATCGGATCGGTAGGCAACATCAAACAGATCACCCGGGCCATGCAGTTCGTGGCTGCCTCCAAGCTCAAGCGAGCCCAGGACGCCACGCTGGCCTCGCGACCGTACAGCGACAAGCTCGACGAGGTCCTCGCGGACGTCGCCGCCGTGCTGGACGACGAGCATCATCCGCTGCTGGCCGAGGAGCGGCAGGGCGGCGCCCGGCTCATCGTCCTCTTCACCACTGACCGCGGCCTGGCGGGTTCGCTCAACACCAACACCATCCGCTTCGCGGCGCGTGAGATCGCCAGCTCGACCGGTGAGCTGACCGTGGTTACCGTGGGACGCAAGGGCACGGCCGCCATGCGCCGTGCCCGCGTGCCCATCGCGGCCGCCTTCGAGGGCTTCGGGGACCGACCCGCCTTTGCCGACATCCTGCCCCTGGCGCGCCTCATCTCGGACGACTTCCTGTCCGGCACCTACACCAGGGTGCACCTTATCCACCCGGCTTTCGTCTCCACGCTCGTACAGCGACCGGAGATGAAGCGCCTCCTGCCCATCAAGCCCAATCCCGATGATTCTGTCATCCCCGGTCGGCAGTTCATCTTCGAGCCGGACCCTGCCCACGTGCTCGAGCAACTCCTGCCACGCTACGTGGCCACGCGGCTCTTCCAGGCCGTCCTCGAGCTCACCGCCAGCGAGCAGTCGGCGCGCATGGTGGCGATGCGGAATGCCACTGACAATGCCCAGGAGCTCATCGACGACCTGACCCTCACCTACAACAAGGTGCGTCAGGCGAACATCACGCGCGAGATGATCGAGATCGCCACCGGCGCCAGCAGCACCTGACCGAGGCAGCACCTGACCGAGGCAGTCCCTGCCCGGCGGACCCAGCACGGAGGAACCAGCCCTCATGGCGGCAACCAGCACAGCCAAGCCCAGGCAGGCCGGAGGCGCGGTCGGCCGCGTCATCGCCATCACCGGCCCCGTCGTCGACGTGGAGTTCCCGGCCGGGCAGCTGCCCGCCATCTTCAACGCCGTGCGGCTCGAGACCAGCGGCCATCCGGTCGTGTGCGAGGTCCAGCAGCACCTCGGCAACAACTGGGTTCGCACGGTGGCCATGAGTACCACCGACGGGCTCTCGCGGGGTACACAGGCTGTCGACCTCGGGGCGCCCATCAGCGTGCCTGTCGGTCCGGAGACCCTGGGCCGTGTCTTCAACGTCCTGGGCGAGCCTATCGACGGCAAGGCCGAGGTCAAGGCAGCCCAGACCTACCCCATCCATCGGCCCGCGCCGGCCTTCGAGGAGCAGGCCACGGCCACGGAGGTCTTCGAGACCGGCATCAAGGTCATCGACCTCATCTGCCCCTTCGCCAAGGGCGGCAAGATCGGCGTCTTCGGTGGCGCCGGCGTGGGCAAGACCGTGATCATCCAGGAGCTCATCCGCAACGTGGCCCAGGAGCATGGTGGCTACTCCGTCTTCGCCGGCGTGGGCGAGCGCTCCCGCGAGGGTAACGACCTCATCGCGGAGATGGTCGAGTCGGGCGTCATGGAGAAGACCGTCATGACCTTCGGCCAGATGAACGAGCCCCCGGGCGCGCGCCTGCGCGTGGCCCTGACCGGCCTGACCATGGCCGAGTTCTTCCGCGACGAGGGCCGCGACGTGCTCCTCTTCATCGACAATATCTTCCGCTTCACCCAGGCTGGCTCGGAAGTCTCGGCACTGCTCGGGCGCATGCCCTCGGCGGTGGGCTATCAACCTAACCTGGCCACCGAGATGGCCGGCCTGCAGGAGCGAATCACCTCCACCAAGCAGGGCTCCATCACGTCCCTGCAGGCCATCTATGTGCCTGCCGATGACTACACCGACCCGGCGCCGGCTACCACCTTCGGCCATCTCGACTCGACCATCCGCCTGGAGCGCTACCTCACCGAACTGGGCATCTACCCGGCCGTCGATCCACTCACCTCCACCTCCCGTGTGCTCGACCCGCTCATCGTGGGCCAGGAGCACTACGAGGTGGCCCGCGAGGTGCAGCGTGTCCTGCAGCGCTACCGGGATCTCCAGGACATCATCGCCATCCTTGGCATCGACGAGCTCTCCGAGGACGACAAGGCTCTCGTCGCCCGCGCCCGCCGCCTGCAGCGCTTCATGAGCCAGCCCTTCTTCGTGGCCGCCGTCTTCACCGGCCGTGAGGGCGAGTACGTGAGCATCAAGGACACGGTAACCTCGTTCAAGGAGATCCTCGACGGCAAGGCCGACGACCTGCCCGAACAAGCTTTCTTCCTGGCCGGCACGCTCGACCAGGTCCGCGAGAACGCGGCCCGACTGGCGGCCGGGTGATGGTCGAGATGGGCGGAGGGCGAAGCTAGCCGTGCCCCTGCTGCTGGAGATCGTCACGCCCGAGCGCCAGGCCTATTCGGACGAGGTCGACGCGGTCGCCTGCCCCGGCATCGCTGGCGAGTTGGGTGTGCTGCCTCACCACGCCCCTCTGCTGTCCACGCTGGGGGTGGGTGAGCTGCGCATCCGCAAGGGTGCCCAGGAGGAGTACTTCGCCATCGCCGGTGGCTTCGTGCAGGTCCGCCCCGACAAGGTCGTGGTCATGGCCGAGCTGGCTGACCTCTCCTCCGAGATCGACCTTGAGGCTGCCGAGGAGGCCCGCAACGAGGCCCAGCGCGCTATCCAGCAGGGCTTCGAGGAGCCGGCCGACCTGGCGCGGGCGCGCGCGGCGATGGAGCGTGCGCTGTTGCGCATCCGCGTCGCCGAGCGTCGCCACCGCGAGGGTCCGCGGCAGCGGCGCTGACGCGCATGGCAGGCGCTCGGCCGTTCCACTGGGAGTACCAGGCGCCTGCGGTGCCCAAGGAGACCATCCGCATCCACGGCGGCCAGCCCCTGCGCGGGGAAGTGCCCATCAGCGGCTCCAAGAACGCAGCCCTCAAGCTGCTTGCTGCTGCCACCCTGACCGGCGAGCGCTGCCGTTTCACCAACGTGCCAGAGATCGCCGATGTCACCGTCATGACCGAGGTCCTGCGTGACCTGGGCGTGGTCGTCGACCACCCCGCGCCCAACGTCTACGAGGTCTCCGCCGGCGACGTCGACTGGCTCTTCGTGCCCCTGGAGGCGGCCGCGAAGATGCGCGCCAGCTTCATCCTCCTGGGACCGTTGTTGGCACGTTTCGGTCGCGTCATCATCAGCAACCCGGGCGGCGATCGGATCGGCCGTCGCCCCGTCGACCTCCACGTCGAAGCCATGCGGGCGCTGGGCGCCAGCATCGGCTACCGCAACGGCTACTACTTCGCTCAGGCACCGGGCCGCCTGCGCGGCGGGGACGTCGTCTTCCCGCATGTCACGGTGATGGGCACGGAGAACGCCATGCTGGCCGCGACCCTGGCCGATGGGCACACCACCATCAGGCCGGCGGCCCAGGAGCCAGAGGTCGACGACCTCATCGGCTTTCTCCAGGACATGGGCGCGGATGTGCAGCGCACGTCGCCGGACGTCATCGAGGTGGAAGGCAGCCGCCGCCTTCGTGGCGCCAGCCACCACACCGTTGCCGATCGCATCGAAGCGGGCACCTTCGCGGTGGCAGCGGCCGTTACCGGCGGAGAGGTGACCCTGCTCGGTGCGCCCTTGGAACACCTGGGCGCCTTCCTCGACGTCCTCGCCGACGTAGGCGTGGAGGTCGTTGGCGACGCCGACCGGATCATCGTGCGAGGAGTCGCTCCGGGCAGCGCTGCCTACCGCGCAACCGACATCGAGACGGCAGCCTACCCGGGCCTCGCCACCGACCTGCAGCCACCCACCGCGGTGCTGCTGACCCAGGCCCGCGGTCGAAGCAGCGTCCACGAGACGATCTACGAGGACCGCCTCGAGTGGCTCGCCGACCTGCGCGCCATGGGCGCGCAGCTGTCCGTCGTGGACGCTCACCACGCCCTCATCGAGGGGCCGGCGCTCCTCCACGGCGGCGAGGTCGAGATGGGCGACCTGCGTGCCGGGGCCTCGCTCATCCTGGCCGCCCTGGCCGCGACGGGTTCCTCGACCATCAGCGGCGTGCACCATGTCCGCCGTGGCTACGAGGACATCGAGCGCAAGCTGCTCGACCTCGGTGCCGGCATCGAACGGGAGCCCGCGCCATGATGGCTCCGCGGCCATGAAGATCGGCATCGACCTGGGCACTGCCAATGTGCTCGTCTACGTCACCGGCAAGGGCATCATCATCCGCGAACCCTCGGTGGTCGCGGTCAGCGAGAGCCACCACATCCTGGCTGTGGGCGAAGAGGCCCGCGAGATGATCGGCCGCACCCCAGAGAACATCTCGGCCATCCGGCCCATGAAAGACGGCGTCATCGCCGACTACGTCATCACCGAGGCCATGTTGCGCTACTTCATCCGCAAGGCCGGCCGCACCTTCACCAAGCCGGACGTGATGGTCTGCGTGCCCTCCGGTGTGACCAGCGTGGAGAAGCGCGCCGTGCGCGACGCAGCCCTGAAGGCCGGCGCCCGCGACGCCTACCTCATCGAGGAGCCCCTGGCTGCCGCCATCGGCGCCAACGTACCCATCTCGGGAGCCTCGGGCAACATGGTCATCGACATCGGTGGCGGGACGACGGAGATCGCCGTCGTGGCGCTGGGCGGCATCGTCGTCAGTCGTTCGCTGCGCGTGGGCGGCAACCGCTTCGACGAGGCCATCGCCAGCTATATCCGTCGCAAGTACAACCTCATGATCGGGGAGCGCACGTCGGAAGAGGTCAAGATCGCCATCGGCACGGCCCTGCCGCTGGAGCGCGAGCTGACGATGGACGTGCGCGGCCGCGACCTCGTGGCCGGCCTGCCGCGCACCATCCCGCTGACCAGCTCGGAGGTCATGGAGGCCATGGAGAAGCCACTCCAGCAGGTCGTCACAGCCGTGCGAGCCGTGCTCGAAGAGACGCCCCCCGAGCTGGCCAGCGACATCATCGACAAGGGCATGGTCATGACTGGCGGCGGGTCACTCCTGCGCAACGTCGATCGCCTCCTCACCCAGGTCACGGGCGTGCCCTGCCATGTGGCCGAGAACGCCCTCAACTGCGTGGCTCTCGGCACTGGCCTGGCCATGGAGCACTTCGAGTTCTTCAAGGGCTCGCTGGTCCAGCGCATCTAGGGCATGGACGAGCCTGCCGTCCGCCGCGCAGACACCCTCGACCGCGGCCCGGTCGGGGCCGCTCGCTCCTTCGTCGACCTGCACGTCCACAGTTCGGCCTCCTTCGATTCGTTGGCCGACCCGCAGAAGCTGCTGCGGCGTGCCCGGCAGCTGGGCCTGACGCACCTGGCCATCACCGACCATGAGCGCATCTCCGGTGCCCTGCGCGCCCGTGAGCTGGCAGGCCACGGCCTGCAGGTCATCGTGGGCGAAGAGATCCGTAGCAGCGATGGCGACCTCATCGGCCTCTTCCTCGAGGAGGCCGTGCCGCCTGGTCTCGACGCGACGCAGACGGCCGAGGCCATCCGCGCTCAGGGCGGCATCGTGGGCCTGCCTCATCCCTTCGACAGCTTCCGCTCATCAGGCGGCAACAGGGCAGGTCGCGCCGAAGGCGGTCCAGCCGAGAGCTCCGAGGGCCTGTTGGCGGATCTGGCCGCCATCGTGGACTACGTCGAGACTCACAATGCGCGCGCCTATCGTGACGCCAATCCGCGCGCTGCGGGGTTCGCCGCCAGGCATGGACTGCCCGGCGTGGCCTCGTCGGACGCGCACAGCGTCATGGAGCTTGGCGTCGCCAGCACGGTGCTGGGCGGTCCCTTCACGACAGCACAGGAGCTGCTGGCGCTCCTCCCGGAGGCGCAGCTGCTGACCGGTCGGGCCTCCTACTTCGTGAGGCTCTGGACACCGATAGCCAAGGTCGTGCAGCGCCTCCGCGGCAACCCGAGGGTGGTCCCAGGACGTGCCCCAGGCTCCGATGAGGGACCCAGGGAGCCATGAGCGACCCCACTGCCCGCGAAGGCGTGACGCCGCCGTCGCCCGGGTCGAGCCCTCACCACGACGAGGGGGACCAGGGCCTGCATCCGGGCGGTGTGCCCGAGCACCCCGACACGTTGAGGCTGGCGCTCGGGAGCGGCCCAGACCTGGCCAGCGAGCCCGTGGTCGACTACCCGCTGGTACGCGAGGACCTGCCCGAAGCCGAAGTCCCCCTCAGCCGACGGCTGCGCGACCGACGCACGCAGGCCTCCATCATCGTGCCCGTCCTCGTCCTCGTCCTCTTCGCGCTTGCCCTGCCGGGTTTCGAGCTGGATGCACTCGTCGACTACATCCTGGGTGCCGACCCCCTGCTCCTCCTGGTGGCCCTCGTCGTCTACTACCTCGGTTTCCCGCTTCGAGGCTACCGCTGGTCCATCCTGCTGCGTGGTATCGGCGCCCGGGTGAGCACCCGTGACTCGACAGAGATCATCTTCGTCAGCTGGCTCGTCAACAGCGTGGTGCCGGCCAAGCTGGGCGACGTCTACCGAGCCTGGCTGCTGAAGATCAACTTCCCCGTCTCCCTGTCAGCCACCTTCGGCACCATCTTCATCGAGCGCGTCTTCGACCTGATGGCCATCGTCGTGCTGGGCCTGGCCGCCGCGTTCTGGTCGTTCCGCGACGGTCTCTCCGACACCGTGAGGGTCATCATGGGCATCGGCGTCATCGTCGTGACCGCCCTCGCGGTGGCCCTCTTCACGATGCGCAACTTCGGCCAACGCCTCATCGACCGACTGCCCCTGCCCGAGCGCGTCGTGCAGCTCTACGAGCGCTTCGAGGAAGGGGTCTTCTCGCTCGACCGCCGCCAAGTGCCTCTGGTGGCCGTGCTCACCGGGCTTATCTGGACGACAGAGGCGTTGCGGCTCTACTTCGTCGTGCAGGCCCTCGGCTTCGACATCTCGCTGGGTCTCAGCGGGGCCTTCTTCGTGGCCCTGGTGGCCTCTCTTCTCACGGCGGTACCTTTCACTCCGGCGGGCCTGGGCATCGTGGAAGCGGGCATCGTCGGCCTGCTGACCGTCATCTACCAGGCTGATCCCACCGAGGCCGCCGCGGTAGCCCTGGTCGACCGCGCCATCAGCGTGCTCACGGTCATCGTGCTCGGCTTCATCGCCTACGTGCTGTCGCCCAAGACGAAGACACGGGGGCCCACGCAAGGGCCACCTTCAGGGCCTGATCGGGAAGCTGCGCCGAGCGAGGGGACGGCCGTGGGCCTCGGCTGAGGCCGACCGCGAGCCGCTCCGGCGGCTTCAGTTCTTCTTGTCGAGCTGACCGGCAGGAGCCACGGAGCGCACCGCGGTCACGGGGCGGACCGGTGCGTAGCGACCCGTCTGGCGGATGGAGAGGCGCCGCATGCGGAGGGCCAGGTAGTACTCCATGACCTGGCGGACCTGCGGCTCGCTCATGAGCTCGTCCGAGCGGAGGGCGTACTCGACGCGTGCGGTGGGGTGCGTACTTGAGGATGAGGTCAAGCCGAAGTATTGCGGGGAGTCGCTGTCATCACGCAGCTCCCGGAGGCCCCGAGCGAGCTTCGTGGCAGTCCCCAGCGAAGGCGTGCGGTCGCCGCGCAGCAGACGTGAGATCGTGGAATGATCCACCCCGGACTGCTGCGCCAGCTGGCGCTGGGACATCTTCTTGGCCTTGAGTTGCGCTCGGAGCCACTCGTTGAAGGCCCGCGGATTCTGGACGCTCATGGCACCCCGACAGCGTCATTCCGGCACCTGGCGGCGATCCCTGGTGCAGCCACCGATCGGCAGCTCCGACATCATCGGTGCCCGAAAGCGCCGGCGGAATGGTCCATTCGTACGGGGTCGTGTGGGGTCGTGGTCCCTGCCAAGAAGTACACATGGGGCGGGCGGGGTTGAGATGGGTGGGGCGCAGTGCAGAAGGCCCCATCACGAAGACCGGCATCCGGGCAGCGACGCTAGCCGGACGTGCTGTAGCCACCTCCGATGACTGGCTCGATGAGGCCGTAGCGTCCATCACGGCGCCGGTAGAGTACGGCGATGCGCTCACTTTCGGCATTGACGAAGATGAAGAAGGTGTGGCCCAGCTCCTCCATGCGAGACAGGGCATCCTCCTCGAACATGGGCTCGATAGCGAAGCGCTTGACCTTCACCACCCGGGACTCCTCCTCAGCAGCCGGCGTTCCATCAGCTGCCTGCCTCGTGGCGGACTCGTTGTAGCGAACCTGCTCCGCGCGACGGCGATCGCGGGGCCGCTGCCTATGCTCAACGGTACGTCGCTCCAGCTTGTCGATGACGAGGTCCGCGGCTTCCCGGAAGGTCGAAGCGGATGCGTTGCCCCTCAAGGTCCCTCCGTCCATGAGCAGGTTCACTTCGACGATATGGCTGTCGGCGACCTTGCGGTTGCCCTCCAGTCGCAGTTCCACGTCGGCTTCGCTGCGCTCGTCCAGCATGCGCTCGAGGCGATGCATCTTGCGCTCGATGTAGGCGTTGTCTTCTTCCGAGACCGTGACGTTCCTGCCCCTGATCGTGGTTCGCATCGGTCGCTCCTCCACTTTGGCCGATTGTAGGACGGGCTGCCGTCAGCCAGAAGCACCGGGCGCACGGGCTGCGCCGCGATACCGGGTACCGTCACGCCTCGAGCACTCATCGCTCAGCGGTCCCGGGCCACGGTGATGGCGGACACGGCACTCGCCCGGGCTGCCAGCAGGGCTGTCGCACATCCCGACAGCGTGGCACCGGTGGTCAGGACATCGTCGACCACGACCACCCAGCGCGCTTCGACAGCGCGGCGGACAGGCTCGGGAACAGCGAAGATGCCACCCACGTTCAGGGCCCGCTGCCGTTGCCCGAGGGCGTGCTGCGCGGCAGAACTTCTGCGCCGCTCGAGACAGGCGAGCACCGGCAAGTCCAGGAGATGGGCGCTGACCCTGGCCAGCTCCTCGGCCTGGTCGAAGCCTCGCTCGCGGCGACGCGACGGATGGACCGGCACCCAGGTCATGACCTGCCCCCCCACGCCGGCACGCTGCCAGCGCTCCGCGAGGGCTGCGGCGAGAGGCTCCACGAGGCGGCGTTCGCCCCGGTACTTGAAGGCGTGGATGGCGCTGCGCAGCTGTCCGCTGTAGGTGCCACACCATTCGACCTGCACGAGGCCGGCCGGCATGACGACCGGCAGGCCGATGGGCTGACCGGCAGGCTCCTCGAGGCGTCGCTGCAACGGTTGCCGACAGTCTTCGCAGAGGACAGGACCCTCTCGGCCGCAGCCCGGGCAACGCGGCGGCAGGATGAGGTCGAGGAGCGCGCGCATCCAGCCATCCTGGGAGCGGCGACTTACCTCGCTCCCATCCTGCTCTTACGCGGCCCCTGTCCCGGGCTTCGTCGCGCCTGTCTGGGCCCCGTGGTGCGCCTGTCGCGGCCCTGCAGGTGCCCGTAGCCGCGGCCCCACGGGCTTCAACGTGGCCCCGCCTCGATGGCGAACCTGTCGTCCACCTGGACCCTGAACCTGGCCAGCGTGCCGGCGGGCAGCTCGATGACGCCACGGGCACCCCGCACGGGCAGCACGATGCCGCGCCACGGCGGCAGCTTCTCGCGCAGGGCCACCGCTCGACGCGTGCCGTCCGGCTCCTCGCCGCTGACGAAGAGCGCGTCGATGGGGAAGCGCATGAACATCATGTGGATGCTCGTGTCGGGCAGGTACAGGCCTTCGCCCTCGGGCAACGAGGCACGACCCATGAGGCCCCTGAAACGCTGCATGAAGGACTCGCCGAGCCGGAGCCGATCGCAGAGGAGGGCGTCATCGCTGCAGCGACGCAGTACCCATCCAGGGCTGCCGGGGTCGGCCATGGCTGCCCCTCCGAGTGGTTAACCCAGGTTGTTGGCGATGAGGATCATGGCTGGCCCGAGGATGACGATGAACATCGACGGGAAGATGCAACCCACGAGCGGGAAGAGCATCTTGATGGGGGCCTTGGCCGCCATCTCTTCAGCGCGCTGGCGCCGTTGGATTCGCAGCTGCTCGGACTGCACCTCGAGCACGTTGGCGATGGCGACACCGAGTTGCTCGGCCTGGATGATGGCACTCACGAAGTTCGTCAGGGCCGGCACGTTAGTGCGACCGACCATCTCGCGCAGGGCGTCACGGCGGGCCTTGCCGATACGAACCTCGGCCAGGCTGCGGCGGAACTCGTCGGTCAGGGGTCCCTGCGTCTTCTCGACGACCTTGCCCAGCGCAGCGTCGAAGCCGAGGCCGGCCTTGACGGAGATGGTGAGCAGGTCCAGGACGTCGGGGATGCTCAGCAGGATAGCCTTCTGGCGAGCGCGGATGAGGCGGGTGAGCCAGAAGTCCGGCCCGAAGAACCCGAGCACGAGACCCAGGACGGCGGCGATCAAGCCGGTCGCCGGGTCGGCCAGGGCCACGCCGAAGAACAGGAAGGAGAGGCCGCTGACGACGAGGGCGACCACGACCTTGAGACCCATGAAGTCGATGGTGCGAAGACCGTACGGATAGCCGGCCTCCGCCAGCTTCGACTCCGTGCGG
>Ga0075304_1000326_pt1 | contig 10960 bp, 5 predicted proteins | sample Joice_CattailNLA_FD_120067 | JGI IMG/M metagenome (GOLD analysis project Ga0075304, IMG submission 120067) | Natural and restored wetland microbial communities from the San Francisco Bay, California, USA, that impact long-term carbon... | ecosystem: Environmental > Terrestrial > Soil > Wetlands ... | reverse complement strand
CGTCTCCTGTTCGCCCGCCGCGTCGTCGCCACGGCGCGCGCCGCGCTCGGTGACGATCGCGTCCTCGTCGTTCGGCTGAGCTGCGACGAGCTCGCACCGTGGGCGGGCATCACACCGGAGATGGCGCCGGACATCGCCGCCGCGCTCGTCGGCGCCGGGGCCGATGCGCTGGTCGTCACCCGGGGATCGATCTTCTCGGCGGCGATGACCCGACCGGACTTCCACCAGCCACCCGGCTTCAACGTCGACGTCGCCCGCGCCGTTCGGGCCCGCGTCGACGTCCCGGTCGTGCTGCAGGGGTCGATCGTCGACGCCGGACAGGCGGAGTGGGCCGTCGGCGGCTTCGACGACCCGGCGGTCTGCGACGGCGTCGAGATCACGAGGGGCCAGATCGCCGATCCCGACTTCGTCGGCAAGCTGCGTGCCGGCGACGCCGGCCGTATCCGACCCTGCACCCTCTGCAACCAGACGTGCCAGGTGCGCGACGCCCGCAACCCGATCGTCACCTGCATCGGGGAGCCGACGAGCGGGCGCGAGACCGAGGACCCCGACTGGTACGCCGCGGCGACGCGCCCGCGCGACGTGCTCGTGATCGGCGGTGGACCGGCGGGGTTGGAGACGGCGCGGGTGGCCGCCCTGCGCGGGCACCGGGTGCGGGTCGTCGAGGAGCGTCCCCAGCTCGGAGGGACGGCGCGCGTCGCCGGTCCCCATCTGGCCCTCGTCGAGTGGTTCGAGCGCGAGCTGGCGCGCCTCGGTGTCGCCGTCGACCTCGGCGTGCGCATCACCGACCAGGACCTGCCCTCGACCGCCGACGGGGCCGTCGTCGTGCAGTGCACCGGGTCGCAGCGCGGGCGGCCGGACTACGAGATCCGGCCCGCCGCCGTACGGGTGCTCGACATCGCCGACGTCCGCCGCGGCACGGTCGAGGTGCCCGACGGCACGATCGTCGTCTTCGATCCGATCGGCGGTCCGATCGCCGTCGCCCTCGCCGTCGAGCTGGGCGACCGGGCGGTCCTCGTCACCCAGGACAACATCCCCGGGAACGAGCTGTCGCGCAGCGGCGACCTTCCCGCCGCCAGCGTCCGTCTGGCACAGGCGCAGGTGATCATCGAGCGGCGGACCCTGCTGCGGGCGGTGACACCCGAGGGCGCCGAGGTCGAGGACCGGTACTCCGGCGAACGACGTCTCGTGCACTGCACGGCGGTCGTCGACTGCGGCTTCCGGCTCCCCGACGACCCGTTCCAGGGCGTCACCCTGCGCGCCGGTGACGCGGTCGCCCCGCGCACCGTGCACGAAGCGATCCTCGAGGGCCGTCGGATCGCGCTCGGCCTCTGAGCGCGAAGAAGCCCGGTGGTGAACCACCGGGCTTCTAGGGAGAGGACTCGCGGCGGGCGTCGCGCCATCGCCGCGCTGGTCGGTGTCGCTGTGCTCGGACGGTCGAGCTCGGCCGGCGTGGCCGGGCGGCGCCGTCGCGTGTCACGCGGCGAGCGGCATCGCTGCCGCCGCCTCGACGCCGCGGACGACCGACAGCGGGACCGCGGGCACGGTCTCGTCGCGGTAGAACGAGCGGGGACGGCCGAGGAAGTAGGCCGGGGCCTTGCTGCCGGTGACTCGGGTGACGTGGTTGTACTTCATGGTGCTGCTGCTCCTGTGGTGCGGTGTGTTGTTGACATCGACCACGATGACGGAATCCTCCGGGCGAGTCTTGGAGGCCACGTGGAGAACCTCTGAAGCCCGGGCGGAGTCCCGGTCGAACCGTGTGCCACGATGCAGCGATGCCCGACCGCGATCTCTTCGACCTGACCGGCCGCGTCGCCGTCGTCACCGGCGGCTCCCGCGGCCTCGGCCGGCAGATGGTGCTGGCGTTCGCCGAGCACGGCGCCGACGTCGTCATCGCCAGCCGCAAGCTGGAGAACTGCGAGGAGGTGGCGCGCCGCGTGGAGGCCCTCGGCCGGCAGGCGCTACCGGTCGCCTACCACGCCGGGGACTGGTCGTCGAGCGACGCTCTGTACGAGACCGTCTACGACCGGTTCGGGCGCGTCGACGTGCTGGTCAACAACGCCGGCATGTCGCCCCTGTACGAGTCGGTCGACACCATCTCCGAGGCGCTCTACGACAAGGTGATGGAGGTCAACCTCAAGGGCCCGTTCCGGCTGTCCGCCCTCGTCGGCACGCGGATGGCCGGCCCCGACCACGGCGGCAGCGACGGTGGCTCGATCATCTTCGTGTCGTCGACGGCATCCCGACGCCCCTCGCCGAGCGAGCTCGTCTACGGCGCGGCGAAGGCGGGCGTCAACAACCTCACCTACGGGCTGGCGCGCACGCTCGGCCCGAAGGTGCGCGTCAACTGCATCGTGCCCGGCCCCTTCCTCACCGACATCTCCAAGGCGTGGGACCTCGACGCGTTCGAGGCCAACGCCAAGTCCGCGTTCGCCCTCGAGCGCGGCGGCCAGCCGCACGAGATCGTCGGGGCCGCGCTGTACCTGGCCAGCGACGCCTCGTCGTACACCACCGGCGCGCTGATCGACGTCGACGGCGGTCCGCGGTAGGAAGATCGCGCGCCACCCCGTCGGAGAACCGCCGCTCGGGACGATGAAGGAGTCGTGAGGGCCGTGACCGCAGCCGCCGGCGACCAGGGCGACGTGCTGTTGGCCCTGTACGAGGACGCGCTGGCGCAGGTCTACGGCTACCTCCATCGCCGCTGTCGGAACCGCGCCGTGGCCGAGGATCTGACGACCGAGGTGTTCCTGGCTGCCGTCGACTCGATCCGCCGCCGTGCGGTCGCCGAGGTGACCATCGCCTGGCTCGTGGGCATCGCCCGCCACAAGCTCGTCGACCACTGGCGGCGGGTCGAGCGCGACGAGCGCAACCTGCGGGCCGTCGGCGAGGATGCCGCTGTCAACGCCGGCACCGCCGGGGACCCCTGGGATGCCCAGCTCGACGAGCTCGCCGCCCGCGACGTCCTCGGCGAGCTCGGCGCCCACCACCGCGCCGCCCTCACGTTGCGCTACGTCGACGACCTCCCGGTGGACGACGTCGCCAGATGCCTCGGCCGAACCGTCCACGCCACCGAGGCGTTGCTCGTCCGTGCCCGCCGGGCCTTCCGCGCCCGCTACGAGGAGGTCGCGCCGTGAACCCGTTCGAGCAGCTGCGCATGGACGACACGCTCCCGGCCCGGCCCGACCCGGCGTTCGCTGCCCGCCTCCGCAGAACCGTCGAGGCGGCACTGGCACCGGATCTCGAGCTGCCCGCCCGAACCGCGCACACCCACACCCCACACACAGGAGACGACGCCATGTCCCAGACCGACACGACCGAAGCGACCACGACCGCCACGACCGGCACGGCCGCACCCGCCGCCCAGGTGCTCACCCCGTACCTCGCCGTGCACGATGCCACCGCCGCCATCGACTGGTACGCCGACGCCCTCGGCGCCAGCGAGCAGGTGCGCTACGTCGGCGACGACGGTCGGATCGGCCACGCCGAGCTCGCCGTCGGCGGGGCACGGATCTTCCTGTCCGACGCCTACCCGGACATCGGCGTCGTCGCGGCAACCGCTCACGAGGGCTCGTCGGTGAGCCTGCATCTCGAGGTCGCCGACGTCGACGCGCTCCACGCCCGCAGCGTCGAGCGCGGGGCGACCTCCGAGCGAGCCCCCGCCGACCAGGCGCACGGCGCCCGGTCGGCGACGATCATCGATCCGTACGGGCATCGATGGATGCTCAGCCAGCAGATCGCGTCGCCGACGCTCGAGGAGATCGACGCGGCGACGCCGGGCTTCACCGTCACCGGCGCACCGGCTGCGGCTGGACGCGCCAGCCGACCGATCCAGCTCGGGTACTACACGATCCACACCGACGACATCGCCACCGCCGCTGCCTTCTACTCCCGTCTCTTCGGGTGGAGCGTCGACCCGGAGAGCGGCCACGTCGACAACTGCGATCTCCCGTTCGGCTTCGAGAACCAGTATCCCGAGGGCGGGTACCACCTGTGGATGACGGTCGACGATCCCGAGCCGCTGTTGGCCAGGCTGGCCGAGCTCGGCGGCACCGTCGTCGCCGATGTCGAGTACGCCTCCGGTCGCGGCATCGAGTGCCGCGACGACCAGGGTCACCGCTTCGACCTGCACCAGCCCGCTCCCGGCTACGAGTGACCCGCAACCGGCCGGCGCCGGGTGATCACGCCCTCGCCCACCCCGGGAACCGCGCCGCTCGTGGCAACGTCTGATCCGCACGGGTCGTCACCGGGCGGCCGTCGTGGGGAGGACGAGATGACGCAGCGTGGGTCGAGGGTCCGATGGATGGCGGCGGTGATGGTCGCCGGTGCGCTCGTCGCCGGTGCCTGCAGCGGCGACGACGCCGGGCAGCCGGACGCCACCCCCGACACCGCCGGCGAGGTGACGGTCGACCGTCCGTCGTCGCCCGACCAGGCGGGCCCCGGCGCCCCCGTCGGCCCCGGCGGCCCGGTCGGCACGGGCACGGGCACCGCCGGCGGCCCCTCCACCATCGGACTGCGGTTGAGCGAGGGTGCCCCGGCTCCGGCGACGCCGATCGAGGTCGTGCCGGGCGCGCCGCTCGACGACGCCGCCGTCGCAGCGATCCTCGACCGCCTGCCCGACTGGGATCTCCCCGACGACGACCGCGCCGAGTTCCGCCTCCCCGACCAGACGCTCCCGCCGCCACTCGTCGGCGACACGCTCGACGAGCCCTTCCCGCCGCCGGCCTCGGCGGGGACACCGACGCCACCCTCCGACCAGCCGCTGGAGGTGCTGCGGATCCAGCCGGCCGGCGACGTCGAGGTGGCGCCCTTCCTGAGCGTGACGTTCAACCAGCCGATGGTCGCGCTGTCGACCCTCGAACAGCTGGACGCCGCCCTGGGGGCCGGTGACGTACCGGTCGAGCTGATCCCCGCCGTCCCGGGAAGGTGGCGGTGGATCGGCACGCGCACCCTGCGCTTCGAGGTCGAGCCCGGCGAGACCGACCGGCTCCCGCAGGCGACCGACTACCGCGTGGAGATCCCCGCCGGCACGACGTCGGCGAACGGATCGACGCTCGCCGAGGCCGTCGTCGAGGAGTTCTCCACCCCGCCGCCGACCGTGGAGACGCTGTTCCCCGAGTCGGACGCCCTCCCGCTCACCCCGCTGTTCTTCCTCGCCTTCGACCAGCAGGTCGACCCGCAGGCGGTGCTGTCGACGATCGTGCTCGACGCCGACGGCAGGCGCCCGCTACGGCTCGCCTCGGACGCAGAGGTGGCCGCCGACGCCGACGTCGCCGACGCGGTCGCCGGTGCGCTCCCCGGCCGGGCGCTGGTGTTCCGGCCCGTCGATCCGCTCCCGGCGGACACCGCCGTGACGCTGACGATCGGCCCCGGCACGCCCTCGGCCGAGGGCCCGCGCACCTCCGGCGAGGAGCAGCGCTACTCGATGCGCACGTACGCGCCGCTGCGGGTCGTCCGTCACGAGTGCGGCTACGACGGCCGGTGCGAGCCGCTGATGCCGTTCACGGTCGAGTTCAACAACCCGCTCGACCCGGCGACGGTCACGCCCGAGCGGGTGACGATCGAGCCCGCCCTGCCGGGCGCCCGGGTCGACGTGATCGACACGACGCTGACCATCACCGGGGCGAGCGCCGGGAGCACCACCTACGAGGTCACCCTCGACGCCGCCATCGCCGACACCTTCGGCCAGACGCTCGTCGAACCGACGACGCTCACCTTCGACGTCGGCCCCGCACGACCGGCGCTGTACGGCCTCGATCGCAACTTCGTCACGCTCGACCCGAACGCCGAGCGCAAGGGGATCAGCGTGTCGACGGTGAACCACGACCAGATCGACGTGCAGGTCTGGTCCGTGACGCCGGACGACTATGCCGGCTACACCCGCTACCTCGAGGACCTGGCCACCAACGTCGATCCGCCGGTGCCCGACTGGCCCACCCTGCTCGACACGACGATCGACGTCGACGCCGTGCAGGACCGTCTCGTGGAGACGTTCGTCGACCTCGGCGACGAGCTGGCAGCGAGCGGCGGCCAGCTCGTGGTGCGGGTCGCACCCGAACCGGCCGTCTCCCCGACCAGCGACGACTTCTGGATGAACCAGCCGCGCACCACGTGGGTGCAGTCGACCTCGCTCGGGGTGGACGCCCTGGTCTCCACTCGCCAGCTGCTGATCTGGACGACCCACCTGGCGACGGGTGAGCCGGTCGGCGGGGCCGACGTCGAGCTGCTCGGGGCCGGCCGGTCGGTGACCACCGATGCCGACGGCCTGGCGACGGTCGAGCTCTCCGGCACCGGGGTGAGAGGGCTCGTCGCCACCGCCGCCGGCGACACCGCGATGCTGCCGTCGGGATGGTTCGAGGGCTGGACCGAGCAGCCCTCGAACGACGACACCAGGTGGTACGTCTTCGACGACCGCGGCGTGTACCGACCGGGGGAGACGGCGCGGCTGGCGGGATGGGTCCGCAGGTTCGACGACGACGTGAAGCAGCTGGCCGCCGTCGCGCCCGGGACGACCGTGGCGTACCGGGTGTCGGACGCGCAAGGCAACCTGCTCGCCGAGGACGAGGTCGGACTCAACGCCCTCGGCGGCTTCAACTTCGCCGTCGACGTACCGCAGGGGGCCAACCTGGGACCGGCGTGGGTCGAGCTCGAGCTGCGCGGCGAGTCGTCGATCGACGTCCCCACCTCGGGCTACCAGTTCCAGATCCAGGAGTTCCGCACGCCGGAGTTCGAGGTCACGGCGCGCCACGAGTCACCGGGGCCCTACTACGCGCAGGAGCCGACCGTCGTCGCCGTCGACGCCACCTACTACGCCGGCGGGCCGCTGGCAGACGCCGACGTGTCGTGGGCGGTGACCAGCACCACGACGCAGTACTCGCCCCCCGGCCACGACGAGTTCACGTTCGGCATCTGGCAGCCGTGGTGGATCGAGACCGGCGGCGGGTTCGCCGGCGACGTCGCGTTCGGTGCGTCGGTCGACGCCGCCTTCCCCTGCATCGACTGCCCGCCCGGAGGCGAGACGACCTACGAGCAGTTCGACGGTCGCACCGACGCCGCCGGCTCGAACTACCTGCAGATCGACGTGGAGGGACCCGAGCTCGACCAGCCGGCGACCGTCACCGCCGAGGCGACCGTGTTCGACGTCAACCGGCAGGGGTGGGCCTCGCGCACCGACGTCCTCGTCCATCCGGCGACCTACTACGTCGGCCTGCGCAGCGACGCCACGTTCGTCGAGCGCGGCACACCGCTCGACGTCGACGCCATCGTCACCGACGTCGACGGTGAGCTGGTCGCCGGCCGCGAGGTGGCGATGGAGGCCGGCCGCCTCGAGTGGGCGTACCGCGACGGGGAGTGGAGCGAGGAGTTGCAGGATCCCCAGCAGTGCACCGTGACGTCCTCGACCGACCCGGCGACCTGCACCTTCACCACCGACGTCGGCGGCACGTACGAGATCACGGCGACCGTGACCGACGACGCCGGGCGCACCAACCGGACCGTGTTCACCCGCTGGGTCAGCGGTGCCGAGCTCCCGCCGACACGCAACGTCGAACAGGAGCGGATCACGATCGTCCCCGACCGGGAGGAGTACGCGCCCGGCGACACCGCCGAGCTCCTCGTCGAGGCCCCGTTCGCGCCGGCGTCGGGACTGGTGACCGTGATCCGCGGCGGGATCGAATCGGCCTCCACGTTCGACGCTCCGGACGGATCGGCGGTCCTGCAGATCCCGATCGCCGACGACCAGATCCCCAACCTCACCGTCCAGGTCGACATGACCGGTTCGGCCGAGCGCACCGCCGACGACGGCACGCCGCTGCAGGACGCACCACGCCGACCGGCGTTCGCCACGGGGCAGATCGAGCTCTCGATCCCCCCGGTGACGCGCGCCCTCGACGTCGAGGTCACCCCCGAGGTCGCCGCCCTCGAACCCGGCGTGGACACGTCGGTCACGGTCAGCGTGCGCGACGCCTCGGGGGCGCCGGTCGCCGGCGCCGACGTCGCGGTGGTCGTCGTCGACGAGGCCGTGCTCGCCGTGACCGGCTACGAGCTGGCCGACCCGCTCGACGCCTTCTACCGGCCGATCAGCAGCGAGGTGTTCGGCGAGTACCTGCGCTCGAGCATCGTGCTCAACCGCCCGGATCTGCTCGCCGCCGGTGGGGACGGCGCCGACGCGGCAGCCACGACGGAGGCGCCCACCGACGCCGGCGGCGCGCCCGTCCCGGCGACCGCCGAGGAGTCGGCGTCGGCCGACGTCGCCGAGGCGGATCGCGCCCTGGCGGCGCCCGGCGGTGGCGAGATCACCGTGCGCAGCGACTTCGACGCCCTGGCGGTCTTCGCCCCTGCGGAGACCACCGGACCGGACGGCACCGTACGAGTCGACGTGCCCCTGCCCGACAACCTGACGCGCTATCGGGCGATGGCCGTGGCCGTCGACGGCGTCGACCGCTTCGGCGAGGGCGAGTCCACGATCACCGCCCGCCTGCCGCTGATGGTCCGTCCGTCGGCGCCGCGCTTCTTGAACTTCGGCGACCGGCTCGAGCTGCCGGTCGTGCTGCAGAACCAGACCGACCGACCGATGGACGTCGAGGTGGCGCTGCAGACCGCCAACCTGGCGCTGACCGAGGGAGCCGGACGAGCGGTCACGGTGCCGGCCAACGACCGTGTCGAGGTGCGCTTCCCGGCGACCACCGACGACGCCGGCACGGCGCGCCTGCGGATCGCCGCCGTCAGCGGCGACGTCGCCGACTCCGCAGCCATCGAGCTGCCGGTCTACACGCCGGCCACGACCGAGGCGTTCGCCACCTACGGCGTGATCGACGAGGGGGCGACGGCACAGCCGATCGATGCCCCGACCGGCGTCTTCGAGCAGTTCGGCGGACTGGAGATCAACACCTCGTCGACCGCGCTGCAAGCGCTGACCGACGCCGTGCTGTACCTCACCGACTACTCCTACGCGGGCACCGACGCGCTCGCCAGCCGGATCATCGCCATCGCCGCCCTGCGCGACGTGCTCGAGGCGTTCGACGCCGAGGGCCTCCCGAGCCCGGCGGAGATCGAGGCGACGATGCGCGGCGACATCGCCCAGCTCGTCGCCCTCCAGAACGACGACGGCGGCTGGCCGGCGTGGCGGCGCGGCGAGGAGTCCCGACCGTTCGCCTCGGTCGCCGCCGCCCAGGCGCTCGTCTCGGCCGCCGACGCCGGCTACGACGTGCCCCGCTCGGCGATCGACAACGGCCTGGGCTGGCTGCGCACGATCGAGGACCACATCCCGGCGTACTACGACGAGACCATCCGCAACACGCTCTCGGCCTACGCCCTCAACGTGCGCCAGCAGGCCGGCGACCGTGATCCGGTGAAGGCGCAACGCCTGTACGACCGCGCCGGCGACGAGCTCGAGCTCGACGCGCTGGCCTGGCTGTGGCCGGTGCTCGACGATCCGGCGGCCGACGCCGAGATCGAGCGCACGTTCCAGAACCGCGCCGTCGAGACCGCCGGTGCGGCGACGTTCGCCGTCGACTACGGCGAGGAGGCCTATCTGCTCGCCTACTCCGACCGTCGCACGGACGGGATCATCCTCGATGCCCTCATCTCGCAGCGCCCCGACAGCGACCTCATCCCGAAGGTCGTCACCGGGCTGCTCGGGAGCCAGGTCCAGGGTCGCTGGAACAACGCCTACGAGAACAGCTTCATCCTCCTCGCGCTGAAGGCGTACTTCGACACGTTCGAGGCGGTGACGCCCGATTTCGTCGCCCGCGTGTGGCTGGGCGACACCTACGCCGCCGAGCACGAGTTCCGCGGGCGCACGACCGATCGGGCAGCGACACTCGTGCCGATCTCCGAGCTCAGCTCGTCGTCGGGCACCGAGGACGTGATCGTGGCCAAGGACGGCGACGGACGGCTGTACTACCGGCTCGGCATGCAGTACGCCCCGACCGACCTCGATCTCGACCCCCGCGACGAGGGCTTCGTCGTCGACCGCACGTACGAGCCGGTCGACGACCCGGGCGACGTCGTGCTCGGCGACGACGGCGTCTGGCGCATCAGGGCAGGAGCCACCGTGCGCGTGCGGCTGACGATGGTCGCCGACGCGGCGCGGACCAACATGGCCCTGATCGATCCGCTGCCGGCCGGCCTGGAGCCGCTCAACACGGCGCTCGACGTCACGACCACGCCACCGCCCGATCCGAGCGAGGATCCGCAGACGCTCGCCGATACCTGGTGCTGGTGCTGGCGGTGGTACGAGCACGAGAACCTCCGCGACGACCGCGCCGAGGCGTACGCGACGTACCTCGGCGCGGGCACCTACGAGTACACCTACGAGGCACGGGCGACGACGCCGGGCGAGTTCGTCGTCCCGCCGGCCCACGCCGAGGAGCTCTATGCCCCGGAGGTGTTCGGCCGCTCCGCCTCGACCCGTGTCACGATCGTCGACTGACATCCGCCCGCCGAGCCGCCCCCCACTTCCCCGAAAAATGGAGGGATCGGCGCGCCCAGCGCGCAGATCGCGCCAAATTTCGGGGCGGGTGGCGGGCTGGGGACGATAGGCAGGGGGCGATGACGGCGACGACCGCGACGACGGCCACGCTGACCGCCCGCCGGGTGCTGACCGGCGATGGATTCCGCGACGACGCGGCGGTGACGATCGAGGACGGGTGGATCACCGCCGTCGAGCCGTCGAGCGCACCGCCGGAACACCATCTCCTGGCGGCCGGCTTCGTCGACCTCCAGGTCAACGGGCACGACGACGTCGACGTGGCCACGATGACCGAACAGCAGTGGCCCCGAATGCGTCGTCTGCTGCTCGATCAGGGTGTGACCACCTGGTGCCCGACACTGGTCACCGCCGGGCGCGACCGCTACGAGGAGCGCCTCGATCACCTGGCGCGCCTCGCTGCCGACGACGGAGCGGGCCCACGTCTCGCGGGCGTGCACCTCGAGGGGCCGTACCTGGGCGCGCTCCACGGCG
>Ga0075304_1000324_pt1 | contig 11013 bp, 12 predicted proteins | sample Joice_CattailNLA_FD_120067 | JGI IMG/M metagenome (GOLD analysis project Ga0075304, IMG submission 120067) | Natural and restored wetland microbial communities from the San Francisco Bay, California, USA, that impact long-term carbon... | ecosystem: Environmental > Terrestrial > Soil > Wetlands ... | reverse complement strand
TGAGCGAGTCCCGGGCGACGGCGGAGGGGCGCGAGCCGCTCGCTGCGATCACCGCGATGTCGTGGGCCGGTGTGCCGCCCGAGATCATGGGCATCGGCCCGGTGCCGGCCACCCAGAAGGTGATGGACCGGCTCGGGTGCACGATCGACGACTTCGAGCTGATCGAGATCAACGAGGCGTTCGCGGCCCAGGTCATCGCGTGCGAGCGTGAGCTGAAGTTCGACCGCGACCGGCTGAACGTGAAGGGGGGCGGCATCTCGGTCGGCCACCCGATCGGCATGAGCGGCGCGCGCATCGTGCTCGCGCTCGCCTACGAGATGCGCGCCCGTGACCTGTCGATGGGCCTCGCCACGCTCTGCATCTCAGGCGGCCAGGGGCTGGCGGTCGCGCTGGAGCGCGCATGACTGGGAGCGCTGGAGCGCGCATGACTGAAGCCCTGGAGCGCACGTGAGAGGAGCCGAACGATGAGCGCCGTGCACGCCGTGGTCTTGATCCAGTGCCAGGTCGACGAGATCGGCGAGGCCGCGCAGGCGATCGCCGAGATCGACGGCGTGAGCGAGGTCTACTCGGTCGCCGGCGAGTTCGACCTGATCGCGATCGTGCGGGTGCCCGCCCACGAGCAACTCGCCGCCGTGATCCCCGGCGGCATCGCGAAGGTCGAGGGGGTCGAGCGGACCGAGACCCTGATCAGCTTCCAGGTGTACTCCAAGCACGACCTCGAGCGTCTGTTCTCCCTCGGGTTCGACGAGGGCTGACCGGCGCCGTCGCGGCGTCAGATCAACGACGTGTAGCTGACGCCCCCCGGCCAGTCGACCGCCACCACCAACGCGGTGCGACCCCACGTGCTGAGGTCGCCGCCGTCGCGGTCCCCGTACTTCTCGAGCATCGTCCGCCGGGCCAGCGCGTCCTCGGACGAGCCGTCCTCGACGACCCGGGCTCGCGTCACCCGCTTCCGCCCCCCGAGCTCCAGCTCGACGTCCGGCGTGATCATCAGGTTGCGCACCCAGTCGCTGCGATCGCGGTCCCCCGCCATCAGGAACACGATCTCGTCGACGAGCACGAACCAGATCTCGATGCGGTGGGGGCTCCCGGTGACGCGACCGGTCGTCGTGAGGTAGCAGAAGTCGAGCGCCGCGAGGTCGTCGGGCATCGAGGGCTACCAGATGGCCCAGATGACGAGCGCCGCGATGACGACGAGGGCCCCGACGAAGATCGCGAGATCCGCCTTCTTCACCTTGCCCGGCTGTTGGTAGTTGAACCCCATCGCTCTACAGACGGTAGTACTCGCGGAAGCGTTCCGGCGAGAGCCAGTAGATGTGCTGGCGTACGGTGGACGCGTAGGTGCGGGCCTCGAGGTGGTCCTTGCAGGCCCGCTCGGAGACGACGGAGCCAGAAGGGTCGACGATGCCGACGCGCCAGCCGGAGTCGTCCTCGCGGAGCTCCACCCCGAACCCGTTCTCCCCGGCGCCCACCCGTCGGCTCCTCAGCCCTGCTGCACCAGGTTCTGCTCGAGCCGCGCCAGGTGCTCGCGGAGCGGCCCCAGCACGGAGTCCTGGTCCAGGGTGAACTCTGGCTTGAGGTCGGCGATCTGCTCGAGCGCCTCTTCCAGCCTCGATCCCGCCTCCTCGGCGTCGCGCAGGGCGTTCACCAGCGTCACCGCGTAGTCGGGGCTGAACGGCCGCCCGTCCCACGGTGAGGTGCCGCCACTCTCGATCACCTGCTCCGCGAGGAACTCGCGTCCGTTGCGCTCGTCCGTGCCCTTGATCTTCACGCGCTCTCCTTCTCGCTGACGAGTTCCAACAGGCGGTCGGCCAGCTCGAACGGGTCGGGCGGTTTGACGAACCAGGCGTCGGCGCCCGACCACCGCGCGAGCCACGCGTCATGCTTGCGCTCCAACAGGATCACGATCACGCCGTGGTACGGATCGGCGTCGTCGCGCAGGGCCTTGGCCAGGGCGAACGCCCCGGCGCGCGATGCGATCTCGTCGGCCACGATCACGTCGGGCCGGTCGCGCAGGGCCGCACGGATGCCGAGCTCTCCGTTCGCCGCGGCGCGGAACCGCAGCTCGCCGCCGATCGCACGCTCGACGCTACGAACGGCGAGCGCCATGAGCTCACGCGAGGCCGGATCGGGTGACACCAGCAGCACATCCATCGGGCTGGATGCTACTCGCTTTCCGGTCGGTTTCCGGCCGGTTTCCGCGTGGGTGCCGGCCGGTCCCGGCACTCACGTCTTGCCTCGGCCTCGATGGCCTTTGCCTGAGCCAGGGGCACGCACTAGGCTCGCGCCGCCGACCGTCGAAGGACGTCGGAACCACCGGTGAGAGCGGATACCCGATCTCGGCGAGGAGAAGCACCGTGGAGAACACCGGCAAAGCGGCTGTCGCCGAGTTCGTGGCGACGTTCGCCCTGGTCTTCGTCGGGGCGGGAGCCGTGATCCTCAACGCCAACGGACAGCTCGACCTCACGGGCGTCGCGCTCGCTCACGGGCTCGTGCTCGCGATCATGGTCTCCGTCACCTGGCACATCTCCGGGGGGCTCGTGAACCCCGCCGTCGCGATCTCGCTGTGGGTCACGGGCACGATCCCGACCTCGCGGGCGGGCGTGCTGATCGCGGCCGAGCTGGCCGGCGCGGTGGCAGGCGCGTTCCTGCTGCGGTTCGTGGTGCCCATGGAGCTGTTCGACGTCGGCATCGGTGGCATCCCGTCGCTCGGGGATGGCATCGCCGTGGGGAGGGGCATCCTGATCGAGGCGGTGACCACGTTCTTCCTCGTCTTCGCATTCTTCGGCACCGTCGTCGACGAACGGGGGCCGTTCTCGAAGACCGCCGGACTCACGATCGGACTCGTGATCGCGTTCAACATCATGGCCTTCGGTCCGTACACCGGCGCCGCGGTGAACCCCGCCCGATGGTTCGGGCCTGCCCTGGCCACGACGGACTGGGCCGACTGGTACGTCTGGATCGTCGGACCGATCGCGGGCGGCATCATCGCCGGGGTCCTCTACTGGACCGTCTTCCTGAAGGACCGTGAACCTGCGACGCACTGAGGCGGCCGTGGGAAGGAACGCGGCGGCGGTCGCGTTCGAAGAGAGCGACATGACCGCGGACATCTACCTCGACGGAGCGTCGGCCACCCCCCTGCTCCCCGAAGCGCGCGCCGCCCTCGTGGAGGCGCTCGACGACTTCGGCGACCCGCTGCTGATCCACGCCCCCGGCCGGCGGGCACGCGGCCTGCTCGACGAGTCGCGCGAGACCGTCGCGTCGGCGCTCGGGGCCCAGCCGGACGAGATCGTCTTCACCTCGGGCGGTACGGAGTCGGTGGCGCTCGCGATCTGGGGCGGCGTACGTGCGGTGCGGGAGCTCGGTACCCGCCTCGTCGTGAGCGCCGTGGAGCACCCCGCGGTGGGCGGCGTCGGTCACGTGCTGCAGAGCGACGGCTTCGAGGTCGTGGAGATCCCGGTCGACCCCTACGGTCGCATCGACCTCGATCGCTACGCCGCCGAGATCCGAGTTCCGGGCACGCTGCTGGCGAGCGTCCAACACGCCAACCACGAGCTCGGCACGATGCAGCAGATCGGCGAGGCGGCTCGGCTTGCGCGCGAGGCGAAGGTACGGTTCCACACCGATGCCTGCCAAACCGTGGGCCGGCTTCCGGTCGACGCCGAGGCGCTCGGGGTCGACCTGCTCTCCTGCTCGGCCCACAAGTTCGGAGGTCCGCCCGGGGTCGGCGCCCTTTACGTGCGGCGCGGGGTCGGCGTCACCGCCTACCCGTGCGGCGACGACCGCGAGCGCAAGCGGCGCTCCGGCATGGAGAACACGCCGGGCATCGCCGCGATGGCCGCGGCGCTGCGCACCTCGCTCGAATCGATGGGCGATACGGCGGCCCGGCAGTGGGCGCTCACGGCCCAGCTGCGCGAACGCATCGACGACACGGTGCCGGGGGCGACCGTGCACGGCCACCCCACCCATCGCACACCACACCTCGTCTGTTTCAGCGTGGACGGCGTCGATGCCCCGACGCTGATGATGGCCCTCGACGACCGCGGGTTCCACGTGGCGGCAGGCTCGCTCTGCTCGGGTCAGCCCGGCGATGCCTCGCCCGTGCTCGAGCACATCGGACGTCCGGGCGTGAGCAGCTTCCGCGTGGGGCTCGGGCCGAGCAGCACCGAGGCCGAGGTCGATGCGCTGCTCGAGACCCTGCCGAACCTCGTGGGAGAGCTCCGGGAGGTGTCGGCACGCTCGGCGGACGCGCTCGCCCGGCTCCGAACCCCGCCGTCCCGCTGACGAGCAGCCCCGCCGAGGCGAGAGGAGCCTCTACCCGACGGTCCAGGTGTCGCCGCCATGCAGCAGCGTTCCGAGATCGCCCTTGCCGAGGCGCTCCTCGGCGCTCACGAGCTGCGCGTGCATCGCCTCGCCGTACACCGGACGCTCGAAGTTGCGGAACACGCCGAAGCAGGTGGCCTCGTGGGGACCGAGCGAGAGGTGCGCGAGCCCGAACGGCAGCGACGGGCGCCCGCCGGCCTGGTGCACGACGATGCGATCGGGGTCGACCTCGGCCGTCTGCTTGACCTGCAGACGTCCGTTGTCGCCCACGATCACGCACTTCGTGCCCTCGTCGAAGATGATCGGCTCGCCGTCGGCCAGTCGGATCTGGTGATGCACGCCCTCGGACTTCTCGCGCAGCAGGTCGAACGCGCCGTCGTTGAACACGTTGCAGTTCTGGTAGATCTCGACGAACGCGGTGCCGCGGTGAGCCGCGGCCTGCCGGAGCACCTCGGTCAGGTGCTGGCGGTCGTTGTCGATCGTGCGAGCGACGAACGTTCCCTCGGCCCCGAGCGCCACGGCGATCGGGTTGAACGGGTGGTCGACCGAGCCGAACGGCGTCGACTTGGTGACCTTCCCCTCCTCGCTGGTCGGCGAGTACTGGCCCTTCGTCAGGCCGTAGATCTGGTTGTTGAACATCAGGATCTTGATGTTCACGTTCCGCCGCAGGGCGTGGATCAGGTGGTTCCCGCCGATCGAGAGCCCGTCACCGTCGCCGGTCACGACCCAGACGCTCAGCTCGGGGCTCGCGGTCGCGATGCCCGTGGCGATCGCCGGCGCGCGGCCGTGGATGCCGTGCACCCCGTAGGTGTCCATGTAGTAGGTGAACCGCCCGCTGCAGCCGATGCCGCTCACGAACACGGTCTTGTGCGGCTCGATGCCGAGCTCGGGCATGAACCCCTGCACGGCCGAGAGGATCGCGTAGTCGCCGCAGCCCGGGCACCAGCGCACCTCCTGGTCGGAGGTGAAGTCCTTCTTCGTGAGCGTCTCGACCACGTCAGTCATGCAGCACCCGCTCGATCTCCTCTTCCAGGTCCTCCGCGAAGATCGGGAGGCCCTGCACCTTGGTGAAGCTCTTGGCATCGACGAGGAACCTCGCCCTGATCAACATCGCGAGCTGACCCATGTTCATCTCGGGAATCAGCACCGTGCGGTACGCCCTCACCACGTCGCCGGTGTTGACCGGGAACGGGTTGAGGTGACGCATGTGTGCGGTCGCCACCGTGCCTCCGCGATCGCGGACGCGGTTCGCCGCGGCGCGGATCGTACCGAGCGACGAGCCCCATCCGAGCACGAGCACCTCGGCCTCGCCCGACGGATCATCGACCTCGAGCGGCGGGATGTCATCGGCGATGCCGTCGACCTTGGCCTGGCGCAGGTGGGTCATGCGCTCGTGGTTCTCGGGGTCGTAGCTGATGTTGCCCGTGCCGTCCTCCCTCTCGAGGCCGCCGACGCGGTGCACGAGGCCGGGGGTGCCGGGCACGGCCCACGGCCTCGCCAGCTTCTCGTCGCGCGCGTACGGCAGGAACCCGTCACCGTCGGGCGCCGCGAAGTTGGGATCGATCTGGGGCAGGTCGGCCACCTCCGGAACCCGCCAGGGCTCCGACGAGTTCGACAGGAACGTGTCGGAGAGCACGATGACCGGCGTCCGGTAGCGCACGGCGATGCGTGCGGCTTCCAGGGCGACCGCGAAGCAGTCCGACGGCGACGACGCCGCGACGATCGGCATCGGGCTCTCGCCGTGGCGACCGAACATCGCGAGCAGCAGGTCGCCCTGCTCCGTCTTCGTGGGCAGGCCGGTCGACGGCCCGCCGCGCTGCACGTCGACGATCACCATGGGCAGCTCCATGATCACCGCCAAGCCCAGCGTCTCAGCCTTCAGGTCCATGCCGGGGCCGCTCGTGCCGGTCACCGCGAGGTGGCCGGCGAAGGCCGCGCCGAGCGCCACGTTGGCGGCCGCGATCTCGTCCTCCGCCTGCAGCGTGATCACACCGAAGTTCTTGTGCCGCGACAGCTCGTGGAGCAGCTCGGACGCCGGCGTGATCGGGTAGCTCGCGTAGAACAACGTCAGCCCGCTCCGCTGCGACGCTGCGATCAGCCCCCATGACAGGGCGGTCGAGCCGGCGATGTTGCGGTAGGTGCCCGGGTCGACGGGCGCGGCGGCGATCTTGTACGAATGGGCGAACAGCTCCGTCGTCTCGCCGAAGTTGTACCCGGCCTTGAACGCCGCGACGTTCGCGTCGTAGATCTCCTGCTTGCCACCGAACTTCCGCTCGAGCCAGTCGAGCGTCGTCTGGGTCGGGCGCCCGAACATCCACGAGACGAGACCCAGCGCGAACATGTTCTTCGCGCGTTCGGCCTCCTTCTTTCCGATGCCGACGCCCTCGGTCGCGCGCACCGTGATCGAGGTCATGGGCACCTTGTAGAGCTGGTAGCCGTCGAGCGAGCCGTCGGTGGTGGGATCGGACGCATACCCGGCCTTCTCGACGTTGCGTTGCGTGAAGGCGTCCTCGTTCACGATCACGATGCCGCCGGGATCCACCTTCGACAGGTCGGCCTTGAGCGCCGCCGGGTTCATCGCGACGAGCACATCGGCGTGGTCGCCGGGCGTGGTGATGTCGCTCGACGCGAACTGGATCTGGAACGCGGAGACGCCGTGCACGGTGCCGGCAGGGGCCCTGATCTCTGCCGGGAAGTCGGGCAGGGTCGCGAGGTCGTTGCCGAGCACCGCGGTGGCGGACGTGAAGCGGTCACCCGTGAGCTGCATGCCGTCGCCCGAGTCGCCGGCGAACCGTACGACGACGCGTTCCTTCTCTTCGACGGTCTTGGTCATGCGTGCGCGGCTGCGGAGGCCGCTGCTCCTTCCGGTGCCGGGGCTGGCCACTTCGGGGCTGGCCATGCGGGCTGGCTCGTCGAGGGACCCTCGGTCACTAGGGTACTGCGGCGCCGGGTTCGCGACGGCACGCTCCGAGTAGATTCACATCATGAGGACACATCGGCTGGGATCGCAGGGACCGGAGCTGTCGGTCGTGGGCTACGGCGCGTGGGAAGCGGGCGGCACGGCATGGGGCCCGAACGAGTCCGACGACGCCGTGATCGGCGCGATGCGGGCGGCCCTCGACGCCGGCATCACCTGGATCGACACCGCGGAGGTGTACGGCGACGGGGTCTCGGAGTCCCTGGTCGGACGCGCGGTCGCCGGACGTCGCGGCGAGGTGACCGTGGCGTCGAAGGTCGCCCCGCAGCCCGAGGGGAGCGGCGTCCGGCCCGATCGGATCGTGGCGGCATGCGACGCCTCGCTCGCGCGACTCGGCGTGGACGCGATCGATCTCTACCAGCTGCACTGGCCCGACGATGCCGTCCCCGTCGAGGAGTCGTGGGGGGCGATGGCTGGACTGCAGGATGCCGGGAAGGTCCGCTGGATCGGCGTGTCGAACTTCGACCGCGCCCTGATCGAGCGCTGCGAGGGCGTTCGGCACGTCGACTCGCTGCAGCCGGAGTTCTCGATGCTGCGGCGCGAACAGGCCGACCTGGTCGCATGGTGCGGAGAGCGCGGCACCGGCGTCGTGAGCTACGGACCGCTCGCGTTCGGGCTCCTGACGGGTGCGATCACGGCGGCGACGACCTTCCCTGAGGGTGACTGGCGTGGCCAAGGAGGTGAGCCGGACGATCCCGACGAGGTCGACCTGTTCGATGCCGACGTCCTCCCGAGGGCGCTCGATCTCGTGGAGCGGCTGCGTCCGATCGCGGAGGACCTCGGTGCCACGCTTGCCCAGCTCGCGCTGGCCTGGAACGTGCATCAGGCGGGCGTGACCAGCGCGATCGCCGGCAGCAGGAACCCCGAGCACGTGCGGACGAACGCGGCGGCGGGTGACCTCTCGCTCGACACAGCAACCCTCTCGGAGATCGATGCCCTGCTCGACGGCGTCGATCTCGCGGGCACGTGACGCCCACGTCGGCGCGTGGGCCGAACGAGCTCAGGCCGAGCGCTCGACCTGGCGGATGCGCCGGACGATGCCGTCGAGCAGCTTCAGCGTGACCTGCGGCTCGTCCTCGAGCAGCGTCAGCAGGTGACGACGGAACAGCCGCAGCACGCGCAGCGGGGTGACGGCCACCACCGAGGCGCTCCGGGGCTGGGCATCGATCGCGGCGAGCTCGCCGAAGAAGTCACCCGGCAGCACGGTGCCGACCTTCCGCGAGCCTCGGACGACCTTGCCTTCGCCCGCGAGCACGACGAACAGCGTCTCCCCGAGCTCACCCTCCCGCACGACGGCGTCTCCGGGCTCGAACGTGAGCTCATCGGTGTCGGCGGCGAGGCGTTGGAGATGCTTCTGCGAGAAGTCCGCGAACAGGGGCACGCCGGCGAGCGCGGTCGCGGTCTGACGCCTCGTCCGCTTGATCGGCTGCTCGGGCTGGCGAGCCACCGGGCCGCGACCCGCGGACTCCCGTCGCCACAGGTCCGGGAAGCTCTGACTCATGGACGGGAGCCTACCCCGGCGCCCCCGTACGGAGCCAACCGTCCTCCCCGAGTCACTCGTCGGGCCGGTTGTGGCCGGTGACGAGGGCCGCCGCTAGGGTGAAGCGCGTGGACACCCGGGCTCGTCTCGACGCACTGCTCAGCGGCCGGATCGCGGTGCTCGACGGCGCGTGGGGGGTGCTGTTGCAGGGGCGGGGCCTGACCGAGGAGCAGTTCCGGGGCGAGCGGTTCGCTGCGCACGACCACGACGTGCTGGGCGATCCCGACCTTCTGAACCTCTCGCAGCCGCAGGTGATCGCCGAGGTCCACGACGCCTACTTCGCCGCGGGAGCCGACATCGCCACGACGAACACGTTCACCGCGACCTCGTTCGGCCAGCGCGACTACGGCCTCGAGGACGCGGTCGTCGACATGAACCTCGCGGGCGCCCGCCTCGCGAGGGAAGCGGCAGACCGAGCCGGCCCCGATCGTTTCGTCGCCGGCTCCGTTGGACCCCTGAACGTGACCCTCTCGCTCTCGCCGAAGGTCGAGGATCCCGGGTTCCGCGCGGTGACGTTCGACGAGGTCGTCGGGGCGTACGCCGAACAGATGCGGGCGTTGCGCGAAGGCGGCGTCGACATGCTGCTGATCGAGACGATCTTCGACACGCTGAACGCCAAGGCAGCCATCGCGGCGGCGAAGGACGCCGCTCCCGGTCTCCCGCTATGGATCAGCGTCACGATCGTGGATCGCAGCGGCCGCACGCTCTCCGGCCAGACCGTCGAGGCGTTCTGGAGCTCGATCGAGCACGCCGACCCGGCGATCGTGGGCATCAACTGCTCGCTCGGCGCCGCCGAGATGCGCCCCTACGTCGAGGCGTTCGCACGCATCGCTGATCGCCCGGTCGCTTGCTATCCGAACGCCGGGCTGCCCAACCCGTTCGGTGGCTACGACGAAACGCCGGAGGTCACGAGCGGGCTGCTCCGCGAGTTCGCCGGCGCCGGCCTCGTGAACCTCGTGGGCGGCTGTTGCGGCACGACCCCCGACCACACCGTGGCGATCGCGGAGGCCGTTCGCGGGCTTCCCCCTCGCGAGGTGCCCTCCTTCGACGATCGCGTGCCGACCTACAGCGGGCTCGAGCCGTTCGCGATCCGCAGCGACACCGGGTTCGTGATGGTCGGCGAACGCCAGAACGTGACCGGCTCGGCGAAGTTCCGGCGCCTGATCGAGTCCGGCGACTACGAGGCAGCGGTCGAGGTGGCGCTCGACCAGGTGCGATCGGGCGCCAACATGCTCGACGTCAACATGGACGCCGACCTGCTCGACGGCGAGGCCGCGATGACACGGTTCCTGAACATGATCGCGGTCGAGCCGGAGATCGCCCGCGTGCCGGTGATGATCGACTCGAGTCGTTGGGAGACGATCCTCGCCGGACTGAAGTGCGTGCAGGGCAAGGGCGTCGTGAACTCGATCAGCCTCAAGGAGGGTGGGGACGACTTCCTCGAGAAGGCCCGAATGGTCAGGACGTACGGCGCCGCCGTCGTCGTGATGTGCTTCGACGAGCAGGGCCAGGCCGGCACGGTCCCCCGGAAGGTCGAGATCGCCGATCGCTCGATCCGCCTGCTCGTCGACGAGGCTGGATACGAGCCGACCGACATCATCATCGATCCGAACATCCTCGCGATCGCGACCGGCCTCGAGGAGCACGCGGACTACGCGAAGGCGTTCATCGAGGCGACCCGCGAGATCAAGCGAGCACATCCGGACGTTCGTGTCTCCGGCGGCGTGTCGAATCTGAGCTTCTCGTTCCGCGGGAACGAACCGGTGCGCCGCGCGATCCACTCGGCGTTCCTCTACCACGCGATCGCGGCCGGGCTCGACATGGCGATCGTGAACGCGGGCCAGCTCGAGGTGTACGAGGACATCCCGAAGGATCTGCTCGAGCACGTCGAGGACATCATCTTCAACAGGCGGGAGGACGCGACCGAGCGCATGGTGGCGTTCGCGGACTCGGTGAAAGGTGGTGGCCTCGAGCGCGAGGACGACCTCACCTGGCGCGAGGGCTCGGTCGAGGATCGACTCGCCCACGCCCTCGTGCACGGCATCGTCGACTTCATCGTCGAGGACACAGAGGAGGCGCGAGAGGCGTACGACCGTCCACTGCAGGTGATCGAAGGGCCGCTGATGGCCGGCATGCAGATCGTCGGCGACCTGTTCGGGGCCGGGAAGATGTT
>Ga0075304_1000323_pt1 | contig 11036 bp, 17 predicted proteins | sample Joice_CattailNLA_FD_120067 | JGI IMG/M metagenome (GOLD analysis project Ga0075304, IMG submission 120067) | Natural and restored wetland microbial communities from the San Francisco Bay, California, USA, that impact long-term carbon... | ecosystem: Environmental > Terrestrial > Soil > Wetlands ... | reverse complement strand
CGTCGTCGGACCAGTCGTGGTCGCCGCCGGCCAGCGCGGTGATCTCGGCGTCGGTCAGGCCGACCCGCCGGCCGATGATGGTGTGCTGCCCGAACTCGTACTGCGCCCTGGCGTTCCACCCGACGCGCAGGATCACGATCTCGCGCTCGCGCGGCGGCAGCAGGCCCTTGTTGAGCAGGAAGCCGCCCATCAGGTTGAAGCGCTTGAGCAGCTTGGGGTGCGTGCCGAGCACTCCGAAGATGTTGAGCGGCGTGCCGTCGTGGGTCATGGCCGAACCGAGGATCTCGGCCAACTCCCCGTCGGCCTCGACGATCGGTTCGATGCGCGGCGAGGTCGGTCGTTCGATCACCCGGTGAGTCTGGCATGCGGCTCGGCGCTGCGCATCGCCGCGCCGACCAGGGTGGCGAACGTGATCGTGCCCAGTGCCGCCGCCCCGGCGAACGCCCACGCCGCGCTGGTCTCGAAAACCGGGACCCACAGCAGCGGACCGACGGCGTGGCCGATGAACCGGAACGCCAGCACCGACGACAGCGCGCCGCCACGGTTGTCCGGTACGGCGATCGCCGCCAGGTTCTGGATGTTGATCACGACGAACCCGACGAAGGCGCTCGCCGCCATCCACGCCAGCGCGGTGACCGGGACGCGGGCGATGAGCCCGATCGGCGCGGTCAGCACGATCGCCCCGACCGTCGCCACGGCGCAGGCGCGCACGGCGCCCCACGCGTCGAGCAGCCGTCCCCATGTCGGCCCGAAGACCATCGCCGACAGACCCCCGAGGAGCAGCACGACCCCGGCGACCGACGACCCGACGTCGAGCACGTCGCGCAGGTAGAGCCCGACCAGGACGCCGACGCCGATCGGCCCGGCGGCGGCGGTGAACGAGCCGATCCACAGCAACGCCATCCTGGCGGTCAACAGCGGACGGATCGGCGGCGCCGAGGCCGCCGGCCGCGGCTCACCGGGCGGCGGTCTGGTCGACAGCCCGAACGCCACCACCGCCACGAGCACGAACACGAGACGCCAGTCGACGAGCGCGGCGAGACCCCCCGCCAGCGGCGCCAGCGCGCCGCCCGCCGCCTGGAAGCTGGAGAACACCCCGATCGCCCGACCCAGCCGGGCGGGAGCGATCACCTCGGTGAGGCCGGCGATCAGGAGCGGCGTCACGAACGCGTTGCACGCGCCCTGCAGCACCCGCCCCGTGACGAACCACCCGAGCGACGGCGCCAGCACGCACAGCATCGACGCCGCGGCGTATCCGAGGAAGGTGAGTCGCGTGACGCGCCGCCGCCCGAACCGCTCGCCGATCGTGCCCGACACGAGCAGCAACACCGCCAACGGGATCATGTACCCGCTGAACGCCCAGTTGACCTGGCCGGTCGAGGCGTCGAAGCTCTGGCGCAGCTCGGGGTAGATGGAGATGACCACGAGCGTCCCGAACGGCCCGAGGAATCCCCCGAGGTAGTAGGGAAGCGTCTCCCGCGTCAGCACGCGGTCGGCCCGTCCGGCGCTGCGCTGCGCCGCGCGCTGGATCACCACGTCCGGAACTTACCGAGCGGCTGCCGCGCTCCGGCGAGCCGCGCGTGCTCCGACACGTCCCGACGGGCGCAGCGGGCAGTTGAATGGCGGTGTACGTCCGCGGCGCCGGGTACCTCCGGACGCCCGACCGACCGTGAACGACCGAGTCAAGATCGAGAGGAGCCGGCCACATGACCACCGTGCTGATCGCCGTCGACGGGAGCGCACTCGACCTGATCGTGTGCGACCGCGCCCACCGTCTCTTCGGTGACGCCGCCCAGTACGTCGTCGTGAACGTCCTCGAGGACCCGATCATGTTCGCCACCACCCCGCTGGGCGAAGGGCTCTCGATGCCGGTCACGCCGACGGCGTGGACCGCCGGCAACCCGGACGAGGTCGCCGACCAGGCACGTCACGTCGCCGACGACGCCGCCGAGCGGTCCGGTCTCCCCGATGCCGAACCGGTCGGGGTGGTCGGCCATCCAGCCGACGTCATCGTGCACGCCGCCGAGGAACACGCCGCCGACGTCATCGTGCTGGGCACCCACGACCGGGGATGGCTCGACCGGTGGCTCGACCCGTCGGTCTCCAAGGCCGTGACCCACGCGGCGACCGTCCCGGTGCTGCTGGTGCGCGAGGCCCATCCGGATTCGGCCGACTGACCGGGCCGACCGACGGGCCGACCGACCGGGCCGACCGACCGTCGGCTGCCGAGCTCGGTGCCGATGATCGAGCCGATGATCGGGCCGTCGATCCCGATGACTGACCCGATGATTGACCCGATGATTGAGTCGTCGGGCGGCGGGGTACGCGCCCCGGCATGATCACCAACAACAAGCAGCGCACCCTCCTGGCGGCCCTCGCCGTCGCCACCCTTCCGTTGGCGATGACCGCCTGCGGCAGCGACGACAGCAACGACAACCCGGTCGACACGGTCGACCAGGTCGTCGACAGCATCCAGGACGACGTCAACGACGTCGTCGACAGCGTCCGGGACGAGGTCAACGACGTCGTCGACAGCATCGACGGCGACGACGGCGGCTGACCTGCTGCGAGGCGCGGAGGCGACCTCGCACGGCTCGGACGACGCGCAAGGGGGCCTGCCGGCAGCGCCGGCAGGCCCCCTTGCGCGATGCCCTATCTCCGTTGTCGGGAACGGAAGCGGTGCTTGACGCGCGCTTCCCGGTGCATTCTCGACATCTCCGCCTGGCGACGGAGGCGCTTGTGACGTTCCCGGAGCTCGTCGAGGTGGGCGTGGGCGAGCAACTGCTCGTACATGGCGGTTCCTTTCGGTGAGGTGCCCCCGGAGCGGGGGCGGGGTGGGCTGCGGCGACCGGCCGGCGGGCGCGCTGGCGAGCGGCGCCGGGAGGGGTCGGCAGGCGACGGTGACGTCGGCGGATCGGGCGGCGATCGCGGACGGCAGCGTCGAGCGCTGCGTCAGGCCGTGAGACGGTCGAAGCCGATCGGCGTCCCGGGTCCGGTGCGGTCACAGATGCCGTTCGGCTCAGGGTTGGTCCACTCGGGGTTGGTCCGCTCGGGGTCGGCCACGGTCGCGCCGCGAGCGGCCGATCGACGGTCGATCGAGGCCTCGACGGCCTGCGCAACGGGGTCGTTCATCTGTCCTGCACCTCCTTCCCGGTGTCGTGATCGGGTGACGCATGGAAGTATCGACGGCAGCCCTCACACGATGCAATCGAGTTTCGCGATGGGTGCAGAGGAACCGGCGCGGGCGGCCGATCGTGCCGTCGGGGCTCGCACTAGGATCGCCTGCATGGCCACGGGCCGGCCCACCCACGATCGCCCGTCACACGAGGCGGTGATCGAAGCGACCGCCGACGCCGCGTCGACGATGCGCCCGCAGCGCGTTCCGGTCAACGCCTACGAGGCGACCGGAGCGTTCGTCATCGTGGCGCCGCTCCCGGCGGTCACCGAGGCCGACGTGACGATCGAGCTCTCGAACGGAACCGTGCGCTTCTGGGCCGAGCTGCGCAGCGCCGGACCCCGCGAGTACGTCCTCCACGAATGGGATTACGGCGGCTACGAGCGAACGATCGAGCTGCCCGCCGCGTACCGGCACGACGTCGAAGCGTCGTTGGCGAACGGCCAGCTGGTCGTGCGCGTGCTCGCCGGCGAGTACGTCACCGACCGGGCGATCCACCCGAGCGGCGGCTGATCGACATCAGGGTCGGTCCCGGGGAGCGGCCGTGGGCGGGCCGGCTCCCCGGGTCCGAGGAGTTGCCGTGCCCGGTGTCAGGCGGCCTCGGCCATCGACAGCTGCGGCGACTCGGCGCCACGGCGCCGCTGCACCACGGCGAGGGCGACGAGGATGCCCGCCAGCGCGGACAGGATCAGCGCGCTGCGGTAGGGATGGCGGCGCGCCGTCCGGACGACGCCGACGACGCGACGCGACCCGCTCCGGCCGATCTCGACCGCCACATCGGTCACGGTGTCGAGGTCGGGCAGGGACAGGTCGTCGAGCGCGTCCGCCACGGCCTCGACGGGCAGGATCTCGACCACGGCACCACCGAGGTCGGACATGGCGGAGGGGATGTCTGTGTCGCGGAGGTTCATGCTCTCGGGGTTGCCCACACCCGCCGGCCGGCAAACATCGCCGGCGGCGTCACGCGCCCGCCGGGCTTTGGTGCGAGGTCGAGATCGGATAGGGGTCAGCGGGCAGACTTCGTGCAGCGCACGATCCGCCGACCGTCGACGTCGATGGCGGTCAGGGTGTCCATCACCGATCGGGTGACGAACAGCCCACGCCCCTCGGCGGCGGTCGCCGGCGGGACGGGGAGGTCGGCGGGCAACTCCAGGTCGTCGGCATCGCCGACGTCGAGGATCCAATGCGAGGGGGTGCACTGGACGACGACGTGGATCTCGTCGGCATCGGTGTACTGGATCACGTTCGTCGCCAGCTCGCTCACCGCCAGCTCCAGGCTCTCCACGACGTCGTCGTCGCCGCCGGTGTCGCGAGCGAACTCGACCACCCGGTGACGCAACTTGCGCAACTCGGCGGCAGACGCGGGCACACCGATCTCGGCGCGCTTGACGTCGGGTCCGTACTGCTCCGCTCCGGACGGCTCGACCAACGACGCGTCACCGACGGCTGGATCGACCCCGGGACGCTTCTCGGGCCGTCCCCGACGCGGCGGCATCACACGACCTCCCGGGCACCGGCGACCGCCACTGGCCCGGCCGGGCCGGCACCTGTGGGTCGGGGCTGCATCGAGCGCGTCAAGTGTGATCTCCTCCGGCGCCTGGACTTCCCCCTGTCGACCGGGCTCAAACCAGCGATCGACGATTCGTCGGGATCACTCACGACGCACCCTCCTCCGATCGGTTGCGGACGACGACGGCGGCGATGTCGTCGCGCCGCCACGGCTCTTGGGCGCGGTCGCGCAGGATCTGCATGACCCGGCGATTCGCACGGGGTGAGGACGGCCAATCGCCGAGCCCATCGAGCCGCTCGTCGATGTCTCGGCAGAGCGCGGCGAGGCTCTCGTCGATCGGGCGGTCTCGCTGCTCGATCACACCGTCCGTGAACGCCACGAGCAGCGAGGTTGGCGGGAGCTCGTACCGCACTGCCGTGTAGCCGCCGAGTCCGCTGCCGATCGGGGGGCCCAGACCACAGTCGATCAGTCGCGACTCGCCGCCCGCCTGGCGGACGATCGGCGGGAGGTGTCCGGCGGAGGCGATCTGCAGACACGAGGTGCGGGCGTCGAAGATCATCACCAGGGCGGTGGCCATCGTGTCGATCTCGCGTCCGAAGAAGTACCGGTCGGTGAGCGAGAGGGACGAGCCGACGTCGGCGGTGGCGAGCAACTGGCTGGCCAGCACGTGGCGCACCTGTCCCATCTCGGCGGCGGCGCGCACGTCGTGGCCCACCACGTCACCGATGACGATCGCCGCCGTGTCGTCGTCGAGCCGCACCACGTCGTACCAGTCGCCGCCGACCGCCATCTCACCCGTCCCCGGGCGGTAGAGCGTGGAGATCTGCAGATGCTCGATCTCCGGGACGTTCGGCGGCAACAGCCAGTTCTGCAGCGTGTCGGCGACCTCCCGGTCGATCTCCGTCCGGCGGGCCCGCTCGAACGCCGGCGCGGCGGCGTCGATCAGCTCGTCGAGCAACTCCCGCTCGAGGTCGGACATCGTGTGCGGGCCGGGCCAGGCGAGGACGAGCGCGGCCACGGGACGCCCGGCCGTCGGGGGGATCGGCTCGACCACGAGGCTCGACATGTCGAGCCGGGTGATCTCGGGCACGAGCAGGGGCCACGCCCGGATGGCGTCGTCGTCGGGCAGCTCGATGCGCCGGACGTCGCCGCGCAGCACGGCGTTGACCGGCACCTCGACCTCGAGTGGCGCCTCACCCCACTCGACCGAGGCGACGTCCGGGACGGTCGGACCGTGGACGTAGTGGGCGATGTCGCCGTCGCCGACGAAGCCGACCGACGACCAGCCGGCACTGAGCAGGTCGCTGGCCCGGTCGGCGATCGCCCGCGCCACGCCGTAGCGGGTGACCACGCTGCCGGTCGCCGACGCCAGCTCCTGTAGCGCCAGTCGGTGCCGTCGCGCGCTGCGTTCCAGTGTCAGCTGCCTCCGCAGTCGGACGACCTCGTCCTCGATCGGCACCCGAACACTCAACCACATCGCGACCGGTGATCCATCGACGGCCCGCGCCCGCCTCGTCGATCGGACCGGTCAGTCGGCGTCGCCGGCGGACCAGGCGCGCATCTGCTCGAACGACTGGCGCAGCAGACGGCTGACGTGCATCTGCGAGATCCCGACGATCTCGGCGATCTCGGACTGCGTCTTGTCCTCGTAGAAACGCAGCGTGACGATCTCGCGCTCCCGCTCGGGGAGCCGGGCGACGAGCCGCTCGATCACCACCGTGTCCTCGACATCGCCGAGGCCCCGGTCCTCGGTGCCGAGCACTCCGGGCGTCGAGGGCCGCGAACCCTCATCGGCTGGCCGATCGAGGGTATCGACCGTGTTCGCCGCCGACGCGGCGAGACCCCGCAGGACGTCGTCGCGATCGATTCCGAGGTGCTCGGCCAGCTGAGCGACGCTCGGCGAGGCCCCCAGCTGCTGTTCGAGCTCGCTCGCCGCTCGCCGGACCAGCAGGTGCAGTTCCTTGGCGCCGCGCGGCACCTTCACCGCCCACGACGCGTCGCGCAGGTGGCGCTTGAGCTCCCCCTCGATCGTGCGGCCGGCGAAGCTCGTGAACGAGGCGCCGTACTCCGGATCGAAGCGGTCGACCGCCTTCACCAGGCCGAGCATGGCCACCTGACGGAGGTCGTCGTCGCGGGCGCCGCTGCGGGCGAAGCGCTTGGAGATGTGCACGGCCAGTCCCATGTGTCGCTCGACCAGCTGATTGCGCGTCGCCCGGCGACCGGTCCGGGCGAACTCGCGGAACAGGTCGAGGTCGTCGAGGTCGTCGGACATCGGAAGGGTCGGTGGTCAGCCGGCGGCGGCCGACTCGACGGCCCGCTTGACGAGCATGTAGCCCTCGTCGGAGGCGCGGAACTCGTCGACCACCGAGGCGAGGATCGTCGACGACAGCGCGTCGAGCGGTGGCATCGCCGAGCCGTCGGCCGGGCGGCGACCCGACGCGTCCTCGACGAGCAACGTGACCCCGACGGCGCCACGCCCGATGGCGATCCGCAGCGCGCAACAGTCGTCGTCGGCGGCGGCCTCGGTGAGGGTGCCGAACACCTCGCTCACCCCGAGGCGCAGGTCGTCGATCTCGTCGACCGTGAAGCCCTGGTCCGCGGCGACGGACGCGACCACCAAGCGGAGCAACGAACCGAACTCCGATCGTGCGGGAACCCGCACCTCGATCATGTCCTCGACATTGCGGATCACTCCGGAATCGTCGTCTCCCACCACGCGCTCCTCACATCGCTCGACAGTCGGCCTGGCCACGGCTCACCCCGCACCGTACCCGGGTGCCGAGCGGCATTGAGCGATCGCCGGTCCCGCGGCCGTGATACGAAAGGAGCGTCATGGCCCCCAGTGTTCCCCGCCCCGGCCCAGCCGAAACCGGATGCCCTCCCAGGTGAGCGCCCGGGGCGGGCGCCACGGCGCGGTCGGGTTGCGGCAGGCGGCAGATCGCCTGCGCCATCGACTGTCGTTCGTGCCGGGGGTGTACGTGCTCGGCGCCATCATCCTCGTCCAGGTGCTGCTGCTGATCGACCGCTCGATGGACGATCGCGCGCTGCCACTGATCCTGACGACCACCGTGCCCAGCGCCCGGTCGGTGTTCACCGCGATCGCCGGAGGGTTGATCACCTCGATCACCCTCCTGCTGTCGATGATGCTGATCACGATCCAGCTGGCGAGCACCCAGTACTCGCCGCGGACACTGCGCAACTGGCTGGGGAACCGGCGCATCCAGCACACGATCGGCCTCACCCTCGGCACCACCGTGTTCTGCCTGCTCGGCCTCCGTTCGACGCGCACCCTCGATGGCGAGGGCGGCGCCATCGTGCCGGACCTCACGGTCACCACGGCGGTGGTCCTCGGCGTCGCCGCCCTGTTCGCCGTGGTCAGCTCGGTCGATCACCTGACCCACACCCTGCGCATCGGTTCGGTGGCCAAGCGCCTCGCCGACGAGACGATCTCGGTGATCGTGGCGAACGACGAGGTGCACGCCGGCGAGGCCCCGGCGGTGGTCCCGGCCACCGTGCCGCGGGCGCTCACCGCCGACGATCTGGCGATCCCCGACGACGCGGTCGCCGTCGAGGCGCACACCGCCGGGTGGGTGCAGCAGATCGACGTCCCGACCGTGCTCGACGCACTGCCCCCCGGTTCGACGGCGCGCGTCGTCGTCCCGCTGGGCGGCTTCGCCGCTGCCGGTAGTCCCCTGCTGTGGGTCTCACCGGGCGACGAGGTCGACGCCGAGCAGATCCTCGAGGGCTTCGCCCTGGGCGACACCAGGACGATGCAGCAGGACGTCGGCTTCGGCCTGGTGCAGCTGACCGACATCGCCGTGCGCGCCCTGTCGCCCGGCGTCAACGACCCGAGCACGGCGAACGACATCGTCGTCCACCTCGGCAACATCTTCACCGTCATGTGGGCGCGACCGGTCGCCGACTCGTCGACCTCCGACGACGACGGCCGGACGGTGATCAGCCCGGCCGTCGACCACGGCGACCACCTTCGCCGGGCACTCGATCCGATCCGCCGCTACGGCCGCACCGATCCCCTCGTCGTCACCACGATCATGCGCACCCTCCTGACGCTGCGCGCCGAGGTCGAGCGGCGTGACCTGCCGGGTCCGCTGGCGCCGATCGATCGCTTCATCGCCGACACCTACGCCACGGCCGATCGGACCGACTGGAGCACCGGGGAGATCGCCGAGGTCGAGCACCTCGCCTCGGGAGCGGAGCGAACGCCGCGGCCTCCGTCCCCGAGTCTCTGACGTCTGGTGCGACGCGAGGTTTCGCCGCGTCGGCTCGCGGGTAGAGCCAGGCGGGTACACCCCCAACCGAAAGGACGTTCAAGGATGAGCGGAGAGAAGGACAAAGTGACCGGCCGGGTCAAGCAGGCCGCAGGCGACCTGACCGACAACGACGACCTCAAGCAGGAGGGCCGTCGCGACGAGGCCGCCGGCAAGGTCAAGGACGGGATCGACACGGCCAAGGACAAGCTGAGCGACGCCGTCGACGACGTGCGTTCGAAGCTCGACTGACCCGACGTTTGCCGACCGCGGTGCAGGGGTAGCCCCGAGGCCATGAGCTTCATCAAGGGATTCATCTTCGGTACCGCGGTCGGCATCGCCGTCGGCAGCGCGATCAGCGAGTCGCAGCGACGCCAGTTCGTCGCCCGCGTGACCGCTCCCGCCAAGCGTCAGGTCGATCCCATGGCCGAACGCCCAATGGCCGAACGGGTGGCAACCATCGCCACCGCCTGACGTCTCGCCGTCGGGCCCGTCGAGCCCCCGTAGAGCCAGGTCGTCAGGTCAGGTTGAGGTGCTCGGCGAGCCCGCTGATCTCGATGATCCGCCGCACCGACTTGCTCGGCTCGTGCACGATCAACTTCGTACCGGCTGCGCTCGCCCGCTGATGGGCGTCGACCACGACGCGCAGGCCGCTCGAGTCCATGAACTCGACCGCGCTGAGGTCGATGTGGACATCACCCTCGCCGAGCAGCGTTCCGAGCTTCTCACCGAGCTGCGGCGCGCTGTGTGCATCGAGCTCTCCGGCGACGTGGAGACGACCGTCGACGTCGGAGAAGAGACAACGAGAAGGGCTTTCTGGCACCGGCACAACCTAACGGACGTATCGCCTTGCGCGCACCGCCATCGGGCTCGTTTCGCCCCCCGACGCGAGACTGATCGACGATGCCCCGCAGCGCATCAGTAGCGACCCTCGACCACCACATGACGGCGCCGGTAGCCGTCGGTGTAGCTCCCGATGTCGAACAGGAACCCGAGCACGACGAAGAACCAACCGAATCCGTTGATGCCGTCCTGCCAGTTGTCCATCAGCACGTAGAACAGCGTCGCATACGGGAGGAAGAGGAAGCCGACGAACCCTTCCCAGAAGCTCGAGAAGGCGCGGTCGTTGTAGTCGCTGAAGACCTCCAGCAGCACGAGGCCGATGCGCGGGAACGCGGCCCCGACGAACAGCAGCAGGCAGCCACACATCGCCGGCGACAATAGGCGACGCGGCAAGCCGCCTGATCACCGCTCGTAGCAGCGCAACTCGACCACCGCGCCGTCGGGATCGCGCACGTACAGCGAGCGCCCGTTGCCACGAGCCCCGTAGCGCGTGACCGGTCCCTCGACGACGTCGAGGGAACCGCCGGCCGCCAGCGCGGCGAGATCGGTGGGCTCGACGACCAGGCAGAAGTGGTCGAGACGGCCGTCGTCGCCGGAGCCGCCGCCGACGAGGTCGATGATCGTGCCCGGGGCGACCCGCACCGAGGGGAAGGGAACCTCCCGGCGCCGCCACTGCTCCACGCGCACACCCGCCATCCCGAGCACCTCGGTGTACCAGGCCAACGTCGTCTCGACGTCGGCGCAGCGCAGCACGATGTGGTCCATCTCGACGACCCGCACCGGTCCGCCGCCACCCGCGCTCACTGGGCCGCCCGCCCTGCGACGTCGTGGTCGAGGCGTTTCACCAGCGTCTTCGGCGCGACGGCGCGATAGCTCTCCTCGACGAAGTCGAACAGCACCTCGTGCTCGTCCTCGGGGACGGCGTCGACGTAGATGGTGACCCAACCGTGCTTGCCGAGCCCGTACCGGGTGGGCATGGCATCACGGAACGCCAGGCCGTGGTCGCCGGACTGGGGCAGCTTGACCGTGAGCGCCGGGCGCTCGGCGTCGGCGCGGCTGACGAAGACGAAGATCTTCTTGCGCACCTTCACCACCCGGTCACCCCACGGTTCGTCCGGCCACGCCTCGGGGAACGATCGGGCGTACTCCTCGAGTGCATCGACCACGGCGCCGGGGGTCTCGGCCATGGGGCTTCAACGTAGCCAGGCGGCAGGCCACTGCGGAAGGGCGTCGCTCAGAT
>Ga0075304_1000319_pt1 | contig 11129 bp, 6 predicted proteins | sample Joice_CattailNLA_FD_120067 | JGI IMG/M metagenome (GOLD analysis project Ga0075304, IMG submission 120067) | Natural and restored wetland microbial communities from the San Francisco Bay, California, USA, that impact long-term carbon... | ecosystem: Environmental > Terrestrial > Soil > Wetlands ... | reverse complement strand
CGGGCCCGAGTGGCGGGACTCGACGATGAGTCGGATGGTGCCGCCGCTATCGTGCCCTATGCCCACCACCTGCTCAACGCGTTCGCCGGCCTCGACTGGGCCGTTCCGCTTGGCGTCAGGCCATTCGCGGACGGCCCCAACGTCACGGCCCTCGTGGGCGCGGTCGACGTCGGACCGGATGGCGAGCCCATCCTGAACAGCGCCCTCGATATCTGGCACCGAAGCTACGCTGCGGCTCCTGTCGCGGGCATCGTGTTCGAGGGTGACCCAGCCACGATCCCAGGAGTCCTCGCCTACGTCACGGAGCGCATGATGGCCGGTCATGGCCTGCCCGGAGGGGAGCCCTTCGGGTCTGTCGGGGTCGGCGAGGTCTTCGAGACGAGTCTGTCGGGCGGGGTCCCTGTCCGCGCCGTGACGTCGACGAGCGACCTTGATGCACTCGTGGTCGCGCCGCCCGCACGACGGCGCCTCGAGGCGGGCATCGCTCGTGGCCTCATCGCCATCGTGCCCGCGGAGTCCGTCTCCATCGATGGCCGACAGCGCACCGGCTGGTGGCTCGTCGACCCGGCCACCGGCCGAGTGGCAGACCAGATGGATGACGGGAAGGGTGCTGTGTCGGAGACAAGCCTTCTGCTCCGGGTTGTCGCCATCTTCGGCGCGGGTGCACTCCTCGGCTGGATCGCCAAAGCCATCAAGGAGGCGTGGTGCTCGAAGGCCTGGAGTGACGTGACGAACAAGCTCGACTCCGAGCTGCGATTCTGACGCGGGCCCCGAAGGCCTGTCGTCCAGGCGGGGATCAGGTCAAGAGCAGGAGCTCCAGGATGGCCGTGGCCCAGGCGACGATGGCCGTGACGACCGTGGCGTTGGCCATGCCCACGGTCATGCTGGCCGGGATGGACACGCAGCCCAGGATGATGACGTACTCGGTCCCGCCCGAGCAGCGACTCGGCGGCCGCCGACCGGCCGGGGTGAAGCGACCGTCCTTGATGGTGCCGATGGTGTTGTACTGGTCGCTGATGACGTAGCGCGGTCCACCCAGGGAGCTGTTCGTGTAGTTCCCGACGCCGTTGAAGCCCACTCGCAGCCCCGGCTCCATGACCGACCTCGTTCGGCCTGACGAAGGTTCGATGGTCCAGAAGGCACCCTCGGCCGGTGGGCCGACGATGAGCGCGAGCTGACCTGCGTCCAGGGCACCTCGGAGCGCGACGGTGTCCACGCTGTCGATCTCATCCGGATGGATGAGCGTCGGCGTGCCCTCCATGCGCAGGCTGATGCTGTCGACGCGTGCCGTTTCGCGGCTCACTGCCCGGGCACGTCCCAGGCTGAGCTGGGTCTCGAGCGCTGACTGGAGGACACCGTGCCACAGGCGCACCTGGGCTCCCAGTGACGCCGGGGCATCGTCCGCGAGGACGACGTCGATGTCATCGAGGGCGAGGTCTGTGATGATGGCCGTGCCATCGGGAACGGCCGGATAGGGCACCAGCGAGATGAGGTACGCCCGGGCTCGACCCACGAACGCTCTGGCTTCGTCCTCGCGCCCGATGCCCTCAGTAAGGAGACGCTCCGAGGCCACGACCAGCGACTGATTCGCCACCGCCAGCGGATAGAGGAGGTCCGGCAAGGCGAGGCCCTCGGAGTCGTCGTTGACGAGCGTCGATCCGTAGCCCAGCGCGATGGCCCGGTTCACGGCGTGGGCCCGCAAGTCGGCCGCACCGTTGCTGACGAGCACCTGGTGGATGCCGGCCAGTGCCGGAAGCGGCTCGCCCGCCTGCGGCAGAGGCTCCAGTGACTCTGCGACGATCGTGCCGGCGGCCCGAGCGCTTAGCGATGCGCGGTCAAGCAGGACCCGAGTGCCCGTCAGCGGTTCGAGGCCGGGTCCCTGGGAGACCAGTTCGATGCGCAGCCCGATCAGCTCCGGACCGCCGCCGAAGAAGAAGTCGCCAGCCTCATCACCAGCGCCGACCCGGAAGGGTCGACCCGAGACGTCGTCGCCGTCCACCGAGAGCACGGGCACCCAGTCCACGGCATCCATGGCCTCGAAGATCGAGCCACTGAGGCCACTCGCCTCCGGCTGGAAGGTCAGCCAGATCTCGCTGTCGGACGCGGTCGCAGCGTCGAGGTGGTGCTCGAGGACCACGTCCTCGGAGGCGATGCCATCGATGAGCGATTCCGCGACGACCATGACGAGCAGGGAGTGGTTGAGCTCGGCAGGTGGTTCGCCGACCGCGACGGCGGTCTGGGCCAGCAGGTCACCTGGCTCCATCTCGGGCAGCGAGGGATCGAGGTCCAGCCAGGTCCCATCCTCCTGCCGTAGTCGGACCCAGGCGTGCCCGCTCGGCGCCCCGGTGACGGACGAGCCCGCCGCCGCACCGAGGTCATCCGCCTCGGTGCCGAGTGCTTCCAGCAGGAGGGCGTGATCTCGCCTCGCGCGGGTCACGATGGCCTCGAGGTCGAGGCCGAGCAATCCGGCAGCAGCCGGGTCGCTGATGGGCTCGACGACGCCTTCCAGAGCACGTGACCGGAGCCGAGAGGCGGCCATCCCATCCACATCGGCCCTGGCCAGCCTGGCCTCGTGCCCAGCGGCCGCAAGGAGCGCCTGCAGCAGGAGTGCCCGGTCCCAGGCATTGCCTGCACGAGCGGCAAGGGCACCATGAGCGCCGCGCAGGACTCCGGGATAGGGGTCGAATGCGATACGGTCCCGGACGAACTCGAAGGCATCCGCGGCATCGGGCCCCAGCGACTCGGCCAGGGCGGTGATGTCCCAGGTCGTCTCGTCGAACGCGGCCACATGGGCCATCGCGGCTTCACCCGCGGCGTCGACATCGAAGAGAGGCGGAGCCGGGCTAACGGCGTCGTCCGTGAGCAGCGAGCGATTCGCCTCTCTGCTCTCTCCGCTCGGCAGGGCGAGGCCGGGCTGGTCGTCGGCACGAACAGGTGGGGTGACATCCGTGGCGCCCAGGCCGACGCTCGCGACGAGCACTGCCAGGGTGAGGGATACGAGCGTGCGGGGGAGTCGCATGTCAGGGCCTCCGTGGGGTGAGGTCGGGGGACCGGTCTCGTCGCTAGGCCTGCTCCAGATGTGCGAATCTCGGCCAGAGCGACAGGTCGATGTCGGGCACGAGTCGCCTGAGTAGGGCCACCTCGGGCTCGTATTCGGCCACCAGTGCGGCCTCATCCTTGGCTGACAGCTTGCCCTTGTCACCGAGCGTCTGGTTGTAGCGCATCGTCAGGAGGCGCGGGTCTGGCTGGAACGGGGACAGGCCCAGGAACTCCAGCGTCCGTGCCAGCTCCTCTGCCGGCTGGCGCACGCAGCGCTCGTACTGGAGCACCAGCAGCTGCTGGCGAGGGAAGATCTCGAGGATGCGCTGGACCTGCCGCCCGTAGAAGCCGCGCATGAGCGCCTCGCGCTTGCCGACCCGCTCGTTGCGGCGCAGTGAGCGGCGCCGGGACTGCTCCTGCCACTGCTTGAAGCCGGAGCGGTAGCGCTCCACCGGCTCGCGCACGATGGTCAGCAGCCTTGCTTCGGGTGCCACCTCGGCGATGATGGCGGGCATCGGCGGCATGGCCATGTAGCGCGGCGTCCACTCACCAGCGAGGTGGCCGGGCAGGCGCGGGAACTGGCGGTAGTACCAATCCTTCTGCTCGTCGCTGATGGGCCCTTCGCGCATGCGATCGAGCAGATGCAGCTCCTTGCGGCGGGCGACGCCATCCACTTCCGGATGCGCAACGAGGAGTGCCCACCACCAGGTGGTGCCTGCCTTGTGGACGCCCACGCCGATGAAGTCGGGCGGGCCAAGCCTGGCGCCCTCGGGGATGGCCGGCGCCTGGCGTCCGCGGCGCTCGGACTCCCGGCCGGGCTCGCGGTGCGGGTCGGCGGTCACGTGACCGGCCCGTCCGCCATCGGCGAGCGGCCCGGGGCGAGGTCGATCGGCATGCCCGCCGATTCTAGCGACACCGGCGCGCGGCGCCGCTCCAGACTGGGTACTCTCGGGGCAGGATGTCCGACGAGGCCACCACTCACAAGCCGATCGTGCTGTTGCGACCCGCACCACAGATCATCGAGCGCATCTTCAGCGACGATGCCCTGCGGCGGCTCAAGGAGCGCTACACCGTCGTCGACGGCCAGGCCGACCCGTCCGAGGAGCTCATCGACGCCTGCCTTCCGGAGGTCTTCGCCATCATCGGCCAGCCGGACCTGCCGGCCGAGCGCCTGCAGCGCGCGCCGAAGCTGCGCGGCATCCTCAACGTCGAGGGCAACTTCTTCCAGAACGTCGACTACGAGGTGGCCTTCTCACGGGGCGTCAACGTCGTGGCCTGCATGCCGGCGTACGCCCAGGCCGTGGCCGAGCACGCCCTCGGCCTGGCCATCGATCTCGCTCGCGGCATCAGCCGGGAAGACCGCGCCTTCCGCGAGGGCCGCGAGCGCTATGTGTCGGCTGGCAACCAGGACGCCATCCTGCTGCGCGGGTCAGCCATGGGCATCCTGGGCTACGGGAACATCGGCCGCCGCCTGCTGCCGCTATTGCAGGCCTTCCGTCCGGCCGTCGTGCGCTGCTATGACCCCTGGCTGCCCGACGCGGTCACCCGCGATGCGGGCATGGAGCCGGCGTCACTGGAGGCGGTCCTCACGAGCAGCACCTTCCTCTTCATCCTGGCCACGGTGACCGAGGAATCGGTCCATCTGCTCGACGCCGAGAACATGAAGCTCATCCCCGCGGGGTCACGTGTCGTGCTCGCGAGCCGCGCTGCCGTGGTCGACTTCGATGCCTTCGTCCGATATGCGGCCGAGGGGCGTTTCCTGGCCGCCACGGACGTCTGGCCCGAGGAACCGGCTCCGCCCGACCATCCTGCGCGCTCGGTCGAGTCGATGGTGCTCTCGGCACACCGCGCCGGCGGCATCCCCGCGGCGTTCGAGGAGATCGGCGAGATGGTGCTCGACGACCTCGATCTCATGGCCCGCGGCCTGCCGCCGGTGCGCAACCAGATGGCCGCGCGCGAGCTCGTCGGCCGCTACCGCTCGCGGCCCGTCGGCTGACGGTCCGTACTGGCTGGATCTGCCGTCGCCGAGCAGCGATCGGGAGCTGGACGCCCGGCTTCGGGAGAGACCCCTGCAGTGGACAACGCCGCGCTCCCTGCGTACCCTGTCGTGACGCTCGGGCCTGGTGGCCGGTGGCCGGTGGCCGCGTCCCCCGTGCCCGAGAGGGGGCAAGCCGCGAGGAGGGCGCTCGTGACCCGATCTCCAAGGCCTACGAAGAACGCAGCGGGCGCCAACCACAGGTTCGCCCTGGTGGCGGTACTGGTCGTGGTGGCGATGCTGCCTGCGCTCGCGCACGCCCAGGATACGGGTGGCGGCACGATAGCCACGGGCGATCCAGACGCCGATGCGCTCATCGCGGAGATCGAGCGTGTCACGGCCGGGATCGTCGAGGTCAAGGAACAACTCCACTCGGATCACCTTGACCCCGACGCCCTCCTTGACACGATCGGACGCAACCCGTCCGGCATCCTCGAGTGGGTGGCCACCGAGACCCGCTGGCTGCCCTACGAGGGAGCGCTCCGGGGCGCACGCGGGGTCCTCATGGACCGCTCGGGCAGCAGCCTCGATCGAGCGCTGCTCCTCGCCGACCTGCTCGAGCGAAGCGGTCTCGAGGTCCGGCTCGCAAACACCACGCTCCCCGAGGGCACGGCTTCGTCGCTCGCGTCAGCGGCGCTGGAACGTCCCTGGGCGCCTGTATCCGACCCGGTGTTCGCGGCCGCGGATGAGGTCGAAGGCTTCCGGGCCAGCGTTGGCTCAGCGGCGGAGGAACTGGCTTCCGAGGTCGGTCTGCTCGCTGGCCCGGCCACCGACCGGCTCGCACCTGCCGACGCCATCGCAGATCATTGGTGGGTCCAGGCCTCGTCGCAGGGGCAGTGGGAGGACTACGATCCGCTCTTCGCTGCAGACGCGGCGGCGCGACCCGCAGCCGGGACGACCATCGACCCCGCCGATCTCCCCGGGGAGGTGCGGCATTCGGTCACCTTGAGAGTCGTCATCGAGCGTTACGAGGACGAAGCGCTGATCGAGGACGTCGTCCTTGAGCACACGGTGCTCATGGGCGGCGGGGAGCCGAACAAGCCGATCGAGCTGGACTTCGACGTCTCCGTCCCGCACGAGTTCGCCGACCGGGCGAGCCAGACGACCGACATCCGCGAGGGTGCCCGGCTGTCCGCGTTCTGGCGCCCACGGCTCGAGGTGGATGGCCAGAGCGTGACCGGCGATTGGTTCTCAAGGAGAGGGCGCATCGAGCCACCCGGCGCGCCGGCGCAGGCCGCTGCGTTGTCGGAGGGGCTCGAGGGACTGACGGGCCTGGGTTCCGAGCCTGCGGAGCAGGACACCGTCGACTCCATGTTGACGGCGACGTGGATCGAGTACGAGACCGTGGGGCCTGGCATCGAGCCACGAACCGAGCGACGCGAGATCCTCGATCTCGTGGGGGCGCCCCGCGATGGTGCCGCTGCGATCGACGGCCAGGCGCTCGCCAGCGATGAGGCCGACGTCCGTCGGGGACTCGCCTTCCTGGGTGAGTCAGCTGTCCTTCTGCAAGCTGCGGCCACGCATCCGGACGCCTTCCTCGATGCCTATCTGGAAACCTGGATCGAGCTGCGACCGGCGCTCATCGCGCTCGTGTTCTTGCGCGCCGGCGTGGAGGACGAGCGCATCGGACCCTCCCTCGCCACCCCCAGGATCCTACCCATCGACCTCCTTGCCATGACCAGCGCGCGTGACCGCTGGGCCATGTCGCGGGTGGCCTACGTCGGCCGGCCGCAGATATGGTCGCGGCACTCCTTCTACGACTCAGTGCGTGGGGAGGCCAGCAGCAGCCTGGCGGTCGACATCGTGATGAACGATACCGACGTCATCCCGAGCGCGGGCAGGGACCCCCGCATGGTGCGACTGGAGCAGGGCATCCTCGACACCCTTGTCGAACACGTTCTGGGCGCGACGCCCGGCGGCCTGAACACATGGGAGCGCTTCTCGAGGCGCGCGGCCGAGGGGATGGCCTGGACCGTGCTCCGACCGGGCTCCGATCCAGAGGCCGGACTCGCGGATACCCTGCCCCCGTCCGACCTCGCGAGGATGCGCGCCGCGCTGGCACGAGGCGACAGCGTGGTGGTCGCGACGGAGCCCCGGCTCCGCGGCGATGTGCCGTTCGCCGACTGGTGGAGGATCTCGGAGAACGGCACGGCGCTGGGGATCGGATACCGCGGCTGGGGGCAGGATCTCACAGAAGAGGGGGCAACCACCCAGCCGAGCCTGCAGACCCTGAAGCTGCGCCAGGATCAGGAGAGGGTGGAAGAGACACTAAGGATGTATCGCGAGGCCGCCGAACAGGGGCGGAGGCAAGGCTTGTATGACCCCCACGCGCACCTTCGCGGTCCCAGGCCCCCTGGCTCCAAGACCGTGGACCCCTTCGCCGACACCCTGCCCATCATCAACAGCCTCTCATTCTGAGAGCGCTCGTCGGACGGCTGCGGCCTTCGTCGATCGCCGTCAGCCTCACGGGCCGGGCCCGGACGACCGCTTCGAGGCCTGCCCTCGAAGCTAGCTGCTGCGCAGGGCCAGTTCCGCCTGGACGGTCTCCCCGCCGTCTTCGTCGGCGCTGATGGTGAAGCCGAGCTCTTCGCAGAGGCGGACCATGCCGCCGTTCGTGCCCAGGATCTCCGCCACCAGACGCTCCACGCCCTCCTCGCGGGCCACTTCGATGAGGCGCCGCAGCATCTCCGTGCCCAGGCCCTGGCCCTGGCACTCGTCGCAGATGATGAGCGAGAACTCGGCATCCGCAGAGTTGTGCAGGCGGATCATGCGGGCGATGCCGGCGATGCGAGCCCGCCCCGAATCGGCCTCGATCTGCTCAGCCACGAGAGCGATCTCACGGTCGTAGTCGGTGAAGCAGACGCGAACGAGTCGCTCGTGGGCGACACGCTGCTCGTAGCCCAGCTTGGTGAAGTAGCGCTGGTAGACCGATTCGTCCGAGAGGCGACCGTGGAAGTCCACGACCAGGGATTCGTCCTCGGGCCGGATGGGCCGGATGATGCAATCCTGGCCGGCCGGCGAGGTCCACGGCTTGGCGTACTTGCGGGGGTAGGGCCGGATGGCAGTGCGGGGCAGGTCGGACGCGGCCATGTCCCCGGGGTGGAGGATGACGCGAGCGTCAAGGGCCAGGAGTCGCTGCGGCGAGGCCAACAGCGGGTTGATGTCGAGCTCGGCGATGGCCGGCTGCTCCACCACCAGCTCGCTGAAGCGGACCATGAGCTGCTCGAGGGCGGCCATGTCCACGCTGCGCTGCCCGCGCACGCCCTTGAGCGCGGTGTAGACCTTGGTGCGCTCCATCATCCGTCGCGCCAGCGTCGTGGTCAGCGGAGGCAGGCCCAGCGAGCGGTCTCGGAAGATCTCGACCAGCGTGCCGCCGAGGCCGAAGAGCAGGACCGGGCCGAACTGAGGGTCGACACTGCTGCCGATGATGAGTTCGTAGCCGTCGCGCTCGATCATCGGTTGTACCGAGACAGCCTCGAAATGCTCGGCGCCATGCTTCTCCGCCACGGACTGCTCGATGCCGAGGTAGGCGTCGCGGACGGCAGCCGCGTCAGGCAGGTCGAGGCGCAGGCCGCCGACGTCGGATTTGGGGGTGATGGTGTGCGAGACGAGCGTGACGACGACGGGGTAGCCGATGGCATCGGCCGCTGCCACGGCCTCATCCGCGCTGTGCGCGGTGCGTGTCTCCGCCACCGGGATGCCGTAGGCGTCGAGAAGCTCCTTGGATTCTGGCTCTGACAGGGTCGTGCGCCCGCTGGCGCGCGCCTCATCGATGAGCTGACGGGCTCGCGCACGCTCGGGGCGACGCACCCACTCAGGTGTCAGGCCCGGTGTCTCGTAGAGCGACTTGAGGTTCTGGCTGTAGTGGACGAGCTCGGTGAACATGTGGGCCGCGCTGTCCGGGTACGGGAAGGTCGGGACACCCGCTTCGCTCAGGATGTGCTCGCCGTTGGCGACGTCGCTGCCGCCCATCCAGCTGGCCAGGATGGGTTTGTCGGTCCCGGAGAGGTAGGGGATGAGCCGCTGCGCGGTCATGGTCGGATCGGTCATGGCCTGCGGAGTCAGGATGACCAGGAGGCCGTCACTGTCTTCGTCCCCGGCCAGGATCTCCAGCGCTTCAGCGTATCGCTGTGGAGGTGCATCCCCGATGATGTCGATGGGGTTGGCATGGCTCCATGTCGCCGGCAGGACCTTGTTGAGGGCCTCGATGGTGGCTTCCGACAGCGGCGCCAGCCTGCCTCCACCGCGGATGAGGGCGTCCGTGGCCAGCACGCCGGGACCGCCGGCGTTGGTCAGCACCGTCAGGCGCGGACCTCTTGGCAGGGGCTGCTTGCCGAGCACCTCGGCGAAGTAGAAGAGGTCGGAGATGCGGTCGGCGCGCAGGACGCCGGTGCGCCGGAAGGCAGTGTCGAGCACCTCATCAGAGCCCGTCATCGAGCCGGTGTGCGAGGCAGCGGCACGCGAGGCTTCCTCGGACCGGCCGGGCTTCATGACGATGATGGGTTTGTGCAAAGCGACCTCGCGCACCGCCGACAGGAAGGCTCGCGCGTCGCCCACCGTCTCCATGTACAGGACGATCGCGTCCGTGTCCGGGTCGTCGCCGAGGTAGTCGATCAGGTCGCCCCAGCCCACGTCGGCCATGGAGCCCAGCGAGACGATGGAGCTGAAGCCGACCTGCTCGCGCAGGCTCCAGTCAAGGACGGCCGTGATGAGGGCACCGCTCTGGCCGCTGAACGAGACCCGGCCCTTGCGGGCCATGCCCGCCGCGAAGGTGGCGTTGAGACCGGAGATGGGACTCATGACCCCGAGGCAGTTGGGGCCGATGACGCGCATGCCATGGCGGCGCGCTTCCTCGACGACCGCCAGCTCGATGGCCGCGCCCTCCGAGCCGACCTCCTTGAAACCGGCCGAGATGACGACCGCCGCGGGTACGCCTGCCTGGCCGCACTCGGCGATGATGCCAGGGATCGAGGGTGCCGGTGTCACGATGACGGCCAGCTCCACCTTCTCCGGGATGGAGGCCACGTTGGGGTGGCACTGGATGCCCAGGATGCTGGGGCGATTGGGGTTGACCGGGTAGACCGTGCCGCCGAAGGGGCTCGCGATGAGGTTGGAGAGGATCGTGCGACCCACGCTGCCGACCTTCTCCGTGGCCCCGATGAGGGCCACTGACTTGGGCTTGAAGAACGGGCTCAGCGAGCTGCGCACGGGGCGGCGGCTCGTGGAGGGCTTGGGGTGGACAGGGACTGGGGTCGCGGTCGTGTCGGTCATCGTGCGCTGATGGTATCGGCACTGGGAAGAGCCCGGATGGGCCGGTGTACCCGCTCGCGCGGTCCGGGGGTCATGCGCCGTGGGGTGGCGCGTTCGCGCACCATCTCCCCGGGGGCGAGGCCGCTGGTTCGAGCCCACAGGGACTACGATGGCGGGCAGGAGGTACGAGCACCATGAAAGAGGGCGTCGTCGCCCGCAAGTTCCTGCGCGCCTTCGCGGAGTGGGACCTGGATACCTACGAATCGCTGCTCGCGCCGGGTGCCGTCGAGGGACGCCCCCAGATGGGCGAGCGCTTCAGTGGCCGAGCGCGGATCATGGGCATGTACCGCAGTCGGAAGGGCGATCCGCCGCGCATCGAGTGGCGACGTGTCCAGGGCGAAGGCCAGACCTGGACCGGGCAGGGTGTCATCGAGGATGCCGCCGGCGACCACGGCCCTGACCACATCGTCGCGCTCATCAAGCTCGACGCCGGCAGCGTCATCGCCGTCGACTACTACTTCGCCTCCGCGCTCGAACCGCCCGACTACCATCAGCGCTACGCCGAGATCGTCGGTCACTAGAGCGACGGGCCAGGGCGGTCTCTGCGTACCTCTGAGGTGGCGAACGAGCCCGGGACGCCGTCCCTCAGGTGGCGTAGAGCACGCCCACCGCGACGATCGCTGCCAGCGTGGTCACGGTCGCCAGCGAGAGCGTGTTGACCGTGTAATCGTGCTCGGGGTCTGAGTCGATGTCATGACCCACGGCGCGGGCCATGTACAGCGGCACCACGAACGGTGGCGGCAGG
>Ga0075304_1000318_pt1 | contig 11132 bp, 7 predicted proteins | sample Joice_CattailNLA_FD_120067 | JGI IMG/M metagenome (GOLD analysis project Ga0075304, IMG submission 120067) | Natural and restored wetland microbial communities from the San Francisco Bay, California, USA, that impact long-term carbon... | ecosystem: Environmental > Terrestrial > Soil > Wetlands ... | reverse complement strand
CACTTCCTCGTGCCCGTGGTCTCGGCCGTGTGGTCGACGTCTGCGGCGGAGATCATGGACTTCCCGGTGGACTACCTCCTGCGCTTCCTCGACAACCACGGTCTCATCGGTTTCGGGAAGGCCAAGCCCTGGCGCACGGTCGTGGGCGGCTCGATGGTCTACGTGGAGCGCATCCTCGAGCGCCTCCCTCGAGGCAGCGTCCGCAGTGGCGACGCGGTCGAGCAGGTCCGCCGTGACGGATCGGGCGCGACCATCACGACGAAGAGCGGCTACGTGGAGCGCTTCGACGCGGTCATCATGGCCAGCCACGCGGACGTCAGCCTGTCCCTGCTGACCGATGCCGACGCGTCCGAGCGCGAGGCCCTGGCCATGTTCGAGTACACCACCAACGATGTCGTGCTCCACACCGACGAGAGCCTGCTGCCGGCACGCGCACGAGCGCGGGGATCGTGGAACGTCGAGACGCTCGATTGCCGCAGGCCGGGCGACCGTCTGACCATGACCTATTACATGAACCGCCTGCAGCGACTGGACGCCACGACGCACTACTGCACGTCGGTGAACCCGGGCGACCGCATCCCCGATGAGAAGGTCATCGTGTCGCGTCCCATGTCGCATCCCAGGTACACCTTCAGGACGCTCGATGGCCAGCTCGCCCTGGGTCGACTGCAGGGTCACCGTCAGACCTGGTATGCGGGCGCCCACCTGGGCTATGGCTTCCACGAGGACGGCTGCCGCTCGGGCTTCGAGGCCGCCGAGATGATCAGCGGCCTGGCGGTGGAGGCAGCCGCGTGAGGTCGCACATCCTGCACGGCAAGGTGCGCCATCGTCGCTCGCGCCCGGTCGAGTATGAGCTCGAGCATGACGTCTTCTACCTCGCCCTCGACCTCGCGGAGATCGACGCGGTGGCGCGGCGCTTGCGCCTCTTCAGCCGCAACCGCGCCAACGTGCTCTCCTTCCGCGACGCTGATCACTGGTTGCCGGCGGCACGCGACCTCGAGGATTCCGTGATGCAGCACCTCCGCGCCGAGGGCTCCGAGCCCCAGGGCTGGCGCACCATCTTCATCGCCACGCCGCGCATCCTGGGCTACCAGTTCAACCCGGCCAGCTTCTACCTTTGCCGTGACGGCGAGGGAGTCCTCCGCGTCGTCGTGGTCGAGGTCCACAATACCCACGGCGAGCGCCGTCTGTACACGTTGCGACCAGAGCGGCGAGGCAAGGCCTGGGTCGATTCGATGGACAAGGACTTCTACGTGTCGCCCTTCATCGACATGGATGCCAGTTACACGGTGCGGGTCCAGGACGACCCCGACAGCCTGCGCATCGCCATCACCGAGACGGAGCGCGGCGAGGCCCTGCTCACGGCCACGCTGGTGCTGCGACGGGCCCGGCTGACCGATCGCATGCTGGCTCGCCTGCTGTTGCGCATCCCCCTGGCCACCCACAAGACCATCGCCGCCATCCACCTCCACGCCTGGCGCCTGTGGCGGCAGGGCATCCGCTTCCATCGCCACTCCGAGGTCAAGGCGTGACGAGCACCTGGCGCACCGAGCGCATCGCTGGGCCCCTGGCCCCGCTGCTCACGACCATCGCCGCGCGCGTCGGGCTGGCAGCCGCCTCGAGGATCCGAGAGGGCTGCCTGACGGTGCTGCTCCCGGACGGATCGCGACGGGTCTTCGGCGACCGGACCTCGGAGCTTCGGGCCGAGATGCACATCCATGACCTCGGGGCCCTGCGGCGACTGCTCCTCGGCGGGGAGGTCGCCGCTGGCGAGGCCTACATGGACGGCCTCTGGTCCAGCCCGGACCTCGTGGCCCTCATCTCGTTGGCGGTGGCCAACCGACGAGATCTGGCGCTGTCACGCGGCTGGTGGCGTGTCCCGGCCAGAGTCGCGCACACCATCGCCCATCGCCGCCATCGCAACACGAAGGCTGGCGCCCGGCGCAACATCACCGCCCACTACGACCTGGGCAACGAGTTCTACCGCCTCTGGCTGGACGAGACGATGACCTACTCGAGCGCCGTCTTCGAGTCGCCGGGGCAAGCGCTGGCCGATGCGCAGCGCACGAAGTACCGGCGTATGGCCCAGCTGGCCGGGCTGGAGCCTGGACAGCATGTCCTCGAGATCGGCACCGGCTGGGGCGGTTTCGCGCTCTATGCTGCGGGCGAGCTGGGCTGTCGCGTCACCACCATCACCATCTCGCAGGCCCAGCACGACTTGGCCCGCGAGCGCCTCGCGGCGGCCGGCCTCTCCGACCTTGTCGACGTGCAGTTGCGCGACTACCGGGATATCGCCGGCAGCTACGACGCCATCGTCTCCATCGAGATGCTCGAAGCGGTGGGCGCCGAGTACTACCCTGACTTCTTCGCCGCCTGCGACGCGGCGCTGAGCGCGGGCGGCCGCATGAGCGTGCAGGTCATCACCTTCCCCAACGACGCCTACGAGGCCCAGCTGCGAGGTGCCAACTGGATCCAGCGCTACATCTTCCCGGGCGGTGTGCTGCCCTCGCTGGCGGCCATGGAAGCCGCCCTGGAGGGCACGGCCCTGCTCATCACCGGCGTCGAGGACATCCGTGACAGCTACGCGCTCACGCTGCGAACCTGGCGGACGCGCTTCTTCGAACGCCTCGCGGACGTCCGCGCCATGGGCTTCGACGAGCGCTTCATCCGCATGTGGGACTACTACCTCTGCATCAGCGAGGCGGGCTTCCGTACGGGCATGACCCAGGACCTCCAGATCGCCTTCCAGAAGAGCCGCGGCGTGGCCTGACGCCGGGTCGCGAGCCTCGCTGACTAGCCGCGCGCCCGGTCCGCGGCCGAGCGGAAGGCAGCCAGGGCGCGCTCTCGGGCCCAGGCCAGGTCGACGATGGGCCGCGGATACGTCTCAGCGAGGCGGACGCCGGCCTCGGCGGCGATCCCAGCGGGCATCTCCCAGGGCGCGTGGATGAATCTCGCCGGCACGCCAGCTAGCTCCGGCACCCAGCGCCGCACCCAGTCGCCCTGCGCATCGAAGCGCTGGCCTTGCAGCACCGGGTTGAAGATGCGGAACCAGGGCTGCGGGTCGGCGCCCACGCCGGCCGTCCACTGCCAGCCGCCGCGATTGTTGGCGACGTCGCCGTCGACGAGGTGGCGCAGGAAATGCCGCTCCCCGATGCGGTAGTCCATGAGCAGATGGCGGGTCAGGACCGAGGCCACCACGAGACGGGCGCGATTGCTCAGCCAGGAAGTGGCCGCCAGCTGGCGCATGCCAGCATCGACGACGGGGATGCCAGTGCGACCGTCACGCCAGGCGGCGACCGCCTCGGAATCGTCGGCCTCGGCTCGGAACACCGACATGAAGGGACTGTCAGGGTCGCTGACGCCGTCAGCGCGCCGATGGAAGAGGAGGTGGTGATAGAACTCGCGCCAGGCCAGCTGGCGGACGAAGGGGACGGCTGCCTCGCCGACCTCAGCTGCCGCTGATTCCACCTGGAGCGGAGAGAGCAGGCCCAGGTGCAGGTCGGCACCAAGGTGGGAGGTGGCCCTACCGCCCAGGTCGTTGCGGCCCTCGGCATAGGTGCGCAGGTCGCCTGCGACCCATGCACGGAGGCGTTCCTGGGCGGCCGCCTCGCCGGGGATGGGCAGGCCATCGTGGGGTGCCGGAGCCGCACCCAGGGCCGCCAGCGCCTCGTCTGTCCCGTCCGGCGTTCGGGCCAGCGCCGGGAGCCGCGCGGGTACCTCAAGGGGTCTTCGTCGCGGCGATCCTTGCAAGGCTCGCCAGAACGGTGTGAACACGGCGTACGGCCGCTGCGCAGCGGTCACCATGACCTCGGGCTCTGCCAGCAGCAGCCCTGGCTGGAGGAGCAGTCGGCGTCCCTCGCGCTCCAGGGCGGCCGCCACCATCTGGTCACGGCGATGGGCGAAGGGTGTGACATCGCGAGTCGCCATCACGAGTCCGGCGCCAACGCTCCGAGCGATCTCGGGCACGACCTGGGCCGGATCACCCGAGCGGACAACGAGGCGGCTGCCAAGCTTCTGCAACGACCCGTCCAGCTCCACCAGTGCCCTGCCTAGCAGCCATGTGCGGGCAGGAGCAGCCTGTGCCCCGCTGAGCAGGCGCCTGTCCAACACGAAGAGAGGCACGAGGGGGCGGCCGCTGCCTGCAGCAGCGTGCAGAGCAGGGTGATCGCTGACCCGGAGATCACGTCGGAACCAGACGATGATGCTCTCAGGCTCGCTTGCGGACATCCGCTGTCCCTCCTTGAACCGGCAACCGTGGACAGACCTGGGAGACAAACACTGTACAACAAGTTGACATGCGTTCCCATCGGGGGCTATCATCAGTGAACAAACAGTGTACAGAGACGTGGAGATGCCAAAGTACGTCCTTAGCAGCACACAGTCCGTCAAGGCGCCGCAGCAGCAGGTCTGGGAGTTCTTCTCCAGCGCGCGCAATCTCGGCCGCATCACCCCGCGGTCGATGGACTTCGTCATCCACACACCCGACCCCAGGACGGAGGCCGGGGCCGTCATCGACTACACGCTGCGGCCGCTCTTCGGCATCCCTGACCACTGGCAGACGCTCATCGCCGAGGTCGAAGCGCCGCACCGCTTCCGCGACATCCAGGCCAAGGGTCCCTACAAGTCGTGGGTCCATGAGCACCGCTTCAGCCCTGAAGGCGATGGGGTGCGAATGGAAGACCGAGTCGAGTACGAGTTGCCCTTCGGTCCCCTCGGCACGCTCGCGCAGCGGCTCTTCGTGCGGGCGCAGCTCGAGTACATCTTCGACTTCCGCGCTACCGCCATCGAGGCCATCTTCGAGCCCGCCGGCGACCCGGCCACGTCGCGCCCGGGCACGGTCGCGGTCGCGGGCGGCACGGGCTTCGTGGGCAGCGAGATCGCGCGGGAGCTGCGACGCCGCGGTCGCAAGGTGGTGGTCCTCTCGTCTCGTGGCCAGATCGCCCGCGGCCAGTTGCCCGATGACATCGAGATCCGCCTCGCCGACGTGCGTGATGCCGCGAGCCTGACCTCGGCGCTGGTGGGTGTCGACGAGCTGGTCATCTCCCTGGCCTTCCCTGGTCTGCCCGTCGAGCAGCCCGGCAAGGGCTACACCTTCATGGACGTGGACGCCACTGGCACACAACGCCTCGTCGCAGCGGGCAGGCAGTCGGGCATCGGACGGGTCGTCTACCTCTCGGGGGCCGGCGCCGGGCACGACGCCCCGCGACACTGGTTCCGAGCCAAGGCCATGGCAGAGGACGCCGTGCGCGACTCAGGCATGGCCTGGACCATCCTTCGACCGACCTGGGTCTACGGCCCCGGCGACGTCTCGCTCAACCGCTTCCTGGGCTTCGCCAGGCTGCTGCCCTTCGTGCCCCTCACCAACCTCGGCCGCCAGCAGCTGGCACCGGTCTTCGTGCGCGACGTGGCCAGCCTGGCCGCCGATTCACTCGAGCAGGATGCCGCGGCCGAGCAGGTCTTCGAGGTCGGTGGACCGGAGGCCATGTCCATGCGCGACGTGCTGCACCGTGCGCTGGCCGTGGCGGGCCTGCGCAGGCCCCTCCTGCCCGGCCCCACAGCGCTCATCAAGTTGACGGCCTGGCCGATGCGCTTCCTGCCCCGTCCGCTGCTCAGCCCCGATGCGGTCGACTTCGTGAACCAGCCAGCCACCGTCGACATCGAGCCGCTCCTGCGGGTCATGCCACGAACGTTGACCCTTCTCGAGGACGGGCTCTCGACGTACCTCGGTCGCGAGCGCTCCAGCGTCCACATCGGCAGCGATCGGGCAGCGGCACGCATGGCTGCCGCGCCCGGCTCGACGGGACAGCGCTAGGCTCGACGATGGTCGTGTCGCTCATCTTCCCTGAGGCTGTCCGTCACCGAGCAGCCCCCGAGGCGTGGCCGCCAGCCTCCAGGGAGGCCGGGCGCTCCGTCGGCGCAGCGCTGGACGCGGTGCGAGAGGCGCCCACCATCCTCGATGCCATCCACGCGTCCCCGCTGGTCGTCGCGCGCACCGCGGAAGCCCTCGCTGCTGGCGTGAGCCCGGCGGAGCTGCTGCGGCTCATCAGGGAGGCTATCGAGGACGACACTGACACCGTCGCCGCGGTGGCCGCCATCCATGGACTCGGGCAGATACCGGGTCGCGCCGCGGACGACGAGATCGCGCGGCTCATCGCCGAGGCGGCGCATGGCTTCGATGCCCACATACTCTGGGCGATGCAGGCCCGCCCGCTGACAGCGGCCTTGGTCCCGCACGCCTCCGACGCGGTCGCGCGTGGAGGACTGGCCGGCATGCACGCCCAAGGCGCCCTGGCGCGATGGGCCGCCAGCTCGCCCGGAGTCGTGCTGCGCGCCATCGAGACCAGCCTCGCGGCCAGCGGCGTGGCAGCGTCTCGCCGCTATCTCGTCGAGACCATGGGGCTCGTCGGGGGCCGCGAGGCAAGCCAGGCGCTGGCACGGATCGCCAGCGAGAGCGCTGAGGACGAGGCGGTGCGGGTGGAAGCCGTGACGGCCTTCTCCGACCGGCTCGATGAACGCCTTCCCCACGCCATCACTCGGCTGGCGGCATCGCCAGGTGCGCTCGCTGATGCCGTTCACCTCGTGCGCGCCCGTCGGATGCTGATGCGGCGCGGCCCGCTCCGTGGCAGGGACCGATCGGCCGGCATCAAGGTCGCCCAGGTCCATCTCGCCGCGGTCCTCGATGGCCAGGCTTCACGGGCGGGCATGGCTGACACCGGTGGCGTCGCGACCCTCTTGCCGCGTCTTGGCAGAGCCCTCGCAGAGCAGGCGCGCATCCGCGAGGTCCTGACCATCGGACGTTCAGAGTCGGGTCTCCCGAGCGCCTCCGGGCCGGCGGCCAACGAGCCCGCCAGCGGCCGCCGTTTCGACGCCGTGCCCCTCTTGGCGGGGGAAGGAGCCACCTTCGCCAGTGCCTGGCCGTCACTCGTGGCAGCCGAGCGTGGCATCAGGGCGGCGCTGCTGGCGTCGGCCCTGCCCGACGTCATGCATCTGCGCATGGCTGACCCGGGCAGCCTGGCCGCGCTCAACGTGGCCCGCCAGCTTGGCATCCCGGTGGTCTTCACGCTGGCGCCTGACCCGCACCACCCCATCTCCGCGGCAGAGCGCAGGGGCAACCTGGACCGCCGCTCGTTCGCCGCCCGGGATGCGGGCGCCGCTCTGTGGTGCCGGGCCAATCTCGTGGAGCAGCTCGGGCGCGAAGCGAACGAGGTCGTACTGTTCCCGCGCCCGCAGCTGCGCCGCAGCCTGGAGGAGCTGCTGGGCAGGCGCGTCTTCGCGGGTTCGCCGCGGCACACCGTCGTCGCCGAGGGTGTCGACACGCTCCAGGCGGATGAGGCTCTCGACCACGTGGCAGCCGGTCGCATGAGTCCGGCGCTCAGCGATCTCCGCCGTGCCATCGGCCGCCTGCCCGACCATCGCCATGGCCTGCCCATCGTCATCAGCGTCGGGCGCATGAGCGAGGTCAAGGGCATGGCCCGCATCGTCGAGGCCTTCGCTCGCGACGAGCAGCTTGGGGTGGCCGCCAACCTCGTCATCGTCGGTGGCGATCTGCGTGAGCCATCGGCCACCGAGGCAGCTGAGCTGGCCCGGATCCACGCCCTTTTCGACCGCAGCCGGGATCTCGACCAACGTGTCGTGCTGCTGGGCCACCGAGCCCATGCCGAGACGTCCCTCCTTCTTGCTGCGGCCCGCCATGGCCTGGGTCGCTACGTCAGTCCGGGTGGTGCCTACGTCTGCGGCAGCCTCAAGGAGGAATTCGGGCTGGCCATCGCCGAGGCCATGGCCACCGGCCTGCCGGTCGTGGCCCCGTCCGCGGGTGGCCCGGCGACCTACGTCGACGCGGGCCTGACGGGCGTGCTGGTCGACACCGCGGACGCGCAGGCCATCGCCGACGGTGTCCGGGAGGCCCTGCGCCTGGCACGCGATCCGGCCACCCCCGCCCGGGCTCGCCACGTCATCGAGTCGCGCTTCACGCTCCGTCGCATGGCACGCACGCTGGCGGCTGTCTATCGCGCGGCAGCTGGTGCTCGCACCCTGAGCCTGTCAGTCGAGACGAGTCGGGCGGCGTGACCCTCCTGGTCATCAGCCCCGACTACGCCTCTCACGCCATCCCCCTCATCAGCATCGCCGAGGCCTGGCGTCGGCGTGGCGAACCGGTCGTCGTGGCCAGCGGTCCGGCGGTCGCCCCCCTGGTGAGAGCGGCCGGCATGAAGCACGCCGAGCTCGTGATGTCGCGTGGCTCGAACGCCGGGATCATCCGCGCGTCGGAGACGCAGCGCGACGAGGCACGTTCGCTGGAGGGCTTCATCGAGGCCACACGCGGGGGCATGCTGCCCACGCTGCGATACCAGGCAGAGGCCCGCTCCGCGGACCTGCTCTGGAAGCCGCATCGCGTGGCTCGCCAGACCATGCGCCTCGTGGAGCGCCTGCGGCCGGACGCGGTGCTTGCCGATCACCTCGCCTTCGCCGCCACCATCGGCCTCCGGGCCCTTGGAGTCCCCTACGGGGACGTGGTGCTCGGCCATCCCACGGCCCTGCCGGTGGGCAGCGAGACCTACGGCGTGCCCTCGGCCTGGCCCGCGACCATCCATGCCGACGCTATCGAGCTGGCCTCGCTGCGGGCCATCGGGCGTGGCGTGGCGGAGGCCTTCACGGCGGTCTACAACGGCGTTCTCCTGGGCATCGTCCCTGGCCGTGAACCGGTCAGGGACGCCTTCGCGGCACACGGCGACATCGTCCTCTACAACTACCCCGCAGAGCTGCACTCGCCCCTGCGCACGGCCCTGCTGCCGCGACACGTCTTCCTGGGCAGCGCGGTCCGCGCCGAAGAGCCTGACGCCGAGACCGCGGCCTGGTTGTCGCGGTCCGACGATCGCCCCATCGTCGTGGCCAGTCTCGGGACGTTCCTGTCAGCCCGCGCTGATGTCCTGGCCTGTGTGTCCGCGGCGCTGCGCAAGGTCGATGCCCGCGTGGCACTGTCCATCGGCGCCAACGACAGAGACCAGCTCGGCGAGCTTCCTCACGAGTGGCTCGTGCGACCAAGCCTGGCCCAGGTCGCCCTGTTGCGACATGCCGACCTGCTCATCACCCATGGTGGCAACAACAGCGTCACCGAAGCCTTGACCTTCGGGGTGCCCATGGTGGTGCTGCCCTTCTCGACAGACCAGTTCGACGCTGCGGCGGCCATCGAGCAACGTGTGGCGGGCATCGCACTGGACCCCAACAGCGCCCCGCGCCCACTCATCGCGGGCAGCGTTCGTGGCCTGTTGCGCACCCCGCCGCCGACCCCGGGTCGCATCGCGTCCCGCCTGAGGGCTCGGCCGGGCCCCGACATCGCCTATGCGGCGATGAGCGGGCACCAGGGGGACGAGGAGCCGGCGGTCTCGACGACTGCGAAGAGGGCCGCGGACACGGTCGCGACAGCCTGACCTCAGGCTCTGAGAGCCAACACCAGCAGCCTCTGCCACGTTGCCGGGCAAGCCAGTCAGGCCGGCCCCGAGCTGGGCCGGCCTGACTGGCAGAGGGAGGGGCTTGTGGGCTGGCGTCAGCGCAGGGAGGGCGGCACCATGACGGACTTGATGACGTGGATGATGCCCGTGTTGCTGGCGCGGATGTCCACGGCCTTGATGGCCGCATCGGCGATGCGCAGCTGACCGCCGCGCAGGGTGATGGCAGCCTTCTCGCCGCTGACCATCTCCACCTTCTTGCCGACCAGGCCAGCGGCCGTCTTGGCGGGGACCTTGGCGTCAACGACGTGGTAGGCCAGGATGGTCAGCAGGGTGCCCGAGCCGAGGAGGCTGTCCACGCTGCAGACGTTGCTCGAGATGAGGCCGCCGGCCACGCCAAGGGCCTCACCCAGGCGGCGGAAGGCAGCGTCAGTGGGGGCGAAGAGGGTCTTGTCGGGCTCCGACAGGAGATCCGTCACCGCGCTGCCCAGGTCGGGGCAGGTGGCGGCCGTGATGAGCGTGCCGAAGTTGTACGTGTCGTTCGACTGCAGCGCGACCAGCTTGTCGACGATGGTCGTGCCTGGGGCGGCTGACGCGGCCGCGGGGATGAGGGCCGTCGCGGCCACGCTGGCGAGCAGGACGCCGGCGAGGAACTTCTTGATCATCGTGAATGCTCTTTCCTATCCTTCGTGGTGGATCTGTTGGTGAGCAGTCGCGAGGCCCGGCCCGCGGCAGGGCCTCGCGGCTTGGGGTACAGGTTGGCTAGCTGTCGGCCGCCGCGTCCTCGACGAGGATGACGTCGAAGGAGTCGCCGGTCAGCTGACCGATGGCGATGGCGCTGTAGCTCTTGCCCTCTTCGAGGGTCACAGGCGGGATGTCGAAGGCTGCCTTCTTCTTGCCGGCCGGGCGAAGCTCCAGGTCGTACTCGCCAGCGGGGACGGTCGCGTACTTCTTGGCCTTGCCGTACTTGAGGTTGGTGAAGATGGCGTCCTTGACCTTGCTGCCGTCAGCCGCGACGTCGACTGCAGGTGCGTCGGCGCTGAGGTGGACAGGGCGGATCTGGGCCTGGTCGGCGACGGGCGCCGGAGCGTCGGCGATCATCACCGGGGTGATGTCGGCCAGCTCATTTGTCGCCGCGATCGTGCTCATCGTCCCCGGATCGAGCATCACGGTCGCGTCGATGACGACGGGACCCTCCTCGAGGGAGCTGCCCGCCGGGACCACCTGGATCTGGTAGCTGCCAGCCGGGACAGAAAGGTACCCGGAGATGGCACCGAAGGGCACGCCCTCCAGGCCGCCGAGGATAGCGCCGTTGGCGTAGACGTCGACGGGCGGTGCGTCAGCCGAGAAGTGGCCGACGCGCACCATGGCCAGGCCGTCGTCCACGCTCACGAGGGGCTGCAGAGCCGGCAGGTCAGCGTTGGCGGCGGAGCCGATGGCGAAGACGGTGTAGGCCGTGTCCGCAGCCAGCGAGACGGGATCAAGCTGGAGTGCCACGGTGTCCTCACCGGCGAGACGGACTTCGAGATCGTACTCGGCCGGATCGAGGGCCAGGTAGCCGGTGTCGTTGGGGAAGGCCAGGCCCGGGATGAGCGCGTCGGCGCCATCGGGAGCGATATCGACCGCAGGGGCGTCAGGGCTGAAGTGGACCACGCGCACCTGTGCGGAGCCATCGCCGAGCGTGACGCT
>Ga0075304_1000317_pt1 | contig 11137 bp, 8 predicted proteins | sample Joice_CattailNLA_FD_120067 | JGI IMG/M metagenome (GOLD analysis project Ga0075304, IMG submission 120067) | Natural and restored wetland microbial communities from the San Francisco Bay, California, USA, that impact long-term carbon... | ecosystem: Environmental > Terrestrial > Soil > Wetlands ... | reverse complement strand
GCCCCCGGCCTGGCCGGCCTGGCCGCTGGCACCTCGCTGCGGCTCCATCCGCACGACTTCGATCGCCTGGGCGTCGAGCCCGGAGCCAGCGTCAGCATCACGGCGCGAGCCGGCGGCGTCACGCTGCCCGTGGAGCCCGACGCCGACGTGGGCAGGGGCGCGGCCGCGGTCGTCGTCGGCCAGGACGGTCCCGCCCCCGGCACCTTGATCTCGGCCACCTTCTCGGCCGCCCAGTCAGGCCTGGCCACCTGGTCGGCTTGCTGCTCGGCGAGGTAGTTGTCCATGTTCCACTCGACCATCCGCGCGCGGAGCGCGGGGTCGACCCGATCGGCCGGCTGGCCCGGGCCGTCGGTCCAGACCTGGGTCTCCAACTCGACCAGGGCCGGCCAGTCATGGGCCTCCTCGAGGCGCTCCATCTCGGGCCACATGGCCAGCAGGCGCGGATCGTCGGGCAGCTCCAGGCCGCGGATGCCGCCCGCGATCCAGGTCAGCGACGAGACGCGCTCGGGATGGACGATCGTGAAGTCGAGCGCGATCAGCGCGCCGCGCGACAGGCCGAGCAGGTGTGTCCGCTCGACGCCGAGATGGTCGAGCAAGGCCGCCAGGTCGTCGATGTTCGAGTAGGGCACGTCCGCCGTTCGGGTCCTGCCGAAGCCGCGCGTGTCGTAGCGGATGACGCGGTAGCGGCCCTGCCACGCTGCGACCTGGGCGTCCCACATGCGCAGGTGGGCCACGCCGGCATGAATGAGCGTCAGGGCCGGGCCATCGCCGTCCACCTCGTAGTAGATCTGCGCATCGTTGAACTCCAGGTAGCCGGTTTGGCGGTCGTCGCTCATCGGTCACTCCTCCCGAGCAGCTCGAGCGCCCCAGCAAGGGCGCGCTCCGTGGTCTGTGCGTTGAGCGCGGCCGCGTCCGGGCTTTCGGCCGCGACGAGGTCGGGCGGGTCGATGAAGTCTTCCGGCGGCGGCGACTGGCCGAAGCGCTCTGCGTCGGCCAGCCAATTGGCGCGCCAGTCGGCGGGCGTCTGCGCCGGCAGCTCGCGGTGGGCCTGGGCGAGCCAGACCAACGACCACGAGCGCGGCACGACCCGGTACGCGTCGTAGCCCCCGCCGCCGGTCGCCAGCCAGCGGCCTTCGCAGTGCTGGTGGGCGATCCGGTCGAGCAGCGCAGTTGCGGCTCGATAGGCGGCGGTCGTCAGGCGCAGGTGAGCGAGCGGGTCGTAGGCATGCGTGTCGCAGCCGTGCTGGCTGACCAGGAAGGTCGGCCTGAAGGCGTCCGCCAGGGCGGGCACGGCCTGTTCCACGGCCGCCAGCCAGGATGCGTCGCCGCTGAAGGGCTGCATGGGCACGTTGACCGCCGTGCCCAGCGCGTCGTCGCCGCCGCGCTCGTCGACGAAGCCGGTGCCCGGGAAGAGCGAGGTGCCCGTCTCGTGAACCGAGAACGTGAGCACCTGCGGATCGTCCCAGAAGAGCGCCTGGGTGCCGTCGCCGTGATGAACGTCGAGGTCGACGTAGAGCACGCGGTGGCCGGAGTCGCGCGCCCGGGCGACGGCCAGCGCGACATCGTTGTAGATGCAGAAGCCGGATGCCCGGGCAGCCATGGCATGGTGCAGGCCGCCGCCCGGGTTGAAGGCGTGCTGGACCTCGCCGGTCAGGATCCGATCGACCGCGTCGATCGAGCCACCGGCGATGGCCGCCGAGGCCTCGTGCATGTCCTCGAAGGGCGGGCAGTCACCCGGGCCGATGCCGTCCGCCGGCACGTGGTGCCACGGGTCGATCGAGAAGTTGCGCACGGTGCGGATGTACTGGCGCGTGTGCAGGCGCTGTAGCTCATCGTCGGAGGCGACACGCGGCTCGCCAAGGTTCGCCGCGCCGATCGCGCGCAGCAGCTCGATCGACGGCCCGAAGCGGCGCGGCGTGAGCGGGTGGTCCGGCCCGAAGTCATAGGCCAGGTTGATCTCGCCATAGACGACGAGCGGCTGGCCGGCCGCTGCATCGGTCACAGCTCGCTCGCCGGTGCCTGCTCCCAGCCGGTGTCGGCCAACGCGTCGTGCCACGCCTCGGCCGGCGCCCGCCCCGCCTCCAGCTGTGCGGCGTAGCCGCCGACCAGCCGGGCGAACGCGCCGGCGTCCTCTTCGGGCCGCTCGAGCAGCGTTGCGCCGGCCGGCAGCTCGACGCTCTGCTCGCGCCCCGGATCGCGGATGATGACCAGCTGGGCGGAGTGATAGGCGGCGCCGTCGGCCGCGGCGCGCAGGGCCGCGTCGTCGAGCGCCTCGGCCACGACCAGCACGCGGCACTCCGACAGGTACTGCAGGCCGAGCTCGATGTCGGCCGCGTCGAGCCGCGGCAGCGGTGCTTCCGCGTCGTCGCCACGCGGCGTTCGGGCGGCCGAGTCGCGCAGCACCGCCGCATGGCCGATGCCAGCCCGCCCCAGCTCGACGACCACCGCGTCACCTTCAGCGTCATCCCCGATCGAGCCGACGAGCTCGACCCGAGCCGGAGCGGCTGCAGCCGCGACGGCGATGCGACCGGCCAGCCGATCGAGCGTGCTGCGCTCCGACAAGCCGGGCCGGCCGAGGACGACGATCACCCGGCCGGGACGTCGTCTGGTATCAGCGTCACCTCGCCCAGACCGGCGTCGCGCAACGGCGCCTCGACCTGGGCCGCGTCGCCCACGACCACGATCGACAGCTCGTCGGGCCGGACGTGGCTCATCGCCGCGCTCATGATCTGAGCGGCGGTCACCGCGGCAACCTGCGGCCGGTAGCGGTCGAGCTCGTCGTCAGGCAGCTCGAAGACGATCAGGCCGGCCAGCGCGGACGCTACCTGGGCCGACGATTCGAAACGCAGCGGGAAGACGCCGACCAGGTAGTCGCGCGCCCCGGACAGCTCGTCGGGCTGGACCTCGGATTCCCGGAAGGCGCGCACGATGCGCAGCACCTCGAGGATGGCCGGCACCGTGACCGCGCTTTCGACCGCAGTCCGGATCACGAACGGGCCGGAGCGGCGGCGCATGTCGAACGACGAGCCGATGCCGTACGTGTAGCCGAGCTCCTCACGGATGACCCGGTTGAGGCGCGAGTTGAAAGTGCCGCCGAGGATGGCATTGAGCACCGAGATGGCGTGAAAGTCGGGGTTCTTGCGGGCAACTCCCAGATGGCCGATGCGCAGCTCCGACTGCGGCGCGCCGGGGCGGTCGACGAGCACCACGCGCGGCCCGCCGGCAGCCGCCCGGGCGTCGTCCGTCGCCTGGCTCGCCGCGCGGGTCGAAGCCGGCGCGAGGCCACCCAGGTGCCGCTCGGTCAGGCCGGCCACGTCGACGCCGGCGAGGTCGCCGGCCACGACGAGCGTCGCCGAGGCCGGGTCGAGCAGCTGACGGTGGCGCTCCGCAACAGCGTCGCGATCAATCGAGCCGACGCTCGCCGGCACGCCACCGAGCGGCCGGCTGTAGGGCGAGGCCGGGTCGTAGATGGTCTCCGGGAAGACGCGCTCGGCGCGCCGGCGCGGATCCGCCCACGCCTGCATCAGGTCGTTCAGGCGCTCGTCGCGCAGCCGCTCGACCTCCTCACCCGGGAACGCCGGCTGGGCGACCATCTCGGCCAGCAGCTCGAGCGCCGGCCCGAAGCGCGAGCGCGGGACCTCGACGCTGGCGCTCAGCGTCTCCCACGTCGCGTCGGCGTGCATCTCGGCGCCCAGGCGCTCCGAGGCCTCGATGAACTCGTTGGCATCGCGCCGGGCGGTTCCCTCGGGCATGGCCCGACCGGTCAGCACGGTCACGCCGGCCAGCTCGGCGGGCTCGGTCCAGGCCCCGCCCGAGAGCAGCAGCTGAGCCGCGAGCAGCGCCCGCCCGGGCACGTTGGCATGAACGACGGTTAGACCATTCGACAGGACCAGCCGCTCGAAGCGCGGGAAGTGGTACTCGTGCGGCCGGCCGGCCGCTGGCCGACGATCGAGCACCGACAGGTCAACGCCGGCCGGTTCCGCGCCGCCCTCGTCGAGCACGACCGTTGCCCCGCCGGGCTCAACGGTCAGCGCGTCGGGAGCATGGCGGTCGGGAGCTTCGGCGTCGGATTGCTCGGCCGTGTCGAGCAGCTCGTCCTGGTCGGTCGTGAAACCCTTCTCGGCCGGGTCCTCGAGCGTCACAGCGTCCCCTCCCCGCTCATGCGACGGCCTCGTCCGGCTCGCGCGGCACGTAGGTCAGCACGACCCGGTTGTCGGGCCGGAAGACTGCCCGCGCGACGGCCTGGATGTCCTGGGCGCTGACGGCCAGGTAGCGACCGAGCTGCTCATTGACCAGCTCGGGCCGGTCGAAGAGCGCCGCGTACATGGACAGACGGTCGGCCACTTCCTCAACGCGTGACAGCGCGCCCAGCTCGCTGGCCTCGATCAGCGCCCGGGCGCGGGCGAGCTCATCGTCGGTCACCGGCTCGTCGACCAGGCGCTGCAGCTCATCGAGAAACGCCCGCTCGCACGCCTCAGCGTCACTGTCGGGGCGAACCGTCACCCAGCCGCCGAAGAAGGCCGCCTCGTCGACCAGCGGCAGGCCGAAGGCGGTCACGTCCTGGGCGATGCGCCGCTCGCGCACGAGCCGGCGGTACAGCCGGCTGCCGCGCCCGCCGGCCAGGATCTGGCTGGCCACCTCGAGCGCATCGAACTGGGCGCTGCCGAAGGGCGGACAGCGGAAGCCGAGGTGGACGCGCGTCAGGGGCACGTTGTCGGCCACCACCTCGCGCATCTCGGCGCCGATCACCCCCGCGACCTTGTCGGGCGCCGGCTGGCGGATGGCAGGGTTGGCCGGGATCGGCCCGAAGTAGCGCGCGACCGCCGCATGAGCCTCTTCCTCATCGACGTCGCCGACGATCGTCAGCACCGCGTTGTTCGGCGCGTACCAGGTCCGGAAGAAGCTGACGACGTCCTCGACCGAGGCGGCGTTGAGGTCCTCCATCGAGCCGATCGGCGTGTGGTGGTAGGGATGCTCGACGGGGAAGACTGCCGCCATCAGCTTCTCGTAGAACGAGCCGTACGGCCGGTTGTCATAGCTCTGGCGCTTCTCGTTCTTGACGACCTCGCGCTGGTTGTCGAGGTTCTCCTGGTCGAGCGCGTCGAGCAGCGTCGCCATGCGATCCGCCTCCAGCCACAGCGCCAGCTCGAGCTGGTGCGAAGGCAGCGTCTCGAAGTAGTTGGTGCGGTCGAAGTAGGTCGTCGCGTTGTTCACACCGCCGGCGCCCTGGATGAGCGAGAAGTGCTCGGTCTTCCTGACGTGGCGCGAACCCTGGAACATGAAGTGCTCGAACAGATGGGCGAAGCCGGTCCGCCCGAGCTGCTCGTGGCGCGAGCCCACGACATACCAGATGTTGAGTGCCACCACCGGCGCCAGGTGGTCGGGCGCGACGATGACGCGCAGGCCGTTGGGCAGCCGGCGCTGGCTGAACTCGATCGTCGGCAGATCGCTCGCTGCTGAGGGCTGGGCCGGATCCGCCGGCGGCTGGGGCATGGCAGTCACCGACCCGATTGTGACGCATTGAGCGCGTCCTGTTATGGGCCGCTCGGATCTGGACAGCCGGATGATCATTGGTGGCGTCACGGAGCTCGTGACGCAGTGGCGGGAGCGTCAGCGGCGGTGAGTCAGGCTACGCCTGCCGCAGGCACGGCGGGCAGCGAACCAGTCGCGATCGTCGGCGCGGGGCGGCCCACGCGCGCCCTGCCCTGGGCGCACCTCTTCAACCTGTCGTTCTACTGGCTGGGCATCAACGTCATCTGGGCCGGCCTGGGTTACACCATTCTCCAGGCCCGCTTCACGGCCATGTACGGCCGCGGAGTGGCCCCCGGCTACCAGGCCGTGGTCGAGACGCTGCCGGTGTTCATCTCGATCCTGGTCCAGCCTACGGTGGCCACGATCTCCGATTACACGATCAGCCGCTGGGGTCGGCGCAAGCCCTACATCGTGATCGGCACCCTGCTCGACGTGGTCTTTCTCTACGCGATCGCCAGCTCGAACACCTTCGTCGCGATCCTCACCTTCCTGCTCCTGCTGCAGTGCTCATCGAATTTCGCCCAGGGTCCCTTCCAGGGCTATGTGCCCGACCTTGTGCCGGACAAGCAGGTAGGAATCGCCAGTGGGTTGATGGGCGTGATGATCGTGCTCGGCCAGGCCGTGGGCGTGGCTATTGGCGCAGTGGGCCTGCTCCAGATGGACTCGATCGACCCAGCCCAGTACGGGACCCAGGCGGCAGCGGACTTGTCCCAGCAGATGTTCTTCCTGCCCACCGTTGCGCTCGCCGTGATCGAGGTCGTGACCATGGTCCCGCTCGTCCTGTTCGTGGACGAAGGGCGCCATGCGCCCTCGCGCGACGGCCGATCGTGGGTCCAGATCGCGCTTGGAGCATGGGGCACCGACATCCTGCGCGAGCGAAGCTACGTATGGCTGCTGGTGTCGCGCCTGTTCTTCCTGATGGCGCCATCCGTGCTGACCTTCCTGGGCATCTACTACCTGGTCCAGGTCTTTGGCTACAGCGAGGCCGAGACGGCGCCGCTGCTGATCATGGTGACCGTCGTGCTCGGTGTGACGACCGGGCTGACCACCTTCCCTGCGGCACGTCTGTCGGATCGGCTGGGACGCAAGCGAATGATCTTCTTCGCCATCGCGGCCGGCATGGTCGGCATGCTCGGAGTGGCCCTGGCACCCGACTTCCCGCTGATGTTGCTGGCCATGATTCCGGTGGGCATCGGCTCGGGCGCCTTCCTGGCCGTCGACTGGGCGCTGATGACCGACATCATTCCCAAAGCCACCACGGGCCGCTACATGGGCATCTCGAACGTCGCCACGGCCGTCTCCGGGCCGCTCGGGCGGCTGACCGCCGGCGTGCTCGTCGCGGGCCTGGTCCTGGCCGGCCTGCCGCCGGAGCTGCGCGACGTGCCAGGCGCCGGAGAAGCAAGCGCCTACTACCAGATTGCGCCTCGCGTCGCGGTGGGAATCACGCTTGTCTTCTTCCTGATCTCTGGCTGGGCCCTGGGCCACGTCGACGAGCGCCGCCGCGAGGACTGAGGCACCGCCTCGAGCCGTTCATCCGCCCGTTGTGTCTGCCCACGGCACAACGGACAGCCGGGGGCCTCTCGGTTGTCCTCCGGACCCCGTTCATCCGCCCGTTGTGTCTGCCCACGGCACAACGGACAGCCGAGGGCCTGTCGAACGCACTGCGGACCCCGTTCATCCGCCCGTTGTGTCTGCCCACGGCACGACGCCATCGCCGTGACGGGCATGAAGAAGCGCCCGCTGCGGAGGAGGTCCGCAGCGGGCGCTGTGCGAGCTATTGAGTGCCGGCCTCGGGCCGCGGCATGCCCTTACGCAGGGCGGGCCCCAGCCACGCCGCGCTGCCCAAAGGCGAGCGGCTCGCCGGTCGGGTCGGAAGCTCGTCGGCTCTCGCTCAGCGAGAGCACCTGGTTGGCCGCCTTGGCCTCGCGAACCAGGGCTGCGTGCTGTGCCTCGCGGTGTCGATCAGCCAGAACGTAGTTGACGAGCAGCTCGTGTCCGAACATCGCTCACCTCCTTCTTTCATGGTCTGTGTGTTCTTGTCGCGATCCAAGTTATGCCCGCGCCCCGGGTCGGACATCGTCGCTAGGTCCTGTCTTTGACTACGTCATTTGCCGAATCGAAGAGCCGGTCGCCCCAGCGACCGGCTCTCGACGGCAAGGCAATGTTCCATTGCGCCCTAGGTCGTCGCGCAGGCCTCAAGGGCGGCGGCCACGAACTCTTCCGGGCTGGCCGATTTGCTGATGAACGTGCACACGCAGTTGACCATCGCTGCCGACTCGCCCGAGTCGCCCCAGCCCATGATCACGATGCGCACCCCGGGCCAGTCCCGGCTGATGGTCGACATGAGCGCCTGGCCGGAGGCGATGTCGGGCAGCCGCGGATCGACCAGCATCACCCGGGCGCCGCTGTCCAACAGCTCCAGAGCGCTCGAGATATCGCCGGCCGTGCCGACCACGTCGACACCCGCCGCACGCATCGCCTCGGCCAGCGCCAGTTGCACGCGTCGATCGAGATCGACCACGGCAACGGCCGGCGGGCGCGCGTCATCAAACGTCTCAGCAGGCATTGCGGACATCCGGTTGAAGTTATGCGCCGCTGAGTCGCCGGCGCATCGTCGCTTGGGCCGAAACGGGCTACGTCATTTGACGTAGGCGCCGCCGCAAGGCGCTGTATTCAGGCGCTGCCGGCCGGACCGTCAGTGGCTGCCGCGCCAGCGGCCTGGCCCACGCCGCGCGGGACGACGACCGATACCTGCGTCCCGCCCCCTGGCCGGCGGGCGACGGTCAGCCTGCCCCTGAGCTGCTCAGCCCGCTGGCGCATGCCGACCAGGCCAAGCTTGCCGGCGCTCGCTGCGGCCGGATCGAAGCCCGAGCCGTCGTCCTCGACACTCAGGCGCACCTCGCTTTCGGTTGCCGCCATGCGGACGTGTGCCGATTCGGCGTTGGCGTGCTTGACCACGTTGTGGAGCGCTTCCTGGGCGATGCGATAAAGCGCCTCCTCGGTATCGGGATCGAGGCGCTCGTCGAGCCGGACGTCGACTGCGATGGCCAGGCCCGTCCGCCCGGCCACCGCGGCGGCGTGGTTGCGCAGAGCCTGCTCGAGCCCGTCGGTCTCGAGGCCGTGGGGCCTGAGCTCGAAGATGAGCGTGCGCATCTCGGCCAGCGCGTCCGCCTGCAGCTGGCGCAGCTCGGCCAGCTTGGCCCGGGCCGCCTCCGGATCACGCTCGGCCAGCATCTCGTAGGTGCGCAGCGTGAGACCCATGCTGAACAGGGCCTGGGTGACCGAGTCGTGCAGCTCGCGCGCGAGCTTGGCCCGCTCCTCGTTGGCAGCCAGCTCGACCGAGCGCAGGCGCAGGTCATGCTCGAGTCGCTCGCGCTCGCTTATGTCGCGCAGTGATCCGTGCGCGCCATCGAACCGGCCATCGGTGATGGTGCCGACCATGTTGATCTCGGCCGCCATCACGCCGCCCGTCGAGGTCACGGCTCGCACGCGCACCTGGAGCTCGGAATCCGGCTGCTCTGCCATCTCGCGCCAGGCGGCCTCGGCGGCCTCGAGCGAATCGGCCGCAAGCAGTGACGTCCAATGGCGGCCGTGCAGCTCCTGGGGAGTGAAGCCGGTCAGCCGCTGGAGCGTCTCACCGAGGTAGGTCAGCATGCCCTCCCCATCCGCCTCCCAGACAAGGTCGGGCGAGTGCTCGACGAGATGCCGGTAGCGCGCCTCGGAGCGGCCCAGCTGCTCGTACAGCCGGGTGTTGACGATCGCCGTCGCGGCCTGCGCGGCCAGCGCGCCGAGCAGCTGGGCATCGTCGTCGTCGAACGCGCTGCGCCGCTCGGACAGGACGGACACGGTTCCGATCAGCTCGTGACCGCCGACGAGCGGAGCGGTGATGACCGAGTGGATGCCCCGCCCGCCGACGTAGCCGTCGAGCGCGCCCGAGTGGGTCAGGCGCGGGTCGCGCACGTAGTCGTCGGTGCGCACCACGCGTCGCTCGGCGATGGCCAGGCCGGACATGCCCACGCCCGGGTCGTAGGTCACCTCGGGAAACGGCTCGCCGGCCGGCGCGATGGCGATCGGCCTGCGCAGCCGAAGCCCGTCCTCGGCCAACGGGTTGATCATCGCCACGTCGCCCCGCAGCAGTCGGACGGCCTCGTCAACGGTGCGCTGGAGAGCGATCTGCGGATCTCGGATCGAGGCGATCTGAACGGCGATGCCCGACAGCGCCCGCTGGGCCTCGACCACGCGGGTCTGGGCCGCGGTCCGTTCGCGCAGCTCGGCGTACAGCCGGGCGTTGCTGGCCGCAATCGACGCCTGGCGCGACAGCTCGTCGAGCAGGGCCACGTCCCCCTCGTCGATCGAGCGCGGCTCGCGGTAGGTGATGGCCAGCGTGCCGGCGATCTCGCCGCCTGGGGCGCGCAGCGGCGCCACGATTGCCGCGCCGAGCCCAAGACGAAGTGCCGAATCATCGTCCGGCTCGTGCGGGATCCGCGGGTCGTGCCGATAGTCCTCGGTCCAGACCACCTCGCCGGTTGCCGCCGCCAGGCCGTTGATGCCACCGCCGATGGGGAAACGCTGGCTGCGCAGCCAGCCGCGGACAGCGGGCTCGGTCAGGCCGGCCATGACCATCGGGATGAGCGTCCTGCCGTCATCGTCGATCAGGGTCAGATGGGCGCCGTCCGATCCGAGCAGCTGGGCGGCCACGTCGACGACCTGCTGCAGAACCTCGGCCGAATCGGCGTAGTCGACGATGCGGCGGCTGATCTCGTCGATCGCGCGCTGTGCTTCGAGCGAGCGCTCCAGCTCGGCCGTCTGGACGCGCAGCAGCTCTTCCGAGTCGCGCAGCTCGGCCAGCAGCCGGCGATTGGCAATCGCGCCACCGGCGTGGTCGGCCAGTGCCCTCAGGAGCGCCAGCTGCTGCTCGGAGAAGGCGTTGGTGCGCGACGAGAAGGCGCCCAGCACGCCAAGCGGCTGGTCGTTGGCGAACATCGGCGCGGCCGCCATCGAGCGCATGTTGCCCTTGGCCGCCACCTCGTCGGCGACCGGGTGGTGAACGAACGATCGGTCGTTCTGGTAGTCGTTGGTCCAGAACAGCTCGCGCCGGGCGAGCGCGCTGCCGAAGATGCCGCTGCCCGGCAGCAGGGTCAGGTCGCGCAGCATCCGGTGCGCCTCGGGGTCGATCACGCCCGCGTCGTAGGCGAAGTGCAGCTCGTCGCCCGACTCGTTGAGCATGTAGATCATGCCGCCGTCCGAGTCCAGCAGGCGGGCCGCCTCGCCGACGACGGCAGTCAGCAGCTGGTCGTCGTCGTCCACCGTTCGAGTACCACGCTCCGGCCCTAGCCGGGGCCGGCCATCTTGTGCTCGACCGCCCAGATCGCGGCCTGCGTGCGCGAGGCCAGGCCGAGCTTGCCCAGGATGTTGCTGACGTGGGTCCGCGCCGTGCGCTCGGTGATCGACAGCTCGGTCGCGATCTCCTTGTTCGAAGCTCCCCTGGCCACCAGCGCTAGCACCTCCTGCTCGCGGGCCGTCAGTGGCTCGGTCGGAGGCTCCTCACGGCGAGTGCGCATGCGCTGGGCGAGCAGCTTGGTGACCTGCGGATCGAGCCTGATCT
>Ga0075304_1000316_pt1 | contig 11146 bp, 10 predicted proteins | sample Joice_CattailNLA_FD_120067 | JGI IMG/M metagenome (GOLD analysis project Ga0075304, IMG submission 120067) | Natural and restored wetland microbial communities from the San Francisco Bay, California, USA, that impact long-term carbon... | ecosystem: Environmental > Terrestrial > Soil > Wetlands ... | reverse complement strand
TGTCGGCTGGCTCGATGCCAACGGGATGGACGGCAACGTCGAGGCTTGGCTGGCCGACGTCGAGCGCCAGACCGTCGAGGCGCTCGATGAGCTGGGTGAGGCGACGGCCGTGGAGCTGCGCAAGCGCGTGCCCGGGCTGCGCGTGCAGATCTCGTTCGGCGCCGGCAAGCCGTACGCCGGCCAGGTGGGCGTCTCGACCCGAGTGCTGTTCCTGCTCGCGTCGGAGGCGCGCGTCATCCGCGGCCGTCCGCGCGGCAGCTGGCTGAGCAGCATGTACGCCTGGGCGCCAATGGAGCGCTGGGTTCCGGGCGGCCTGCCTGAGATCCCCGTCGAGGAGGCGCAGGCCGAGCTCGTCCGGCGCTGGCTCGCTGCGTTCGGCCCCGGCACCCTGCGCGACCTGCGCTGGTGGACGGGCTGGACGCTGGCCGACGCTCGGCGCGCCCTGGCCGCCAACGACGCGGTCGAGGTGAAACTCGACGGCGGGATCGGCTATGCCCTGGTCGACGATATAGAAACGACCGCCGACCCTGGTGCCTGGGTCGCCCTGCTGCCGGCGCTCGACACGACAACGATGGGCTGGGCCGAGCGCGACTGGCATCTGGGTGCGCATGCCGGCCTGCTCTTCGACCGCAACGGCAACGCCGGGCCGGCGGTCTGGGTCGACGGCCGCATCGCGGGCGCCTGGGCCCAGCGCCGCGACGGCGAGATCGTCTGGCGCCTGCTTGAGGACGTCGGCCGCGAGGCGAGCTCGGCCATCGAGGTCGAGGCCGCGCGCATCGCCGGCTGGCTGGGCGAGGCGCGGGTAATTCCGCGCTTCCGGACTCCGCTCGAACAGGAGCTGCTATGAGAGCTCGTGCAGTGCTCGCGTTGCTCGGCGCAGCGCTGCTGCTCGGGGGATGCGGCGTATTCGTGCGACCCAGCCCGACCGCGGGCGCGCTGACCGACGTGGTCAACGCCCTCGTGCTGCGCGGCATGACCGTGACCGACCAGGTCGCCGGCGATCCGGGCTGCCAGGATTCCGCGCTGTACAGCAATGCCGTGCGCTACGACATTCGGCCGCCCGGCGACGCGAGCGCGTACCCGGTCTTCATCTTCGGCTGGAAGAGCGAGGCGACGTTCGACGCCGACAAGGCCAGCTTCGACTCCTGCGTCGAGACCTATTCCGAGTCCAGCGCGCCGGTGAGCACCGCGGAGCACCTCCCCTGGCGGGCGTTCGGGCCCGGCTGGCCGCCTGATCTGCGTGCCGCCGTGGACGCTGCGCTGACCGAGGCCGGCGGCCAGCCGGCACCGGTCGAGCCCGAATGACGCCCTGCCTGCTCGATAGCATGGTGCCGTGAGCAGCGACTGGCCCATCTTCGGCCGCGACGTTGCCGGCGCGGCATGGCGTCCGGCCGCGGACGCCGGGACGGCCACCCGACTGGGACGCTTCGTGCGCGCCGTTGGCGAGCCGGACCTTGAGGCTCTCCAGCGCCACGCACAGCGCGATCCGGCCTGGTTCTGGGCCGCCGCCGCGGACGACCTGGGCCTCGACTGGCAGCGCCGGCCGGCGACCACTCTTGATCTGTCACGCGGCCCCGAGTGGTCGACCTGGTGGACCGGCGGCGCCTTCAACTACGCGTCGGCAGCCATCGATCCGCGCGCCGCGCGCGACCCTGATGGCGCCGCACTGACCTGGGAAGGCGAGGACGGCGACGTCCGCCGCTTGTCCAACGCGCGGCTCAAGGCGCAGGTCGACCGCGCGGCAGCGATGCTTGGCCGCCTCGGTGTCGGCGCGGGCGATCGGGTCGGCATCTTCCTGCCGTTGCTGCCCGAAACCGTCATCAGCGTGCTCGCGCTGGGCAAGCTGCGCGCTATCTACATTCCGATCTTCTCGGGCTACGCCGCGCCGGCGGTGGCGACGAGGCTCAACGATGCGGGCGCGAAGCTGCTGATCACCGCCGATGGGACGTACCGGCGCGGCGCGACGGTGCCCATGAAGCAGACCGCCGACGCTGCGCTGGCCGAGGCGCCGTCGGTCGAGCACCAGCTCGTGGTCGGCCGGCTCAGCTCTGACGCAGCGCAGCAAGGATGGATGGAAGGGCGGGATCGCTGGTGGTCGGCCGAGATGGCCGACCCGTTGCTCGAGCCGCTCGTCGAGACCCCCGAGACCGATCCCGAGACGCCCTACATGATCATCTACACCTCGGGCACGACCGGCCGGCCCAAGGGCGCCGTCCACGTCCACGGCGGCTTCCCGATCAAGGGCGCCCAGGACCTGGCCCACTGCTTCGATCTGGGCCCTGGCGACCGCCTGTTCTGGTTCACCGACCTGGGCTGGATGATGGGACCGTGGGCCATCTCGGGCGCGCTCCTGCTGGGCGCCGAGCTGGTGCTCTACGAGGGGGCGCCCGACTTCCCTTCGCCCGATCGACTCTGGGCGCTGGTCGCCCGCCACGGCGTGACCCATCTCGGCCTCTCGCCGACGGTCATCCGCGCGCTGATGGTGCACGGCACCGAGCCCCTGTTGGGCCACGATCTGGCCGAGCTGCGCGTGCTCGGCTCGACGGGCGAGCCGTGGAACCCGGAGTCGTGGTGGTGGTTCTTCAACGAGGTCGGCGGTGGCCGGCTGCCGCTGGTCAACTACAGCGGCGGAACCGAGGTCAGCGGCGGCATCGTGTGCTGCAACCTGATGACGCCGATCAAGCCGACATCGTTCGGCGGGCCTTCAGTCGGCGCCGCAGCCGACGTGATCGACGGCAGCGGTGCGCCGATACGCGGCGAGGTGGGTGAGCTATGCCTGCGCCAGCCGCTGCCGGGCATGACGCGCGGCTTCTGGAACGACCCCGACCGCTACCTCGAGACGTACTGGTCGCGCGTGCCGGGCACGTGGGTCCACGGCGACTGGGCACTTATCGACCCGGACGGCTACTGGTACATCCAGGGCCGCTCGGACGACACGCTCAAGGTCGCCGGCAAGCGCGTCGGGCCGGCCGAGGTCGAGTCGGCGGCGGTGGCCCATCCAGCGGTGCTCGAAGCCGCCGCGGTGGGCGTGCCGCACGAGGTCAAGGGCGAGGTCATCGTCGTCTTCTGCCGCCTCCGGCCGGGTGAGCAGGACGATCCGGAGCTGCGCCGCTCCATCTCGGACAAGGTGGTCGAGCAGATGGGCAAGGCGCTCCGGCCGGAGGCGGTCGTCGTGGTCAGGGACCTGCCGCGCACCCGCTCGGGCAAGGTCATGCGCCGCGTCGCCCGCGCTGCCTACCTGGGCAGCGACCCGGGCGATCTCTCGGCGCTCGAGAACCCCCTCGCCCTCGAGTCGATTCGAGCCGCCGGCGAGACGTAGTCGCCGACGGGCTAGCATCGGCGCCGTGGAGCGGTACATAACGAGCACAGCCAACCCGCGCGTGAAGGCGGCCGTGCGGCTGCGCGGCCGCCGCGAGCGAGACCGTCAGGGCCTCACGCTGATCGACGGGGTGCGCGAGACGATGCGCGCGCTATCCGGGGGCGCCGTCCTGCGCGAGGTGTTCGTGCTGCCAGAGCTGGCCGCCGACCAGCAGTCGGCGGCCCTCCTGGAGCAGCTGGCGGAGCAGTCTGTACCGGTGATCGAGCTCGGCCGTGATGCCTTCGCCCGGCTTGCCTACGGCGACCGGATGGACGGTGTGGTCGCCCTGGCGGAGACGCCTCCGTGCTCACTCGACGAGCTGATCCTGCCGCCCGAACCTCTGATCGGCATCGTCGAGGGCGTCGAGAAGCCGGGCAACCTGGGCGCGATCCTGCGCACCGCCGATGGCGCCGGCGTGAACGCGGTCATCGTGGCCGACAGCGCCACCGACCTGTTCAACCCGAACATCATCCGGGCCAGCATCGGCACCATCTTCTCGGTCCCGGTGGCGGTGGCTTCGAGCGGCGAGGTGCTCGAGTGGCTGGGCCGGCGCGGCATCGCCATCATCGCCGCCCGCGTGGATGGGTCGGTCGACTACACGACCGCCGATTACACCGGCTCGGTCGCGATCGCCCTGGGCAGCGAGGCGCGCGGGCTGTCGGATCCGTGGGGCGAGCTGGCCCGCGCCAGCGTCCACGTGCCGATGCGCGGCGTGGCCGATTCGCTCAACGTCTCGGTCACCGCGGCCGTGCTCTTCTACGAGGCGCTCCGCCAGCGCAGTGCACGGGCGTGAGGGGTCGAGTCTCTACTCGCTGATGCCTATCGGCTGCCAGCTGGCGCCGCGCTCGATGAGTTCGCTCAACGCCGCTAGGTCAAGGTCGCTGAGACGCTTGAAGCGCACGCAGCTGCGGCCAATGTCCGCTTTCGGCAGGCGGCTCTTGAACGACTCGACCAGGTAGCCCTCCTCATCAGCCGCCATCACGTAGAGCGAGATGTAGCGCTTGTTGCTGGCCAGGCCGATGTGGAACCACTCACCGTGACTGCCACTCTTGGCGCGGTACTGGTAGCGCCCGTAGGCCAGCATGCCGGAGGCAATGTGTGGCTCGAGCTCGGGCGCGAGCCGCCGGATCAGGTGGTCCAGCGCCTCGATGTCCGCGCGGCGCGGCTCGTCGAGCAGCGCGATGTACTCCGCCGGCGTGGCGGCCGGAGTCGTCTTGAACATGAGCGGGTCGTTAGCTACTCATCGAGGACGAAGGTGACGACCATGACCACCTTGTACTGGTCGATCTTGTCCTTCTTGAGGGTGACCTCCTGCTCCTTGATCCAGGCGCCCTTGACGTTGCGCAACGTCTTGGTCGCGCGCGACAGGCCCTGCTTGATGGCGTCCTCGAAGCTCACCGACGAGGTGGCGCTGATCTCGGTGTTGCGGGCGACGGTCATCGTGTCCTCCTTGTCCTGGAGGACTACTCGACCCTCAGGCCGAGCACCCTCCGTCCAATCACCAGCCGCTGAATCTGACTGGTGCCTTCTCCCAACTCGGTCAGTTTGGCATCGCGCAGGTAGCGCTCGACCTTGTATTCCTCGACGTAACCGTAGCCGCCATGGACTTGCACGCCCATGTTGGTGACCCGCTGTGACACTTCAGAGGCGAACAGCTTGGCCTGCGCCGCGGCAGTCGAGTAGTCGCGACCCTGGTCCTTGAGCCAGGCCGCGCGCCAGACCAGCGCGCGCGCGGCCTCGACCTCGGTCGCCATGTCGGCAATCATGAAGGCCACGCCCTGGAAGGAGCCGATCGGCCGCCCGAACTGCTTCCGTTCCCGGGCATAGGCGACGGACGCGTCGAGGGCGGCCTGCGACAGCCCGACGGCCATCGCACCGATCGAGATCCGGCCGCCGTCGAGCGTCTTGAGGAAGATCTTCCAGCCCTCGCCGCGCTCGCCGAGCATGTTCTCGGCCGGCACGCGGCAGTCCTCGAAGAGCAACTCACCGGTCGCGCTGGCATGCAGGCCGAGCTTCTCCTCGAGCCGGCCGACGAAGAAGCCGGGCGTGCTCGACTCGACGATGAAGGCACTGATCTCGGGCGAGCCGTCATCGCGCTCGCCGGTCCGGGCGGTGACGATGTAGGTGCCCGCCTGGCCGGCGTTGGTGATGAAGCGCTTGTTGCCATTGATGACCCACGCACCGCCGCCATGGCCGTTCTCGGTCCAGCGCGCGGTGGTGCGCGTGCCGCCCGAATCTGAGCCGGCCTCGGTTCGGTCAGCCCGTAGGCGCCCAACACCTGGCCCGACGCGAGCGGGACGAGGTACTTCTGCTTCTGGGCGTCGGTGCCGGCGAGGTGGAGCGGGTTGCAGCCCAGCGACGTGTGCGCGGCGACGATGATCGCCAGCGAGCCCCAGACGCGGGCCAGCTCCTCGATGGCGATGGCATAGGCCAGCGTGTCCAGGCCGGCACCACCCTCCTCTTCGGGAAATGGGATGCCGAGCAGCCCCATCTGGCCCAGCTCGGCGACGATGTCGGTCGGAAATCGGCGATCCTGCTCGTGCTCGTCGACCTTGGGCTCGACCTCACGGGCAAGGAAATCGCGGATCGTTCTGCGGAGCAGTTCGTGCTCCGGTGATAGTTCGAAGTCCACGAGCGGTGAGCCTAGCAGAGCGACGCGGGTCCAGTGAATCGGCCAGCAGCCCCGGTCATATCGATCTCGTGACGGCCATATCGTCACCGTCGCCACAGGGACACCAATCCCCCGGGCTCTTTGCCGCCCGGCGCGTCCTCGCCGCGACGAGCCACGCTCCCGGAGTGCTCGCCCGACTTCAACTGCAGCTGCGCGGCGGCTGACCGTCGCTTCCGGGCTGCGGCATCCGGCCGAATGCCGATATGGCCGACATCTATGCATTCAGGCGAGGCCTGCCGCAACGCTACGCTTGACGCGGAGGTATGACGGTCGATGCTCCAGCTTGTTGACGTCGGCGTACGGTCGATCGGCGCCTATCGCGGCATTGCCCCCGACGAGATCCTGGACGAGCTCGCGACGGTGGCCGGCGATCTGCGCGGGGCACGCATCCTGCACGTCAACGCGACGCCCTACGGAGGCGGGGTATCGGAGCTGCTGCGCTCAGTGGTGCCGCTGCTGAACGACCTCGGCATCGCCGCGGACTGGCGGATCATCGCCGGCGACGACGCATACTTCGGCGCCACCAAGGCTCTCCACAACGCGCTCCAGGGCAGCCCGGTCGATATGACCGATGAGCAATGGGCGACGTTCCTGGACCGCTCGGAGGCGAACGCGCGGCAGATGGAGGCTGAGTACGACCTGGTCGTCGTCAACGATCCACAGCCGATCGCATTGCCTTCGTTCCACGGCCGCGGTCACTCACGCTGGGTCTGGCGCTGCCACATCGACACGTCGCGCGCCAACCAGAGGGCATGGGCGCGCCTGCGTCCGCTGTTGACCGAGTACGACGCGGCGGTGTACACGATGCGCGAGTTCATACCCGAGGACATGCCCGTCGCGCTGGTCCAGATAATCCCGCCGGCGATCGACCCGCTCAGCCCCAAGAACCTCGAGCTGCCCGACAGTCTGGCCCGCTCAGTGCTGGACTGGATCGGGATCGAGCTGGGCCGGCCGCTGATCACCCAGGTTTCGCGCTTCGATCACTGGAAGGACCCGCTCGGAGTGGTTGCTGCGTACAAGCTGGTGCGCCAGGAGCATCCTGGCCTGCAGCTGGCGCTGGTCGGATCGATGGCCTTCGACGATCCCGAGGGCTGGTCGGTCTACGAGCAGATCCAGGCGCAGATCACCGGCGACCCGCTGATCCACGTCTTCACCAACCTGAGTGGCGTCGGCAACATCGAGGTCAACGCCTTTCAGCGCCTGTCCGATGTCGTCGTCCAGAAGTCGATCCGGGAGGGCTTTGGGCTGGTTGTCTCGGAGGCGATGTGGAAGCACACGCCGGTGGTTGCCGCTCGAGCCGGCGGCATCCCGCTCCAGATGGCCGGCGGCGCGGGTGGCCTGCTGGTCGAGACGATCGACGAGGCCGCCGCGGCGATCGTCAGGTTGCTCGACGATCCACGCGAAGCGGCAGAGCTCGGTCAGCGTGGCCACGAGCGCGTCCGCGAGCACTTCCTGCTGCCGCGCCTGCTGCTCGACGAGACGCGCCTTATGCGCACGCTCCTGGCGGCCAGGCCTGTCTGAGCTAGGCCTCCTCGCGCTCGACCTTGCGCCTGCTGGCCGGCCTGGCGCGGGCCGGAGGCAGGTTGCTGACGCCCTCCACGAACGACGCCTGGCGCGCCCACTCGGCTACCTGCTGCTGCTCCTCGACCGACAGGATGCCCAGCCGTCCAAGCGTGCTCAGCTCGTCGCGGATGTAGGTCCTGAGCATCTCGGGGCCGTCCGTGTTGATCGTGAACCTGACACCGTTGCGGCGGAAGGTGTCGAAGATCCAGCGGAACTCGTCCCAGCCGGAGACGACGCGCGTATTGAGGTTGCTGGTAGGGCAGACCTCGAGGGTGATACCGCGCTCGCGGATGATGGCCATCGTGCGCGGGTCGAAGGCGGCCTTGACGCCGTGGCCGATGCGTGACGGCTCGAGCTGCTCGATGACCTCGGCTATCTCCTCGACCGGACCCGATTCGCCGGTGTGTACGGTGATGCCCAGCCCACGCCGGCGGCAGCGGTCGAACGTGCGCTTGTAGTCGGCGGGCCGGAAGTCGGCCGATTCGGGCCCGGCTATGTCGACGCCGACCACCCCACGGGCGCGATAGGCGATCGCCTTCTCAGCAATGATCTCGTTCAGCTCGAAGGGAAAGGCGCGGTCGAGGCACAGGATGAGACCCGGAATGACCGGGTACTCGAGCATCGCTCTGTCCATGCCCCGGATCGCCGCGCTGATGATGTGGTCCAGGTCCTGCTCGCCGCCGCGGTTGCGCTTCATCGGGTTGAAGCGCAGCTCCATGGTGGTCACGTTGTTCTTGCGGTAGGCGCCGCCGATGACCTCATAGACCGAGCGCTCGATCGCGATCGGCGAGCTCTGGATCAGCTCGGTCCAGTGGAACAGCTGGAGATAGCCGTCAAAGCTCCGACCGCGCCGGGCTGACACGGTGATCAGGCGCCTGAACTCCCAGTAGTCCTTGGTCGGCAGGCGGATGCCCTGCGAGTGGGCGATGCCCCACATGATTGCCGGGGCTACTGCTCCCCCCAGGTGGCAGTGGAGCTCGGTCAGCGGGTGGACGCGCGGCAGGACGTTGGGCACGACCCGATGCTAGCGGAGGGAGCGCACCCTTTCCGCTCGCTAGCTGCCCGAGGGCTTGCCCGGCTCCTTGACGGTGCCTGGCGGCGGATCGCCTTCCTGCCAGCCGATCAGGACCAGGCCGACAACCCGGCGATACGACGAGCGGAACGTGTCGTCGTGAAGCACGCTTCCGTTGGCTGCGGTCACCACCCGCTCGACCGACGACTGGAAGCCGTCGAAGGCGTACTCGATCCGCTTCCGGCCACCGGGCTTGATCTCGACTGGATCGTTCACGTACTTGTACTGCGTCCAGGCCGGTTTCTCGTCCCAGACCTTGGCCTTGGCGATGTGGACCTGGCGGCCGTCGGGCACGCCGTAGATCGAGAAGGTGACCGAGCCCTTGCGGTTGATGCCGCGGATCAGGATGGGAAATTCGCTGTCGTTGGTGAACGACATCGACTGCGCGTAGCTGCCGTTGACCCAGATCGTGGCGTCAAGTCCAACCGGATAGCGATCGATGTAGTAGGCGTGGTTGCGTCGAGCGCCCATGTCGAAGCCGGCCCGCAGCGCGGCGTTGAACAGCGTCGTCGAGGACGAGCACAGGCCGCCGCCCAGCACACCGTCGAGCACCGAGTTGCCATGGATGATCGCGGCCCCGTCGGTGTAGCCGTTCCTGCCCGTGATCGGTCCCGCCACGGCCAGGTAATCGAACGTTTCGCCGGGCTCGACGACCGTTCCGTCGATCAGGTTGGTCGGGCGGCGGATGTTCTGGCCGAAGCCGTTGTGCGCGCTCGCGTCGTAGTGCGTCGTCCAGGACGACAGCCGCTTCACCTGGCCGACCAGGCTCTGAGCCTGCGCAGTCGAGAACCCTGGCTCGACGGTGGCCATGGCGAGCGACACGCCGTCGGCGGCGGAGCCGTCGGCCCGTGCCTGCAGCGCGTCGTGGATCGACGCTGCGGCTGCCTCGGCACCGAGCGAGCGGCCGTTGGCCGCCTGGGTGACCACGGGCTTGGTGCCATTGAACGTGTAGCCGGCGTCCGTGGCGGCGATGTCCACGTCCGACTTGAGGACGGCAACCCACTGGGTGATGGGAGCCTGCTCGATGGTCAGCTGCCAGTCGCCGGCCGACACCTCGTCGAGATGCAGCCAGCCGTTGATCGTCTCTGCATCGATCGTGCGCTGCTGGCCGGCGACCGAGATCGACAGGCCGCTGGCGGCGACCGAGTTGGCGCGGTCGGCTGCCGCCTGGGCCTGCTCGGTCGAGATGGACGGCGCGATGACCGTGGGCGTGACGTCCAGGGTCGTGTCGGCTGACGCGAGGTTGTCGAGCGCGGCCATCGCCTCGGCCAGGATCGGGGCAGGATCGACCGACTGACCGGCGACGGCCGGGGTGACGACATAGCGCCCGTCCGGCCGGCTGATCGTCGCGTCGACGGGCGCTTCGTACGCCGCCGCGCTGAAGGCGCTGATCAGCTGGGCGAGACGATCTGCATCCCAGGTGACGATCAGCGGCACCGATACGCCGTTGACCACCGTGCGCAGCTGCTCGTTGACCTGGTCGAGCGGTCCGCCTGCTCGACCGATCGCCAGGGCGGCGTTGAGCATGCCCTCCATGTCGTAATCGCGGCCGATCTGCGCGTAGCTGATGACGTCGGTCTGATCACCGATGTGCAATGTCAGCTGGCCACTGCCCAGGTCAGGCAGCGCTGAACGCACTGCGGCCTCGGTCTGCGCCCGATCGAGCCCCGCCACCGCAACCGGGCCGACCTTGACGCCCGGCAGGACATGATCCGCGTGGAGCGCGGCGTAGGCCGAGGCGAACGCGACCGAGAACAGGAAGATCGCCGCCAGCGTGATCAGAAAAGCGATCACGGCGTGGCGCCAGCCGAACCTGTTTGAGCGCTCGGACACGGCTCCGACGCTCTGGGCCTCCGCAGTCATGAGCGGCTAATTGTGCCATCCGGACCGGTGCGGGCCATTTGTCGTGGGCCGGGGCGCCGCCCTCAGCGGTGATCCGGCGGCCAGGACGCCATCACCTGGCGCATCGAGCCAAGCTCGCCCAGGTGGTAGCTGTTGTGATTGCCGATGATCATCAGGCCGCGCAGCGGCGTGTGCCCGGGCGTGCCTTCGAGGACGGCGAGCAGGTCGCGGCTCTCGTCGAGAGAGATGCGCTCGAGCGCCGCCAGATCGTCTCTGAAGCCCTGTGCCGACCGCGCAAAGCCTTCCTCGTCGGTCGTCTCGTCCTTGGCCGGCCAATAGCCGACCGGCCACGGCGGCGAGGTGTAGCCGGTCGGATCCTGGATGTAGCGCAGCATGTCGAGCTGGGTGATGCGCAGGTGCTCGACCAGGTGCCAGGGCGTGTAATCGACGTTCGGCGCGCGCCTGTTGATCGCCCAGGCCGGGAAATCGGCGACGGCCTCGTCGAAGGTCATGTGCGCCTGCCGGCCGCGCAGAAGCAGGACCAGCTGGCGGCGGAGCTCATCGGTCACGGTCGCCTCATTGTCGCTCGGTCCGCAGCACGGGCCGATTATAGAACGGGCGTTCGCTTTGTCTACGGCGC